>FRDC01000045.1_pt1 | contig 100249 bp, 103 predicted proteins | sample 1106171 | NCBI WGS metagenome assembly FRDC01 (sample SAMEA3930566, study PRJEB13176) | freshwater metagenome | biome: Drinking water system; feature: drinking water; material: water | place: Singapore | collected 2014-12-20
CGGCTGCTCGCGCCCGAGGACCGCGCGGTCGCGCTCGCGGCGCTGCGGCGGCTGCGCGCCAAGGGGCGACCGACCGCTTTCGCGCATGATCTGCCGGGGGTGGGGCGCGTCGTCCAGCATCTCCAGGCCGATCCGGCGAGCGGCGCGCCCGAAGCGTTGATCGAGCGGCTGGCGAACGCCCCCGACGCCGGCGCCTTGGTGCGCGATGCGCTCTCGGGCGCGCGCGACGCCGCGACCGCCCGGCGCTGGCTCGATCGCGCGCTGGGCGAGGGGGGCCGGGTGCAGGCGGCGCTGATCGCGCTCAGCCGGTTCGATCTGGTCAACACCGCGCATGGCCGTTCGGCGGGCGACGCGGTGCTGCGCGCCGCCGGACGCCGGATCGAGGAAGCCGCCGCCGAGGCGTTCGGGCGCGACGCGGTGGTCGCGCGGATGGGCGGCTCGGACTTTCTGCTCGCCGCCGAAGATGGGCTCGCGCGCTTCGTCACGGTCGCCGGGCGGGTGGCGGAGGCGCTCGCGCGGCCCTTCGTCGCCGAAAGCGCGATGGTCGTGCTCGGCTGCCGCATCGGGGTCGCCGAGAGCGAGCCGGGCGACGATGGCGCCGCGCTGCTCGGCCGCGCGGGCGAAGCGCTCGAGGTCGCGCGCGGGTCGAACAGCCTGACGGTGCATGTCGCACGCGGCGGCGCGCCGGCCGCGCTCGATACGCTCGCGCTCGATCTGCGCCGCGCGCTGCAGCAAAGCGAGATCGAAATCCGCTTCCAGCCGCAGGTCGCGATCGGAAGCGGGGCGGTGGTCGGGGTCGAGGCGCTGGCGCGCTGGGATCATCCGGCGCTGGGCGCGCTCGGCGCCGAGCCACTGTTCGCCGCCGCGCAGCGCGCCGAGCTCGGCATCGCGCTGTCGGATCACATCCAGCGCGCGGCGCTCGCGGCGGCGGCGCGCTGGCGCGGGCGCTGCGCCGAATTGCGGCTCGCGATCAACCTGACCGCCGCCGACATCGGCCGGCCCAATTTCGCCGACATCTTCCTCGACCGCGTCGACGCGAGCGGCTTTCCGCGCGCCCGGCTGACGGTCGAGATCACCGAATCGGGGCTGATCGAGGATCTGGGCGCGGCCGCCGCGCTGCTCGCGACGCTGCGCCAGGCAGGGTGCCGCGTCGCGATCGACGATTTCGGCACCGGCTATTCGAGTCTCGCCTATTTGAAGGCGCTGCCACTCGATTATCTCAAGATCGACAAGAAGTTGGCGCAAGACATCGCCGGCTCCCCGCGCGATCGGATCGTGGTGCGCGGGGTGATCGACATGGCGCGCTCGCTCGGCCTGGCGGTGATCGCCGAAGGCGTCGAGACGCCCGAGCAGCTCGATCTGCTCGCGCGCGAGGGGTGCCAATATTATCAGGGCTTTTTGTGCGCGGGGCCGCTGCCCGGGGCGGCGCTGGGCGATTGGGTGGAGGCGCGGTGATGGGGCCGATCGTGGTGCTAATGGCGGCGGCGGCGGTCGCGCCCGATCAAGCGGCGATCGAGGCGGCGATGGCGGCGAGCGCCGCCGGCTGGAACACGGGCGACGTCGACCGCTTCATGGCGATCTACTCGGACGCGCCGGAGGCGAGCTTCGTCACCGGCGACGGCTTGGTGCGCGGCAAGGCGGCGATGATCGCGCGCTACCGCGCCAAATATGATTTCACCGACGCGGCCAGGCGCGGGGTGCTGAGCTTCACGACGCTCGACTGGCGCCCGCTCGGGCCGGGCCACGCGCTCTATATCGCCCGCTACACGCTGACCTATCCCGACGGGAAGACGGTGAGCGGGCCGACCAGCCTCGTGTTCCGGCGCGAGAAAGCCGGGTGGAAGATCATCGCCGATCATAGCGGGTGAGGGGGTGGGTCAAATCCAGCGCTCGTCGGCGGTGAAATCGACCGTCAGCCAGCGCCCCGGCCCCAGGCCGCCCAAGCCTTCGGCGATTTCGGCGCGGATACGGTCGAGATCGGCGAGCGTGCCGGGGCGATAGTCGGGCGGGGCGAGCAGACCGATTTCGATGAACTGGCCGCGTCCCGCTTTCTGCACATAGCTGCGATGCGCGACGAAGCCGTGGCGCGCGGCGACCTCGGCGGCGACCCGCGCCACGCTCGCGTCGAGATCGGCGGGCGCGATCACCAAGATGTCGCGCAGCGCGCAGACGAGCTGATGCACCGGGATCGGCGCGAGCGTGACCGCGAGCAGCACCAGGATCAGCGAATCGGCATAGCGCGACAGCATCCCGCCCCAAACCGCGTCCGCGCCGCCCGCGCCCGCGAAGGCGAGCGCGAGCCCCAGGCCGAAGGCGCCGCCGATCGCCCAGGCGCGGGCATCGGCGCGCAGCAGATCGCTCGCCCGCCCCCGGATCGCGCGCGCGAGATAGCGCGCCATGGCGAGTGCGATCAGCGCATCGACCAGCGCGACCGCGGCGGCGGGCAGCGCGGGGACCTCGCCCCCGCCCGACAACAGCCCGCGCGCGCCGTTGAGCAAAGCATAAGCGCAAGACAAGGCAAGCAGCGCGCCGTTGATCGCGCTCAGCAAGGGCTCGAGATGCCAATAGCCGAACTGAAAGCGCCGATCCTCGCCGCGCGCGATCAACCCCGAGACGGCGAGCGCGGCGAAAGTCATCACGATGTCGATGATCGTATAGAGCCCGTCGAACAGGATCGCTTGCGAGCGCAGGACGAGCCCCGCCGTCACGTTGAGCGCCGCGATCACGCACGCCGCCAGGATCGAGCGGCGCAACAGCCGCTGTTCGAGCGCGGGATCGATGGGGGGCTTGGCGGTCAAGCGGCGCGGCGCCCCAGCGCTCCGGCACGCGCCGCCGCCAAGGGATCGATTCGGGCAAATGTCACTGGGTCGGTCATCGGTCCCTCACGGCGCCGCATCCGGGGGCTACCATGGGCGCCGCCGATTACAGAAGGAAGAACAGCAGATTGACGATGATGACGAGCGCGATCACCAGCCGCTCATAGGGAAGCCGCACCTCGGCCTCCCGCGTCTTCGGCGCCGCCGGATAGCCATGGCGCCGGCGCAAGTCGTCGCGGTGGAGGCGCGCGAGCGTGACGCCGGGATCGCCATTGCTCGGGGAGCCATAGAGCAGCGGCACCTCGGTCAGCAGGTCGCGCTCCAACCCCTTGGCGGCCTCGGCGCGGCGAGCGAGGCTCGCGGCGAAGCGCTCGGCGTCTTGCGCGTCACGATGCTCGCGCGCCGGCCGCCTCGGTCCCTTCCGTCCATAGGTCATTCACGCCTCCGGAGCGACGGCGCGCACGCCGTCGCCTGCCCAGTTTAAAGCGCGGCGGGGGCAAATAACTGGCAAATAACGAAGTTCATGCAGCGCGCGCCGCCTCACCCCGCCGCCTTCGCCAGCCCCTTCGCCAGTTGCAGCGCGCCGTTCAGCCGCGCCTTGGGGTCGCCCCAGGCGCGGGTGAGGACGAATTTGCTGTCGGGTCGCAGCTTGGCGATCGCGCCCAGCCGTTCGACATAAGCGAGCAGCCCCGGCACGTTCGGCGGGCGATCTTCATGGAAACTCACCAGCGCGCCGCGCGGGCCGATCTCCATCTTGGCGATGCCCGCCTTCTTGGCGTGGAGCTTGATCTCGATGAGCCGCACCAAATTTTCCGTCGGATCGGGCAAATTGCCGAACCGGTCGATCAACTCGGCGGCGAAGGCTTCGATGCCCTGCGGCTCGTCGATCTCGTTCAAGCGGCGATAGAGCCCCATACGCAGATCGAGATCGGGGACATAATCCTCGGGGATCAGGATCGGCGCGTCGAGCGTGATTTGCGGGCTGAAGTCGCGGCGCTGTTGCAGCTTGCCGCCGGCCTTGGCCTCCAAAATCGCCTCTTCGAGCATCGACTGGTAAAGTTCGTAGCCGACTTCCTTGATATGCCCCGATTGCTCGTCGCCGAGCAAATTGCCCGCGCCGCGAATGTCGAGATCATGGCTCGCGAGCTGGAAGCCGGCGCCGAGCGAGTCGAGATCGGAGAGGACTTTGAGCCTTTTCTCGGCGGTTTCGGTGATCACCCGGTCGGGCGGGGTGGTGAGATAGGCATAGGCCCGCGTCTTCGATCGCCCGACGCGCCCGCGCAGCTGGTAAAGCTGGGCGAGGCCGAAGCGATCGGCGCGGTGGATGATCATCGTGTTGGCGCTGGGAATATCGAGCCCCGATTCGACGATCGTGGTCGACACCAGCACTTCGAACTTCTTGTCGTAGAAAGCGGACATGCGCTCCTCGACCTCGGTCGGCGCCATTTGGCCATGGGCGACGACATAGCGCACTTCGGGTACCGCCTCGCGCAGGAATTCCTCGATTTCGGGCAGATCGGCGATACGCGGGGTGACGAAGAAGCTCTGCCCGCCGCGATAATGTTCGCGCAGCAAGGCCTCGCGCAGCACCACCGGATCCCAGGGCATCACATAAGTCCGCACCGCCAGCCGATCGACCGGCGGGGTCTGGATCACCGAGAGTTCGCGCAGGCCCGACATCGCCATTTGCAGCGTGCGCGGGATCGGGGTGGCGGTGAGGGTGAGAACGTGGACGTCGTTCTTCAGCGCCTTCAGCCGCTCCTTGTGCGTCACGCCGAAGCGCTGCTCCTCGTCGACGATAACGAGGCCGAGCCGCTTGAACTCGACCTGCTTCGCCAGGATCGCATGGGTGCCGACGACGATATCGAGCGTGCCGTCCTTCAGCGCCTCGCGCGTCGCCTTGGCCTCGCTCGCGGTGACGAGGCGGGAGAGGCGGCCGACCTTCAGCGGAAAGCCTTCGAAGCGCGCGGCGAAATTCTGGTGGTGCTGGCGCGCGAGCAAGGTGGTGGGACAGACGACCGCGACTTGCAGCCCGGCGAGCGCCGCGACGAAGGCGGCGCGCAGCGCTACCTCGGTCTTGCCGAAGCCGACATCGCCCACCACCAGCCGGTCCATCGGCTTGCCCGCGCCCAGATCGCCGAGCACGTCGCCGATCGCGCGGTCTTGATCGTCGGTCTCCTCGAAGGGGAAGCGATCGACGAAGGCCGCATAGCCGCCCTCGTCGGGCTCGGCGACCGGACCTTCGCGCAAGGCGCGTTCGGCGGCGATGGCGATCAGTTCACCCGCGATTTCGCGGATGCGCTCCTTCATCTTGGCCTTGCGCCGCTGCCACGCCTCGCCGCCCAATTTATCGAGGCTCGCGCCCTCCTCGCTGCCATAGCGGGTGAGCACGTCGATATTTTCGACCGGTACGTAGAGCTTGTCGCCGCCCGCATATTCGAGCGCGACGCAGTCGTGCGGGCTTTGGCCGACGGGGATCGAGATCAGCCCGGTATAGCGGCCGATGCCGTGGTCGCTGTGGACGACCAGATCGCCGGGCGACAGCGTCGCCAGCTCGGCGAGGAAAGCGTCGGTCGATTTGCGGCGCTTGGGCCGCCGCACCAGCCGGTCGCCGAGCATGTCCTGCTCGGTGAGCAACGCGAGATCGGGCGCGGTGAAGCCGTGATCGAGCGGCAGCACCACCAGCGCGACATTGCCCGAGGCGGCGAGGCCCTGCGCCTCCTGCCAATCCGCCGCCTTGATCAGCCGTTTGACGCCATGATCGCCGAGCAGCCCGGCGAGGCGATCGCGCGCGCCCGCCGAGTAGCTTGCCAGCACCACTTTCGTCTTCGCCTTGGCGAGCTTGGCGGCGTGATCGGCGACCGCTTCATAAACATTGGCGCCCGATTGCCGCTCGGGCGCGAAATCGCGCGGGCCATCGATGCCGAAGTCGATCACCCGGTCGCTTTCGGGCTCGTGGAACGGGGTGAGGAGATGGACGCGCGCGTCGTCGAGCGCCGCCGCCCAAGCGTCGCGGGTGAGATAGAGCTGATCGGGGCCGAGCGGGCGATAGCTGCCGGGATCGGCCGACTGCGCCTTCACCCGATTGGCGTGGTAATCGGCGATCGCCTCGAACCGCGCCTCGGCCGCGCCCGGCACGCCCGCGTCGCGCAAATAGAGCGCGTCGTCGCCTAGATGATCGAACAGGCTCGCCAGCCGCTCCTCGAACAGCGGCAGCCAATGTTCCATGCCCGCGAGCCGCCGCCCTTCGGAGACCGCCTGATAGAGCGGGTCGCCGGTCGCGGTCGCGCCGAATTTTTCGCGGTAGCGGCTGCGGAAACGCTTGACGCTGTCCTCGTCGAGCAGCGCTTCGGAAGCCGGGAGCAAGGTGAAGCCCTCGATCCGCCCGGTGGTGCGCTGGTCGGCGGGATCGAAGGTCCGCACGCTCTCGATCTCGTCGCCGAAGAAATCGAGCCGCAGCGCCTGGTCGGCGCCGCTCGGGAAGAGATCGACCAGCCCGCCGCGCACCGCATACTCGCCCGAGTCGGTCACGGTCTCCACCCGGTGATAGCCGTTCGCCTGGAGCATCGCCGCCAGCCGATCGCGCGCGATCCGCTCGCCCGGCGCGAGCTTGGCGACGAGCTGGCGGATGCGGAACGGGGTGAGCGTGCGCTGGCTCGCGGCGTTGGCGGTGGTGAGGATCAGCTGGGGCTTGTCGCTCTTGGCCTGGAGCGCGTGGAGCGTCGCGACGCGCTCGGCCATCACCCGCAAGGTCGGCGAGGCGCGATCATAGGGCAGGCAGTCCCAGGCCGGGAAGCTCAGCAAGTGCAGATCGGGGGCGAAAAAGGGCGCGGTCGCGGCGATCGCGCGCATCGCGGCCTCGTCGGGCGCGATGAGCAAGACCCGCCCGGCGGCGCGCGCGAGATCGCCGAGCAGCCAGGGCACGAACCCGCCGGGGACGCCGGCGAGAGTGAGGGGGTGGGGCGCGGCGAGGATTTTTTGGAGATCGGGCATGGGGGGACTCGGGAGCTGGCGCAGGTGGAAGAAGGCCCTCACCCAACCCTCTCCCCGGAACGGGAGAGGGCTATGCGGGGTGCAACGTCAAAGCCCTCTCCCGCTGGCGGGAGAGGGTTGGGTGAGGGTGGCCGTTCACTCCGCCACCGGCACGTAATTCAGCGCCTTCAGCGCCTCCAGGATCGGCCCCCGATAACGCGCGGGCGGCGGGGCGGTGCCGATCGCCCAGGCCATGATGTCGACGTCCTGCTCCTCCAGCAATTGCTCGAACAGCGCGATCTCGGCGTCACCCCAGCCCATATGCGCGGCGTCGAAAAAGCCGCCGATCAGCAGATCGGCTTCCTTGGTGCCGCGGTGCCAGGCGCGGTAGCGCAGCCGCTTTAGTCTCGTCTCGCGATCCATCGCGCTCCCCATGGGCGATCGGCCGGCGGCGCTTGGAGAACGCCGCCGGCTCGGGTTAGAGGCGCGAGATAGTCATGCGCCCCGAAATCCTCAATCCGCTGTTCGCCGAAGTCACGGTGCTGAAAGGCATCGGCCCGGCGCTCGCCAAGCCGCTCGAACGGCTGAAGATCGCGCGCGTGATCGATCTCGCGCTGCATTTGCCGAGCGGCTGGGTCGATCGGGTGGCGGTCGACGAACTCGACATGGCGGACGCCGGGCGGACGATCGCGATCACGCTGACCCCGGTCGATTATCGCCAAGGCGGGCGCGGGCCGGTGCGCTGCCACGCGACCGACGCCAAGGGCAATTACGTCAGCCTCGTCTATTTCGGCGGCAATGCCGGCTGGGTGAAGAAGCTGCTGCCGCTCGGCGAGCCGCGCCGCGTCTCGGGTCGGCTCGAGATGTACGGCCAGGAATTGCAGATCATCCACCCGGACTATGTGCTGCCGCTCGACGAGGCGGGGGCGGTCGGCGGGCGCGAGGCGATTTATCCGCTGTCCGAGGGGATCACCTCGCGCCGGCTGGGGCAGCTCGCGGCGCAGGCGATCGAGCGCGCCCCCGCGCTGCCCGAATGGATCGAGCCCGGGCTGCTCGCGCGGCGCGACTGGCCGAGCTGGCGCGAGGCGATCGCACGCGTCCACGCCGATCCGCAGGACGCTGGCGCGCGGGCGCGGCTCGCTTATGACGAGATTTTCGCCAACCAGCTCGCGCTGATGCTGGTCCGCGCCTCGTCGCGCGCGCGCAAAGGCCGGGCGCTGGCGGGTGACGGCCGGCTGCGCGCCGCGCTGCAATTGCCCTATGCCCCCACCGGCGCCCAGGCGAGCGCGATCGCCGAGATCGAGGGCGATTTGGCGCAAAGCGCGCCGATGCTGCGGCTGCTCCAGGGCGATGTCGGCTCGGGGAAAACCCTGGTCGCGGCGATGGCGCTGCTGATCGCGGTCGAGGCGGGCGCGCAGGGCGCGCTGCTCGCCCCCACCGAAATCCTCGCGCGCCAGCATTATGAGAATCTCCAGCGCCTGCTGAGCGGGCTGCCGGTGCGGCTCGCGGTGCTCACTGGGCGCGACAAGGGGCGCGCGCGCGAAGGCGTGCTGATGGGGCTCGCCGATGGCTCGATCGACATTTTGATCGGCACCCACGCGATTTTCCAGGAAGCGGTCGGCTATCGCGATCTGGGGCTGGTGGTGGTCGACGAGCAGCACCGTTTCGGGGTCGCCGAGCGGATGATGCTGACCAACAAGGGGCAGAATCCGCATCTGCTCGCGATGACCGCGACGCCGATCCCGCGCACGCTCACCCTCGCGCTTTACGGCGAGATGGACGTCAGCCGCCTCGACGAAATGCCCCCCGGCCGGCAGCCGATCCAAACGCGCGTGCTGAGCGAGGATCGGCTCGACGAAGTGGTGGCCGCGCTCGGTCGGCATTTGGAAGGCGGCGGCCAGGCCTATTGGGTGTGCCCGCTGGTCGAGGAGAGCGAGAAGAGCGATCTCGCCGCCGCTGAGGCGCGCGCCGCCGCGCTCGCCGCGCGCTTTCCGGGCAAGGTCGGGCTCGTCCATGGGCGGATGAAGGGGCCGGACAAGGACCGGGTGATGGCCGAGTTCGCCGGCGGGCGGCTCGGCGTGCTGGTCGCGACGACGGTGATCGAGGTCGGCGTCGACGTGCCCAATGCGACGCTGATCGTGATCGAGGCCGCGGACCGCTTCGGCCTCGCCCAGCTCCACCAGCTACGCGGTCGGGTGGGGCGGGGGACGGGCGCTTCCAACTGCCTGCTGATCCGGGGGAGTGCCTTGAGCGAAACCTCGCGCGCGCGGCTCGCGCTAATGCGCGACACCAATGACGGCTTCCGCATCGCCGAGGAGGATCTGCGGCTGCGCGGCGGCGGCGAATTGCTCGGCACGCGCCAATCGGGCGAAGCGATGTTCCGCCTGGCGACGCCCGAACTGCTCCAGGAACTCCTGCCCATCGCGACCGACGACGCCCGGCTGCTGATCGACCGCGATGGCGGCCTGAGCGGCGCGCGCGGGCAAGCGGCGCGGATCGCGCTCTATTTGTTCGAACGCGATGCGGGAGTGGCGCTGCTGCGATCGGGGTGACGCCGATCCTCCCCGTTCACGGGGAGGGGGACGGCGCGCGCAGCGCGGGGTGGAGGGGGGTGGGCCAAGAGCGCTCCCCCTCCGACGGCGCTCACGCGCCGCCACCTCCCCGTGAACGGGGAGGATTTGGTGTCGGCCGCCCCTACCCCAGCCGCACCTCGGCATGGTCGCCCGCCTCGCTCGGCTTGATCGTGCCGCCGAACAGCATCTTCACTTGCCCGGTGAGCGAAACATCGCCCTCCCACAATTCGGCGCTTTCCAGATCATAGCGCAGCAGCAGCAATTGCGGGTCCTGCTTGCCGCCGGGGAACCACGCCTCGGTCTGTTTCGACCAGAGCCGATCGATCAGCGCCGGATCCTGATCCGCGCTCAACCGCCCATGGACGCACGCGAAAAAATCATGCCCCTTGCTCATGAACTGCGCCATCGCCGCGCCGCCGATCGCCAGGCGATTGTCCTTGGCCATGAAGAACCACAGCGCGTCCTGCCGATCGCCGAGCGTCTGCGCGGTCATCGGTTGGCTGTGATCGGGGGTGTCGTCGAGCCCGATCATCACGAACGGGCTATGCTTCAACTCGCGGAAAAAACGGTCGATGATCGCGCGTTCAGCCATGGTCCACTTCCTTCTCGCTACCGGCTCGCACAACGCCCCGACACGGGCAGGTTTCCTTGGACGCCGGAACGAAGCATAAGAGCGTTTCGTTTTGGGGGATGATGAAGGGATTGTTGACGAATGCATGATCTGATGCGCGATCTGGTGCGCGTTGGCGCGCTCGGGCTCGCCCTGGCGGTCGCGACGCCGGCGATCGCGGCGAGCGCGCCCCAGCCGGGCCGCTTCACCTCGAGCGGCGAGGGGCCGGTGAACAGCTGGTGGGTCGAAACCCCGCACGGCCAGCTGATCCTGTTCGATACCCAGCGCGACACCGCGAGCGCCAATCAGCTGATCGCCGCCGTGCAGGCGACGGGCAAGCCCGTCTCGGCGATCTTCGTCACCCATCCGCATCCCGATGAGGCGGTCGGGCTGGGCCTGGTCGCCGCCGCTTTTCCGCAAGCCGCGGTTTACGCGAGCGCGCCGACCGCCGCCGAGCTCGGCGGCGATACCCAAGGGTTGCTCAAAATGGGGATCGAGGCATCGCCGGGCGCGCTGCCGCTGCCGCGCTTCACCCGCACGCTGCGCGACAATGAGTCGGTCGCGGTCGATGGCATCGAGGTCCGCGCGCTGGTGCTGGGCGACGGCGAGAGCGTCGGCGTGACCGCTTTCTGGATGCCCAAGATCAAGCTGCTGGTGAGCGGCGATCTGGCGACGATCGGCTTCCTGCCCTGGCTCGCCGAGGCGCGCACGCGCGATTGGCTGGTCCAGCTCGACGAGCTGAAAAGCCGCGTGCCGGGCGGGGTGATGACGCTGCCGAGCCATGGCGAGCCCGGCAGCTACGCCAAGCTTTCCGGCTGGACGCGCAATTTCCTGAAGGCGGTGCGCGATCAGGTCGGCCGCGCGCAGCGACCGAAGAGCCCCGAGGGCGAAAAGGTGACCGAGGCCGAGCGCGCGGCGATCGTCACCAGCCTCACCCAGCGCTTCCGCTTGAAGGACCCCGCCGCCGGGCTACCGATCAACCGGCTGTGGAAGCTCGACATCGACGCGGTCGCGCGCGAGCTGACCGAGGGGCTCAAGGGCTATTTGCCGGAGGCATAGGTCGGGTCGCGGCGCCCATTCAGTCGCGACGACTATTGCTCGCCGTGCCAATGCGGCGATCGAGCCACTCGATGCGATCGATCGATTTGAGTGCAAGACAATTGTAGATTTGCCATACTTCGAACATGGCGATCTTGCCTTTTGGCGTACATCGCTTCTCGCGCGTGGCCCGCCAGATACGTTGCGATCGCACGAGCTTTTGTCGTTCGGCCGGCGGCAGCAATCGCCTCGACCGCTGATAAACTTCCTCGACGATCGCGTCCAATCGTTCCGAGTCTTCGCCGGCGCATTCGATGATTGCTTCCAAATAGCCGTCTTTGACTTCGGGACGATTATTACACTCTTCATCGGCACGGGCCGCTCGCTCGAGGCGGTCGTGAGCCCAATCCAGTGAGGCATTGCCTGACATGGCATCGATACCAGGCGTCAAAATTTTCAATGCTGCGGCAATGATGAGAGGCGAGATAGCCATCACGGTCTTCCTTCTACCGGATTGGCGCTTGTGCGTTCCGCACGCAGCAGCGCTAAAGCCGCAGCTCGTTCTCGAGGGTATCGGTTCATCAAAGTATTGTTAAAGCCGGCAACAATTCTCATTAACCTACGGCGCTTAGTCTTGTTCTTGGGCAAATCCGCCGCGCGTTGGGCTCTATCTCTCAATCTCGTAACATAATCCGCACGCGCATCGTAAATACTGTTGATGAGCGTTTCATCACGATCGGCATTGGAATGGAGTAAGCGCTCGTTGGTCCGTCGCACCGCGTCGGCCAGGATCGTCGCGGCCCCGCCATGCTGAACCGTAACCGACCAAACCGCCTCACGCACCGCCCGGGATTCGCCATCGAGATCGGTCCCGGTTGCGGTGCGCACGCGGCGCACCGCCGGCGCATAATTCGTTCGTCGAAGATAATCATATTGCGCCTGCTCGATCGCTTGTGGGTCGCGCGAAGCGATGGCACGCCACCGAGCGTCGAACGCCGGGGTTCCGGGCGTGAGACCTCGGAATTCGCCTGCCCAGCGCCCGAATTCGGGACTGGCAACGAACGCTCCTGCAATCCCGCCGTTCGTCGCGAGCTGATACGGTCCATACGACCTGCCGCCACGGTCGCCCCGCCCGCTCGAAACGGTCGCGGCATTGCCGCGCGATTCTTCCTCCATTGCAAGGATGCCGAGCCGTTCCGTTGCAGGTCGCTCACCGGCACTCCCGATTGGTCCCCCGCGCAACGCGCGCAGGGATCGCGCTTGCGTCGAGACATCGGGTCGGGCGGGTTCGCCGGGCTGGCGGTCTTCGCCCCGCTGGCGCGGGTCGCTCCGGGTGGGGCGAATTCCCCCGCGCTGGCCTCTTGCTCCCGCCATGCCCCAGCCACTCGGGCCCCCGCCGGCCTGTCCCCCACCCGCCTGCCCGCCCCCAGGCGCGAAGGTGAAGCGGCCGGTTTCGGGATCGTGATAGGGATTGAACTTGAACTCGATTTCGGGGGCGGCTGGTTCTTGCGGGGGCAGGCGACGGCCGGTGCGCAGATAATGAGCGAAGGCGCTGGGGCGGGTCGAGCGGGCGGATAAGCGACTCATGGCGACACCTCCTGTTCCAACCGGAACATAAGTGAAACATGAGCCGTAGGAAAGCGCCGACGCGCGCTGGAGCCGTCAAAGTCACCGCGTCGCGCGCGGGGCGGCCAGCGTTGGGCGACCGGGCGGAGGCCGAACCCCCGCCCGGCGATTAAAGGCTTAAAGAACCTCGAAAATGCCGGCGGCGCCCTGGCCGCCGCCAACGCACATCGTCACGCAGACATATTTCGCGCCGCGCCGTTTGCCCTCGATCAGCGCATGGCCGACGCAGCGCGCGCCGGTCATGCCGTAAGGATGGCCGATCGAGATCGAGCCGCCATTGACGTTGAGCAGCTCGTTGGGGATGCCGAGCGTGTCGCGGCAATAAAGCACCTGCACCGCGAAGGCTTCGTTCAGCTCCCACAGGCCGATGTCTTCCATCTTGAGGCCCGTGCGCTCGAGCACCTTGGGGATCGCGTAGACGGGGCCGATGCCCATTTCGTCGGGCTTGGTGCCCGCCGCCGCCATGCCGACGTAACGCCCCAGCGGGGTCAGGCCGCGCTGCTCGGCGAGCTTTTCGTCCATCACCACCGACGCCGACGCGCCGTCCGAGAGCTGGCTCGCATTGCCGGCGGTGATCGCCGTGCCCGGCCCGAGCACGGGCTGAAGGCCCGCCAGGCCCTCGAGCGTCGTCTCGGGGCGATTGCCCTCGTCCTTGGTGACGGTCACTTCGTGATGCGTGACTTCGCCGGTTTCCTTGTTCTTGGCGACCATCGTCGCGGTGACCGGCACGATTTCGGCGTCGAACAGCCCGGCGGCCTGCGCGGCGGCGGTGCGCTGTTGCGATTGCAGCGCATATTCGTCCTGAACTTCACGGCTGATGCCATAGCGTTCGGTGACGACCTGCGCGGTCTGAAGCATCGTCATGTAAACATCGGGGTGCATCGCGACGAGTTCCTTGTCCGGCCCGATGCGCATTTCGGGGGTCTGCACCATCGAGATCGACTCGCAGCCGCCGCCGATGGTGATGCTCATATTGTCGACGATGATCTGCTTGGCGGCGGTGGCGATGGCCATCAGCCCGCTCGCGCATTGGCGATCGAGCGACATGCCGGGCACCGAGATCGGCAGCCCCGAGCGCAGCGCGACGTTGCGGCCGATGTTGCCCCCCTGCACGCCCTGCTGGAGCGCGGCGCCCCAAACCAGATCGTCGACCTCGCCCGGATCGATCCCGGCGCGCTCGACGGCGGCCTTGACCGCATGGCTCGACAGCGTCGGCGAGGGGGTGTTGTTGAACCCGCCGCGATAAGCGCGGCCGATCGGGGTGCGGGCGGTGGAAACGATGACGGCGGAACGCATAAGGTTTCTCCTTCAGGCGGCGGGAAAGCGAGCCGCGCCGGGTTCGAGCGGCAGATCGAGCGCGCCGCAGATCAGCGACACGCCGTGATAGAAAGCGACGAGCTGGACGATTTCAAGCGCCTGGGCTTCGTCATAATGTTCGCGCAGGGCGGCCCATTCGGCGTCGCTGAGTTTCTTGCGGTCGAGCAGCGCGTCGACGGTCGCGATCAGCACCGCTTCGGCTGGGTCCGGCCAATCGGCGGGGCCGCCATGGACGGTCGCGCGCACATGCGCCTCGGTCAGCCCGATCGCGCTCGCAAAGCCGGCGATATGGACGCCCCATTCATATTCATTGCCGCATTTCGCCGTGGTGCGATCGATCACGATCTCGCGCGGGCGCATCGCGAGCGGCGAGCCCTTGTCGAGCAGCGAGCCCGCGCTGAACTTGGCCCAGGCGCGTTCGTGCTTGGCGAGGCTGGTGAACAGCACCAACGGCTCGCGCCCGCGCATCAGCGCCTGCATCGCCGCGTCGAACGCGGGGGGATAGGGTTTGGCGAGCGGTTCGATCCGGGGCATGGGGCGTTCCCTCAAACTCTTGCCCTCTCCCGCGCGCGGGAGAGGCTACGAAGACTTGGCAGCTGGCTGCCTAGTCGAAGTCGGTGAGGGTGTTTCTTCTTTCGACCAGGGAAGAAAGCCCTCACCCAACCCTCTCCCGCAAGCAGGAGAGGGCTAAGCGTCAAACGAAAATCTGGCTGATCCATTCGGCGATCATCGCGGGCTTGTCCTCGCCCTCGATCTCGACCGTGAATTCATTGGTCTGCTGCCACTGGCCGGGACGCTTTTCGACGAGTTCGAGCAGTTTGAACCGCCCGCGCACGCGCTTGCCCGAGCGCACCGGCTGCAGGAAGCGCACTTTGTTGCCGCCATAGTTGACGCCCATCTTCACGCCTTCGATCTGCGGCGCGTCGGGCACTTTGGACGACAGAAGCGGCATCAGCGACAAAGTGAGGAAGCCGTGCGCGATGGTGCCGCCGAAGGGCGTCATCGCCGCCATTTGCGGGTTGACGTGGATGAACTGGTGATCGCCCGTCGCGTCGGCGAATTTGTCGATCATCTCCTGGCTGACCTCGACCCAATCAGAGACCCGTTCCTGGCCGACTTGATTGGCGGCCATTTCCTGGATCGTGATCGTCGTCATGCCATTCCCCTCCGGCTCAAATCCTTGCATAGCGCGGCGCCTGCCATAAGCGCTTGTCCGTTCGTGCCGCAAGCGCCTTAGACCGAGGTTTGGAAGATGACGGTTGCCCTAGCGTCCACCCCCCGTGAAACCATGGCCCGGCTATACCGCGCCCCCGAACCGCAAGTTCTAAAGCCGCTGATCGAGCGCGCCCGCGCGACGCCCGAATCGCGCGAGCGCATCTTGGGCCATGCCGGCGGGCTGCTCGCCGATCTGCGCGCGGCGCAAGGCAAGGGGTGGGTCAACCAGTTCCTCCAGGAATATCGGCTCAACACCAGCGAGGGGGTCGCGCTGCTGAGCCTGGCCGAGGCGTTTCTGCGCGTGCCCGATCCCGAAACCGCCGATCTGCTGATCGCCGACAAGCTGGGCGAGGCCGATTGGCGCGCGCACGCCGGGCGCTCCAATTCGGCGCTCGTCAATTCGGCGACCTGGGGGCTGGTGCTGGGCCGCGCGCTCGTGGGCGAGGGGGCGCGCCAATCGACGCTGCGCCGCCTCATCAGCCGCGCCGGCGAGCCCTTCGTCCGCCAGGCGGTGGGCGCCGCGATGAAGATGATGGGCGAGATTTTCGTGATGGGCCGCACCATCGACGAGGCGCTGCGCCGGATGGAAAAGCCCGAGCATCAGGGCTTTACCGCCAGCTTCGACATGCTGGGCGAAGCCGCGCGGACGCAGAGCGACGCCGAGCGTTATTTCCAGGCCTATGTCGCCGCGATCGACGCGGTGGGCGCCGACGCCGCCGCCGGCCATTCGGTCTCGGTCAAGCTCTCCGCGCTCCACCCGCGCTATGAGGTCGCGCGCTGGGACGAATGCGTGCCGGCGCTCACCCAGATGCTCGAGGCGCTCGCGGTGCAGGCGGCGGGCAAGGGCATCGCGCTGACGGTCGACGCCGAGGAGAGCGAGCGGCTGGAGATGAGCCTCGACATCATCGGCACCGTCGCCGCGCTCCCCCAGCTAAAAGGCTGGGAGGGCTTCGGCATGGCGGTACAGGCCTATGGCAAGCGCGCGCGCCCGGTGATCGCTTGGGCGAACGAGCTCGGCCGGGTGATGAACGTGCGGCTGGTGAAAGGCGCTTATTGGGACAGCGAGATCAAGCGCACCCAGGTCGAGGGGTTGGCCGATTATCCGCTCTTCACCCGCAAGGCGGCGACCGATGTCTCCTATCTCGCCTGCGCGCGCGACATGCTGGAGGCGCCCAATATCCGCCCCGCTTTCGCCAGCCACAATGCGCTGACGGTCGCGACGATCATGGACTGGGCGGGCAACGCCCGCGCCTTCGAATTCCAGCGGCTGCACGGCATGGGCGACGGGCTCTACGAGCGGCTGGTGCGCGACAATGGCTATCACTGCCGCATCTATGCGCCGGTCGGCGGGCATCGCGATCTGCTGGCGTATCTGGTGCGGCGCCTGCTGGAGAATGGCGCCAATTCGAGCTTCGTTCACCAATTGGCGGACGAGCGGCTGAGCGAGGCGGAGATTCTCGCCGATCCGGTCGAGAAGATCGCGGCTTTGGGCGGGGCGCGGCATTCGGCGATTCCCTTGCCGGCGGACTTGTTCGGCGCGGGGCGGCGCAATTCGGCGGGGCTAGATTTGAGCGATCGGGGGGTGTTGGGGGCGACGGCGGAAGCCGTCTCAAAGCCCCTCCCCTTTAGGGGAGGGGTTGGGGTGGGGGTTGTCAGTGCCGGGCAGAGCGCCCGTAACACCGCCCCCACCCCCAACCCAGTTTCAGGTCGGTCAGCCCCCCAGGCTGACCTGAACCGCGCGGGGCGCGGTTCACCTGAAACTCCTGAAGGGGAGGGGCTTGATGTATTGCGAGCCATCACCCGCGCCGCCGCCGCTTTCCCCGCCTGGTCCGCGCAACCCGTCGAAACCCGCGCCGCCTGCCTCGATCGCCTTGCCGATCTGCTGGAGGAACACCGCGACCCGCTGATGGCGCTCGCGGTGCAGGAAGCGTTCAAGACCATCCCCGATGCGCTCGGCGAAGTGCGCGAGGCGGTCGATTTCTGCCGCTATTATGCCGCGCAGGCGCGCGCGCAGCTCCAGCCGGTCGAGCTCCCCGGGCCGACCGGCGAGCGCAACGTGCTGCGGATGGAGGGGCGCGGGGTGTGGGCGACGGTTTCGCCCTGGAACTTCCCGCTCGCGATTTTCCTGGGGCAGACGGCGGCGGCGCTCGTCACCGGCAATACGGTGGTCGCCAAGCCCGCGCCGCAGACGCCGCTGATCGCGGCCTATGCCGTCGAGCTCGCCCACCGCGCGGGGGTGCCGACCGATGCGCTGATCCTCGCCCCCGGCGGGCCGGAAGTCGGCGCGGCGCTGGTCGCCGATCCGCGCATCGCCGGGGTCGCCTTCACCGGCTCGACCGCGACCGCCAAGAAGATCGCGCGCGCGCTGCTCGCGGACGAGAACCGCCCGATCGTGCCGCTGATCGCCGAGACGGGCGGGATCAACGCGATGCTCGTCGATTCGACCGCGCTTCCCGAGCAAGTCGTGGCGGATGTCGTGACGAGCGCCTTCCGCTCGGCGGGGCAGCGCTGCTCGGCGCTGCGGCTGCTGTTGCTGCAAGAAGAAATCGCGCCCGGGGTGATCGAAATGCTCGGCGGCGCGATGGACCTGCTGCGTCTGGGCAACCCCGCCGATCCGGCGACCGACGTCGGCCCGGTGATCGACCAGCCGGCCTATGACAAGCTGATGGGCTATCGCGAGAGCATGGCCGGGCGGATCGTGAAAACGCTTCCAGCGCCCGACGGCGGGCTATTCGTGCCGCCCACGCTCATCCGGCTCGATTCGCCCGAGCAGCTGACCCAGGAATGGTTCGGCCCCATCCTCCACGTCGCGACCTGGCCCGCCGGCCAGCTCGCCGAGACGATCGCCCGGGTGAACGCCAAGAATTACGGGCTCACCATGGGGCTGCACAGCCGCATCGCGGGATCGTGGGACGTGGCGGAACAGCAGGCGCGGGTGGGCAATCTCTACATCAACCGCTCGATGATCGGCGCGGTGGTCGGCTCGCAACCCTTCGGCGGGGAGGGGCTGTCGGGCACCGGCCCCAAGGCGGGCGGCCCGCATTATCTGCCGCGCTTCTGCCTGGAGCGCCACGTCTCGATCGATACGACGAGCGCGGGGGGGAATACGACTCTGCTGAGCTTGGAGGAGGGGTGATTTTGGTTCGCGCGGAGGCGCGGAGGAAGAAGTTTTTGGTTCGCGCAGAGGCGCGGAGAAGTGAAGGGAGGCGCGGAGGCGTCGCCCAACCGATCGCGCCGAAGGCGCTAATCTTCCTCCAACGAAGGGCGCTCCGCGCCGTCAATGAACACCGCGTCCTCTGCGATCTCCGCGCCTCTGCGCGAACCCCATAGCTCTCGCGCGACCTAAGAAGCCAAAGCCCCTCCGCGTCTCCGCGCGAACCAATCAAATCTTCATCTGCCGCTTCACGCTCGCCAAGGTCGCCTTGCCATAAGGCGGCTTCAACCCCGCGAGCTTCGCCACGTCCAAGCGCGGTTGCTCGTATACCGCCTTGGCGTGGCTGAAGGTCTTGAACCCGTCATGCCCATGATAGGCGCCCATCCCCGAAGGCCCGATCCCGCCGAACGGCAGTTCCTCCATCGAGACGTGGAAGATCACGTCGTTCACCGTCACGCCGCCCGAAATCGTGCGATCGAGCACGCGGCGGCGCTCGCCGGCGTCCTCACCGAAATAATAGAGGCCGAGCGGCCGGTCGCGGCGGTTGACCTCGTCGATCGCGGCGTCGATGCCGCCCGCATAGCGTTTCACCGGCAGGATCGGGCCGAAAATCTCTTCCTGCATGATCGTCATCTCGTCGGTGACGTCGGTGACGATGTGGAGCGGCATCTTGCGGCTATTGGCGCTCGCGAAATCCTCGTTCGCGGGGTTCACCGTCTCGATCTTGGCGCCCTTGGCGCGCGCGTCGTCGAGCCAGGCGGTCAGCCGCTCGAAATGGCGATCGTTGACGATCGCGGTGTAATCGGGATTGGCGAGCAGGCTGGGGTACATGGTGCTGGTCGCCGATTTGAGCCCCTCGACCACCGCGCCCTCGGCCTCCTCGGGCACCAGCATATAATCGGGGGCGAGGCAGATTTGTCCGGCGTTGAGCATCTTGCCGGTCGCGACGCGGCCCGTGGCGCGCGCGACATCGGCGGACTTGCCCAGGATCACCGGCGATTTGCCGCCGAGTTCGAGCGTCACCGGCGTCAGATTATCGGCGGCGGCATGCAGGATATGCCGCCCGATCCCGGTCGCGCCGGTGAACAGCAGATGATCGAAGGGGAGCGCGGCGAAGGCCTTGCCCACGTCCGGCCCGCCGGAGAAGAACGCCAATTCCTCGGCCGCGAAATAATTGGGGCAGATCTCCTCGAACAATTTGGCGGTCTCGGGGGTGAATTCGCTCGTCTTCACCATCGCGCGGTTGCCGGCGGCGAAAATGCCCGCGATCGGCGCCATCACCAATTGCACCGGGAAATTCCACGGCGCGATCACGCCGACCACGCCCTTGGGCTGATATTCGACCCGCGCCTTGCCGCCGAGCAGGCCGAGCGGGAATTGCACGGGGCGCTTCTCTGGCCGCGCCCATTGGTCGAGCCGTTTCAGCGCATGGGCGATCGGCGCGATCGAGCCGCCGATGTCGGTGAGCATCGATTGTTCGCGGCTGCGGTGGCCGAAATCCTCGCTGAGCGCCGCGCAGAAATGCTCGGCATGATCGCGGATCATCGCCGCGGCGCGCTTCAGCCGATCGCGGCGGACGCCGATCGGCACCGGCAACTCGGCGGTAAAAGCGGCGCGCTGCGCGGCCAAGGTCTCGGTCATCGACGCCATGTCATTCCCCCTAATTCGCGCAGCCGATGATGCCCACCACCGGCACGATCACTGTGTCCGCCCCGGTCTTTTCGATCCGCAGCGAGCCATCGGGGATCACCGCGCCCTGGCTCAGATCGCCGCGCTCGACGATTTCGATGTCGAGCGACAGCCGGTAATCGCCGCCGGCATAATCGCTATGCGTCGCGAAGCCGTAATTGCCGCCGCCCGCCTGTGCGGTGCGGACCAGATCGGTGAGCGTGCCCGATGGCGCGAAGCGGATGCGCGCCGGATCGGCGCTCGCCATCGCGATCAGCGCGCGATTGGTGGTGTTGGTCCACAGGAACGCGGCGCAGCCGGTGGCGGGAAGCTCTTGCGGCGGGATCGCGCCGATCGGCAGGCCGTCGATCGAGCGCGGGAGCGGGCGCGGCGCTTGCGCGGCGGCGAGCGCGGCGAGGGGCAGGAACGACAACGCGAGCGATTTCATGGCCCCAGGCTTAGCATGGCGAGTTCGGCCGGGTAAGCCGCGATCGCGAGCAAGGTGCCGAGCGGCAGCGCATCGTCGCCACGCACCGCGCGTCCGCTCGCCAAGCGGAACCCCGCGACGCCGATCCCGATCAGCGCGGCGAGCAGCAGCACCGGGGGAAGCAGCCGCCAGCCGAGCCATAGCCCGATCGCGCCGAACAGCTTGGGGTCGCCGCCGCCCAGCCCCTCGCGCCCGCGCCACCATCGATAGCCCGCGCCGATCGCCCAGAGCGTAGCGAAACCCGCCGCGCCGCCAATCAGCCGATCGACGAGCCCCGGTGCCAGGCCGAGCGCGCCGGTCGCGAGCCCCGTGAGCGCGAGCGCGAGCGTCAGCTCGTCGGGCAGCCAGAAGTCGCGCAAGTCGAGCGCGGCGAGCGCGAGCAACAGCCAGCCGAACACCGCCGCCGCCATGCCGTCCAGCCCCGGCGCGATCCAGCCGGCGGCGGCGCCGATCAGCAGCGCGAGCGCCTCGATCCGCCAATGAACGGGGTCGATCGTCGCGCCGCAGTGGCGGCAGCGCCCGCGCTGGACGAGCGCGGAGACGAGCGGCACCAACTCGTGCGCGCCGAGCGGGGTGCCGCACGCGTCGCACCTCGATCGTCCGCCGAGCACCGATCGCGCTTGCGGCCAGCGGATCACCAAGGCGGCGATGAAACTCCCGAAAATCGCGCCGAGCAGCGCGAGCAGCGTCGCCCAAAGCCAGGGTTCAGCCGGGAGGGCGCTTGCGAATGAGGTAGCGATAAACACCCAGCAGGTTGATCCCGAACAACACCGCATTCTGGGTGGCGAGCGCGGCGTCCTTCGTCAACAGCGCGCCCGAAATCCAGCAGATCGAGGAAAAAATGAACAGGACGAAGCCATAGCCCGTCACTTTGCGGCCCAGATCGAGCGAGACCATCGCCGCGGCGATCATCCCCGAACCCGATGCCGCCCATTTGAGTGTCGTGATGAGCGGATCGGCCATGGCGGGCGAGACGCGCGGGGAGGGGCGGGGGTTCCGCTTGAGGGCGCGTGGCGCCCGGATAATGGGGAGGCCCCGGCTTTCGCCGGGGCGACGCCGGTATTTTGGTTATTGCCCCAAAAGCGTCGCCCCGGCGAAGGCCGGGGCCTCCCCGATCACGGCACGACCCGCTTCAAACCGAGCCCAACGCGCCCTAGATGCGCGAACAAACCAGCAGGAGTTCGCTCATGGCCGCCGATCCGATCGTCATCGTTTCTTATGCCCGCACCCCGATGGGCAGTTTCCAGGGCGCGCTGACCGGCGCGAGCGCGACCGAGCTGGGCGCGGTCGCCGTCGGCGCGGCGATCGAGCGCGCGGGGCTTTCGGGCGACGCGGTCGAGCGCATCTATATGGGCTGCGTGCTCCCCGCCGGGCTCGGCCAGGCGCCCGCGCGCCAGGCGGCGCTGAAGGCGGGGCTGCCGCTCCATGTCGAGGCGACGACGCTCAACAAAATGTGCGGCTCGGGGATGCAGGCGGCGATCCTGGCGCATGACACGCTCGCCGCTGGTTCCGCCGACATCGTCGTCGCGGGCGGCATGGAGAGCATGACCAACGCGCCGTACCTGTCGATGGCGCATCGCGGCGGGGCGCGGATCGGCCATGATCGCTTGATCGATCACATGTATCTGGATGGCCTCGAAGACGCCTATGAGCCCGGCAAGCTGATGGGCAATTTCGCCGAGGACACGGCGGGCGAATATCAGTTCACGCGCGCGGAGCAGGACGATTACGCCATCGCCTCGCTCACCCGCGCCAAGGCCGCGCAGGAAAGCGGCGCCTTCGATCGCGAGATCGTGCCCGTCGAGATCACCACGCGCAAAGGCACGGTGACGGTCGACAAGGACGAGCAGCCGCAAAAGGGCGACCCCGCCAAGATCCCGACGCTCAAGCCCGCCTTCGCCAAGGACGGGACGATCACCGCCGCCAATGCCTCGTCGATCTCGGACGGCGCGGCGGCGCTGGTGATGATGCGCCAATCGACCGCCGAAAAGCTCGGCCTCACCCCCATCGCGCGGATCGTTGCGCACGCCGCCCACGCGCACGAGCCCGCCAAATTCACGACGGCGCCGGTGCCCGCGATGAAGAAGGCGCTCGCCAAGGCCGGCTGGTCGATCGACGAGGTCGATCTGTTCGAGGTGAACGAGGCGTTCGCGGTGGTCGCGATGATCGCGATGCGCGAGCTCGGCATTCCGCACGAGAAGATCAACGTCCATGGCGGTGCCTGCGCGCTCGGCCACCCGATCGGCGCGAGCGGCGCGCGGATCATGGCGACGCTGATCTCGGCGCTGCAGACCAAGGGCGGCAAGCGCGGGCTCGCCTCGCTGTGCATCGGCGGCGGCGAGGCGACGGCGGTGGCGCTGGAGCTGGTGTGATCCTCGCCCGTTGTTCCTAGGCCCGTCGCCCCGGCGAAAGCCGGGGCCTCGTGCTGCGGGCGCGCCTCATGTCGATGAAGGCGCGCCCGGCACCGCATAGGGCATCACCATCGTCCCGTCGGGCGCGGCGGTGAAGGTGGTCTGGGTGGGATAAGCGAACTCGATCCCCTCGGCGGCGAAGCGCTTCAGGATCGCGACGCCCACTTCGTGCCGCGCGCGGTACCAGAGGGCGAAATCGGGGCTCGGCGTGTCATATTCCAGCTCGACGTCCAGGCTCGAGGCGTTGAAATTGGTGAAGCCGGCCTGGGCGAAGCGCTGGCCGCAACGCTCGACTTCTTCGCGCAAAATATCGGGCAGCCGATCGATCAGTTCGGGCGGCGTTTGATAGGTGACGCTGAGCACGAAGCGCATCCGGCGGTGATCGCGCCGGGTGATGTTCTGGATCGATTTGTCGAGCAGCTGCTTGTTCGCGATGATGTGCAGCTCACCGCTGGGCGGTCGGATGCGCGTGGATTTGAGCCCGATCTCCTCGACCGTGCCCGTCGTCTGATCGAAGCTGATCACGTCGCCGCGCCGAAAGGGCTTGTCGAAGATGATCGCGAGCGCGGCGAACAAATCGCCGAAAATCCCTTGCGCCGCCAAGCCGATGGCGATGCCGCCGATGCCGAGCCCCGCGACCAGCCCGGTGACGTTCAGCCCCAGATTGTCGAGCACCACCACCAGCGCGATCGCGAACACCGCGAAGCTCACCAGCACGCGCACGATGTTGATCGCGCTGCCGAGCGTTTCGCCGGCATAGCCGTCGTCGCGGGCATTGGCCTCGACGATGCCCAGGATCAGCTCGCGCGCCCAAAGCGCGCCTTGGAAGACGCCAGCGATGATGAACAGCCCGTGGACCCCGTCCGAAAGGCCGCTCGGCGGCACGGCGATGCGGCGCGCCAATTCGAGCGCGACGGCGATCGCGAAGAACCGCCCGGTGCGCGATAGCGTGCGCCCGGCGATCCGCCACCAGCCGAGCCGGCCGGGCCGATCGCGCGCGCACAAGGCGATGGCGCCGCGGCGCGCGGCGCGGATCGCGACATAGGCGATCACCGCGACCAGCGCGGCGACGGCGATCTCGATCCAATGGTTCCGCAGCCAGAACAGACTTTCCGCATAGAGCTTGGCGGCGTCGAGGCGGAGGTTGGGCAAGGCGAGGCTATTCTGGACTTGGGGCATGAACGATCCTGGCGATGGCGATCAGCGCGCGGCTTTCCAGCCGCCCTGGAGCACGACCGGCTGAAACGGCGCGAGCGCGCAGCGCGCGCCGGTGGCCATGGGGGCATTATAGAGAATGGTGATCTGGTCGCTCGCGCACAGCTGGTTGCCGGTGCTTGCATAAGCGAAGGCGCGCTGCGCGCCGAGATCGGGGCAATCCTGCGGCAACGTCACCCGATAGACCTTGCCGCCGAACAGCACGAAATCGATCACCCGATCGGAGCGGACGATATTGTTCTGAATGCGGCTGCGGATCAGGCAGAGTTCGGGCGGCCCCGCCGGAGTCGCCACGGGGATCGGCCGGTCGGCGGCCGCCGCCAACAGCCCCGGCGCCAGCAGGGCGAGCATCGGCGCAGGCTTCATCACACCTCCTTCGCCCGTTTGGCGGGCGCCAGCGTCTTGGGCTTGAACGCACAAAGATCGATCACGGGGCAGCGCCAGCATTCGGGAGTGCGCGCCTTGCAGATGTAGCGGCCGTGCAGGATCAGCCAGTGATGCGCGTGGAGCCGGAACGGCGCGGGCGTCGCCTTGTCGAGCTTCAGTTCCACCGCGAGCGGGGTCTTGCCCTTGGCGAGCCCGGTGCGGTTGCAGACGCGGAACAGATGCGTGTCGACCGCGAAGGTCTCCGCCCCGAAAGCGACGTTCATTACGACATTGGCGGTCTTGCGCCCGACGCCCGGCAGTCTCTCGAGCGCGTCGCGGTCGGCGGGGACCTGGCCGCCATGCTCGGCGATGAGCGCCTGGCTGAGCGCGATCACGTTCTTGGCCTTGGCATTGAACAGGCCGATCGTCTTGATATGCTCCTTCAACCCATCCTCGCCGAGCGCCACCATCGCCTCGGGCGTGGTGACTTGCTCGAACAATCGCCGCGTCGCTTTGTTCACCCCCACGTCGGTCGCCTGCGCCGACAGCACCACCGCGACGAGCAAGGTATAGGTGTTGACCGATTGCAGCTCGGTTTCGGGATGCGGATTGTCGGCGGCGAGGCGGCTGTAGAAATCGACGATCTGCGCCTTGTTCACAGCCCCAGTACCTCGGCCATGGTGTAGCGCCCGGCCGGCTGGCGCGCGAGCCAGCGCGCGGCGGTGATCGCGCCGCGCGCGAAGATCGCGCGGTCCTCGGCGCGGTGGCCGAGTTCGATCCGTTCGCCGGCGCCGGCGAAAATCACCTGATGATCACCCGCGACCGAGCCGCCGCGCAGACTGGCGATGCCGATCGTCCCCTCCGCCCGGTCACCCGTGAGCCCGGCGCGGCCGAGCACCGCCAAATCGCCGAGTGTGCTCCCGCGCCCTTCCGCCGCCGCCGCGCCGAGCAGTTGCGCGGTGCCCGAGGGGGCATCGACCTTCGCGCGGTGGTGCATCTCGACGATCTCGATGTCCCACGCCGGCCCCAGCCGCGCCGCCGCCTCGCGCACCAGCCGCGCGAGCAGGGTGACGCCGAGCGAGGTATTGCCCGTTTGCAGCACCGCGATCGCGTGCGCCGCTTCGTCGATCGCGGCGTGATCGGCGGGGGAGAGGCCGGTGGTGCCGATCAGGATCGGCGTGCGCGCCGCCACCGCCGCCGCGAGATTCGCCGGGAGCGCCTTGGCGATGGTGAAATCGACGAGCACGTCCGATCGCTCGGCGAGCGCCCGGGCGTCGCCCCCGGCATCGATCCCGCCGGCAAGCGTCGCGTCGGCCGCCTCGATCGCCGCCGCGATCGCGCGCCCCATCCGCCCCGCGCTCCCCAAAATGCCGATCGCCACCATCGCCTGCTCCTTATCCCACCGCGCATGGCAGATCGGGGGCGGGGGTGCCAAGGGGGGCGCGGCGGGTAGCGCGCTCGAGATCGTTGGGAAGGTGCAATCGTTCGACCCTCGTTCAGCTTCGCCGGTTAAGCTTTGCTGGCCAAAAGGGAGAGCGGTGCATGCGACTGACCATGACGTTTCTGATCCTCGTCCCCGGTGTCGCCCAGGCGGAGTTCGCGCCGCGCGGGGGGCTGCCGATCGACTTGCCGCGCGGCGCGATCGACCTTCGCGTAACCCCGCCCGGCCCCGCGCCCTGGCAGGACCTGCGCGCCGCGCGCGGCGCGATCCGCGAAGAGCGCGACGCGGGGCGGCTCTCGCGCGCCGAGGCGCGGGCGCTGCGGCGCGAGGCCTGGGTAATCGGCGCCGCGCTCGATCGCGCCGCCGCCGATGGGCTGTCGGCCTCCGAAGCCGCCGAGATCGAGCAGCGCTCGCGGGCGCTGCAAAGCATAACGCAGGCGCCGGGGCGGCGGCGGTAGTTTTTTCTCACGCTAAGACGCGAAGGCGCGAAGCGGGGCAAAAAATCGCGCGAAGCGATTTTGATCGTCGGTCGATCGACTCACACAAAGCCACGAAGCCACGAAAGGCTTTCTTCGTGGCTTCGTGGCTTCGTGTGAGATTTCGGACCGTTGATGAAAAGCGCTTCGCGCGGAGTCGAAGCGCCTTCGCGCCTTTGCGGCTTCGCGTGAGACGCCAAAGCGGCTAGCCTGCGACCATGCAAAACCTCGTCATCCTCACCGGCGCCGGCATCTCCGCCGAATCGGGCATCGCCACTTTTCGCGGCCCCGGCGGGCTGTGGGAGGGGCACCGGGTCGAGGACGTTTGCACCCCGCAAGCGCTCGCGCGCGATCCGGCGCTCGTCCACCGCTTCTACGATCTGCGGCGCGCCGCGCTCGCGGGCGTTGCGCCCAATGCCGCGCACCACGCGCTCGCCCGGCTCGATGCGGCATGGCCGGGCGAGCTGCTGATCGTCACCCAGAATGTCGACGATCTGCACGAGCGCGCCGGGGCCAAGCGGCTGCTGCATATGCATGGCGAGCTCAACGCGGCGCTCTGTGCCGCCTGCGGCGCGCGCCAGCGCTGGGCAGGGGCGCTGCCGCCCGGCACCGCCTGCCCCAATTGCGGCGCGCCCGCGCTGCGCCCCGACATCGTCTTCTTCGGCGAAATGCCCTATGACATGGGGCGGATCGAGGAAGCGCTCGCCGCCGCCGATCTGTTCGTCTCGATCGGCACTTCGGGCGCGGTCTATCCCGCCGCGGGCTTCGTGCGGCTGGCGCGCGCTTATGGCGCGCGCACCCTCGAACTCAATTTGGAGCCTTCCGAAGGCAGCGGCTGGTTCGACGAAAGCCGCCTCGGGCCGGCGAGCGTCCTCGTGCCCGCTTGGGTGGGAACGCTGCTCGAAACCCCCTAGCGCCGGGAGCGGCATGGGCATAGCCTCGCCGCCGGTCGGAGCGAGTCCGGCTGGCGAAGGGGCGCGTTTCGCGCAACGGGGCGCGCCGCTCGAACGAACGAGGGGAAGCACATGAAAGCCTATCTATTGGGCGCCGCGCTGGTCGCGGTCGCCGCGCCGGCTGCCGCGCAATCACCGTTCGATGGCACCTACCGCATGGACATCGCCTCCGCACAACTACCCAAGAAGCCGCTCAACCGCGCGCTCAAGGCGGGCGTGTACCGCTGCGATTGCGACACACCGCTCGAGGTCAAAGCCGATGGCCAATGGCACAAGGTCTCGGGCCAGGCCTATAGCGACGAAATGCGTGTCGAGGCGGTTGACGACAATCGACTGCGGATGGAAGGCCGCAAAGGCAGCAAGCCCAGCTTCGCCTCGGACGAGACGGTATCGCCCGATGGCATGACCGTCAATTGGACGAGCATCGAATACAGCGCGACCGATGGCAAGCCGGTCAATGCCTCGGGCAAGGACAAGCGCGTCGGGGCGCTACCCGTCGCAGGGCTGCACCGCATCAACGGCGGCTGGGTGACGGTGACCGACGGCCTTCAGGTCGATCCCGCCGGCATCACCATGACTTTCAAGCCGATCTCGGGTGGCATGTCGCGCACCGCGGGCACGGGCGAGACTTACGAGGCGAAATTCGGCGGCCCCGCAGTGCCGTTGCGCAACGATCCCGCCGGCACGATGGTCGCGGTCCGCCAGATCAGCCCGACCAAGTTCGAGGAGCGGATGATGCGCAACGGCAAGCTGCGCGCCATCCTCACCTATGAAATGAAGCCCGACGGCAAGATCTTCGCGACCAATTACAATCCGATCCAGAAGACCACCGCGACGATCACGATGACCAAGCAATGAAGCTGCGGCCTCCGCCGACGAGGCGGAGGTGCTCTTCGTTCGGGAGGCGGGCATGACCGAGGAAGAAAGCCGCAACGCCGCGATCATCCGGCGCCAGCATGACTTGCTCTCGGCGGGCGAGGTCGACGCGGCGGTCGCGCAATGGGCGGACCCGGCGGAAAATCACGGCCGCCCGGTGCCGCGCCAGGTGATCGGCGCGATCCTGCGCGACATCCTGCGCACCTTTCCCGATCTGTCCTTCCCGATCGAGGAACTGGTCGCGAGCGGCCCCAATGTGATCGCGCGCTGCCGCTTTCGCGGCACGCATCGCGGGGTGGGCGAACTGCCGATCAATGGCGGGCTGATGATCGGCGTCGCGCCGACCGAGCGCTTCATGGATGTGCAGCACCTGCACTGGTATCGGCTGGCGGACGGGCTGATCGTCGCCCACCGCGCCAATCGCGACGATGTGGCGATGATGCAGCAATTGGGCCTGCTGCCCCCGATCGATTTCGATTACCGCAAGCTCGGCGCCGCCCCGCCCCCGGGCGCGGCGCTTTCGGGCGCCGAGCCAGGCTGAGCGCGCGGGGGGTTAGACCACCCCCGGCTGCTCGCGCCGATCGACGCGCAGCTCGAAAATATCGGGCCGGTTGTAATGGCCGTCGACGTCGAGCGACACGAGTCCCCGCCCGATCGCCATCAGATCGAGATCGGCGGTGAGGATCGTCTCTTCGCCTTCCGCGATCGCCAGGATCGAGGCATCGGGGGCGATGATCGCGCTGCCGCCGGTCTGGAGCACGCCTTCGGGCATCCCCTTCAGCAGCGCCTCGGCATCGGCGTCGCCGCCCGCCAGCGCCAGCCCTTCGAGCACTTGGTCGCGCGTCTGCACCGTGCCGGCGGCGAGCACGAAGCAGCGCCCCTCGAAGGCATAATGGCGGCTCGCGAGAATATGCACGTCGCGCACCGTCGGCCAGGCGGCGACATGCACCGCCTCGCCCGCGTGGTGGAGCGTCGCGCGCACCAGCGGCATCCAATGTTCCCAGCAGATCGCCTGGCCGATCCGCCCCCAGCCGGCGTCGTGGCTGGTGAGCGTCGAGCCGTCGCCGCGCGCCCAGATCAGCCGCTCGCCATGCGTCGGCACGAGCTTGCGATGCTTGATCGGCGGCGCGTACGGGCGCAGCAGCATTTGCGTGTTCTTGAGGCTCGATCGCACCCGCTCATGCGCGCCGACCGAGACATAGGCGCCCGCCGCGTCGACCAGCGCCTGGAGCGGCTCGAGCCGGGGGTCGTCCGCGCGCAGCGCCTCGTCGAGCAGCAGCGCATGGAGCGCCTGCGTGCCGCGCTGGTCCCACAGCGCGGCGCCCGGCGCCTCGTCGAGCCAGATCGGATAGCCGCCGAGGAACGTCTCGCCGAAGCCGATCATCCGCGCCCCGCTATCGAGCGCGTCGCGCAGCTGCTGGACCATGCGGGTGATGCCGTGGCTCACCGCGATCGGCACGGGCGCTGCTTGCACCACCGCCGCCTTGATCTGTTTCATTCGACCCAATCCAATCCGATGTCGTTGTAAAAACCGCGATCCTCGTCCCAATCGGCCTTCACCTTCACGTGCAGGTAAAGATGCACGGGATGACCGAGCAGGGCGGCGAGTTCGGCCCGCGCGCGCGCGCCGATCTCCCGGATTCTCGCGCCGCCCTTGCCCAGCACGATCGCGCGCTGCGTCGGGCGGGCGACGAGGATTTGTTGGTGGATTTCGACCGAGCCATCGGGCCGCTCGCTATATTTCTCGGTCTCGATCGCGCTCGCATAGGGCAGTTCGGCGTGGAGCTGGAGATAAAGCTGCTCGCGCGTGATCTCGGCGGCGAGCGCGCGCTCGGTCGCGTCCGACACCTGATCCTCGGGGAAATGCCATGGCCCCTCGGGCACGGCGGCGGCGAGCGTTGCCTTGAGCTCGGCCAAGCCGTCGCCGGTTTGCGCCGAGACGAAGAAGGTTTCGTCGAAGGCCGCCAGCTCGTTGAGCTTTTGGGCATGGCCGAGGAGGCGCGCCTTGTCCGCCAGATCGACCTTGTTGAGCACCAGGAATTTGCGCTCGGGGCGGCCGGCGAGCGCTTCGGCGATCGGCGCCACTTTCGGCCCGAGCCCGCCCTTGGCGTCGACCACCAGCGCGATCAGATCGGCGCCTTCGGCCCCGCCCCAAGCGGCGGCGACCATCGCCCGGTCGAGCCGGCGCTGCGGCTCGAAAATGCCCGGCGTATCGACGAGCAACAATTGCGCTTGCCCCTCGATCGCGACGCCCAGCAAACGCGTGCGCGTGGTTTGCGCCTTGGGGCTGACGATCGCGACCTTCTGGCCCACGAGCGCGTTGACGAGCGTCGACTTGCCCGCATTGGGCGCGCCAACCACGGCGACGACGCCGCATTGGGTGGGGGAGTGAGAATTATCGTTCAAACCAAATCCGTGCGCCCCGTGCCGGTGACGTCCGGCTTGCGGGCGAGCGCGGCAATGCGCTGCCAATCGCCGCGGATCAAGGCCCCTTTCTTGGCACGGCTCCATCCCTTGATCTGACGCTCGGCGGCGAGTGCTTCCAAACGCGTGGGGAAAGCTTGCGACCAAACGAGTGTCACGGGCAAACGATCGGATGTAAATCCGGCTATCAACCCGGCTTGATGTTGGGCGACGCGACGATCGAGGTCATCGGTATGCCCAACGTAATAGGCGCCGCCACGACAGTGGAGCATATAGGCCCAGAAGGCCATGCTATTCTCCTTTCTTGGTCTGCCCGACGATGGTCTGCCCGACGATGGTCTGCCCGACAATGCCATTCAATACCCGTTCGTGCTGAGCTTGTCGAAGCACGGCTTTGCCTTTCGGCGCATGGACAACGGCGCGCCGGCTCGAAAGCAGGACGGCCCTTCGACAAGCTCAGGGCGAACGGGGATGAGCTGCTGCGTCCTGCTTCGGCCGTTCGTGCTAAGCTCGTCGAAGCACGGCTTTGCCTTTCGGCGCATGGACAACGGCGCGCCGGCTCGAAAGCAGGACTGCCCTTCGACGAGCTCAGGGCGAACGGGTAGGTGCGTGGCGCGCTCTCGCGAATTCGTCTTGAGCGCCTTCAGCCCTCGCGCGCACGATCCCGCGTTCAGCCTTCCAACCGCGCGAGCAGCGTCGCCGCCGCCGCCGTTTCGGCTTCCTGTTTCGAGCCGCCGGTCGCGGTCGCCTCGGCGAGATTGCCCAGGCTCACGCGCACGGTGAAGCGTGGGGCATGGTGGGGGCCGGCGCGTTCGATCACGGCATAATCGGGCGGACGGCGATTGTGGGCGGCGGCCCATTCCTGCAGCGCCGATTTGGGATGCTGCGGCGCGCGCAGATCGGCCTCGACGCGCGACGCCCACAGCCGCCGCACCGCCGCGCGCGCCGCCGCCAGCCCCTGCTCCAGATAAAGGGCGCCGATCAGCGCTTCGACCACGTCGCCGAGCACATTGTCCGAATCCGAAGCGCCATCGTCGCGCGCTTGCTTGCCGAGCTGGAGATGCGCCGACACCCCCAGGCCGCGCGCGATTTCGGCGCAAACCGGGCCGGTGACGAGCGCGTTGAGCCGCTTCGACAATTGCCCTTCGCTCTCGCCCGGAAAGCGTTCGTAAAGCCACTCGGCCATCGCCAGCGCGAGCACGCGGTCGCCCAGAAATTCGAGCCGCTCATAATGATCGGCGCTGCGGCTGCCATGCGTTAGCGCGCGCTCGTAGAGCGCTAGATCGCGCGGCGGCGCGCCGAGCGCGGCTTCCAGCCAAGTCGCGAGCGCGCTCAAAAGCGTTTCCCGATCCGGTTCCAGCGCGCCGCACTCACCCAGGTCCAGGGGAGCAGCCACCGCGCGCTGCCATCGGTCGAAAAGAACATCAACTGGGCTTTCCCCTCCAGATTTTCGAGCGGCACGAAGCCGATGCCGCCGCCCGGCACCGGCGGGAAGCGGCTGTCGGCGCTGTCGTCGCGATTGTCCCCCATCATGAACACATGGCCCGCGGGCACGTGGAAAACGGGGGTGTCATCCCCCTGCGAGGCGCCGCGATCGAGCACGATATAATGCCGCCCGCTCGGCAAGGTCTCGCGATAAGCGGCGTAATGGCAATAGAATTTTCCCCTGATCACCTCGCGATAGGGCTCGGCGCATTTGTCGAAGCCGTAATTGGGGGTGAGCGGGATGCGGAAATCATTCAGTCGAGCAAGCGGCAACTTGCGCCCGTTCAGGATCACTTGGCCGCGCACCATCTGGATCGAATCGCCGGGCAAGCCGATCACGCGCTTGATATAATCGTCGCGCGCGAGCGGGGGCGCCTTGAACACGGCGATGTCGCCGCGTTCGGGCAGCCGCCCGAAAATCCGCCCCGGGATCAGCGGCGCGCTGAACGGCAGGCTGTGGCGCGAATAGCCGTAACTCCATTTGGAGACGATCAGATAGTCGCCGATCAACAGCCGCGGCAGCATCGATTCGGACGGGATGACGAAGGGCGAGAAGAGGAAGCTGCGAAAGATCGCCACGCCCAGCACCAGCCAGAGCAGGAACCACAAGGTTTCGCGCAATTCGCGCAGCACCGAGCGCCGCGCGCGCGGCGGGGCAGCGTCGGCGGGCGGCGGCGCGGGGACGTGATCCATCGTCCGCGCGCTCTGCGCCGGTGCGCCGAGGGCGTCAAGCCACCGGCCCCGGGTGCGTTGCGCTGGGGAAGCTTATGGTGGTGAGGGCGCGCATGCATCGCCATCGCCGCCGGGGGTGGCGAGGGGGGCGGGGCTGGGCTAGGGGCGGGCCTCACGCCTAAGGGGATAAGCCGCATGACCGCCTGGGACGCCATCGCCGCGCTCGACCGCGCCACGTTGCAAGCGCTGTTCGCCGCCGATCCCGATCGGCTGAAGCGGCTGACGCTCGATGTGGCGGGCATCCATTTCGATTGGTCCAAAACGCATCTGACGGCGGCAGCGCTCGCCACCTTCGAGCAGCTCGCCCGCGAGCGCGATCTGGCGGGCAAGCGCGAGGCGCTGTTCGCCGGCGCGCCGATCAATGCCACCGAAGACCGCGCCGCCGAGCATAGCGCCGAACGCGGCGAGGGCGCGCCCGAGGCGGTCGCGCGCGCGGCGCAGCTCCACGCACGGATGCGCGCGCTGATCGACGCGATCGAGGCGGATGCCTTCGGGCCCATTCGCCATGTGCTCCACATTGGTATCGGCGGTTCGGCGCTGGGGCCGCAATTGCTGATCGACGCGCTCGGCCGCGACGAGCCGCGCTATGAGGTCGCGGTCGTCTCGAACGTCGACGCGCTCGCGCTGGAAGAGGCGTTCCGCCGCTTCGATCCGACCGCGACCTTGCTGGTGATCGCGAGCAAGACCTTCACCACCACCGAAACCCTGCTCAACGCCGATAGCGCGCTCGCTTGGTTGAGCGAGGGCGGGGTGGCCGACCCCTATGGCCGGGTCGTGGCCCTCACCGCCGCGCCCGAGCGCGCGGTTGCCTGGGGGGTGGACGACACGCGCGTGCTGCCCTTCGCCGAGTCGGTCGGCGGGCGTTATTCGCTCTGGTCGTCGATCGGCTTTCCGGCGGCGCTGGCGCTGGGGTGGGAGGCGTTCGAGGCGCTGCTCGATGGGGCGGCCGAGATGGACCGGCATTTCCGCCTCGCCGCGCTTCATGAAAACGCCCCCGCGCTCGCCGCCTTCGCCGATCTCTATTATGCGCAGGCCCGCCATGCCGAGACACGCGCGGTGTTCGCTTATGACGAACGGCTGCGGCTGCTCCCCCCCTATCTCCAGCAGCTCGAAATGGAATCGAACGGCAAGGGGGTGACGATCGACGGCGCGCCGGTCGACCGCCCGACCGCGCCGATCACCTGGGGCGGGGTGGGGACCGACGCGCAGCACGCGGTGTTCCAACTGCTCCACCAGGGCACGCATTTGGTGCCGGTCGAATTCGTCGCGGTGATCGAGCCGGGCGATACGCTCGCCGAGGCGCATCACCGGCAATTGCTGCTCAATGCCTTCGCGCAAGGCGCGGCGCTGATGGCGGGGCGCGCCAACCCCGATGATCCCGCGCGCGCTTATCCGGGCGATCGCCCGTCGAGCACCTTGCTGCTCGACACGCTCGATCCGCGCACGCTCGGCGCGCTGATCGCATTTTACGAAGCGCGCACCTTCGTGAACGCGGTGCTGTTGGGGATCAATCCGTTCGATCAGTTCGGGGTCGAGCTGGGTAAGGAAATGGCCAAGGCGGCGGGGGCGGGGGGCGATTTCGATCCCTCCACCACCGATCTCATCGCCCGCGCCTTCGGCGACGCGGCTTAACCAAGGACGTTTCTTGAACGGGGATTGGGCATGAGCGATTTCGATTTCGACCTGTTCGTGATCGGCGGCGGATCGGGCGGGGTGCGCGCCTCGCGCGTCGCGGCCGCGCATGGCGCCAAGGTCGCGGTCGCCGAGGAATTTCGCGTCGGCGGCACCTGCGTCATCCGCGGCTGCGTGCCCAAGAAATTGCTCGTCTATGGCGCGCATTTCGCCGAGGATTTGGCCGACGCGCGCTGCTTCGGCTGGGACGTGCCCGAATGCGCCTTCGATTGGGTGCGGCTGCGCGACAATGTCCTCGCCGAAGTCACGAGGATCGAGGGCGCCTATACGAGCACGCTCGACAATCATAAGGTCCAGATCTTCCGCCAGCGCGCCGAGGTGAGCGGGCCGAACGCGGTGCGCCTCGCCGACGGCACCCAAGTCACCGCCGCGCGCATCTTGATCGCGACCGGCGCGCGCCCGCAAATCCCCGGCTGCCCGGGGCATGAACATGGCATCACCTCGAACGAGGTGTTTCATCTGCCCGCCATCCCCAAGCGCGTGCTGATCGCGGGGGCGGGCTATATCGCCAATGAATTCGCCGGCATCTTCCACGAATTCGGCGCGCATGTGACGCTGATCAATCGATCCGACCAGATCTTGCGTGGGTATGACGAGCAGATCCGCGACCGGCTGCTGCAAATCTCGATGACCAAGGGCATCAACTTCCGCTTCAACGCAAGCTTTCGCGGGATCGAGAAGCTGGAGAACGGCCAGCTCCGCGTCTCGATGACCAATCACGACGATATCGACGTCGATTGCGTGCTGTTCGCGACCGGGCGCGTGCCCAATACCGAAGGGCTCGGCCTGGAGAGCGCGGGCGTCGAGCTCGACGAGGCGGGCGCGGTGAAGGTCGATGACGATAATCGTTCGACCTGCCCCAGCATCTATGCGGTCGGCGACGTCACCAACCGCGTCCAGCTCACGCCGATCGCGATCCGCGAGGGGCAGGCCTTCGCCGATACGGTTTACGGCAACAAGCCGACCCGCGTCGATTACAGCTGCATCCCGAGCGCGGTGTTCAGCCATCCCCCGCTCGCGGGCGTCGGCATGACGGAGGGGCAGGCGCGCAACCGTCTGGGGTCGATCAAAGTCTATACCTCGGACTTCCGCCCGATGAAGAACGTGCTCGCCAAGCGCAACGAGCGCGCTTTGTACAAGATGATCTGCGATGCCGCGAGCGGGCGGATCGTCGGCATCCACATGATCGGCCCCGACGCGCCCGAAATCTTGCAAGTCGCGGCGGTCGCGATCAAGGCCGGGCTGACGAAGGATCAGTTCGATCAAACGGTTGCGATCCACCCAACGATGGCGGAGGAATTGGTGTTGTTGCGGTAGGCCGGCGGGCGCGACCATTACCGTTGCCCCTGCGAAAGCAGGGGCCTCTGGCAGGTGGCGCGCTTCGTCGGCGAAAAGGCCCCTGCTTTCGCAGGGGCGACTTTCCCGGTTGCCAGGAGAAGCTATTCCACCCGCACCTTCGCCCGCGCCGCCTTCACGTCGCTGCGCGCCTTCTTTTTTTCCACCCGCTTGGCCTTGGCGGCCTTGCTCGGCTTGGTCTTGATCCGCTTCTCGGGGCGGCGGTGCGCCGCCTGGAGCAAAGCGTTCAGCCGTTCGCGCGCGTCGAGGCGGTTGGCTTCCTGAGTGCGGAAGCGGCGCGCGACGATCAGCAATTCGCCCGCCTGGGTCATCCGCGTGCCCGCGAGCGTGCGCAGCCGGCGATAGACTTCGGGGTGCAGCCCCAAGGCGAAGACGTCGACGCGCAGCTGCACCGCCGTCGCGACCTTGTTGACATTCTGCCCGCCCGGGCCGGTCGCGGCGAGGAAACGCTCCTCGATCGCGCTTTCGGGCACCTCAATCATCGCCGAACCCGGCGGCGATGAAGCGCTCGGGCGTCGGCGCGACCGCGCTCACCGGGCCTTTGCGCGCGCGCGGCACGCTCAAGGCCGCCGCGTGGAGCAGCATCGGCGCGCCGTTCGCGCGGCCGTAAACGGGATCGCCCGCCACCGGGCAGCCGAGCCCCTCGGCGGCATGGACGCGAATCTGATGGGTGCGCCCGGTCTCGGGCACGAATTCGACCAGCGCGCGCCCGCCGCTCGCGCGCAGCAGCCGCCAATGCGTGCGCGCCGCCTTGCCCTTGGCGCTCGCCACCATCCGCCAACCGCGCTCGGCGCTGCTGACCTTGGCGAGCGCGAGGTCGATCACGCCCGCCGTGCCCTCGGGCACGCCGTCGAGCACCGCGCGATAGCGTTTCTCGACCGCGCCCGCCTCGAACGCCTGGGCGAAGCGCTTGTGCGCGCGCGGGTTGCGCGCGAGCAGCAGGCAGCCCGAGGTGTCGCGATCGAGCCGGTGGACCGGCATCGGCCAGCGTTGGAAGCCGAAGGCGAGCGCCTGGAGATGGTTCTCGATACTCAGGCTCCCGTCGCGCGGCGCGTCGACCGGCAGGCCGGCGGGCTTGTCGAGCAGGATCGCTTCGGCATCGATGAACAGCACGCGGTCGGTCAGCATGGATACGCCTTGCCACCATCCCCGCCGCCATGCCAGAGCGGCGTTGGCATGGGAGGGCGAATGCGGATTAGCCTATTGATTTCGCTCGCGTTGTTCGGCGCGCCCGCCGCGCTTTCGGCGACCCGACTCTGCCCGGGGCAAGAAGTGGCGCCGCTCCCCGACGGGCGGATGCTCGGCCATTTGCCTTATGAGCAAGTCCAGCCCGAGCAGCTGGTGCGCGCGCCCGCGGGCTTCGCGATCGGCGGCGAATGCCTGTTGCGGCGCGAGGTGGTCGCCGATCTCGAGCGGCTGCTCGCGGCGGCGCGGGCGGCGGGCCTGGGCGGCGCGGTGCGCGCGGTGTCTTGCTATCGCTCGGTCGCGCGTCAGGGGGCGGTGTTCTGCGGCCAGATCGGCCCGCGCAAGCGCGCGCGCGACGCCGCCGATCGCGCCCGCTCGGTGGGGCCGCCGGGCTATAGCGAGCATGCAACCGGCTATGCGCTCGATTTCGGTACGCGCCCGAGCCCGCGCTGCCATGATGTCAGCCCCTGTTTCGCGCAGACCCCCGCCGGGCGCTGGCTGATCGCGCACGCGCCCGACTATGGCTTCGAGCTGAGCTTTCCCGCCGGCAATGCCCAGGGGGTGAGCTATGAGCCCTGGCATTGGCGCTGGGTCGGTGGATCGCTGGCGGTCCCCGGCGCGGCCGCCGCGCGCACGACCTTCACGCGCGCGCGCGCGAGCTTTCCCGCGCTGCCGGCGGTGAGCGACAATCCGGCTCGGGCGCTGAGCCCGACCCCGGGCTTCAACATGTTGCGGTAGCGCCTTCTGCCGAGCTGTCGCCACGCAACCAAAATCAAGTTGACGCGGCACGCGCGCGCCCCCATCTGGCAATCGGATCGAAATCGTCCGATTAGGAGCCCATGCGCCTTTCTTCGCTCGCCGATTATGCGGTCGTGCTGCTCGCCGCCGCCGCGCGCCATTGCGGCGCGGGGGTGCGGCTGAACGCGACGCGGCTCGCCGAGGAGACCGGCCTGCCGCTGCCGACGGTGCAAAAGCTCGTCAGCCGCCTATCGGCCGCCGGCTTGATCGAAAGCACGCGCGGCAGCGGCGGCGGTTTTCGCCTCGCGCGGCCCGCCGCGGCGATCAGCCTCGCCGATGTGATCGAGGCGATCGAGGGACCGATCGCGCTCACCCCCTGCGTCGACGAGGCGCGGCACGATTGCGCGGTCGAGCAATGCCGGGTGCGTGGCGCCTGGTCCCCGGTCAACGCGCTGGTCCGCGATGCGCTGGCGAGCGTGAACCTCACCCAATTGTCCGTTCGCCCTGAGCCTGTCGAAGGGCCGTCCTTCCTTGCGACGGGCGAAGACAGGACCGGGCTTCGACAAGCTCAGCCCGAACGGATCGTGGAGCAATAAACCAATGGCCACCAAGAACGCCGAGGCGATCGCCGCCGCGAACAAGAAGTATGAATGGGGCTTCACCAGCGACATCGAACAAGAGTTCGCGCCCAAGGGCCTCACCGAGGAGACGGTGCGCTATATCTCCGCCAAAAAGGGCGAGCCCGAATGGATGCTCGACTGGCGGCTGAAGGCGTTTCGCTTGTGGCAGACGATGACGGCGCCCGATTGGGCGAAGCTCAACATCGATCCGATCGATTATCAGGACGCTTATTATTACGCCGCGCCCAAGGCCAAGCCGAAGCTCGCCAGCCTGGACGAGGTCGATCCCGAAATCCGCCGCGTCTATGAGAAGCTCGGTATCCCGATCGAGGAGCAGAAAGTGCTCGCCGGGGTGGAAGGCGCGCGCAAGGTCGCGGTCGACGCGGTGTTCGATAGCGTGTCGGTCGCGACGACGTTCCGCGAGGAACTGAAGCGCGCGGGGGTGATCTTCCTGTCGATCAGCGAAGCAATCCGCGAATACCCCGAGCTGGTGAAGAAATGGCTCGGCAAGGTCGTGCCGATGCACGATAATTATTTCGCGACACTCAACTGCGCGGTGTTTTCGGACGGGACCTTCGTTTACATTCCCGAAGGCGTGCGCTGCCCGATGGAGCTTTCGACCTATTTCCGGATCAATGCCGAAAATACCGGCCAGTTCGAACGCACGCTGATCGTCGCGGACAAGGGCGCTTATGTGTCGTATCTCGAAGGCTGCACCGCGCCGATGCGCGACGAGAACCAGCTCCACGCCGCCGTGGTCGAACTCGTCGCGCTCGACGATGCCGAGATCAAATATTCGACCGTCCAGAATTGGTATCCAGGCGACGAGAATGGCAAGGGCGGCATCTATAATTTCGTCACCAAGCGCGCTTTGTGTCAGGGCAAGAACAGCAAGGTTTCCTGGACCCAGGTCGAGACGGGATCGGCGATCACCTGGAAATATCCGAGCTGTGTGCTCGCGGGGGAGAATAGTGTCGGCGAATTTTATTCGGTGGCGGTGACGAATAATCGCCAACAGGCCGATACCGGCACCAAGATGATCCACCTCGGCAAGGGCAGCCGCTCGACGATCGTCTCGAAAGGCATCAGCGCCGGGCGCAGCGACAATACTTATCGTGGGCTCGTGCGCGTCGCCCCGACCGCGGAAGGGGTTCGCAACTTCACCCAGTGCGATTCGCTGCTGCTCGGCGATCAATGTGGCGCGCACACCGTGCCCTATATCGAGGTGAAGAACCCGAGCGCGCAGATCGAGCATGAGGCAACCACCTCGAAGATCAGCGAAGACCAGCTCTTCTACGCGATGCAGCGCGGGCTCGACCAGGAGGCGGCGGTGGCGCTGATCGTCAACGGCTTCGCGCGCGAAGTGCTCCAGCAACTGCCGATGGAATTCGCGGTCGAGGCGCAGAAGCTGCTGGGGATTAGCCTCGAGGGAAGCGTGGGGTGATGACCGCCCCCACCCCAATCTCTCCCCGGAAGGCGAGGGGCTATGACAAGGGCTGGCGACCAGAAGCCCCTCCCCTTCAGGGGAGGGGTTTGGGGTGGGGCTTGTCGGTCGAGCAGTTGCGATGGCTGCACGAACGCGCGCGCGAGATGCGCCGCAATCCGACAGAGCCTGAAAAGCTGCTATGGCGGCATTTGTCCAACAGTCAGCTTGGTGGGCTGAAGTTCCGCCGACAGGAGGTAATCGGTCCGTACATCGCCGATTTCATGTGCCCGGCTCGATCGTTGATCGTCGAGGTCGATGGCGATACGCATGATGAGACGAAAGACCGCGTGCGAGATGAAGTACTGGCAGGAATCGGCATTGCGGTTCTTCGCGTGGCAAATGGCGACGTCATGACGAACAGTGACGGCGTACTGACAGCCATTCTCGCCGCTGCCGCAGGTCGTTCCTCACGGCACCGGCCCCACCCCAACCCCTCCCCTGAAGGGGAGGGGCTTGAAGTGGTCGAGGGGCACAAGCTGCTGGGGATCGTTTTGGAGGGGTCGGATGGGTAAGTACGACGGCATGACGGTCAACGAGCGGCTGTTCGACGCGGGGCTGCTGGACGCTTATGACGAAGCGCGTGCTTCCGGCGATCGTGCCAAAATAAATGCAGTCTTGCGCAAGGTGGACCTGCGACAAGATGAAAATGGAATGAATTGGTCACTCGATGCTGAATATTGAGAACCTCCAGGCCGGAATCGACGGCAAGCCCATCCTGAAGGGCCTTTCGCTCACCGTGAACGCCGGCGAGATCCATGCGATCATGGGGCCGAACGGCGCGGGCAAATCGACGCTCGGCCATGCCCTCGGCGGGCGGTCGGTTGGTGCGGCGATCGGGGGCGCGCCCCTCGTCAATGGAGGGGCCGTGGCATGACCGGGCTCGGCGCGGGGACGCGCGTTTCCTTCGCCGCCGATAGCGACCGCGCCACCGCGATCGATGCCGCGGCGCGGGCGTTCCTGCGCGATGGCGTCGTCGTGCTCGACGATCTCGTCGACCCGGCGCTGCTCGCGCGCTGCCATGCGCAATTGGAGCGCGATCACGCCGATTACGTCGTCGTCGATCTGCAACGAAATTTCGGCAACTATAAGGGGCGCCACACCGCGCCCGTGCTCGTCGATGGCGCGTTCGCCGAGCGGGCGGTGTTCTTGCCCGATCCGGTGATTGCGCTCGCGCGGCGGCTGCTCGGCGGCGCGCCCGAGATCGATTCGTTCGGCGTGCTCGTCTCGCTCCCCGGCAGCAACGATCAGGCGCGCCATGCCGACGCGCTGCTTTACCCCGATGTCGGTGCCGATGTGCTGGTGCCGCCGTTCGCCGCCGCCTTCGCGATGCCGCTGGTGCCGATGGACGCGCGCTCGGGCACGACGGGCTTTTGGCTCGGCAGCCACCGCAAGCCGGGCGGCAAGGGGCCGCATGACTTCGCGCCGGAGGTGATGCCGGGCTCGGCGCTGCTCTGGGATTTCCGCTTGGTCCACCATGGGCTCGCCAACCGCGGGACCGCGCCGCGGCCGGTGCTCTTCACCGTTTTCTGCCGGCCCTGGTGGCACCAAGTCGTCGATCCCTGCGCCACGCGCTACGAGAAATTGGTGATTTCTCCCCGCGCGTTCGACGCGCTGGGGGCCGAGGGGCGCCGCCTCGCCGCGCGCGCGGTGGTGCGGGGGGCGCCCGTCGACAACCCGCCCTCGCTCGAACAACCGAAAGAATTGGCCTGATGCTCCACATCGAAAATCTCCACGCCGAAATCGACGGCAAACCGATCCTCAAGGGTCTCTCGCTCGCCGTGAACGCGGGCGAGATCCACGCGATCATGGGGCCGAACGGCGCCGGCAAATCGACGCTCGGCTATGTGCTCGGCGGGCGGCCGGGCTATGAGGTGACCGAAGGATCGGTCCAGTTCGATGGCGAAGACCTGCTCGAGCGCGAGCCGCACGAGCGCGCCGCCGCCGGGCTGTTCCTCGGCTTCCAATATCCGGTCGAAATCCCCGGCGTCTCGAACCTGCAATTCCTGCGCGAAAGCCTGAACGCCCAGCGCCGCGCGCGCGGGGAAGAGCCGCTATCGGGCGGCGAGTTCATCAAGCTCGCCCGCGAACAGGCCGGGCTGCTCGCGCTCGATCCGGAAATGCTCAAGCGCCCGGTCAATGTCGGCTTTTCGGGCGGCGAGAAGAAGCGCAACGAAATGGTGCAGATGGGCATCCTCGCCCCCAAGCTCGCGGTGCTCGACGAGACCGATAGCGGGCTCGATATCGACGCGCTGCGCGTGGTGGGCGAGGGGATCAACCGCATCATGCGCGCATCCGACCGGGCGGTGGTGCTGATTACCCATTATCAGCGGCTGCTCGATTATGTGCGGCCCGATTTCGTCCATGTCCTCGCCGATGGCCGTATCGTGCGATCGGGTGGGCCCGAGCTCGCGCACGAGCTGGAGCGCGAAGGCTATGCGGGGGTGGTGGCGTGAGCGGGTGGCTTGACCGATCCTCCCCGAGCTTGCTCGGGGAGGGGGACCAGCCGAAGGCTGGTGGAGGGGCCGCGCTGGGCGATCGAGGGGGCAACCCCTCCACCGTGCTCCGCACGGTCCCCCTCCCCAAGCAGAGCTTGGGGAGGATTTGATGGAGGTCCTTCCCACCACCCGCGACGAAGCCTGGCGCTATTCGGATCTCGCCGCGCTCGAAGGCGCGTGGCCGCTCGCCGCGCCCGAGGAAATCATGGTGCCCGAAGGCGGCGATCTCGCGCGGGTGATCGTGCAGGACGCCGGGAACGACGCGGCGGTGGTCCAGCACTACCGCGTCACCATCGGCGCCGAGGGGCGCGCGGCCTTCCATCTGCTCAACACCGGCGGCAAGCTCGGGCGGATCGAGATCGACGTCACGCTCCACCGCGCCGCCCATTTCGAACTCGGCGCGGCGATCCTGGGGGGCGATACGCAGACGCTCGAAATCGTGACCAGCGTCCAGCATGCCGAGCCCGACGGCACATCCAATCAAGTGGTGCGATCGGTGCTGGGCGGCCAGGCGACCGGCTCCTATCTCGGCCGCATCGGCGTCGCACGCCACGCGCAGAAGACCGACGCCGCGCAGAGCGTGAAAGCGATGCTGCTCGCGCGCACCGCGACCGCCAATGCCAAGCCCGAACTCGAAATCTATGCCGATGACGTGAAATGCGCGCATGGCGCGACGGTCGGCGAGCTCGACCGCGCGGCGCTTTTCTATCTGGCGAGCCGGGGCCTGCCGCCCGCCGAGGCCAAGGCGCTGCTGCTGGAGGCGTTCGTCGCCGGGGCGTTCGAAGGCGCAAGCGAGGATGCCCGCGCGGACTTGCAGGAAGCGGCGCGCGCGGCGCTGAGGAGGTTGCTGGCATGACGCAGGAAGCAGGGTTTACCGAAACGCCGTTCGCGCCGAGCGAAGTCGAGGCGCGTGACTCGGGCGCCGCGCTGGACGCGCGCCCCTCTACGTTGCTCGGGGCGAACGATGCTCCCTTGGTCGGGCCGCTCGATCACCGCGCCGATTTCCCCGCCATTCCCGCCGGCTGGGCCTATCTCGATTCCGCCGCCACCGCGCAAAAGCCGCAAGCGGTGATCGACGCCATCGCACGCGGCTACGATACCACCTACGCCACCGTGCATCGCGGCGTCTATCAGCGCTCGGCGGACATGACGCTGGCTTACGAGGCGGCGCGCGCCAAGGTCGCGCGCTTCCTGGGCGCCGGCGCCCCCGAGGAGATCGTGTTCGCGCGCGGCGCGACCGAGGCGATCAATTTGGTTGCTTACAGCTGGGCCGCCAGCACCCTCCGGCCCGGCGACCGCATCCTGCTGAGCCAGCTCGAACATCATTCGAACATCGTGCCGTGGCAGCTGGTCGCGCAACGCGTCGGCGCGGCGATCGACGTCGTGCCGCTCACCGAGGATCACCGCATCGATCTCGACGCGATGGCGGCGATGATCACCCCGGCACACAAGCTGGTCGCGCTCGCGCATGTCTCGAACGTGCTCGGCTCGGTGCTCGATGCCCCCCGCGCCGCCGCGATCGCGCATTCGGTGGGCGCCAAGCTGCTGCTCGATGGCTGCCAGGCGGTGCCGCGCCTGCCGGTCGACGTGCAGGCGCTGGGCTGCGATTTCTACGTCTTCTCAGCCCACAAGCTTTACGGCCCGACCGGCATCGGCGCGCTGTGGGCGCGGCCCGAACTGCTCGCGGCGATGCCGCCTTGGCAGGGGGGCGGGGCGATGATCGATCGCGTCTCCTTCGCCGGCACGACCTTCGCGCCGCCGCCCGCCCGGTTCGAGGCGGGAACGCCGCACATCGTCGGCGCGCTGGGGCTCGCGGCGGCGGTCGATTATGTCGAGCGCATCGGGGTGGCGGCGATCCACGCGCATGAAGCCGCGCTGGTCGCCGAGGCGCGCGCCGCTCTGCGCGAGCTGAACAGCGTCACGCTCTTCGGGCCGGAGGAGTCGGCGGGCATTATTTCCTTTGCGGTGCAAGGGGTTCACCCGCACGACGTCGGCACTATCTTGGACGAGGGGCGGGTCGCGATCCGCGCCGGCCACCACTGCGCTCAACCGCTGATGGAGGCGCTCGGCGTGCCCGCGACCGCGCGGGCGAGCTTCGGCGTCTATTCGACCAGCGACGACGTGGCGGCGCTGGTCATGGGGATCGAGCGGGTGACGAGGATTTTCGGATGAGCATCGAGGTGGAAGAAGTGAGCGGCGTGCCGACGCCACCCCGGGCGCGGGTCGACGTGCGCGCGGGGTTCGAGCGCAAGCGCGATTATCTCGAAGGGTTTCTGAGCCAGGCGCCCGTCGCCGAAGATGCCGAAGGCCCCGGCGGCGCGCTCTACGAAGCGGTGATCGCCGCGCTCAAGGAAATCTACGATCCGGAAATCCCGGTGAATATTTATGAGCTGGGTCTCGTCTACAACGTCGAGATCAGCGACGGCCATGTGATCGTCACCATGACGCTGACGACGCCGCATTGCCCGGTCGCCGAATCGATGCCCGCCGAAGTCGAAATCCGCGTCGGCGCGGTGCCGGGGGTCGGCTCGGCCGAGGTCAATCTGGTGTGGGACCCGCCTTGGGACCCGGGCAAGATGAGCGACGAAGCCAAGCTCGAACTGGGGATGTTGTGATGAGCGACGTGAAGACCCGTGCCCGCCCGCAGGCCCTGTTCCTCACCCCCAATGCCGAGGCGCGGATCGCCGCCTTGATGGCGAAGGCGCCCGAGGGCGCGGTGGGGGTAAAGCTTTCGACCCCGCGCCGCGGCTGTTCGGGGCTCGCTTATTCGGTCGATTACGTCACCGAAGCCAAGCCGTTCGACGAAAAGATCGAAACGCCGGGCGGCACGCTTTATGTCGATGGCGGCTCGGTGCTCTATCTGATCGGCTCGACGATGGACTGGGTGGAGGATGATTTCGCCGCCGGCTTCGTGTTCAACAATCCCAATGCCAAGGGCAGCTGCGGCTGCGGCGAGAGCTTTACCGTATAAGCGGCACGTGCCGAAACCATGGAGCGAGCGATGAAACGCGCGATGCTGGCGTTGGCGTTGATGGTCCCCGGGGCAGCCGGCGCGAGCCTGCCGCCACCGCCGCCCGCTTTCGTCGAGGCGGCGCAGGACGCGATCCTCGCCGCCGATCCGGTCGCGCCTGCCTATAAATCGCTGTTCGCGCCCGATCTGATCGTCGAGGAGAATGGCAAGCCGATCGCGCGCGGGCCCGACCAATGGCTGCGGCTGGCGCGCCCGGCGAAAGGCGTGCTGGGCGTCGCCAAGGGCTGGGCGGGCCGGGGCGGGACGCTGCTGATCGTCGAAAGCGCCGACAGCGTCCGCCGCGACGACCTGCCCCCCGGCGCGATCGCCGATCCCCGCCCGCGCACGCGCGCGGCGCGCTATGATTTCGGCGCGGACGGCAAGGTGCACCGGATCGCGATCTCGAGCGTCGACGGTCGCTTCGAGGCGGCGCGGCGGTAGACCGGCTGCTCGTCAAGCATCGGCGCGCTAAGTCAGCGTTCGAGCGCGCCGCTCGCGAACAGCGGTACGAAGAAGGTCACCAGAAAAACGATATTCGGGACCACGTTGAGCCCGAAACCAGTCGCGACCGACAGCGTCGAATCGGTCACGAACCAGGCGAGCACGCCCGCCACCGTCCAGCGCCAGAGCCGCCGTCCCTGATCGCCCAGATCGGCCGCGACGCGCACCGCGCCCAGCGTCCGACGCCCCAGCCGATCGTCACTCCGCCGAGCACGCCGTTCGCGAAATAAAGCGCCGGCGTGATGTCGAGCGGCGCGGCGCCGTTGAGCAGATCGAGCAGCGCGAAGACCGGCGCGGCCGTGGCGGGGATGCCGCCTAGCAGCAGCGTCACCCCGAACAGGATCACCGCCGCGCACCAGATGGTGAGCCAGTTTCGCCAGAATCGAGCCATCGCCTTCTCCTCGGCCTCGGGCGATAGCCGATCATTGTAGCGAACGCTACATATTTTCGGCGGCGGTCAAACGGGGCGCTTCAGCAGCAGCGCGGTGCGCAGGCATTCGCATACGCGTTCGTCGCGCTGGTTGAGCATCTGGTGGCGCCAGGTGACGAGCCCGGCATTGGGGCGTGACTTCGACTCACGTAGCTCGGTCACTTCGCTCGTCGCGCGCAGCGTGTCGCCGATGAAGACGGGGGCGGGCATCACGAGCTTGTCATAGCCCAAATTCGCGACCAGCGTGCCCATCGTCGTCTCGGCGACGGTGATGCCGACCATCAGGCTGAAGGTGAAGGTGCCGTTCACCAAGATGCGGCCGAACTCGCTTGCCTTGGCGGCTTCCGCGTCGAGGTGGAGCGGCTGCGGGTTGTGCGTCATCGTCGACCAGAGCAGATTGTCGGTCTCGGTGACGGTGCGGCGCAAGGGATGCTCGATCCGCTCGCCGAACTGCCATTCGTCGAAATATTTGCCGGGCATCGTTTCCCTGTCCTTTGCCCTCGCCCCTCGCAGAGGGGAGAGGGATACGAAGGCTTGGCAGCTTGCTGCCTAGCCGCAGTGGGGTGAGGGGTAGAAGCGACCGCGCCAGCGGTCGCGCGGTCGGCGGCGCCGACCGCTTCCCCTCATCCAAGCGCCGCTAGGCGGCTTGCGCCGCCAAGCTCTGCTATCCTTCTCCCGCGCGCGGGAGAAGGCTCATTCCTTGGCCTCCACCCGAACGAGCAGCGCATCGACCGGCACCTGCGTGCCAGGCGTGGCGTTGAGTTCGGCCACCACCCCGTCGAACGGCGCGGTGAGCGCGTGCTCCATCTTCATCGCTTCGAGCGTGACGAGGCGCTGGCCCTTGGTGACGGTATCGCCGGGGGCGACCTCGACGGCGGTCACGCGCCCGGGCATCGGGGCGAGGAGGGCGCCGGACGAAGCCAACCCGCTGGCTGCTTGATCGAAGCGTGGCGCCGTAAAGCGCCATGTTTCGCCTTGCATTGTTGCCCAGACAGCGTCGTGGTCCGCTTGGACAAGCGGATAGGCCCGCTGGTCATAAGTCGCGCCGCTAGCCAATGACGCACGATAAACTTGTCGGCGGTCCATTACTGCAACGTCGGTTGTGACGTCCGCATTCAATCGAAAGCCGATGGGCAAGGGTCGTCCTTCAATAGCCTTATGGCAGATCATTTCCGCCACTGGACCAAGCAACCATGGTTCTGGATCGACGCTGAAGATGACATCTTCGTGGTACCGCTCGATAAAGCCAGTGTCGATCCTCCCCGACATGAAATCCGGGTTGACCAGTAGCGCGTGCAGGAAGGTGGCGTTCGTCCGGATCGGCCAGATTTGTGCATCGGCACATAGGCTCGCCAACCCGACGGCGGCATCGCGGCGCGTGTCAGCGTGGCAGATGATTTTCGCGATCATCGGGTCGTAAAAGGGTGAGACTTCTCCGCCTTCGGTAACGCCGGTCTCGATGCGGCCAACAGAAGGATAATCATTCTCGAACTCGACACCACGAACCGGATCGCGCCAGCGCGTTGACCGGACCTCGGTCGGTAGCCGGAAGCGCTCCAGCCGCCCAACGCTCGGCAAAAACCCCTTGGCCGGGTCCTCGGCATATAGCCGCGCCTCGATCGCGTGGCCGTTGATCGCCAACTCCTCCTGGCGCTTGGGCAGCGTCTCGCCCGACGCCACGCGCAGCTGCCATTCGACCAGATCGACGCCGGTGATCTCCTCGGTCACCGGATGCTCGACCTGGAGCCGGGTGTTCATTTCCATGAACCAGATGCGGTCGGCGCGCAGGCCCTCGCTCGCGTCGGCGATGAACTCGATCGTGCCCGCGCCGACATAATCCACCGCCTGGGCCGCGCGCACCGCCGCCGCGCAGAGGCGTTCGCGCGTCTCCTCGGACATGCCGGGCGCGGGGGCTTCCTCGATCACCTTTTGGTGGCGGCGCTGGAGCGAGCAGTCGCGCTCGAACAGATGGACGATGTTGCCATGCGTGTCGCCGAAGACCTGCACCTCGATATGGCGCGGGGCGGTGATGTATTTTTCGATCAGCACCCGGTCGTCGCCGAAGCTGGAGGCGGCCTCGCGCTTGCAGCTGGCGAGCGCGTCGGCGAAATCGGCGCTCGCCTCGACGCGCCGCATCCCCTTGCCGCCGCCGCCCGCGACCGCCTTGATCAGCACCGGATAGCCGATCGCATCGGCCTCGGCCTGGAGCCGGTCGGGCGCCTGATCCTCGCCCAGATAACCCGGCGTCACGGGGACGCCCGCGTCCGCCATCAGCTTCTTGGCGGCGTCCTTCAGCCCCATCGCGCGGATCGAATGGGGCGTCGCGCCCACCCAGATCAGCCCCGCCGCCGCCACCGCCTCGGCGAAGTCGGCATTTTCGGAGAGAAAGCCATAGCCCGGGTGGATCGCCTCGGCGCCGGTCGCCTTGGCGGCAGCGATGATTTTGTCGCCGCGCAAATAGCTCTCGCGCGCCGGGGAGGGGCCGATATGCACCGCTTCGTCGGCCTGCCGCACGTGCAGCGCCCGGGCGTCGGCATCCGAATAGACCGCGATCGTGCGAATGCCGAGCTTGCGGCAGGTGCGGATGATGCGGCAGGCGATTTCGCCGCGATTGGCGATGAGGAGCGAGGCGATCATGGCCGGGCGATAGCGGCTCGCGCGGCGGCGCGCATCTGATTTTGCGCAAGGGGGCACGGGCCGGTGCCGCTATCCGCCGTCGGCCCGACCCGCGACCGTAAAGCGCACCCAGCGGTGGACCCCGGACCAAGTCCGGGGTGACGGCGGGGCGTTAAGTCGCCCCTCGAGCTATTGGCCTTGCGCGCAATCGGTTCGGCTCGACCAGGTGAGGTTCTGGATCTTCCAGGCGCCGCCCTCGCGGACCAGATCGAAATGATCATAGCCGCAATGGTGGAGCTTGCCGTCGATCCGGAAATCATAGCGGCCCCACACATAGGCGATGTCGCCGTCCACCTCGATCGCCGGGTCGTAGAGCCGCTCCTCGAACCGCTCGGGGCCGGGGGTGAAGCGGGCGAGCAGTTGCTCGCGGGTGAAGTGGACGATCCGCTTGGGGTTTTCGTTGGCGATGGTCGCGGTCGCGTCGGGGCGCAGCGTCTCGGCGATCTTGGCCGCGTCGCGCGCGGCGATGCCGGCGAAGAGGCTGTTGACGACCTGCATCACTTGCTCGGCCTCCGCTTGGGGCTGCGGCGGCAGGCCGGTGCCCTTGGGGAGCGGCGCGACGGGGGTGGTTTGGAGGAGAAGCGCGAGGATCATGGGGGCTCCGTTCGTGATGGGCAAATCCTCCCCAAGCTATGCTCGGGGAGGGGGACCGCCGGAACGGCGGTGGAGGGGCCGACGCGCGGTTGCAAGGGTGATGATGGCCGTTACGACCGCCTCGAGGTCGGCCAATATATCGCGGGCCGGGATACGCAGCGTTTCGATGCCGTGACAGGCGAGCAGCGTATCGCGCTCGGCATCCCGCGCCAAGCGATTGCCGCGCTCATGCGCTTCGCCATCGACCTCGATGCAAAGTTTCGCCTCGGGACAATAGAAGTCCAGCACATAGGGGCCGGCGGGATGTTGGTGGCGGAACTTAAAGCCGTCCGGCCGCGCGCGCAGCGCTTGCCATAGCAGCACCTCGGGAAGCGACATTTGTCGCCTTAGCTGGCGGGCATGCCGCACGGTTCGGGCAGGTTTGGGAAGAATTGCCATCGTCGCGGCCCCTCCACCGTGCTTCGCACGGTCCCCCTCCCCAAGCAAGCTTGGGGAGGATTTAAGGGCGTCACATCCGAAACACCCCAAACCCCCGCTCTTCTACCCCCGCCTCCAGCGTCGCCGCGAGCGCCAAGCCCAGCACGTCGCGCGTCTGCGCCGGATCGATGATGCCATCGTCCCACAGCCGCGCGGTCGCGTACCAGGGGTTGCCTTCGTCCTCGTATTTCTGGCGGATCGGCGCCTTGAACGCCTCGGCCTCATCGGCGGACCAAGTCGCCGCGTCGCGGTGCACGGTCGCCAGCACGCTCGCTGCTTGCTCGCCGCCCATCACGCTGATCCGCGCATTGGGCCAGCTGAACAGGAAGCGCGGCGAATAGGCCCGCCCGCACATGCCGTAGTTCCCCGCGCCGAACGAGCCGCCGATCAGCACCGTGATCTTGGGCACGGTCGCGGTCGCGACCGCCGTCACCAGCTTGGCGCCGTGCTTGGCGATGCCTTCCGCCTCATATTTGCCGCCGACCATGAAGCCCGAGATATTCTGCAGGAACAGCAAGGGGATACGCCGCTGCTGCGCGAGTTCGATGAAATGCGCGCCCTTCACCGCGCTCTCGCTGAACAACACGCCGTTGTTCGCCAGGATCGCGACCGGCATCCCCCAGATATGCGCGAAACCGCAGACGAGCGACGATCCGAACAGCGCCTTGAATTCGTGAAACTCGGATGCGTCGACCAGCCGCGCGATCACCTCATGCACGTCATAGGGCGCGCGGACGTCGGGGGGGATGATGCCGTACAGTTCCTCCGCGTCGAAGCGCGGCGGGCGCGGATCGCGCAGCGTGACGAAGGGCTCGGCGCCCTTGCCCAAATGGCTGACGATGTCGCGCACGATCGTCAGCGCGTGGGCGTCATTCTCGGCGAGATGATCGACCACGCCCGAGCGCCGTGCATGGAGCTCGCCGCCGCCCAGATCCTCGGCCGAGATCACCTCGCCCGTCGCCGCCTGCACCAGCGGGGGCCCGGCGAGGAAAATCGTCCCCTGGCCGCGCACGATCACCGTCTCGTCGGACATCGCCGGCACATAGGCGCCGCCCGCGGTGCAACTCCCCATCACGCAGGCGATTTGGGGGATGCGCTTGGCGCTCATATTGGCCTGGTTGAAGAAGATGCGGCCGAAATGGTCGCGATCGGGGAAGACCTCGGCCTGATGCGGCAGATTGGCGCCCCCCGAATCGACCAGATAGATGCACGGCAGCCGGTTCGCCTCGGCGATTTCCTGCGCGCGCAAATGCTTCTTCACGGTGAGCGGATAGTAAGTGCCGCCCTTCACCGTCGCGTCGTTCGCCAGGATCATCACTTGCCGGCCCGAAACGCGGCCGATGCCGGCGATCATCCCCGCGCCTGGGATGTCCTCGCCATAAACGCCATGCGCGGCGAGCTGGCCGATTTCCAGGAAAGGCGCGCCCGGATCGAGCAGCCGCTCGACCCGCTCGCGCGGCAGCAGCTTGCCGCGCTCGCTGTGCTTGGCGCGCGCGCGTTCGGGGCCGCCGAGCGCGGCTTGGGCGACATCGGCGCGCAGCCGCTCCACCAGCGCGCGGTTGTGCGCGGCATTGGCGCGAAACGCCTCGCTCTCGGGGGAAATGCGCGTGTCGAGCACGGGCGCGCTCATGGCCTACTCCTTGGTTCTTGCGAGCGCGTGCCTAGCGGGCAAGGGCGGGCGAGGAAAGCCGCGCCAGGTTGGGAAACGCGCGGGCGGCGCCGGCAGGACGCGCGAATTGCTCGCCGAAGGGGAGGCGACGCGCGCGATGGCGGGTTCAGCGACCAAGGACAGGGGCCGCGCCGGGGCGATCGGCATCTCTTCTCCGTTCGCTCCGCGCTCGTGGAGGGGCCGTCCGTCCTTACGACCCTCTAAAAGAAGAACGGTGCTTCGACGAGCTCAGCACGACCGGATGTAGGCGGTTCCGGCTATGCGCAGCTCGATCGGCCCATCAGACCGTCGCCAGATAAGCGATCAGGTCGGCGCGTTGTTGCGGATCGGCCATGCCGGGATAAGTCATCTTGGTGCCCGGAATCACGCGCTGCGGCTTTTCCAGATATTGGAACAGCTTTTCCTTGGTCCAGGTGATGCCGCTGTTCTTGTTGGCGGCGGAATAACTATAGCCGGGCACGGTGCCCGCCTTGCGGCCGACGACTTGATGCAGCGTCGGGCCGATCCGGTTCGCGCCGGGCTCGACCGAGTGGCAGGTCGCGCAGACGGTGAACGCTGTCTTGCCCTTGCTCGCGTCGCCGGTGAAGCTCGCGAATTGCGCGCCGCTCAGCGTCGCGACGTCATCGGGGGCGGGGGCGCCCGCCGGCGCGGCGCCGTTCGCCGCCAGTGCATCATTGGCGACCGACTCGGTCGCGACCGGCGGCGGGGCGGCGGGATCGATGCCGTTGGTGGTGGCGGCGGTTTCGGTGTCGCGCGGCGCGTTGTTGCCCGAGCAGGCGGCGAGCGCCAGGAACAGCGTCGCCGGAACCAGGATTTTCATCATGTCTCTCCCGTTTTGCCCCAGGCAACGCGCGCGCGCGCGAAGCGCGCCTTGGGCGGCGGTAAGAGACGGGCGAGGCGTGGCGCGAGCGCGACGAGCCGTGCCCCAAAAGCAAAAGAGCGGCCCCGCCATTCGCGAGACCGCTCTTCGTGCCCAAGAAAAACCGAACTCAGCGCTTCGAGAATTGGAAGCTACGGCGGGCCTTGGCGCGGCCGTATTTCTTACGCTCGACGGTGCGGCTGTCGCGCGTCAGGAAGCCCGCGGCCTTCACCGGCGAACGCAGCGCCGGCTCGAACCGGGTGAGCGCCTGGGCGATGCCATGCTTCACCGCGCCCGCCTGGCCCGAAAGCCCGCCGCCCTTCACGGTGCAAATCACGTCATATTGCCCCTCGCGCTCGGCGACGCCGAACGGCTGGTTGATGACGAGGCGCAGCGTCGGGCGCGCGAAATAGACCTCCTGGTCGCGGCCGTTGATCACGATCTTGCCGCTGCCGGGCTTGAGCCACACGCGCGCGACCGCGTCCTTGCGGCGGCCGGTCGCATAGGCGCGGCCATATTTGTCGAGCTGTTGCGGGCGCAGCGGGGTCGGCTCGGCCTGAACCGGGGCGGCGACGCCCTCGGCGGCGAGCGGCGCGGGCGCGGCGCGCGGCGCGCTGGTGATCGCGCCGAGATCGGAAAGCGACTGACGATTGTCGGACATTACAAGCCCACCTTGTTCTTGCGGTTCATGCCCGCGATGTCGAGCACTTCGGGGTTTTGCGCTTCGTGCGGATGCTCGGCGCCGGCGTAGATGCGCAGGTTGCGCATCTGCTGGCGGCCGAGCGGGCCGCGCGGGATCATCCGCTCGATCGCCTTTTCCAGCACGCGCTCGGGGAAGCGGCCCTCGAGCACCTTGGCGGCGGTGATGCCCTTGATCCCGCCGGCATAGCCGGTGTGCTTATAATAGACCTTCTGGCCCAGCTTCTTGCCGGTGAAGCGCACCTTGTCGGCGTTGATCACGATCACATTGTCGCCGCAATCGACATGCGGGGTGAAGCTCGGCTTGTGCTTGCCGCGCAGCACATTGGCGATGATCGTCGCGGCGCGGCCGACGACCAAGCCGTCGGCATCGACGATATGCCATTTCTTTTCCACCTCGGCGGGCTTGATCGCCTTGGTGGTCTTCAGCAGCGCCTTCATCGGGCAGACCCTTTCAAAATGCGAAGCGCCGCCCGGATGAGGGGCGGCGTCGTTGCGCGCCTATCTACGGCGTAGGCCCGCGAAGTCAAGCAATGCGCGGCTTTGCTGACGGGTATTATTTTACCATATGACCGAGCGAGCTTTGGGTGACGATCGTCAGGCTCGGCGCGGCGTCGCCGCCCTTGGGCCAGATCCGCCGCGTTTCGCGCGCGCGCACGATCAGCCCGCGCTCGATCCGCTCCTCGCGCTTGAGCGCGACGCGGCCCTCGGCGCCGCCCGTGGCGAGCGGACCCTCGGCGCTGGTCGCGATCGTCAGCCCCTCGGCATCGCGCGTCACCCGCTCGCGCCCGTCGAGCGTGCCGGGGCCGTCGCGCGCGGGGAGGCGGACGTCGCGCGCGCCCTCGGGGCCAGCGTCGCGCCCCGCCGCGATCACGCTGCCGACCAGCGAGCCGAGCGTGCGGATTTGTTGCGCTTCGCTCGCCTGGCGCAGCCGCTCGATCAGCGCGGCGGCTTGCGCGGGGAGGGGGCCGGAGTCGGCGGGGCGGGCGAGCGCGTCGCAATAGGCGCGCCAATGCTCGGCGCGGTCGTCTACCGACGTCACCATGCCGCGCGCGTCGAGGTGCATCACCACGGTACGCCCGGCGAGCCCTTGCGTCCCGCGCAGGAAGAGCGCGGCGAGCGGCCCGCCCGCCGCGCGCGCGGGGCCGATCGTCACCGCCGCGCGATAGCCTTCGCCCTCGCGCGCGAAGACGATCTGGCGCTCGGCGACGAATTCGGTCTGCCCGCGCGCGGTGATCCGCTGTTCGCTCAGCCGGAGGAGATAAGTGACGCCCTCGGCCGGCGCGAAGGCACCGACCAGCAAGGGCGCGGCAAGCGCGAGCAGCGCGCGCTCAACCGGCGCGGCGCCGGCCATGCGCATGCGCCGCCCAAACGGTCGCCACCACCAACAGCGCGCCGACCAATTGATGGAGCGCGGCGAGCCACAGGCTCACCCCGGTCATCACCACCGCGATCCCGAGCAGAATTTGCGTGCCGAACGCGCTATGCACCGCGATCGAGGCGGCACGGTCGCCCGCGCGCCGCGCGCCGCGCGCGAGCAGCACCAGCCCCGCCACCGCGATCCAGGCCCACCAGCGATGGATGAAATGGACGAGGGAGGGGTCGTCGACCAGCAACGCGCCGATCGGTCGCGTGCCGAGCACTTCGCTCGGGAAGAAGCGGCCGTTCATCAGCGGCCAATCCGCCGCCGCGTGCCCCGCGCGCAGGCCCGCCATCAGCGCGCCGTAGAAAAGCTGCACGCCCAGCACCAGGATCGCGCTCGCACCCAGCCAGCTCAGCCGCGCGGGCTTAGCGAAGGGGGTTCGGGCGAGCGCGCGCAGATCGAGCGCGGTCCAGATGATCCCGCCGAGCGTGAACAGGGCGGTGAGCAAATGCGTCGCCAGCCACAGCGGCGCGACCTCGGTCCGCGCGCTCAGGCCCGATCGCACCATCAGCCAGCCGAACACGCCTTGCAGCCCGCCCAGCGCGAGCAGCGCGACGAGCCGCCAGCCATAGCCCGCGGGGATCCGGCGGCGCGCGGCGAACCACAGCAAGGGCAGCGCGAAGGCCATGCCGATCACCCGCCCGAGCAGCCGGTGAACATATTCCCAGAAATAGATCGTCTTGAACCCGGCGAGGGTCATGTCCGGGTTGAGTTCGCGGAACTGCGGGATGCGCTGATATTTGGCGAATTCGGCGGCCCAGGCGGCGTCGCTCAGCGGCGGCAGCGTTCCCGTCACCGGCTTCCACTCGGTGATCGACAGCCCCGATTCGGTGAGCCGCGTGATCCCGCCGACCGCGACCATGATCACGATCAGCGCGGCGACACCATATAGCCACCACATCAGCGCGCCGGGCCGCGCGCGGAGCCGGACAGGTGAATCCATCAACATGGCGGGGCTTTAGCGCGCCTCGGCGCCGTCGTCACGTCACCCGCCGCACGCAGCGGTCGAAATCGGTAAGGTTGGGGGATCGGCGTCACCATCTCGAAGGCCATAGGGTCGGCGGATGCTTGCGGCGCGCGCGCGGCGGCGATAGCCTGGCAATATGCCAATGCACGATCATCACGAGCCCCAAGGCGCCGCCTTGCGCGCGGCGGCGCAGGCGACGCTCGAGCGATCGGGCGAGCAATGGACGGTGATGCGCGCGAGCGTGTTCGAGGCGCTGCAAGGCTTCGATCGCCCCGCCTCCGCCTATGACATCGCCGACGCCGTTTCCCAGCGCGAGGGGCGGCGGGTGGCGGCGAACAGCGTCTATCGCATCCTCGATCTGTTCGTCGGCGCCAATCTCGCGCGGCGGGTGGAGAGCGCCAACGCCTATGTCGCCAACACCCATCCCGGCTGTTTGCACGATTGCATCTTCTTGGTCTGCGACGTCTGCGGGCGCACCCAGCATCTCGATGACGACGCGCTGACGAGCGGCGTGCGCGCGGCGGCGGCGCGCGCGGGTTTCACCGCCGAACGCCCGGTGATCGAAGTGCGCGGGCGCTGCGCCACCTGCGGCTGAGGCCTTGGCCAAACGCCGGCTCGACCAATTGCTCGTCGATCGCGGCCTGGTGGAAAGCCGCGCGCGCGCGCAGGCGCTGGTGATGGCGGGGCTGGTCTTTTCGGGCGAGCGCAAGCTCGACAAGCCCGGGCAGCAGCTCGCCGAGGACGCCCCGCTCGACGTGCGCGGGCGCGATCACCCCTGGGTGTCGCGCGGCGGGATCAAGCTCGCGCACGGCCTCGATCATTTCGCCTGGGGCGTCGAGGGCGCGGTCGCGATCGACGTCGGCAGCTCGACCGGGGGCTTTACCGACGTGCTCCTCACGCGCGGCGCGGCGCGCGTCTATGCGGTCGACAGCGGCACCAATCAGCTCGCCTGGAAATTGCGCCAAGACCCGCGCGTGATCGTTCATGAACAAACCAGCGCGCGGCTGCTGACGGCGGCGCATATCCCCGAGCCCGTCGATCTGATCGTGTGCGACGCGAGCTTCATCGCGCTCGCCAAGGTGCTCGAGCGCCCGCTCGCCTTCGCCAAGCCCGCCGCGCGCGCGCTCGTGCTGGTGAAGCCGCAGTTCGAGGCGGGGCGCGCCGAAATCGGCAAGGGCGGGGTGGTGCGCGATCCGGCGGTTCACGCGCGCGTCTGCGCCGAGGTCGCCGCCTGGTTCACCGCGCGCGGCTGGCGGGTGCTGGGCACCACGCCGAGCCCGATCACCGGCCCCGAGGGCAATGTGGAATTTCTGCTCGCCGCCCAAATCGGTTGACCCGTTGTCGACCCATTATGAAGCCTTCACGACTCCCCGCATTTATACTAGGGGGCCGCGGGCGGAGTGAGGGGAAGGGCCGGTGCGCGAAGTCGCCTCCAAGGGGCAATTATGGCAGGGATTCGCGCGGGTGGCGCTGGTCACCGTGCCGCTCGTTTTGCTGCTCGGCTTCGCCGCCGCGCGGCTGGTGCCGACGGGCAGCGACAATCCCTGGTATCGAGCCCTGGTGAAGCCCGCGATCACGCCGCCCGATTGGGCCTTCCCCGTCGCCTGGACGACGCTTTACGCGCTGATGGGCCTGGCGCTCGCGCTGATCGTCCACGCGCGCGGCGCCAAGGGGCGGGGGCTCGCGATCGCGCTGTTCGCGGCGCAGCTCGCGGTCAATCTCGCCTGGTCGCCGATCTTTTTCGGCGCGCATCTCGTTTTCTGGGCGCTGGTGACGATCGCGCTGATGTTCGCGCTCGCGCTCGCCGCGACCATTGTCTTCGCGCGGATCCGCGCGCTCGCGGCGCTGCTGATGCTGCCTTATCTCGCCTGGATCGGCTTCGCCGGGCTGTTGACCTATCAGATCGATCGGCTCAATCCCCATGCCGAGGCGCTTGTCGCGCCGGGCGCCAGTGCCCAAATAGGGCTGTGAAGGGAAGTTCATGCAAAGCGAAAACCGGCTGTTCGACGATCTCGCCAAGCTGCTCAACGGCGCCGCCGGCACGCTCGCCGGCATGGGCCGCGAAGCCGAGGCGAGCATGCGCGCGCGCACCAAGGAATGGCTCGGCGGGCTCGATTTCGTGGCGCGCGACGAGTTCGAGGCGGTGAAGGCGATGGCCGCCGCCGCGCGCGACGAGGCCGAAGCGCTGCGCGCCCGGCTCGACGCGCTCGAGGCCGCCCAGCGCGCGCCCGGCGGCGACGCCTGAGGCGCGCGGTCGATTGTCCACAATTTTGTGCGCCGCATCGCGGCGGCGCTCTTGTGCGCGCCCGCGTTGCTTGGCACGCCCAAGGCGAGCGCCAGGGCGAGGATGAGTGACGATGCTCCACGAACAAGATGACGAGCGCGACGACGCCGCCCCGATCGACATGCTCGAAAATTATTACGCCGCGCATGGCTGGAATTACGAGCGGCACGATGACGAGATCATCGCCCAAGTCAAAGGCAGCTGGACCGAATATGAGCTGCGCGCGCTGTGGCGCGAGGATGATGGCGTGCTGCAATTCCTCGCTTTCCCCGATATTCGGGTGACCGAGGAACGCCGCGCGAGTGTTTATGAAGCGATCGGGCTGGTGAACGAGCAGCTGTGGCTCGGCCATTTCGAGCTTTGGTCGTCGAGCGGCATCTTGCTCTACCGCCACGCCGCGCTGCTCGACGCGAGCGAGGGCGGCACGCTCGCGCTCGATCAAGCGGAGATGATCGTCGAATCGGCGATCGACGAGTGCGAGCGCTTCTATCCCGTGTTCCAATTCGTGCTGTGGGGCGGCAAGACCCCGCGCGAAGCGCTCGACGCCTCGCTCACCGAGACCCAGGGCGAGGCGTGATCCGCCGGCTGTGGCTGATCGGCTGCGGCGCGATGGCGGGGGCGATGCTCCGCCGCTGGATCGAAAGCGAAACGCTCGCGCCGGGCGATGTGTTCGTCGTCAATCGCGGCGACCGCGCGCTGCCTGCGGGCGTGGCGCAGGGGCGGGCGTGTCCGCCAGGGCCGCTGCCCGACGCGGTGCTGCTGGGGGTGAAGCCGCAACAATTGGATGAAGCGGCGCGCGCCCATGCCGGGGCGCTGAGCGGCGCGCCGCTGCTGATCTCGATCCTGGCCGGGGTGCGGTGCGAGGCGATCGCGGCGCGCTTTGCAGCGGGCGCGGTGGTGCGCGCGATGCCCAATCTGCCGGTCGCGATCGGCAAGGGCGTGGTCGCGCTGGAGGCGCCCGATGCCTCGATCGAGGCGCGCGCGGCGGCCGAGGCGCTGATGCGCCCGCTCGGCCTGGTCGAATGGGTCGAGCGTTTCGATCTGGTGACCGCGCTGGCGGGCTCTGGCCCGGCGTTTCTCTATCGCTTCATCGACGCGCTGGCGGTGGCGGGCGCCCGGCTGGGCCTACCCGAGGCGCAAGCCGCGCGCCTGGCGCTCGCGACCGTGGAGGGCGCGGCGGCGCTGGCGGCGGCGGCGGATGTGGGGCCGGGCGCGCTGGCGGATCGGGTGGCGAGCCCGGGCGGCTCGACGCGCAAGGGGCTCGACGTGCTCGACGAGGACGAGGCGTTGGTGCGGCTGCTGGAGCAGACGCTGGCGGCGAGCGAGGCTAGGAATAGGGAGATGGGGGTGGGGGTGTTTCGGTACACGCCCAGCCTAGAGGGAAATGATGATGGCGAAACCTAGTGACGGCAAGAACGACATACCTGCCCGCCGAGGCCCGCTATCATCCAATTCGATCCGAGACGAACTTATGTCGGCCGGCGACCGCTCGGTCATGACGACGGCAGCGGAGAAGAAGAACTACGCCGAGGCTCTGTCACGCGCCTTGGCATTGCGCTTCGCCAACGCCCTCCGTCCACAATTTCCGGGAATATTGCCGGACGCGCAAGGCAAGGGACAGGAGTCTCGCGCACGCACGGCAAAAGGCGTGAAGAAGCTCGACGTCAATTATTCGACCTCCGAGTTGGGGTTAGGCCTGGGCGTATCGATCAAGACGATCAACTTCCGCGATGCGAAATCCGGACGATACACGAAGAATTATACTCGTGCCGATGGTGAACTGCGCGCCGAAGCTTCCGACTATCATGTTCGCCAGCCTTACGCGGTGATGGTCGCGGTCGTCTTCATTCCGCTCGATGCTTGTTACGATGCGAAGAAGGACCCTTCGAGTTTTGGGCAGGCGGTCAAAATCTTCAGATTTCGCGGTGGTCGCGAAGATCCAGACGCCGACCCGAACCTGTTCGAAGCCGTCTTCATCGGGCTGTACGACACGGACCCCGAACGGTTCGGCGAAACGATCTTCTTCGATGTCCGCCATGCACCACCAAAAGCCGGTCGGCCCCAGGAGTCGTTGAGTTTCGCCGAACTCGTCGACGCAATTCGACGGATTTACGATCAGCGCAACAGCCCTGTGTTCGAATGGGCGGACGCCTCGACCGAAGTGCTCGCCGCGCCGGTCATCGATCCGGACGACGAGGAAGACGAAAACTGAGCTCGTCCTGATCGGCGACGCTCGTCAATTCCGCCAAACGACACTCCCATATTACGTAAACGTCGAAGCCGAGCTTGCGCAGCGCCTCCTCCTTTCGGGCGTCACGGGCGACGTTGGTTGCGATCTTTTCCGCCCAAAACGCTACGTTGCGTTTGGGTAAGCGCGACTTCGGGCAGCCTTCGTGGCCATGCCAAAAGCAGCCATGGACGAAAATCGCCCATTTGCGGCGCGTGTTCGAGAGATCGGGTCGGCCCGGCAGCTTCGCCGAGTGCGTTACGAAGCGATGGCCCGCGCGCCACATCCATCGCCGCAGGAGCAGCTCCGGCGCGGTGTCGCGCTGCCGGACCCGCTTCATCCGACGCCGCGTCTCCTCGTCCGACGCCGGCGGTGAGGATGTACTCATGCCGCGTCGGGGAGCGGCTCCGAGGTCGGCGCGCCGATCGTGGCGCCTTCCATCCGCGCCAAATGCAGACCGATCGCATGCACGAATCCCGGCTTGAAACGGAGTGAACTCGCGAGGATCCGCTTGTGGAAGCCTTGAGTCGCCCGCAACGAAAGCGGCTGACCCGGAAAACGAAGAAACGTCTCGAGCGGCGCAGACGGACGGACCACCGGCCACGAGCCGAGCGGCACCCGATACCGCTTCGTGCCGTCGAACCAAGCGGCGGCGGGCCAGGGTTCGTCCGCCGCGAGTGCGTCACCCGGTTCGAGCGTGACCGGCTTGCGCGTCGCGAGCCGCTCGCCGATCCATTGGGCGACCTCGACGCTGATCGCATTGCCGACCAGCAGCCACCGGCGCCGCTGTTTGAAGCTGCCGCCACCGACCGCGTCGCAGCGATCTTCGAGATCGGTCCAGCCGATCGGAAACCCCTGTAGCCGCTCGCAATCGCGGACGTCCGGCGTGATCACGCGGCCGTCCTTCAGCAAGATCGCCGGCGGAGAGGGAATCGATACCGTCGAACCGCCCTTTAGCGTCGGCACGCAATTTTCGCCCCAGCCGATGCCGGTCTTGCCTTCGGTCCAGTAGAAACCATGCGCCGCCTCGTGGAGCGCGAAGCTGCGCTGATCGGGTATTTCGTCGCCGTGGAACAGCACCTCGCGTGGGTCGCCTTCCAGTGTCGCGAACAAGAAGAGGCGGAGCCTGCGCTGCGGTAGGCCGAAGGCGCGCGCATCGATCGTGCGATAGGCCCAGCGATAGCCCAGCGCCTCGAGCGCCGTGACCACGTGCCGCATATAGGCGCCCCTGTGAAGCTGGCGCCAATTTGGGACGTTTTCGAGCAGCAAATTGGCGAAACGCCGCCGTTCGAGCAGCGCGAGCGTATCGATGATGAGACTGGATCGTCCGCCTTCGAAGCCTCTCGTCGTACCGGCTTGGCTGAAATCGGTGCAGGGAAAACCGGCGGTCAAAAGATCGGATTCGGGCGAGATCGTCGCCAGCAGTTCGTCGGTCCTTCGAACGTCGCGTGTGACGGGGACATCGGGAAATCGCGCGCGCAGCACCGACACCGCCTCCGGGTCGCATTCGCAAAAGAGGCTGGCGCGGTGGCCGGCTCGGCCGAGCCCTAGCTCGAGGCCGCCGATGCCGCCGAAGAGGGCGGTGATGTCATGCGATGTTCCCGCTTTGGTCATGCTGCCTTCTTGCCATGAAATCAGGGCGAACTCGAGCCCCTTTTTGCACGGGTCGAGGATTTTGGGACGATCGATGACTATCGGCGTTAGCGAGCAAGCGCCGCCCCCCTCACCCCAACCCCGCCAACAACCGCCGTTCCTCCCCCGGCACCAGTTCCTCGAGCACCGCCCAGAACCCGCCGACCGCGCCCTGGCCCGCCGCCGCATAGGCCGCGGCGAGCTTCGCGCGGACCAAGTCGAACAGCTCGGCCTCGAGCGCGCGCCCGGCCTCGGTCAGGTGCAGGCGGCGTTCGCGGCGGTCGCGGGGGCCGGGGCGGGCCTCGATCAGGCCCCGCGCCACGAGCTCGCCCTGCACCCGGCCGAAGGATTGCTTGGTCACCCCCAACAGCCCCAGCAATTGGGTGACCGTCGCATCGGGCGCGCGGGCGATGAAATAGAGCGCGCGGGCGTGGGCGCGGCCGAGGCCCAGCTCGGCGAGCCGCGCGTCGGCCGCGCGCAGCAGCGCGGCGTGGCCGAAGGCGAGCAGCTCGATCCCGCGCCGCAGCTCGGCCTCGCGCAGGAACAGGGCGGATGCGGCCGGGTGCGCCATGTTGCCGAGCATGGCGGCTTTGCCTAAGGGGTCAAGGCGTTCTCGAACAAGGATGTGGCATGCTCGATCCTCTCGCTCTTCCCCCGGGCTTCACCAGCGTGCCGCATCCCGCGCCGACTTCGCCCGAAGCGCGCGCCGCCTTGCTCGAAAACCCTGGCTTCGGGCGGGTCTTCACCGATCACATGGTGACGATCCGCTACCGCGAGGGGCAGGGCTGGCACGATGCCCAACTCGGCCCCCGCGCGCCGCTCGGCTTCGATCCGGCGACCGCGGTGCTCCATTATGCGCAGGAAATTTTCGAAGGGCTGAAGGCCTATCGCCGCGCCGATGGCGGGGTCGCGCTGTTCCGGCCGGAGGCGAACGCGCGCCGGCTGCGCGCCTCGGCCGAGCGCATGGCGATGGTGCCGCTGCCCGAGGAGTTGTTCGTCGAGGCGGTGACGTTGCTCGCCCGCGCCGAGCGCGACTGGATTCCGCCCCAGCAAGACGGCGCGCTCTATCTGCGCCCGTTCATCATCGCGAGCGAGGTGTTCCTGGGGGTGAAGCCCTCGACCGATTATATCTTCGCGGTGATCGCCTCCTCGGTCGGCGCTTATTTCAAGGGCGAGGCGCCGGCGGTCTCGCTTTGGGTCTCGACCGATTACACCCGGGCGGCGCCGGGCGGCACGGGGGCGGCGAAATGCGGCGGCAATTATGCCGCGAGCCTGATCGCCCAGGCCGAGGCCACGCGGCGCGGGCATGACCAAGTGCTGTTCCTCGACGCGGTCGAGCGCCGCTGGATCGAGGAATTGGGCGGCATGAACATCTTCTTCGTGTTCGACGACGGCAGCCTGCTCACCCCGCCGCTCTCGGGGACGATCCTGGCCGGAATCACCCGCGATTCGCTCCTCACCCTCGCGCGCGACCGGGGGCTGACGGTGCGCGAGGAACGCTATGCGATCGACCAGGCGCGGGCTGATGCCGAAGGCGGCCGGTTGGTCGAGGCCTTTGCTTGCGGCACGGCGGCGGTGGTCACCGCGATCGGGCGGATGACTTTGGGCGAGGCGAGCTTCACCATCGGCACCGGCGCGCCGGGGCAGGTGACGCAAGCGCTGCGCCAGGCGTTGGTCGATCTGCAATTCGGCCGCGCGCCCGATCCTTATGGGTGGCATGTGCGGATCGCTTAAACCCCCTTTTCAGCGCGGGCTTTGATGCTTAAAGAGCCGCGCTCTGCTGGGGCGTCGCCAAGCGGTAAGGCAACGGTTTTTGGTACCGTCATGCGGAGGTTCGAATCCTCCCGCCCCAGCCAATCGCACTTACGGATTTTCGCGGGGTGAGCCCCAAGGTGAGCAAATCGGATAAGCCAGGGCGCGTATCCACCGGATGGTCGACCGTGTCGGTCGATGAGCTCCGTCAGGCGCTGACGATCGCGCTGCTCCTGCCGCCGCCGACCGGGGCGGTGGAGGGGGATGGGCCGATGTTCGCCGCCTTCGCCGCGCGCTTCGGCGATGACAAGGCCGATGCTTTGTTGCGGCGGGTGATGGCCTTGTTGTTGTGGATGAACAGCGACGACAGCGTAGAGCTGGTCTGGTCGAACGGATCGCCGCTCGATCTGCCCGAATTTCACCCAGCGGTGCTCGATGCCTTCGCGACGATGCGATTGCCGGCCGCTGGCATTCCCACCCCCAACCGCGTGTTTCGGGAAATCGATAGCCGGGTGCGCGCGCACGAGTTGCTCGCGCGCTAGGGGCGACGCGCGCCGAGTTCGAGGTCGCGCGTCAATCGATCGCCATCAGCTGCGAGGGGAAAGGCACCGCCAGCGCGCGACCGCCGTCGTCCTCGGCGGCCAACCAGCGGGCGTGATCCTCGGGGTGGAGGATGACGGGCATCGCCTTGGGGTGGACGGCGGCGACGAGCGGATTGGGGTCGCAGGTGAGGAAAGCGAAAGCGGGCCCCTCGGGCGTCGGCCGCCACAGCCCGGCGAAAGCGAACATCGGGAGCGAGGGCACGCGGAACCAGCGTTTCACCTTGGCGCCCTTTTCCCCCTCCCATTCGCAAAATTGGGTGACGGGGACGAGGCAGCGCCGCTCGGCCTTGGCGAGCGCGCCGCGCCAGAAGGGGCTTGCCAGGTTGCGCACGTTGGTCACCGGCGCGCGCCCCGAAGGCGGCGGCGGAAAACCCCAGCGCATCAGCGCGAGCGAGCGAGCGCACCCCGCGTTCACGACGACGGGCGCTTCGCTTTTGGGATAAAGCTCCTTGTCGCCAGTGAAGGCGATGCCGGGATCCTGAGCGTCGAACAGCGTCGCGATTTCGGCCGCCGTGCGGCGCGCGGTGTAGAGATTGCACATCGCGTGTCGATAGCGCGGTCCCGGGCGGAGAAGGAAGCGCGAAGCAGATGGCTTGAGCTTGGCGCCGGCAAGAACATATATAGAACATATGGTCTCGCCCTCGATTCGCCTGCTCAAGCGCCGCCTCGCGGTGATCGAGCGCGCCGCGCGCCCCGCGCTGGCGGCGGGGGTGGTCGCGACTGGGCATCACGAGCTCGACCAGGCGCTCGGCGGCGGCATCGCGCGCGGGCGGCTGCATGAGCTGTTCGCCTTCGAGGCGCAAGAGGCGGGGAGCGCCGCCGGTTTCACCGCGGCGCTCGCGCGGCGGCTGGAGACGGGGGTGCTCTGGCTGCGCGAGGAAGCGGCCGAGCGGCGCGGCGCGCTCCATGCCGCCGGGCTCGCCGAAATCGGCATCGATCCCGCGCGGCTGATCCTGGGGGTGATGCCCGACGCGGCGAGCCTGCTGCGCGCCGCCGTCGATGCGCTGCGCTGCCCCGAGATCGGCGCGACGGTGATCGAGCTCTGGGGCCGGGCGCCGCTGCTCGATTTGACCGCCAGCCGGCGGATCGCGCTCGCGGCGGAAAGCTCGGGCGCGACCGCGCTGCTCTTGCGGATCGGTGCCGAGCCCATCCCCAGCGCCTGCCAGACGCGCTGGCGCATCGCCCCCGCGCCCTCGGTGGCGCTTGCCGCCAACGCCCCGGGCGCGCCGGCCTGGACCCTAGATTTGTTGCGCCAACGCGGTCGCCCCCCCGGCGGCCCGTGGCGCGTGGAGTGGCACCGTGACGAAGCGATCTTCAGCCCCACCTCCCAGGCGCTTTCTGGCGCTGTGGTTCCCCTTTCTGCCGATCGACCGGCTGCTCCGCGCGCTGCCGCCGGGGGCGGGGGACCGTGACCGGCCGCTGGTGCTGGTCGAGCGGCAGCGCGGCGCGGTGCGGCTCACCGCCTGCGCGGCCGAGGCGCGCGCGCTCGGGATCGAACCGGGGCTGACGCTCGCCGATGCCCAGGCGCGCGTCCCCGATCTGTGGGTCGAGGAGGCCGACTCCCAAGCCGATGCGCGCTGGCTGGAGACGATCGCCGACGCTTGCGACCGGTTCAGCCCCTTGGTCGCGCTCGATCCGCCCGATGGGGTGACGATCGACGTGACCGGGGTCGCGCATCTGTTCGGCGACGAGGCGGGGCTGGTCGCTGCGGTCGAGGCGCGGATGGCGCGGTGGAGCGATCAGCTGCGCCACGCGCTCGCCGCCAGCCCCGAAGCCGCGCAGGCGCTCGCGCGCTTCCAAACCGCCCCCGCGCCGAGCGAGGCGGCGGCCTTGCGCCGGCTGCCGGTCGCGGCGCTGGGGCTCGATGCCGACGAAGCGCGCGCGCTGCGCCAGGCGGGGCTCAAGACGATCGGCGATCTCGCCGAACGCCCGCGCGCGCCGCTCGCCGCGCGCTTCGGGTCGGATCTGGTCGATCGGCTCGCGCGGTTGCTCGGCCAGGCGCGCCAGCCGTTGGTGCCGCTCGCGCCGCTCCCCGAACTGCAGGTCGAGCGTCGCTTCGCCGAGCCGATCGGGCGGCACGAGGATGCGCTGGGGGTGATCGAGCAATTGCTCGGCGAAGCGGCGGTGCGGCTCGCCGAGCGCGGGCAGGGCGGGCGCGCGTTCGTCGCGCGGCTTTATCGCAGCGACGGGCGGGTGTTCCGCCTCGCCGTGGAATGCGCCGAGCCGCAGCGCGCGCCCGAGCCGGTGATGCGGCTGTTCCGCGAGCGCATCGGCGCGCTCGCCGATCCGATCGATCCGGGGTTCGGCTTCGATCTGATCCGCTTGGCCGTCCCCCGGCTCGAGCCGCTCGGCGCGACGCAGCTCGCGCTCGAAGGCGGGGCGGTGAACGACCTGGCGATGGGGGCGCTGGTCGATCGGCTGAGCACCCGGCTCGGGCGCGGCCGGCTCAAGCGCTTCGTGCCGCGCGACACGCATTTGCCCGAACAAGCCGTGCTCGCGCTGCCCGCGATCGAACTCGCCACCCCCGTCCCCTGGCCGAGCCCGCCGCCGGGGGAGCCGCCGCTGCGCCCGGTGCATCTCTTCGATCCGCCCCAGCCGGTCGAGGTGATCGCCGAAGTGCCCGATGGCCCGCCGCAGCGCTTTCGCTGGCGCCGCACGCTGCACGAAGTGACGCGCTACGAAGGCCCCGAGCGGATCGCCCCCGAATGGTGGCGCCGCGCGCCCGACAAGCCCGGGCTGACGCGCGATTATTACCGGGTGGAGGACGCGCGCGGGCGCCGCTTCTGGCTGTTCCGCCATGGGCTCTACGAGGCCGAGAGCGCCGCCCCGCGCTGGTACGTCCACGGCCTGTTCGCATGAGCGATTTCGCCGAGCTGGTCGCCGCGACCAATTTTTCCTTCCTGCGCGGCGCCTCGGCCCCGTCGGACATGGTCGCGCGCGCGCTGGAACTCGGCTTGAAGGGATTGGGGATCGCCGATCGCAATACGGTGGCCGGGGTGGTCCGCGCGCATGTCGCCTGGCGCCAAGCGCGCGCGGCGGCGGCGAGCGCGGGGGCGGCGCTGCCCGATTTCCGCCTGGTGGTCGGCGCGCGGCTGGTGTTCGCCGATGGCACGCCCGACATCGTCGCCTATCCGCTCGACCGCGCCGGTTGGGGGCGACTGTGCCGGCTGCTCAGCGCGGGCAATTTGCGCGCGGTGAAGGGCGATTGCCTGCTCACGCTCGACGATCTGCTGATGTTTCACCAGGGCCTCGCGTTGATCGTGCTGCCCGAGGCGAGCGGCGCCGAGCCCCGGCCGCACCCCGATCCGCCCGATTATCCGCGCGAGGCCGGGGTAGCGCTGAGCCTGGTGCAACCGCCGGGGCTCGCGGCGCTGCTCGATCGCCTATTGGGGCTCGCGCCCGGGCGGCTGTGGCTGGGCGCCAATCTGCCGCATCATGGCCGCGACGCGCGGCGCCTGGCGGAACTCCAAGCGCTCGCCCAGGCCGTGCGCGTGCCGCTGCTTGCGACCAACGACGCGCTTTATGCGGGGCCCGAGGCGCGCGCGCTGCACGATGTGCTGAGCTGCATCCGGCTCGGCACGACCTTGGTCGCGGCGGGCAAAAAGCTCGAGGCCAATGCCGAGCGGCACCTGAAGCCGCCTGCGGAAATGACGCGGCTGTTCCGCGCGGCGCCGCAAGCGATCGCCGAAAGCCTGAAGCTGCTCGCGCTGATCGACTTCGATCTCGATCAATTGCGCTATCAATATCCCAGCGAACCCGTGCCCTCGGGCTGGGAAGCGCAGGATTGGCTCGAACATATCACGACCCAGGCCGCGCGCGCCCGCTATGGCGATCCGCTGCCCGCCAAGGTGCGCGCCAAGCTCGACGAGGAATTCGCGCTGATCCGCCAGCAGCGCTTCGCCCATTATTTCCTCACCGTCCATGATCTGGTGAAATTCGCCCGCGCGCAAAGCCCGCCGATATTGTGCCAGGGGCGGGGGAGCGCGGCCAATTCGATCGTCTGCTTCCTGCTCGGCGTCACTTCGGTCGATCCGCTGCAATATGATCTGCTCTTCTCGCGCTTCGTCTCGGCCGAGCGCGGCGAGCCGCCCGATATCGACGTCGATTTCGAGCATGAGCGGCGCGAGGAGGTGATGCAGTATATTTATCGCCGCTATGGCCGCCACCGCGCGGCGATCGCGGCGACGGTGATCCATTATCGCCCGCGCAGCGCGGTGCGCGAGGTCGGCAAGGTGCTGGGGCTGAGCGAGGACGTCACCGCGCGGCTGGTGAGCACCGTCTGGGGCAGTTTCGCGCGCGATCTGCCCGAGCAACGGCTGCGCGAGGCGGGCTATGATCCCGATCAGCCGCAATTGCGCCGGCTGATGCTGCTCGTCGGGCAAATGCTCGCCACGCCTTTCCCGCGCCATTTGTCGCAGCATGTCGGCGGCTTCGTGCTCACCGAGGATCGGCTCGACGAGACCGTGCCGCTCCACAATGGCGCGATGGAGGGCCGCACTTTCATCGAATGGGACAAGGACGATATCGACGCGCTGGGGCTGATGAAAGTCGATGTGCTCGCGCTCGGGATGCTGAGCTGCATCCGCAAATCCTTCGAGCTGATGCGCGCGCATGGCCTGGGCGACCATGATCTGGAGGTCGATCTCGACGCGAGCGACCCCGCCGTGTTCGACATGCTCTGCGCGGGCGACAGTATCGGCGTGTTCCAGGTGGAAAGCCGCGCGCAGATCAACATGCTGCCGCGCCTCAAGCCGCGCTCGCTTTATGACTTGACCGTGCAAGTCGCGATCGTGCGCCCCGGGCCGATCGAGGGCGAGATGGTGCATCCTTATCTGCGCCGCCGCGCGGGCGAGGAGCCGGTCGAATTTCCCTCGCCCGCGCCGCCGCACGATCCGGACGAGCTGAAGAAGCTGCTCGGGCTCACTTTCGGCGTGCCGATCTTTCAGGAACAGGCGATGAAGCTCGCGATCGTCGCGGCGGGTTTCACCCCGGGCGAGGCCAACCAGCTACGCCGGGCGATGGCGACCTTCCGCCATGTCGGCACGATCGGCAGTTTTCGCGACAAGATGGTCAAGGGCATGACCGCGCGCGGCTATTCGCCCGAATTCGCCGCGCGCTGCTTCAAGCAGATCGAAGGGTTCGGCAGCTATGGCTTTCCCGAAAGCCACGCGCTGTCGTTCGCGCGGCTGGTCTATGTCTCGGCCTGGATCAAATGCCACCAGCCGGCGGTGTTCGCCTGCGCTTTGCTCAACAGCCAGCCGATGGGGTTCTACGCCCCCGCGCAGATCGTCCGCGACGCGCGCGCGCATGGCGTCGCGGTGCGCCCGGTCGATGTGAACCATAGCGGCTGGGACAATAGTCTCGAGCCCGGCGCGGACGGGCTCGCGCTGCGGCTGGGCTTTCGCCAGATCGACGGTTTTCGCGAGGCTTGGGCGGCGGCGATCGTCGCGGCGCGGGGCGGGGGCTATGCGAGCATCGAGGCGCTCGGCCAGCGCGCGGGGCTGCCGCGCGGGTGCCTGGCGCTGCTCGCCGAGGCCGATGGCTATGGCTCGCTGGGCCTCGGCCGGCGCGAGGCCTTGTGGGAGGCGCGGCGCCAGCCCGAGGGCGAGCTGCCGCTGTTCGCCGCCGCCCGCGCGCGCGAACTGGGCGCGGAACCGGCGATGACATTGCCGGCGATGCCCCGAAGCGAGGAAGTGGTCGCCGATTATCAGGTGCTGCGGCTGTCTTTGAAGGATCACCCCTTGCGCTTCTTACGCGCGATGCTCGCCCGCGAGGGCGTGCTCAGCTGCGCCGAGACGAGCGCCGCCAAGAGCGGCAAGCGGGTAAAGACCGCGGGCGTCGTGCTCGTCCGCCAGCGCCCGGGCAAGGGCAATGCGATCTTCATCACCATCGAGGACGAGACGGGGATCACCAACGTCCTGCTCTGGGCGCGCCGGTTCGAGGTCTATCGCCGCGCGGTGATGGCGGCGCGGCTGATGCTGATCGAAGGCGAGGTGCAGCGCAGCCGCGAGGGCGTGGTCCATCTGATCGCGAGCCGGGTGGAAGACCGCAGCGACTTATTGGGCCGGCTGAGCGAGGGGCCGCCGCCGGTGCCTTTGCTGTCGAGGGCGGACGAAGTCGCGCGCCCGGTCGAAAACCGCCACCCGCGCGACGTGCGGGTGCTGCCCCGATCGCGCGACTTTCATTGAGCTTGCCGATGCTGGCGCCCCATCACCGCCGTTCGGGCGGCAAGTCCAGCGTCATCACCTTCGCCCAGGCCGCCGCGAAATCGCGCGCGAATTGGTCGCGTGCGTCGTCCGCCGCATAGGCCTCCGCCACCGCGCGCAATTCGGTGTTCGCGCTGAACATCAGATCGACCGCCGTCGCGCGCCATTTCACTTTGCCGCTCGCCCGGTCGCGCCCCTCATAACCGCCCGCGCTCGGCGTCCAGGCGGTGTTCATGTCGAGCAGATTGACGAAATAATCGGTGCTCAGCACGCCCGGCCGCGTGGTGAGCACGCCGTCGCCGCGCCCGCCCTGTGTCGCCCCCAGCGCCCGCAGCCCGCCGACCAGGACCGTCATCTCCGGGATGGTGAGCCGCAACAGGCTCGCGCGCTCGATCAACGCTTGCGGCGCGGGCAGCCGATTGCCGGTGCCGTAGAAATTGCGGAAACCATCGGCGCTGGGTTCGAGTGCCGCGAAACCCGCGACATCGGTCTGCGCCTGGCTGGCATCGACCCGGCCGCCGCGGAAGGGGACCTCGATCGGCGTCCCGCCCGCGCGCGCCGCCGCCTCGATCGCGGCGGTGCCGCCGAGCACGATCAGATCGGCCATCGACACTTGCTTGCCGGTCTTGGCGAAATCGGCGCGCACCGCTTCGAGCTTGGGGAGCACGCGCGCGAGTTCGGCGGGGTCGTTCACCGCCCAATCGCGCTGCGGCGCCAGGCGCAACCGCCCGCCATTGGCGCCGCCGCGCCAATCGGTCGCGCGGAAACTCGCCGCCGCGCCCCAGGCGGCGCGTACCAGCTCGGCATTGCTCGGCCCACTCGCCAAGACGCGCCGCTTCAGATCGGCGATGTCGGCCGCGCCCAGCGCCGGGGCGGCGCCACCGGCGGGCAGCGGATCCTGCCAAATCAGCGCTTCCCCCGGCACCTCGGCCCCCAAATAGCGCCAGCGCGGCCCCATATCGCGGTGCATCAGCTTGAACCAGGCGCGCGCGAAGGCATCGCCGAAGCTATCCGGATTGGCGCGGAACCGCTCGACGATCGGGCGATAGGCAGCGTCCATCTTCAGCGCGAGATCGGTGGTCAGCATCACCGGGGCGTGGCGCTTATTGGGATCGAACGGATCGGGCACCAGGCTGGCGGCGTCCTTATCGGTCGGGATCCACTGCACCGCGCCGCCGGGGCTGCGCGTCTGCTGCCATTCGAACGTCATCAGATTGTCGAGATACAGGCTGGTCCATTGGATCGGGCTCGATGTCCAGGCGCCCTCCAACCCGCTGGTGATCGCATCGGGGCCATTGCCCTTGCCGCAGCGATTGCGCCAGCCGAGCCCTTGTTGTTCGGGCGCGGCCTGATCGGGGCTCGGCTCCACCCAATCGCCGGGCGGGTGCGCGCCGTGCGTCTTGCCGAAAGTGTGCCCGCCCGCGATCAGCGCCGCGGTTTCCTCGTCATTCATGCCCATGCGGCCGAAGGTTTCGCGAATGTCGCGCGCGGCGGCGACGGGATCGGGGTTGCCGCGCGGTCCTTCGGGATTGACGTAAATCAGCCCCATCTGCGCGGCGCCGAGCGGGCGCTGCAATTGATGATCGGCGCTATAGCGTTGATCGTCGAGCGGTTTGGTCTCAGGCCCCCAAAACACCGCTTCCGCTTGCCAATCGTCCGCGCGGCCACCCGCGAAGCCGAACGTCTTGAAGCCCATCGCCTCCAGCGAGACATTGCCGGTGAGCACGATCAGATCGGCCCAGCTGAGCTTGCGGCCATATTTCTTCTTGATCGGCCACAGCAGGCGGCGCGCCTTGTCGAGGCTGGCATTGTCGGGCCAGCTGTTCAGCGGCTCGAAGCGTTGCTGCGCGCCATCGGCGCCGCCGCGCCCGTCGAGCGCGCGATAGGTGCCCGCCGAATGCCAGGCCATGCGCACGAAGAACGGCCCGTAATTGCCATAATCGGCGGGCCACCAGGGCTGCGACTTAGTGAGCGCGGCCTTGATATCGGCTTTCACCGCCTGCAGATCGAGCGAGGCGAAGGCGGCGGCATAATCGAAATCGCCGCCATAAGGATTGGCGCTGGGCGGCTGCTGGCGCAGCGGGCCAAGGTCGATGGGGGCGGGCGCGGCGATTTGGGCGGCGAGCGGCGGGGCGGCCAAGGCGGCGAAGCACAGGCTCAAAAGGGTCGATCGGCAGGCGCGCGTCATGGCAATTCCCCGGAAGACATGGCAATTTAGCCACGACCAAGCATAGCCAGAGGGGCGACCGTTTCTTGTGCGTTCCGGCCAATTGCGGCGCTGGGCAAGGTGCGATGGGCGTGTCGGCTAGCGCGTGATGATTTGGTTCACGCGGAGGCGCGGAGGTTTTTGGTTCGCGCAGAGGCGCGGAGGAAGGGAAGGGAGGCGCGGAGGGGTGCGCTACCCCGCGCCGAAGGCGCCTCGAGCCAGCGGATCAAAGGCGCTTCGCGCCGTCGTTCGCCTCCCATCCTCCGTGATCTCCGCGCCTCTGCGCGAACAAAAACCTTCTTCTGCTAAAATCTCCGCGTCTCCGCGTGAACCAAAAAGCTACTCCGCCACCCCTCGCGTCCGCGCGAGCCTCGGCGTCCGCTCGATCCCCGCCGCCGCCTTGATCGCCTGACGCAGCGTGTCGCGCTTGTCGTGGATCGAGGCGATCACCGGCCCCACCGCCACTCCCAGATCGGTGAGCACGGCTTCCGCCAATTGCAGCGAGCTTTCGAGCGTCTCGGGCACCGCGTCGGTCACCCCGGCCTTATAGAGTTCGGCGGCGTGATCGGTGTCGCGCGCGCGCGCGATGATCGTGAGATCGGGCACCCAGCCGCGCACCCGGCGCGTGAGGTGGACGGTCAGCACCGGATCGTCCATCGTCAGCACCAGCGCCTGGGCGCGCCCCAGATTGAGCCGATCGACCAGCTCGCTGCGCGCGACATCGCCGAACAGCACCGCATAGCCCTCGCGCCGGGCGGCGGCGGCGGTGTCGACATCGGCCTCGACCGCGACATAGGCCTTGCCGTGCGCGGCGAGCATGTCGGCGATCATCCGCCCGACCCGGCCGAAGCCGATGATCACCACCCCCGCGCCCTCGGGCGGGATCATCTCTTCGGGGCTGTCGCCGCCCTGGCGTCGATCGATCGCGCGCGCGGCCAGCCGTCCGCTAAAGGCGAGCAATGGGGTGAGCGTGAGCCCCAGCGCGGTCACGATCTGCCAGAAATCGGCGGTCTCGGCCGCGATCACCCCCGCGCTCGTCGCGGCGCCGAGCACGATCAGCGTCGTCTCGGACGGGCTGCCCATCAGCAACCCGGTCTCGGCGGCGACCGAGTTGCGCTGTCCCGCGAGCTTGAGCAGCGCGAAGGTCACCACGGTCTTGATCGCGACCACCCCGGCGATCGCCGCGAGCAAGGCGGGCCAGGCGGCGAGCAGCCGCGCGAGATCGAGCCGCATCCCGACGGTGATCAGGAACACCCCGAGCGCCAGCCCCTTGAAGGGCGCGGTGATCACCTCGACCTCGCGGTGATAATCGGTCTCGGCGATGAGCAGCCCCGCGAGCAGCGCGCCGACGATCGGCGAGAGCCCGGCGGCGAAGGTGGCGAGGCTCGCGATGATCACCACCAGCAGCGAGGCGGCGAAGAACATTTCGGGGCTTTTGGTCCGCGCGGCTTGCGCGAACAAGCGCGGCAGGACGAAGCGGCCGCCGACGAAGATCACCGCGACCGTGCCGCCCGCGCGCGCGATCACCATCAGCACCCCCGCGCCATCGGCCCCCATCGGGCCGAGCGCGGCGAGCGCGAACAGGATCGGGACGAGCGCGACGTCCTCGAACAACAGCATCGCGAAGGCGAGCCGGCCGACCGGCGTCGCGGTGCCCGCGATCGGCAGCACCAGCCCGGTCGACGACAACGCAAGCGCGATGCCGAGCCCGAGCGCGCCGGCGACCGGCTGGCCGGTGAGCGTGATCGCCGCGCCGATCAGCAGCCCCGAGCCGAGCAGCTCGGCGGCGCCCAGCCCGAAGACCGCGCGGCGCAGCTCCCACAAACGGCGAAAGGAGAGTTCGAGCCCGATCGAGAAGAGCAGCAGGATGATGCCGAGTTCGGCGAAGGGCTCGATCACCGCCGGATCGGCGATGGTGACGAAGCCGAGCCAGGGCATGTCCTTGGCGAGCCGCCCGAGCCCCGCGGGGCCGGCGAGCGCGCCGACCAGGATGAAGCCGATCACCGGGCTGATCCGCGCGCGCGCGAACGCCGGGATCACCAGGCCCGCCGCGCCCAGGATCACCAGCGTATCGGCATAATCGCGCCCGGACCAATCGAAAGCCATGGCGACGGTGCTAGCCGAGCGATCGAGCTTTGTCAGTTCCCCCGCGCTCGTCGCGCAGATTCGGGGCGTTCACGCCGCGCCATACCAATTCGGCCCGACGCCGATGACCCGCGCCGATCCTCGTGCGCGGTTAGGCGTGCACGCGGTCCATCGCGCTTTCCAGATTCTCGCGGATCGCCTCGAAGAATTGCTCGGTGGTCATCCAGGGCTGATCGGGGCCGATCAGGATCGCGAGATCCTTGGTCATCTTGCCCGATTCGACCGTTTCGACGCAGACCCGCTCGAGCGTTTCGGCGAATTGCGTCACCTCGGGCGTGCCGTCGAACTTGCCGCGATATTTGAGGCCGCCGGTCCAGGCGAAGATCGAGGCGATCGGGTTGGTCGAGGTCGCCTTGCCTTGCTGGTGCTGGCGATAATGGCGGGTGACGGTGCCGTGCGCGGCCTCGGCTTCCACCGTCTTGCCATCGGGGGTGAGCAGCACCGAGGTCATCAGCCCCAGCGAGCCGAAGCCCTGCGCGACTTGGTCCGATTGGACGTCGCCGTCATAATTTTTGCACGCCCACACGAATTCGCCGTGCCATTTGAGCGCCGAGGCGACCATGTCGTCGATCAGGCGGTGCTCGTAGACGATGCCGGCTTCCTTGAAGCGATCGGCGAATTCGGCCTCGAACACTTCGGCGAACAAGTCCTTGAAGCGCCCGTCATAGGCCTTGAGGATCGTGTTCTTGGTCGAAAGATAGACCGGCCAACCGCGGCCGAGCCCGTAATGGAACGAGGCGCGCGCGAAATCGCGGATCGAATCGTCGAGATTATACATGCCCATCGCGACGCCCGAGGAGGGGAAGTTGAACACTTCCTCCTCGATCACCTGGCCGTCCTCGCCCTCCCACTTCATCGTCAGCTTGCCGGGGCCGGGAACGCGGAAATCGGTCGCGCGATATTGGTCGCCGAACGCATGGCGGCCGACGACGATCGGCTTGGTCCAACCCGGAATCAGCCGGGGGACGTTGCGGATCACGATCGGCTCGCGAAACACCACGCCGCCCAGGATGTTGCGGATCGTGCCATTCGGCGACTTCCACATCTTCTTGAGGCCGAACTCGGCGACGCGCGCCTCGTCCGGCGTGATCGTCGCGCATTTCACGCCGACGCCATATTTTTGGATCGCGCGCGCGGAATCGACCGTCACCCGATCGTCGGTCGCGTCGCGATGCTCGATGCCGAGGTCGTAATAATCGAGATCGATATCGAGATAGGGAAGGATGAGTCGCTCGCGGATCCATTGCCAGATGATGCGGGTCATCTCATCGCCGTCGATCTCCACGACGGGCGTCTTCACCTTGATCTTCGCCATCGATTGCTCGCTTGTTCCTGTGGGAGGGTGGCCCCACGCTCTAGGCGCTCAACCCGCGCCGATCAATGGCGCGCGGGGGCGCTGGCGGCCCCGCGGGGAATTGCGGCGTTGAAATGGCAAGCGGCGCGGGTTAGGCTCCCCATGATGGGCTATCTCGACAAGCCACCCACGCAAACGAGCCGAAACGAAGGCAGCGTCAAATGGCGCTTTCCGGACGTGCATCCGGAAGGGCGCAAATATGTGCTGATCGCGGCGGTGGCGACGTTCGCGTCGCTATTCATCTGGTCGTTCCTCACCTGGCCGCTGGTGGGGCTCACGATTTGGGTGGCGGCTTTCTTCCGCGATCCGGTGCGGGTGACGCCGCTCGGCGACGATTTGCTCGTCAGCCCCGCCGACGGTTTGGTGACGCTGATCGAGCGCGTCGCGGTGCCGCGCGAACTCGCCGGGCCGCAGGCTTTGGGCAGCGCGCCGATGCTGCGCGTGTCGATCTTCATGAGCGTGTTCGACGTGCACATCAACCGCACGCCGATCGCGGGGACGATCCGCCAGGTGATCTATATTTCGGGGCGTTTCCTCAACGCCGATCTCGACAAGGCGAGCGACGAGAATGAGCGCCAGCACATCTTGGTCGAGGGGCGCGACGGGCGGCGGATCGGCTTCACCCAGATCGCGGGGCTGGTCGCGCGGCGGATCGTGCCCTTCGTGAAGCCCGGCGACATGGTCGCCGCCGGCCAGCGGATCGGGTTGATCCGCTTCGGCAGCCGGGTCGATGTCTATCTGCCCGACGACATGGTGTGTCAGGTGATGCTCGGCCAGCGCGTGGTGGCGGGCGAAACGGTGATCGCGCGCCAGGGCGCCGCGCCGACGATCGGGGTGGCGCAATAACGACGCCGGCGATGTCGAAAGGCAGCCGCCCTCCCTGGCGAAAACCGGGGCCGAGCAGCGCGACGGGTTATATGACGCGTCCAAACCGATGGCGGCGCGACTGGGCCCCGGCCTACGCCGGGGAAGGTGAGAAAGGGGAAGGGGATGAATATGCCCCGAGGCGTCGCGCGACGACCCGCCGCCGTTGGCCACGACCCAGCTTGCCGCTGCGCGCTCGCGCCCGACCCGGTGACTCCGCGCGCGCTGTTCAGGCTGACCCGCCCAAGGTTCGCGATGGAGGGTGCCGGTTCCCGGTCGACGGGGAGGATCCGTTCCAAAACCAACGTCGGCCGCCCCTTCTCCTTCCCCGGCGAAGGCCGGGGCCCAGCGGCGCGCCACTCGAGATGTCGCTTCGAAACCGATGGCGGCGCGATCGAACCCCGGCCGTCGCCGGAAGAGGGCGATGAGCGGTGATGGGTAAGCGATGAGCCCTCGCCGCCCGCGCCCGGGGCTGCCCCTACGCGCCTTGGTCCCCAATGCGGTGACCGCGCTCGCGCTCTGCTCGGGGTTGACCGGGGTGCGGTTCGCGATCGCGGGGGATTGGGCGGCGGCGGTGGCGATGGTGCTCCTCGCCGCCGTGCTCGACGGGCTCGACGGCGGCGTCGCGCGGCTGGTGCGCGGCGAGAGCCGGTTCGGCGCCGAGCTCGATTCGCTCGCCGATGCGATCTCCTTCGGAGTCGCGCCCGCGCTCATCCTCTATCTCTGGTCGCTGCAAGCTTTGCCGCGCCTCGGCTGGCTGAGCGCGCTGCTGCTCGCGGTGTTCTGCGCATTGCGCCTCGCGCGCTTCAACGCCGCGATCGACCGGGCCGACCAGCCGCACAAATCGGCGGGGTTCTTGACCGGCGTGCCCGCCCCCGCCGGGGCGGGGCTGGCGTTGCTGCCGCTTTATCTTTGGTTGATGACCGATTGGCCGATGCTGCGCGCGCCTTGGCTGGTCGCGCCCTGGGTCGCGTGCATCGCGCTGCTGATGATCTCGAGCATCGCGACCTTCAGCCCGCGCGCGCTGCGCCCACGCCGCGCGATCCGGTTCGAGGCGCTCGCGCTGATCGTTTTGCTCGGCGCGGCCTTCGCCTCCGCGCCCTGGCCGACGCTCGCGCTGCTAGCGGGCGCTTATCTGTTGAGCATCCCGTTCAGCGCGCGCGCCTTCGCGGCGGTCAAGCGGCGGCGCGCCACACCGTCCGGCGAATGACGCGTGGCGCGGGGGCGCGGCTGGCGGCGCGCTGAGGCGCTTCGGCGCGCAGCAGCGCCGCGATCCAAGGGAGCGCGGGGAGCAAGGTATCGAGGAAGATCTGAGCGACCAGCAGCAGCGCGCCGCCGAACAGGATCGTGCCGAGCAGTGCCATCATCACTCAACTCCCTGAATTCACCAGACAAATCCCGCACGGACAACGCCGGTGCGCGGCGCCGCGTTCCCCGTTCCTTCTACGGACCATCTATGTTCTATTCCCGTTCCCAGTGTCAACCCTTGATTTCGCGCCCGCGCTCGGCCTTGATTTCGCCCCCGCGCTCGGCTAGGTGCGCCGCCTCGACCCCGCATGGGAAGCGCTCATACCGGTGTCGGCTTGCAGCCGATCACGGCTTCCCAGAGGCAGAACCGGAAAGGAAATGATTATGGCGGCTCCTGTCGTCACCATGCAGCAATTGCTCGAAACCGGCGCGCATTTCGGTCACCAGACCCACCGCTGGAACCCCAAGATGAAGCCCTACATCTTCGGCGAGCGCAACGGCGTCCATATTCTCGACCTGTCGCAGTCGGTGCCGCTGTTCGCGCGCGCGCTCGATTTCATCTCGGCGACGGTGGCCGCGGGCGGCAAGGTGCTGTTCGTCGGCACCAAGCGCCAGGCGCAGGAAGCGATCGCCGACGCCGCGCGCCGCTCGGGCCAGCATTTCGTCAACCATCGCTGGCTGGGCGGGATGCTCACCAATTGGAAGACCATCTCGGGCTCGATCAAGCGCTTCAAGATGCTCGAGGAGCGTTTGTCGGGCGACACCACCGGCCTCACCAAGAAGGAAGTGCTCCAGCTCACCCGCGAGCGCGACAAGCTCGAACTGTCGCTGGGCGGCATCCGCGACATGGGTGGCATTCCCGACGTGATGTTCGTGATCGACGCGAACAAGGAAGAGCTGGCGATCAAGGAAGCGAACACGCTCGGCATTCCGGTCGTCGCGATCCTCGATTCGAACGTCTCGCCCGATGGCATCGCTTTCCCGGTGCCGGGTAATGACGACGCCAGCCGCGCGATCCGCCTTTATTGCGAGGCGGTGGCGATCGCGGCGACGCGCGGCGGCCAGGAAGCCCAGGCGCGCTACACCGGCGACATCGGCGCGCTCGACGAGCCGCTGCCCGAGGCCGCGCTCGATCTGACGCCCGAGGCCTATGCCGAACAGCCCGGTGACGTGCCCGCCGGCGGCGAGCCCGCGCTCGACGCCTGAGCTGTCGCTGAACTGACATCAGGGCGGGATAGCAGCCTATCCCGTCCGCTTTCCCGCTGACCAAATCGAAGGACCAGGATCATGGCCGAAGTCACTGCCGCCACCGTCAAGGAACTGCGCGAAAAGAGCGGCGCGGGGATGATGGATTGCAAAAAGGCGCTCGCCGAAACCGGCGGCGACATGGACGCGGCGATGGATTGGCTGCGCACCAAGGGCCTCGCCGCCGCCGCCAAGAAATCGAGCCGCACGGCGGCCGAAGGGCTGATCGGCATCGCCGTCGCCGGCACCAAGGGCGCGGCGATCGAGGTGAATTCGGAAACCGATTTCGTCGCCAAGAACGAGATGTTCCAGGCGTTCGTGCGCGAAGTCACGCAGATCGCGCTCGAGCGGGGCGACGATCTGGAGGTGCTGAAGGCGGCGCCGATGGCCTCGGGCAAGACGGTCGAGGAACAGCTCGTCGCCAATATCGCGACGATCGGCGAGAACCAGGGGTTGCGCCGCGCGCGTCGCCTGGAAGTCACCGCCGGCGCGGTGGTGCCTTATGTCCACAACAGCGTGTCGCCCGGCCTCGGCAAGATCGGTGTGCTCGTCGCGCTCCAGAGCGAGGCCGGCGCCGACGTGCTCGAGCCGCTGGGCAAGCAGATCGCGATGCACATCGCCGCCGCTTTTCCGCTCGCGCTGCGCGAGGACGAGCTCGACCCGGACGTGATCGAGCGCGAGCGCGCGATCGCGACCGAAAAGGCCGCCGAAAGCGGCAAGCCCGCCGACATCATCGCCAAGATGGTGGAAGGCGCGATCGCCAAATATCGCAAGGAAAACGCGCTGCTCAGCCAATTGCTGGTGATGGACGGCAAGACCAAGGTCGCCGATTTCGTCGCGCAAAAGGCCAAGGAAGTCGGCCACGACATTCAGCTGACCGACTATGTCCGCTTCCAGCTGGGTGAGGGCATCGAGAAGGAAACCAGCGACTTCGCGGCCGAAGTCGCCAAGGCATCGGGCGTCCCGCAGCCGGGCGCCTGATTTCGGATCGTCGCGCGCCGGGGCCGAGCATGGCACCGGCGCCTGATCCGCCTTGCAATTCCCGGTCGCGCGCCTAAGGTCCGCGCCACTTTCAGTCCCGGACCCGCGATGACGATCCCCCATTTCAAGCGTATTCTCCTGAAGCTGTCGGGCGAGGTCCTGATGGGCCAGCAGCAGTTCGGGATCGATCCGGCGACGGTCGATCGCGTCGCGGGGGAAATCGCGGCGGCCAAGCAAGCGGGGCACGAGTTGTGCGTCGTCGTCGGCGGCGGCAATATCTTCCGCGGGCTCGCCGGCGCGGCCAAGGGCTTCGATCGTACCAGCGCCGATTATATGGGCATGCTCGCGACCGTGATGAACGCGATCGCGGTGCAGAACGCGCTCGAGAAGATGGGCGTCGAAACCCGCGTTCAATCGGCGATCCCGATGGCGAGCGTGTGCGAGCCCTATATCCGCCGCCGCGCGATCCGCCATATGGAGAAGGGCCGGATCGTGATTTTCGCCGCCGGCACCGGCAATCCCTTTTTCACCACCGACACCGCCGCCGCGCTGCGCGCCGCCGAGATGAATTGCGACGCGTTGTTCAAAGGCACGAGCGTCGACGGCGTCTATAATGCCGATCCCAAGCAGGACGCGAGCGCGACCCGCTACGAGGAATTGGGCTATGGCCAGGTGCTCGCGGACAATCTGAAGGTGATGGACGCCGCCGCGGTCGCTTTGTGCCGCGAAAACAACATTCCGATCGTGGTGTTCAACATCCGCAAAGAGGGTAATCTCGCCTCGGTGATGAAGGGCGAGGGGACCTCGACGATCGTGCACAAGATGGAGAAGTGAGCCATGCCCGCCTATGACAAGGCCGATCTGGAACGCCGCATGCACGGCGCGGTCGAGGCGCTGAAGAACGATCTGGGCGGTTTGCGCACCGGTCGCGCGAGCGTGACTTTGCTCGATCCGGTGACGGTCGAGGTTTATGGCAGCCAGATGCCGCTCAATCAGGTCGCGACCGTCTCGACGCCCGAGGCGCGGCTGATTTCGGTGCAAGTGTGGGATCGCTCGAACGTCGGCGCGGCCGATAAGGCGATCCGCTCGGCGGGGCTGGGGCTCAACCCGATCGTCGACGGGCAGACGCTGCGCATCCCGATTCCCGATCTCACCGAGGAACGCCGCAAGGAACTCGCCAAGCTCGCCGGCCAATATGCCGAAAAAGCGCGCGTCGCCGCGCGTAACGTCCGTCGCGACGGCATGGACGCGCTCAAGACCGACGAGAAGAAAGGCGTGATGAGCGAGGACGAGCGCAAGCGCGGCGAGACCGAGGTGCAAAAGCTGACCGACGCGACCATCGCCGAAATCGACGCCGCCGCCGCCGCGAAGGAAAAGGAAATTCTCGGCAAGTGAGCGTGCGGGCCGCCCCGGCGCCGCAGGCGAACACGGGGACGGGCGCGCTGCCGCGCCACGTCGCGATCATCATGGACGGCAACGGCCGCTGGGCCAAGGCGCGCTTCCTGCCGCGCCTCGCCGGCCACAAGGCAGGGGTGGAGGCGGTGCGCCGCGTCACCCGCCATGCGCGCAAGCTCGGCATCGAGGCGCTGACGCTCTACGCCTTCTCCTCCGAAAATTGGCGCCGCCCCGACGAGGAAGTGCGCGATCTGACCGGGTTGCTCAAACATTTCATCCGCGCCGATTTGAGCGAATTGGTGCGCGAGAACGTCCGGCTGCGCGTGATCGGCGACTATCGCCGCTTCGGCGCGGAGGCGAGCGCGCTGATCGAGGACGCGCTCGCGCGCACCGCCGCGAACAGCGGGCCGCTGCTGGTGATCGCGCTCAACTATGGCTCGCACGTCGAACTCGCCCATGCCGCCCGTCTGCTCGCCGAGCGTGCCGCGCGCGGCGAGATGGCGTTCGAGGCGATCACCCCCGAGGCGATCGAGGCCGAGCTCGAAACGCGCGATCTGCCGCCGCTCGATCTGTTGATCCGCACCTCGGGCGAATGCCGCCTCTCCAATTTCCTGCTCTGGCAAGCGGCTTATGCCGAATTGCTGTTCGTCGAGACGCTCTGGCCCGATTTCGACGAGGCGGCGTTCGAGGCGGCGATCGCCGCGTTCGGGCAGAGGCAGCGCCGCTTCGGGGGGCTATGAGCCGGCCCCCTTCCGAACTCGCCGCGCGCGTCGCGGTGGGGGCGGCGCTGGCGGCGGTGGCGCTCGGCGCCTTGTGGCTCGGCGGGCACGCCTTTTGGCTGCTGTGCGTGCTGATGGCGCTCGGCGTGCTTTACGAATGGGCAGGCCTCGCCCAGGCGAGCGCGGCGACGCGGCGGCTCGCGCAATTGGCGCTGATGGTGCCGCTCGCGATCCTGTCGCCGCTCGCGATCACGCCGCCGGTGATGCATTCGCCCTATTTCCTGGCGCTGGGGTTGATCCTGGGCGCGGCAATGTTCGTCGGCGCGGTGACGCGGCGCGGCTTTTTGGCGGCGGGCGTGATTTATGCCGGGCTGCCGGTGCTCGCCCTGTTGCTGATCCGCGACCAGCCGCGCGGCCTCGAATTCGCCTTTTGGACCTTCGGCCTGGTGTGGCTGTGCGACATCGGCGCCTATTTCGCGGGTCGCGCTTTCGGCGGACCGCGTCTGGCGCCACAAATCAGCCCGAACAAGACTTGGGCGGGAGCGCTGGGCGGGATCGCGCTCGCGAGCGTCTTCGCGGCGACGCTCCATTGGTATAGCGGGCTGCCCTGGCGGCTGACGCTCGCCACGCCGCTGCTGGCCATCCTGTCGGAACTGGGCGATTTATTCGAAAGCTGGCTCAAACGGCGCGCGGGGGTGAAAGACAGCGGCACGCTCTTGCCCGGGCATGGCGGCTTGCTAGACCGATTGGATGGGCTGGTGCCGGTGGCGCCGATCGCGGCGTTGTTGGTGATGCTGCCGCGCATCGAAGGATTATGGCGATGAAGACAGTGACGATTTTGGGCGCGACCGGGTCGATCGGCGGCTCGACCCTCGACTTGATCGAACGCGCGCCCGAGGCGTTCGACGTGATCGCGCTCACCGCCAATTGCGACGTCGAAAAGCTCGCGGCCGCCGCGATCCGCACCAATGCGCGCCTCGCCGTGGTGGCCGACGACAGCTGCTACGGCGCGCTCAAGGACCGGCTCGCGGGCACGGGCATCGAAGCCGCGGCGGGCGCCGAGGCGGTGTGCGACGCCGCGCGCGCGGGCGCCGATTGGACGATGGCGGCGATCGTCGGCTGCGCGGGGCTCAAGCCGAGCATGGCCGCGGTCGAACAGGGCAAGACGGTCGCGCTCGCCAACAAGGAAGCGCTGGTCTCGGCCGGCGAGGTGATGACGGCGGCGGTCGCCGAACATGGCGCGACGCTGCTCCCGGTCGATAGCGAGCATAACGCCGTCTACCAATGTTTCGATCACGCCGCGCCGGGGCGCGTCGCGCGCGTGATCCTCACCGCGAGCGGCGGGCCGTTCCGCGATACCCCGGCCGAGGCGATGGCGGCGATCACCCCGGCGCAGGCGGTCGCGCACCCCAATTGGTCGATGGGCGCGAAGATCAGCGTCGATTCGGCGACGCTGATGAACAAGGGGCTCGAATTGATCGAGGCGTTCCACTTGTTCCCGATCACCGCCGATCAGCTCGACGTGGTGGTCCACCGCCAATCGGTGATCCATTCGATGGTCGAATATGTCGACGGCTCGGTGCTCGCCCAGCTCGGCACCCCCGATATGCGCACGCCGATCGCCTATACGCTCGCCTGGCCCGATCGCATGGCGACGCCGGGGCCGCGGCTCGATCTGGCGGCGATCGGGCGGCTCGATTTCCAGGCGCCCGATTTCGATCGCTTCCCGTGCCTCAAACTCGCGCTCGATTGCCTGAAGGCGGGCGGGGCGCGACCGATCATCCTCAACGCCGCGAACGAAGTGGCGGTCGCGGCTTTTCTCGGCGGTCATGCGGGTTTTCTTGAAATTGCCGCAATCGTCGCCGATACGCTGGAGTGCTACGACCCGGCGCCGCCGGCGACGCTCGACGCGGTCCTGGCGATCGATGCCGAGGCGCGCCGACTCGCGGGCGAGCGTGTGAAGGATAGTGTCGCTTGAGCCAGTCGCCCGGTCTGTTGGTCACGCTGCTGGCGTTCGTTCTGGTGATCGGGCCGCTGGTGTTCGTCCATGAGCTCGGCCATTATCTCGTCGGCCGCTGGTGCGGGGTGAAGGCGGACGAATTCTCGATCGGCTTCGGGCAAGAAGTGTTCGGCGTCACCGACAAGCGCGGCACGCGCTGGCGCTTCGGTTGGCTGCCGATCGGCGGCTATGTGAAATTCGCCGGCGACATGGATCCGTCGAGCCGCAGCGATCCCGATTGGCTCGCGATGCCGGCGGAAGAGCGCGCGAAGACTTTTCCCGCCAAGCCCGTGTGGCAACGCGCGTTGATCGTGGCGGCGGGGCCGTTCACCAATTTCCTCGTCGCGCTGCTGATCCTCGCGGCTTATGCGATGGCGATCGGCGAAGCGCGCTTTCCGCCGGTGGTCGGGCTGGTCGAGCCCGGCAGCGCCGCCGCCGCCGCCGGCTTGCAACAAGGCGACCGGATCACCGCGCTCGGCGGGCGCCGGATCGATGATTTCACCCAGATGATCGAGTTCGTCCGCCTACGGCCGGGCCGGACGGTGCGGATCGACTATGAACGCGCCGGCGCGCCGCGCGCGACCGAAGCGGTGATCGGCGCGACGACCTTGACGGATCGCTTCGGCAATCGCGCGCAGATCGGTCGGCTCGGGCTGGGTTACGATAAGGCGAGCGTGCGCTACGATCGCGTCGGGCTGCTGCGAGCCCCCGGGGTCGCGCTCGCCAAAATGGGCAGCATCCTGGCGATGATGCGCGACGTGATCGGCCAGATCGTGACGGGGGAGCGTTCGGTCAAGGAATTGGGCGGACCCTTGCAAATCGCCAAGATTTCGGGCGAGCAGTTCAGCGAGGGCGCGGCCAATTTCATTCTGCTGATCGCGCTGGTCTCGATTAATCTCGCGGTCATCAACTTGCTGCCAGTGCCGGTGCTCGACGGCGGGCATTTGCTGTTTTACGCGATCGAGGCGGTGCGGCGGCGGCCGGTCGACGCGAAAGTGATGGAATGGGCGTTTCGGGGCGGGCTCGCGGCGGTGCTCGCGCTGATGCTGATGGTAACGTTCAACGATCTGGGTTCTTTTGGGCTGTGGAGCAGGCTGGCCGGCTTGATCGGCTAAGCGGCTTAAGGCAGGGGCGTGCGGGGAGCGCGCCGAGGGTTGGTTTGGGGTGACATGGTGACAGTTAGGGATTCTCACGGCGCCGCGCGCCTGGCGGTGGGGCTGCTCGCGGGGACGATGCTGGGCGGCGTGCCGGGGCTCGCCGTGGCGCAAACCGCGCCCGCGCCGCAAGCGGCGACGCCGCCAGCCGCGACCCCCGCCGCGCCCGAGGCCGCGCGCGTCATCAAATCGATCCGCGTCGAAGGCTCGCAGCGGATCGAGCCCGAGACGGTGCTCTCCTATACCCGGCTGCGCGTCGGTGACGCGTTCACCAACGAAACGCTCGACCAGGCGATCAAGGATCTCCAGGCGAGCGACTTGTTCGCCGACGTTCAGATCGAAGGCGCGCTGACCGGCGACATCGTCGTGCGCATCCGCGAGAATCCGATCATCAACCGCGTGATCTTCGAGGGCAATCGCCGGCTGAAGCAGGACAAGATCGACAAGGAAATCAAGCTCAAGCCGCGCCAGATCTTCACCCGCACGGCGGTGCGGCAAGACGTGCAGCGCATCATCGAGCTTTACCGCCGCCAGGGCCGTTTCGCCGCCTCGGTGAGCCCGAAAATGGTCTCGCTCGACCAGAACCGCGTCGACGTGATCTTCGAAGTGAACGAAGGCCCCAAGTCGCAGGTCCGCCAGATCAACATCATCGGCAACAACGTCTTCCCCGATAGCAAACTGCGCGCGCAAATGGCGACCAAACAGGCGCGCTTTTGGACGCTGCTGAGCTCGAACACCGGCTATGACCAGGATCGGCTCGCTTATGACCAGCAGAAGCTACGCCAATTCTACCTGACGCAGGGCTATGCCGATTTCAAGGTGATCTCGGCGGTGGCCGAGCTGACGCCTGATAAGCGCGACTTCATCATCACTTATGTGGTGGAAGAGGGCAAGCGCTACAAGTTCGGCGACATTACCGTCGACAGCGACATCCGTGATTTCGACAATAAGACGCTCGCCGCCTCGCTGCCCGCGAAAAAGGGGGATTGGTATAACGCCAAGAAGGTCGAGGACGCGGTCGAGCAGATCAACAATACGGCCGGCTTGTTCGGCTATGCGTTCAGCGACGTCAACCCGCAATACCGCCCCGATCGCGATGCGCTGACCCTGTCGATCGAATTCCATATCGAGCAGCAGCAGCGCACCTATGTCGAGCGGATCGACGTCAACGGCAATACGCTCACGCAAGACAAGGTGATCCGCCGCGAGATCCGCCTGAACGAGGGCGACGCGTTCAATCGTTTCTTGGTCAAGCGCTCGCAAGATCGCATCAACTCGCTCGGCTTTTTCCAAGACAAGCTCGAAATCAAGGAAAAGCCGGGCACCGCGCCCGATCGCGTGATCCTCGAGACCAATGTCGAGGAACGTTCGACCGGCGAACTCAATCTCTCGGTCGGCTTTTCGAGCCTCGAGCAATTCGTCGTGCAGGCGGCCATACGCCAGCGCAACTTCCGCGGCAAGGGCCAGGAATTGCGGCTGAGCGGCAGCTATTCGCAATTCGCCAGGTCGATCGAGGCGGGCTTTACCGAACCCTATCTGTTCGATCGCAACATCGGCCTGGGCATCGATCTTTACCGGCGCGACTTCAATAACTTCAACTTTTTCAACTCGAACCGTAATAATACCTATAGCCAGGTCTCGACCGGCTTCAACGTGCGCATCGGTGTTCCGCTGACCGAATATTGGTCGCTCTCGGGGCGATATACGCTGCAGCAGGACCAGATCGGCCTCGGCCGCGACTTCTTCTCGCCCGATGGAAGCTGCAACGTGCTGATCGCCGGCCGGTTCTTGTGCGAACAGCTCGGCACGCGGGTCACCTCGGCGGTCGGCTTCACCTTGCTGTTCGATAGTTTGAATAGTCGGCTGCGGCCGACCGCGGGACGGCGGCTCTCGATCAACGCCGATTTCGCCGGGCTCGGCGGGGACGTGCGATACGTCCGGCTCGCCGGCAATTTCTCGCAGTTCAAGAGCATCGGCGCGGGCTTCATCTTCTCGCTCCAGGCCGAGGGCGGGTACATCGTGCCGCTGCAGGGGAGCCCGGGGCCGGGGATCGATCCGATCCGGATCAACGACCGTTTCTATCTGGGCGAGCCCAACTTCCGCGGCTTTCAGATCCGCGGCGTCGGTCCGCGCGTGCTGCGCGCCTTTTATTTCGACGATCCGACCACCGGCGCGCAACTCGTCGAGACGAACCGCCGCAACTTCCAAGACGATGCGATCGGCGGCCGCGCCTTCTATCATGGCCGCGTCGAACTCGAGATTCCGCTCGGCTCGGGCGCGCGCGAGCTCGGGCTGCGCCCCTCGATCTACAGCGATATCGGCGCGCTGTTCGGCGTGACCCGGCCGCTGCCGACCGCGACCTTCCCGACCGTGACCGACCCTGCGACGGGCGCGACCCGGGTGTTGCCGCTTTGCCCCCCCGGCTTCACCCTCGTGAGCACCACCAATTGTGTCAGCAATACCGACGCCAACACTTCGGCGACGCCGACCCCGCCCTTCGTCGAGCGTTTCGTCGGCGACACGCCCTTGCCGCGCGTCACGGTAGGGTTCGGGGTCAATTGGAACTCGCCCTTCGGTCCGCTGCGGATCGACGTCGCGCGCGCGCTCATCACCCGCGAGGGCGATGATCCCAAGCTCATCACTTTCAACGTAGGGACTCAATTCTAATGATGACTTTGTTCAAGGCCGCCGGCCTTTCGACCGTGCTCGCCGCCGCCGTGGCGATCGCCCCCGCCGCCCAGGCGCAGACGCTGGTCGTCGACGTCGACCAGATCTATAAGGACAGCACCGCCGCCAAGAGCGGGCAGCAGCAGATCGAGGCCAAATATGGCAATCAGCTGCGCGGGCTGCAATCGAGCCTGGAAGCGGCGGTCAAGGATTGGAACACCCAGATCGAGGCGGCGCAGAAGCTTGCCAAGCCCAACACGCCGCTGCCGCCCGCCACCCAGCAGTCGCTGGAGAAGGCGCGCGACACGCTGCAGCAGGCGCAGGGCCGCTTCGAGGATGCCCGCCGCGAGGTGAACACCGTCGCGCAATATGTCCAGCTGCAGATCCTCGACAAGCTGATCCCGATCGCCGAGCAGATCCGCAAGGATCGCAAGGCGCAGGTGGTGATGCCGCGTGGTTCGGTGCTGGCGTTCGACGCGGCGCAAGACATCACCGCGACCGCGCTGCAGCAGCTGAACGCGACCGTCACCACCGTGTCGATCACGCTGCCGCAACAACAGGCGCAGGGCCAGGGCGCGGCGCCCACGCAAACCACCCCGGCCACCAAGCAGCCGCAGAGCCGCTGATGCGTGAGACGACCGCCGCCACCACGCTCGATATTCGCGGCGTGCTGGCGGCGCTGCCGCATCGCTACCCGATGCTTCTGGTCGATCGCGTCGCGCGGCTCGAGCGCGACGCGTCGATCACCGCGATCAAGGCGGTGAGCATCAACGAGCCGTTTTTCCAGGGGCATTTCCCGGGTCGGCCGATCATGCCCGGGGTGTTGATCGTCGAGGCGCTGGCGCAGGCCGCCGGCGTGCTCGCGGTCGAATCGCTCGGGCTGTCGGGCAGCGGCAAGCTCGTCTATTTCATGGCGATCGAGGGCGCGAAGTTCCGTAAGCCCGTGGAGCCCGGCGTGCTGCTCCAGCTCGACGTCGCATTCGTGCAGAAGCGGGCGAGCGTGTGCAAATTCGCCGGCCGCGCGAGCATCGACGGCGTGCTGGTGGCGGAGGCCAATTTCACCGCGATGATCGCGGACGCGCCGGCGGCTTGACGAAGTTTCGAGCGCCGCCCAGCGCAAGCCGGGGCGGCGCTCGCTATCACCGGAAGGGCGGCTCGTTGAACGCGCGCAATTTGCGCGAATGCAGCTTCGCGCCCTCGCTGCGTAGCAATTCGCACGCCTCGATGCCGATCTTCAGATGCTCGCCGATCGCGCGCTCGTAGAAGAGGTTCGCCTGGCCGGGAAGCTTCACTTCGCCGTGCAAGGGTTTGTCGGACACGCAAAGCAACGTCCCATAGGGCACGCGGAAGCGATAGCCTTGGGCGGCGATCGTCGCCGATTCCATGTCGATGCCCACCGCGCGGCTCTGCGAAAAGCGCAGCGCCGATTTGGAATAGCGCAGCTCCCAATTGCGATCGTCGGTCGTCACGATCGTGCCAGTGCGCAGGCGGCGCTTGAGCTCGTCGCCCGATTGGCCCGAGACGATCTCGGCCGCGCGCGCGAGCGCCTGCTGCACTTCGGCGATCGCCGGCACCGGAATTTCGGGGGGCAGCACATCGTCGAGCACATGATCATCGCGCAGATAGGCGTGGGCGAGGACGTAATCGCCGATGCGCTGGCTCGGGCGCAAACCGCCGCAATGGCCGATCATCAGCCACGCCTCGGGGCGCAGCACCGCGAGGTGATCGGTGATGGTCTTGGCGTTGGAGGGGCCGACGCCGATGTTGACCAGGGTGATCCCGGTGTGATCGGGCGCGATCAAATGATAGGCGGGCATTTGGTAGCGCCGCCAGGCGCTGTCGGTCACGAGCTTGCTCGGGTCGTCCCCCGCCTCGATCATGATCCCGCCCGCGCCCGAAACGGCGGTATAGCGATTGTCCTCGCTCAGCTGGGCGCAGGCCCAGCGCACGAATTCATCGACATAGCGGTGGTAATTGGTGAACAACACATAGCGCTGGACATGCTCGGGCGGGGTGCCGGTATAGTGACGCAGCCGCGCCAGGCTGAAATCGGTGCGCAAGCCGTCGAACAAAGCGAGCGGGCGCACCTCGTCCGCCGCCCAAAGGCCATCGGCGATCTCGTCGCCGATATGCGCGAGTTCGGTCGCGGGGAAATAGCGCGCGAGCTCGGTCGCCGACACCGTGTCGAGGCTCAACCCATGGCCGGCATCGAGCACATAGGGGAAGGGGATTTCCTGCCGCCCCGGCGCTACCGTGACGTCGACGTCGTAATCTTCGAGCAGCAGCGTGAGCTGTTCGGTGAGATAGCCCGCGAACATCGCCGGCTTGGTGACGCTGATCGCATAGCGGCCGGGATCGACCAGCCGCCCGAAGCTGCGCATCGGCGTCGCCCGCGCCGCGCCACCGCGATAATCGAGCCGAATCTCGGGATAAGCGAAGCTGCCGTCATGGCGGCTCGCGCTCGGCGGCGGGGTGCCGTCCTTCAGAAAGGCATCGAGCGCGGCGCGCAGGCGCGCAACGGAGGCGGAATAGAGCCGATCGAGTTCGGCGACGATGTCCGAGGCTTGGGTCATGCGCTCGCGCTAAGCGAGCAACAAGTCAGGCGCAAGACAGCCGATCGGCCGCGAGACCGGAGGCGAGACCCGGCCCGGCGCGTGGAGCGGCCGGGCCGGGGCCAGATCAGCCGTTTTGCGCCGCCTTGTTCTTGGCGGCGTTCTTGCCTTTCTTGGGGGCGGCGGTCGCGCCGTCGCCGTTGCCGTTGCTCGAGTCGCTGAACAGCTTCTTCACGCCATAGCCGGTGCCGGCCGCCGCCGCGACGACCCCGCCCGCGATCGCGGCGCTCGTCAGCGGGCGCTCCTTGAACGAGTCGACCGTGGTCTGCACCGCCTGACCGATCGCCTGCTGCGCGCGCAGCAGCATCGATTTGCCTTCGTCGGCGGCATAGCCCGCCGTCTCGCTGATGCTGGCGGCGGCGTCATCGGCCATCGCCTTGGCCTTTTCGGTCACGGTTTGGGTTTCGTTATGGGTATCGGTCATGGCCATCCTCCAGCGTAATAACGATATGCCCCCCTAACGTCTTCGATTTGCCGGCGTTCCCGGCGATCGCCGCATCCCGAGGCGAAACCCGCGCCGGGATGCGGCGCCGCGCTCAGCCGAGCTGTTCGAGCAGATAATCGGCCGAGCTCACCTTGAACGCGCCCGGCTCCTCGACGTGGAGCTGCTTCACCACCCCGTCCTCGACGAGCATGGCATAGCGCTGGCTGCGCGTGCCCATGCCATATTTGCTGCCGTCCATCGTCAGCCCCAGCGCCTCGGCGAAAGCGCCATTGCCGTCCGAAAGCATCGTCACGCCCTCGGCGCCGCTCGCCTTGGCCCAGGCGCCCATCACGAAGGCGTCGTTGACGGCGGTGCAGGCGATTTCGTCGATGCCCTTGGCCTTCAGCTCGGCCGCCTTCTCGACGAAGCCCGGCAGGTGCCGCGCCGAGCAAGTGGGCGTGAAGGCGCCGGGCACCGCGAACAGCGCGACCTTGCGGCCAGCAAAGAATTCGTTGCTGTCCACCGCTTCCAGGCCATTGTCGCCCGGCTTGGTGAAGGTGGCGTGGGGAAGCTTGTCACCAACCTGAATGGTCATCTTTTCGGCCCTTCCGTTGCTTGGTTGCGCTCGGGCCTCTAGGCGAGCGGCGCGGGCTTGGGAAGCGGCGCGCGGCGTCCTGCGTCGGGCGGCCCCCGGAGCGCGACACGGCGCCCATTTTCGAGTAACACGAACTGGCGCGACCGAGCGTTCGTGCGTTGGTTGCCCATGTCGCAAAAAGGGAGGCCCCATGACCCATCCCTATCTGACCGGCCAATTCCTGATCGCGCTGCCCGGGATCGGCGACCCCAATTTCGAACGCGCGGTGATCGCCCTGTGCGCGCACGACATGAGCGGCGCGCTCGGCATCGGGGTGGGGGAGCCGTTCGGCGATCTGCGGCTGCACGCGCTGCTCGGGCAAGTCGGGATCGGCGCCGAGGGGGTGGAGGATTCGGCGGTGCTGGTCGGCGGCCCGGTCGAGCCCGGCCGGGGGTTCGTGCTCCATAGCCGCGATTGGTCGGGGCAAGACACGATCGACGTCGCCGGGCGCTGGGCGCTTTCGGGCACGCTCGACGTGCTGCGCGCGATCGTCGAGGGGCGCGGGCCGACGCGCTGGCAGGTCGCACTCGGCTATGCCGGCTGGGACGCGGGGCAGCTCGACGGCGAAATGGGGCGCCACGGCTGGCTGAGCGTCGATACCGACGCGTCGCTGATCTTCGACGTGCCCCCGCTCGACCGTTGGCACGAGGCGCTGCGCCGCGCGGGCGTCGATCCGCGGCTGCTCGCCGCGCAATCGGGGCATGTCTGACGCCGGGATATAAAGACATCTTTATATTTGATCGGGACCCCAAGCGGCGCTAAAGCGCGCGGCGAGGCGAGGGGCGGATCATGCCCGGCGCCCGATCAACCTATGGGAGATTTCCACGTGGCCACTGTTCTCGAGCGCGCCGACGATTATGTCGTCGCCGACATCAACCTCGCCGATTTCGGCCGCAAGGAGATCGCGATCGCCGAAACCGAAATGCCCGGCCTGATGGCGCTGCGTGCCGAATATGGCGCGAGCCAGCCGCTGAAGGGCGCGCGAATCACCGGCTCGCTGCACATGACGATCCAGACCGCGGTGCTGATCGAGACGCTCACCGCTTTGGGCGCCGAAGTGCGCTGGGCGACCTGCAACATCTTTTCCACCCAAGATCACGCCGCCGCCGCCATCGCCGCATCGGGCGTGCCGGTGTTCGCGATCAAGGGCGAGAGCCTGGCCGATTATTGGGACTATGTCGGCCGCATCTTCGATTGGGACGATGGCAATGGCCGCACCGCGAACCTGATCCTCGACGATGGCGGCGACGCGACGATGTTCGCTTTGTGGGGCGCCAAGCTCGAAGCCGGCGCGACGCTGCCCGAGCCGGAAAATGACGAGGAAGTCGAGTTCCAGCGCGCGCTGAAGGCGTTCATCGCCGCCAAGCCCGGCTATCTGACCGAGACGGTGAAGAACATCAAGGGCGTGTCGGAAGAGACGACCACCGGCGTCCACCGCCTCTATCACATCGCCAAGAAGGGCGAACTGCCTTTCCCGGCGATCAACGTGAACGATTCGGTCACCAAGTCGAAGTTCGACAATCTCTATGGCTGCAAGGAATCGCTGGTCGATGCGATCCGTCGCGGCACCGACGTGATGCTCGCGGGCAAGGTCGCGACCGTCGCGGGCTTCGGCGACGTCGGCAAGGGCTCGGCCGCGTCGCTTCGCAATGGCGGCGCGCGCGTGCTCGTGACCGAGATCGACCCGATTTGCGCGCTGCAGGCGGCGATGGAGGGCTATGAAGTCGTCACGATGGAAGAAGCCGTCCAGCGTTCGGACATTTTCGTGACCGCGACCGGCAATGCCGATGTCATCACCGCCGATCACATGAAGGCGATGAAGAACATGGCGATCGTCTGCAACATCGGCCATTTCGATAGCGAAATTCAGATTTCGGCGCTGTCCAACTACAAATGGACCGAAGTGAAGCCGCAGGTCGATCTGGTCGAATTCCCCGATGGCAAGCAGATCATCATTCTGTCGAAGGGCCGGCTGGTGAACCTGGGCAACGCGACCGGCCATCCGAGCTTCGTGATGTCGGCGAGCTTCACCAACCAGACGCTCGCGCAGATCGAGCTCTTCACCAAGGCGGATCAGTATAAGAACGACGTCTATGTGCTGCCCAAGCATCTCGACGAAAAGGTCGCCGCGCTGCACCTGGAAAAGCTGGGCGTGAAGCTCACCCAGCTCAGCCAGAAGCAGGCCGATTATATCGGCGTGCCGGTCGAAGGCCCGTTCAAGCCCGACCATTATCGTTACTAAGCCAAGTCGCGACCGGGGCGTGCGCGCCCCGGTTGCATCCCCGTGGCGGCGGGGTAGAACGCCAGCCATGAACCCCCTCACGCGGCGCCTGGACGCCCGATGATCCCGCAGACGCCCCTTGCCGCGTCGCTTATCGGCGCGGCGCTGGGGGGCTTGATCTTGCTCGCGAGCCTGTGCGTCTATTGGGGGCTGCGGTTGCGCGGCGCCGGACGCGCGGCGATCGAGCGCGCCGCGCGCGCCGAGGCGCTGCTCGCGACCAGCCCGGCGCAGGCGATGATCGTCGCGAGCGACGGCGCGCTCCAGCTGCCGCGCCGGCTCGCCGATTGGCTCGATCTGCCACGTCCGCCCGCCTTTCTCGCCGAATTGCGCCAGGGCGACGCGGGGCTCGGCGCGGACGATCTCGCCGCGCTCACCGCCGACGTCACCGCCGCGCACAAGGCCGCGCGCCCCTTCGAACGGTCGATCGGGGTCGCCGGCGGCACGCGCCGCTTGCGCTTGCGCGGGGCGCGGGGGCGGGGCGGCGTGGTCCTCTGGGTGACCGACGAAACCGAAGCCGCCGACGAACGCGCGCGATTGCAGAGCGAGGCGGCGCAGGCACATGCCGCGTTCGACGCGCTCACCGCGCTGATCGAGGCCGCGCCGATGCCGATGTGGTATCGCGGCCCCGACCTCAAGCTGATGATGGTCAATTCGGCCTATGTCCGCGCGGTCGAGGGCGCCGATGCCGAGGATGTCGTCGCGCGCGGGCTCGAACTGGTCGACGATGCGCCGCTCGCCGCCGCGCTCGAGGCGCGCGACGCGGGGCGGCCGCGCAGCGCCGAGCTCCCCGCGACGATCCGCGGCGCGCGTCGAATGCAGCGGCTCTATGACGTGCCGCTCCCCGGCGGCGGCATCGCGGGCTTCGCGATCGACATCGACGATTTGGAGCAAGCCCAGGGCGATCTGAAGCGCTTCGCCGAGGCGCAGCGCGGGATGCTCGATCGCCTCTCGGCCGGGGTCGCCCAGTTCAGCGCCGAGCGCGTGCTGAGCTTCGCCAACCAGCCCTTCCAACGGCTGTTCGCGCTGCCCGCCGAATGGCTCGCCCAGGCCCCCGAGTTCGACCGCGTGCTCGACCGGATGTGCGACGCCAAGCGCCTGCCCGAAGTGCGCGACTTTCCCGCCTGGAAAGCCGAGCGGCGCGACTGGTTCACGGCACCAGGCCAGATCGAGGAGGCCTGGCATTTGCCGGGCGGCCAGCATCTGCGCATCGTCGCCCAGCCGATGCCCGATGGCGGGCTGCTGCTGATCTTCGAGGATCGCACCGAGCAAGTGCAGCTGGCGAGCGCGCGCGACACGCTGCTGCGCGTGCGCACCGCGACCTTCGACAATTTGTTCGAAGCGGTCGGCGTGTTCGCCGCCGACGGCCGGCTGCAGTTGTGGAACAACCGCTTCCGCCTCGCCTGGGGGTTCGAGGAAGCCTATCTCGCGAGCCATCCGCGCGTCGATGCGTTGGCGCAAGCCGCGGCGGCGCAACTCGCCAAGCCGGGCAAGGCGGTGCTCATCAGCGAGATGGTGCGTTCGGCGACGCTCGATCGCTCGCAGCGCGGCGGCCGGCTCGCCTTCGCCGACGGGCGGCATTTCGAATTCGCCGCCGTGCCCTTGCCCGATGGCAACGCGCTGTTCACGATGATCGACGAGACCGACAGCCGCAAGATCGAACAGGCGCTGCGCGACCGCAACGAAGCGCTCGAAGCCGCCGATCGGGTGAAAACCGCTTTCGTCGCCAATATGAGTTACGAACTCCGCACCCCGCTCACCGCGATCAGCGGCTTCGGGCAGATGCTCGAGGGCGGCTTGGCGGGGCCGCTGCCCGAGGCGGCGGACGGCTATGTCCGCGCGATCCTGGAGGCGGCCGAGCGGCTGGGGATTTTGATCGACGACGTACTCGCGCTGACCGAGGAGGGCCGCGCCCCGGCGCGCGCGCCGGTCGCGCTCGCCCCGCTCGCCGAGCAGGTCGCGACCAAGCTGCGCGCCGCGCTCGACGCGCGCCGGATCGACTTCGTGGCCGATCTGCACGATGCCGGCGAAGTGATTGGTGACGAAGCGAAATTGGCGCAGCTGATCGAAAATCTGTTGCGCCATGCCCTCTCGGGCACGCCCGAGGGCGGGCGGGTGCTGCTGCGCACCGATCGCGCGGGCGAGGTGGCCCGGATCATCGTGTCCGACAATGGCCGGGGGATGACCAAGGCGGCGATCGCGCGCGCCTTCGATCGCTTCGCCGAGCCCGGCATCACGCGCGGCGGCGAGCGCGCGCTGGGACTCGGCCTGCCGCTCGCGCGCCAGATCGCCGAGGCGCATGGCGGCGCGATCGAATTGCTCTCCGAACGCGGGCAGGGGACGCTGATCACCGTGACGCTGCCGGTTTCGCCGTGATCCTCGCGACGCTCGACGATAGTCTGGCGCTCGGCGCGCGGCTCGCGACCGTGCTGCGCGCGGGCGATGTCATCACGCTTTCCGGCCCGCTCGGCGCGGGCAAGACGAGCATCGCGCGCGGGCTGCTCGCCGCGCTCGGCCTGGCCGGCGAGGCGCCGAGCCCGAGCTATGCGATCGTCCAGCCCTATGGCCCGCCCGAATTGCGGCTGCCGGTCCTCCATGTCGATCTCTACCGGATCGAGGACGCCGCCGAGCTCGAGGAATTAGGGCTCGACGAGGCGCTGTACGATTCGGCGCTGCTGATCGAATGGCCCGAGCGCGCGCCCGGCCATTGGCCCCAGGCGCTGGCGCTGACGCTGACGGCGCGGCCCGATGGCGCGCGCGGCTTGACGGCGGCGGTGCCCTCGGCTTGGGAAGGGCGATGGCCGATCTGACACCGCCCGCCGCCGCGCGGGGCTTTCTCGACTCGCTGGGCTGGACGGGCGCTTCGATCACCCCGCTCGCGGGCGATGCTTCGTTCCGCCGCTATTTCCGCGTCATGACCGGCGATCGCCGCGCTGTGCTGATGGACGCGCCGCCCCCGAACGAGGACCCGCGCCCGTTCCTCGCGGTCGCGCGCTGGCTGGGCGAGCGCGGGTTCGGCGCGCCCCATATTCATGGCGAAGCGCTCGATCACGGGCTGGTGCTGCTCGAGGATTTCGGCGACGATCGGATGCGCGAGGCGATCGACGCCGGCGCCGCGCCCGCGCCGCTTTACGCGCGCGCGGTCGGAACGCTGGTCCGGCTCCATGCCGAGCCCGCCGGTCCCTTCCCGCCGCACGATCTCGCGCTGCTGACCCAAGGCACCGAGACCTTCGCGACCTGGTATTGCGACACGCTCGGCATCGCGACGGACGGTTATGCCGAGGCTTGGGCCGCGGTGCTCCCGCTCGGCCTGCCGGCGCGGCCGGTGACGACGCTGCGCGATTATCACGCCGAAAATCTGATGCTGCTCCCCGGCGATCGGCTCGGCCTGCTCGATTTCCAAGACGCGACGGCGGGGCATCCGGCTTATGATCTGGTCTCGCTGCTGCAAGATGCGCGGCGCGACGTCGAGCCCGAGATCGAGGCGGCGATGCTCGACGGGTACCGGCGCGAAACCGGCCAGGGGTCGGCGTTCGACACCGCATATCATGTGCTAGGCGCGCAGCGTAACACGCGGATATTGGGCGTTTTCACCCGGCTGTGGAAGCGCGACGGCAAGCCACGCTACCCCAGCCTTTGCCCGCGCGTGTGGCGCTATTTGGAGCGTGACCTGGCGCATCCCGCGCTCGCCCCGGTCAAGGCCTGGTTCGACGCGCACATCCCCCCGAGCCTGCGCGGGGACCCGATGCTGCTGGCGGCGCGCGCGGCATGAAGACGCTCGCGCTGCGCCCCGATCCGGGCGTGCCGGTGCCCGAGACGGCGATGGTGATGGCGGCGGGGCTGGGCAAAAGGATGCGCCCGCTCACCGCCACCCGCCCCAAGCCGCTCGTCGAAGTGGCGGGCAAGGCGCTGCTCGATCACGCGCTCGATCGGTTGCGCGTGGCCGGCGTGAAGCGCGCGGTGGTCAACGTCCATTATCTCGCGGACGCGCTCGAAGCACATCTCAAGAACCGCGACCATGGCCTTGAAATCCTGATCTCCGACGAGCGCGCACAGCTGATGGAGACGGGCGGCGGATTGGTCCAGGCGCTGCCCTTGCTCGGCGACCGGCCGTTCGTGAGCGTCAACAGCGACAATTTGTGGATCGACGGGCCGATCGATTCGATCCGCGCGCTCGCCGCCGCATGGGACGAGGCGCGGATGGACGCGCTGCTGCTGATGGTGCCGCTCGCGCGCGCGCATTGCCATGGCGGGCAGGGCGATTTCCACTTGGACGCCGCCGGGCGCATCACCGGGCGGCGCAAGCCGGGGCGGCTCGCACCCTTCGTGTGGACCGGGGTGCAAATCCTCCACCCGCGCCTCATCACCGACGCGCCGAGCGGGCCCTTTTCGACCAACCTCTTCTGGGACCGGGCGATCGCGGCGGGTCGCGCCTTCGGCATCGTCCATGGCGGGCTGTGGTTCGACGTGGGCACGCCGGGCGCGATTCCCGTCGCCGAGGCGATGCTGGCGGATGGCTGAGCGCGGCCTCGCGCTTTACACCATCCCCGCGCATCGGGCGTTCGCCGATGCGCTCGCCGCCGGGCTGATCCGGCGCTTCGGGGGCGACCCGCTCGCGCTGGCGCGCGGGCTCGTGCTGCTCCCCAACAACCGCGCGGTGCGCACCGTGACCGACGCCTTCGTGCGCGCGAGCGGCGGCGGATTGCTGTTGCCGCGGCTGGTGCCGATCGGCGCGGTCGAGCTGGTCGAGGGGCCGGGGGCGGCGCTCGATCCCGCCGGCGCGCCGCCGGTGCCCCCCGCGATCGCCCCGCTCGAACGCCGGATGATCCTCGCCCGGCTGGTGAGCGAGGCAAGAGCCCGGAGCGGCGAGCCGGTCGACGGCGCCGAAGCGATCCGGCTCGCGGGCGAGCTCGGCGAAACGCTCGACCAATTGCTCGTCGAACGAGTGCCGCCCGCCGCGCTCCGCGCGATCGAGCCGGGCGGCGATTTGCAGCGCCACTGGGAAAAGGCGCTGCAGTTGTTCGCGATCATGCTCGATGCCTGGCCGCGCGAACTCGCGGCGCGGGGCAAGATCGACCTCGCCGAGCGGCGCAACCGCTTGCTCGCCGCGCTCGCCCAGCGCTGGCGCGCGGCGCCGCCGCCGGGCTTCGTCTGCGCCGCCGGCATCACCAGCAGCGCGCCCGCGATCGCGCGGCTGCTGCGGGTGGTGAGCGGTTTGCCCCAGGGGTTGGTGGTGCTTCCCGATCTCGCGCTCAACATGGCGGCGGCGGAATGGGAGGCGCTCGGCCCCGATGCGGACAAAGCGCGCCGCCCGATCGAGACGCATCCGCAATTCCAGCTCAAAGCGTTGCTCGAGCGCATGGGCGTCGCGCGCGGCGAGTTCATGCTCTGGCGCGAAGGCGGCGGGCATGACGCCAGCGCGGCGCGGGGGCGGGCGATCGCCGAGGCGTTCGCGCCGGCCGATTTCACGCATCGCTGGACGACGCTGCCCGCCGAGGCGCGGCGCTTGTCCGGCGTGCGCGCCGCCGAACTCGCGACGCCCGCCGAGGAAGCGCAGGCGATCGCGCTCGCGCTGCGCGAGGCGCTGGAGACGCCGGGCAAGACCGCCGCGCTCGTCACCCCCGATCGCGGCCTCGCGCGGCGCGTGGCGGCGTTGTTGACGCGCTGGGGGGTGGCGATCGACGATTCGGCGGGTCGACCGCTCGCCATCATGCCGCCGGGGACTCTGCTGATCGCGCTCGCCGAGGCGGCGGTGCAGCAATTCGCCCCGCTCGCGCTGCTCGCCCTGCTCAAACACCCGCTGGTGCGCGCCGGCCCCGATCGGCTGGCCTGGTTGGAGGGGGTTCGCAAGCTCGATCTCGCGCTGCGCGGGCCGCGCCCGGCGCCGGG
>FRDC01001477.1_pt1 | contig 100214 bp, 156 predicted proteins | sample 1106171 | NCBI WGS metagenome assembly FRDC01 (sample SAMEA3930566, study PRJEB13176) | freshwater metagenome | biome: Drinking water system; feature: drinking water; material: water | place: Singapore | collected 2014-12-20
CACTGCTTCTTGAACTTGGCGGGGTCTTTGGTGATGGCGGCGATCGCGTCATCCATCGCCTTCAGCTTGGCCTTGTCGGTGCTCATCGCTTCACCGAAGGTACCATGGGCCGCACCACCTCGCACCGAAGCTCGAAGCCGTAGCGGTTGGTGGGTCCTGGCAGCATGAAGAAGCACCATTCGCGCATCAGCTCGTTCCGCTCGACGCCGAAATCAGCGCCCGTCTCGTTGGCGCGGGCCTGGGCTTCAGCTCGCACGATCTCGTAGGAGCGGCGCTCTTCGCTGCTGAGGTAGCGGCTCATGACAGCTCCTCTGGGAAGGCGCGGCGGCAGAGCACCCCGACGCTGAATTCGTAGGCGCGCTCCGCGGCGGCGAGGCGCTCACGGAGCTGCTCTCGCCCCATGCGCTCCGCGGCGAGACATCGGCGCGCGCGTGCCAGCTCCCCTTCGAGCGTCGCGGCGCGCTGGCGCAGGCGCTCGATCTCGTCTTTGAGCCCCTGGCGGTCTGCGCGGGCCTGCGCTTCCGGCATGCGCTCGTCTGCCTCGCGCGCGACCACCCGCGAGCCCCTGTTGTAGCCCGCGGCGCTCACGGCACCCTCGCGGCCAGCTCGCAGACCTGGGCGAGCGTTGCGGGGTTCATCGTCTTCAGCTGCTCATCGACCGGGCCGGGCTCGGAGCTGCCGAGCACCACCTGACGAACCGCGGCGAAGCACTGGCCGCGCACCGCGGCACGTGCTCCGGTGAGGCTGAGCACGTCGTAGAGGGCGGTGGCGCGGCGCACATCGAAGGTGGCTCCCATGCGCAGCAACTGGGCTGCTTTCAGCAGGGCTTCACGCTTGTTCATCTCGACGACGGGGGTACCGCTGGGGGTGGTCATCATTGCGGGGCTCCTTCCACGGTGAGGGAGTCGTAGACCCCCATGGCTTTCTTCACGGCTTCGACGAACTCGGGCGGGTACTGGACGGGCTCGCCGAGGGCGAGGTGCACGAAGTAGGGGCCCCGCTTGCTGAACATGCCCGCTCCGGTGTTCAGGTCGATCGACCCGATGCTCTTGTCGCTCTGCACGAGCACGGTGCCGTTGGCGCTGCGGTGCGGGAGGAACTCCTGGGCCTTCCGCATGCCAGCGAACTTGCCGCTGACGTAGGGGATTTTGGTGATGTTCATCATCGAGATCATGGTGTCGGGCTCCTAGGGTTCAGCGGGGGAAGGGGTGGGTGTTGCCAGTGGCGAAGTGGGTGAAGACTTGGAAGGCGTGGGTTTCCTCGTTCAGCGCGGCGACGTAGGCCAACCGGGTGGCCTCCTTCGCTTCCGGGCCCACAGCGTCACGGTGGGCGCAGGCAGCGGCGTGGGCCCGGTGAGCGGCGGCGGTGAACAGCTCCTTGGCGGCGGCGGTCATCTTGTTCATTGCGAGTTCCTTTCTCTCAACCACGAACCAAGTATATACGGTGTCAACACGTTGTCAAGCACCCTCTTTCAGAAGGTGCAGCACCCACAGCAGGGGGCGTCTTCGCACCGGCCCCGCGCGTTCCGGTAGAAGGCCCCGCCGCTGGTGCGGAACACGGTGGAGGTCTTCGCGACCCGGCGATCGTGTGCGATGGCGGGGCACACCGCCTCGCCGTCGCAGAGGTCTTCGGAGCCGCAGTTCACGCACCCGTTGGGGCCCGCGACGCAGTAGGCACCGGGCCCGTCAGGGTTGAGGCCTTCGTACCGCTCCGAGGCGGAGTAGACGCGAGGGCCAGCTCCGCAGCTCTTGTGGAACGCGGTGAACTTGCCGTTCACCTTCTCGCAGAGGCCAGCGCCCGCGGCGACCCGCTTGCCGCACTTCCCACAGCTACCGGGGTACTTGTTGGTGAAGGCCATTTTCTTCTCCCGTTTCAGCGCGGGGAGGCATTCCCCAGCGACAAGAGAAGTATATACACCGTGGGCACGGTGTCAAGACACAATCGACAGCTACATGGTGGGCATGTGTAGGTGTCGTTTCCCTCTAAATGCGTGTTGACATCGTATGGACGTGGTGTATACTTTTCTTGTCGGTCGGAAAGGGAGAAACGTCATGCACGGAGTCATCGGGAAGAAAGAGCTGCTGACCCAGGCGGTAGTCATCGTTCGGGAGTTCGGGTTGCGCCTGTACCTCGACTGCGTGCTGCGGACCCTCCGCGGTGACCGCTTCACCTTCCTCGAAGTCGTGATGGCCCACAGCTGAACACCAAGGAGCACACCATGCAGACCCCAACCGTTACCCCTGCCGTTCGCCTCGCTGAAGCCCTGGAGCTGGTCGAGTCGCGCTCCATTCGCGCGTGGGCCACCTCCGCGCAGAACTACCCCATCTGGCTCTCGATCGTGGAGCAGGCCCTCGCGAACGGGAAGGGCGAGCCGTCAGCGCTCGCTGCCTACATCGTCATCACTGCGATGGGTTGACATCGTATCGACAACGTATATACTTGCTGTGTGGTCGGGAAAGGAGAGTTCGTCATGCTGCCCCCCTGGATGATCGAAGAGATGAACAAGGCGGAGAAGGCGGAGAAGGAGCGCCGTCGTCAGGAGGAGGCCAACCGCCCTCGGGTCTACGTGCCCGAGTACGAGCCCCGCGCGCCGGAGCCCAAGAAGGAAGAGCCCCGCGGCGTGTACCGCATCGAGTTCTGAGGAGCCCATGAGCGACCCTGCTGCTGAGTTCGACTTCCTGTTCCCTGGCGAGGCCAACTACTTCGTCTCGGGGAGCAACCACGCGGGCGAGATTCGCGGGCTGGCCCTCTCGGGTAGCAACGTGGGCGTGAGCGCGTGCGAGGTCGGCCCTGCGGCGGAGGCGGAACTGGCGCTGCTCGCGGGTGGCATGACCAAGGTCTTCGTCGACAGCGGTGCCTTCGGCGAGGTGGCGTTCGGGCCGACTGGGCCGGTTGTCAAGGCGCGTATCTCGGACACCGAGTGGGCCAAGCGGCTCGCGCTGTACGAGCGGCTCGCGACGGAGCTGGGCAGCCAGCTCTACTGCGTGGCCCCCGACATGGTGGCGTTTCAGGCGGAGACGCTCGCGCGGCTCGCACGGTACGCCCCCGAGATGAAGCGGCTGATGGCCCTGGGCGTGAATCTCATCGTGCCGGTGCAGAAGGGCGCGCTGAGCATGGCGGAATTCGCTACCCGCGCGGAGGCCATCCTGGGCACCGACGAGGTGGTGTGGGGCATCCCCTCGAAGAAGGACGCCACGAGCATCGCGGACCTCGAAGCCTTCGCGGAGTACCTCTTCATGAAGGCGAAGCCCACGCGGCTGCACTTGCTCGGGCTGGGCCCGGTGAGCCCGCGCTTCATGCGTGCCTACAACGCGGTGCTGCTGAACAGCCCCTGGACCACGGTCTACAGCGACAGCGTGCGCATCACGGCGCTGGTCGGGCGCGGGGTGCTGCGGAAGAACGGCACGATGAGCCCGCCGCGGCCCCTGACTGCTGCCTCTGACGCGGTGGTCGCCGAGGCTGCGGCAGCTGGTCGGGCCCTCTCAGTTTTCGAGAAGAAGAGCGCCTCCCTGATGCGGGTGTTCCACGCGGAGCTGCGCAGCAAGGCGCAGGAGGCTCGCCGCATGGGCTGGTTCGACCCAGAGCTGGAGAGCGCCCCAGGGGTGCCCCTGGAGCCTGGGTGCATCGAGTACGGGCCCGGTGGCCCGTTCGGGGTCTAAGCCCTCGAAAACAGGCGTCTTGACAACGTATCCACAACGTCTATACTAGCTGTGTCGGTTGGGAACGGAGGCAGTCATGGTTGCTCTCGCTGTGATGGTTGCGGTTCTGGTGGTGCTGGACGTTGCCGCGGCGGTCGCGGAGTTCGTTGCTGTGAAGGAGGGTTGAACATGGCGGTCAAGGTCAAGGGGTTCTTGGGTGTGGCGTGCACGGTGCTCGGGCCGGAGAAGGTCTACGAGCCCTGCATGACGTACTGCACCGACGCTGAGGGCAACGAGTACGAGGAGGAAGTGCCCGGCGAGGGCGAGTGGGTCGACGGCGACGGCTCGCGTGTTCGGGTGCGCATGGTGGGTGACGATCACGTCTACGTGGTCGACGCTGCTGACTGCACCGAGATCGAGCCCGAAGACTACTGCGACGGGTGTGGCCAGATCGGGTGCGCCCACGGCTTGCAGAGGGAGGCCTGATGCCCGCGAAGCCCAAGCCGTGGCAGTGCCAGGAGTGCGGCAAGCGGTTCACCGCGAAGGGTGCCGAGAAGGCGATGAGCGTCGGGTGCCCGAAGTGCGGCGGTGTCGACATCGACCTACACGTGGAAGGCGCGATTCCGCAGAACCCCGAGTGGGGGCACAGGCTGCACGCAAGCCCCGATGAACAGGAGTATTGACAACGTAAACACGAGGTGTATACTTGCTGTGTCGGTTGGGAATGACTCCCACCGCTGAATCAGGAGGCTGAACATGAGCTACGGGCGCGGATTCGAGGGGAGCCGGTTGGAGATGACGAAGGGCATGAGCCGCGCGGAGATCGCCAAGCTCTTCCGCGGTGACATCAAGGCGGCGACCGCTCGCGGTGACCTGCCCAAGGGGCTCAAGGTCAGCGTGCGCACGCAGGAGTACAGCGGCGGCGGCAGCATCAACGTGCGCGTCACGGCGGTGCCCGCGGGCTTCGGGGTGCTGAACCTCCCGCGCGTCTACGCCGACTTCTGCACCCCTCACGTCTACAGCGACCGCCCGATGTACAGCGCGCAGGCCGCTGCGCTGCTCAAGAAGCTCGACGCCATGCTCCAGGCGTACAACTTCGACGACAGCGACACGATGACTGACTACTTCCACGTGCGGTTCTACGGCCACGCGGAGTTCGACTCTGATGTGACCTCTGCGGAGCGGGCCGCTCTCAAGGCTGCCTTCGACGCTGGGCAGATGAGCGACCCCGGTGAGCAGAGCTACCTCGACTACCGCGAAGAGGTCGAGCGGCTCTCGGAGCTGAAAGACGACCCGGCCAGCGAGCAGGCGGTGCAGGCCCAGGTTGCGGCCAAGGCCCTGGGTGCCACCAAGGCCCCTCGGGCGACCCCCCAGCAGCCGCAGGTGACCACCTACCTCCCGCCCGGCCAGATGATGCGCCCCGACGCCAGCACCACGGTGGTCACGAACATCGAAGCGGTGGGCGAGTACGAAGCCCAGCTCATCGCCGCGGGCTTCATCTGATGCCTGCCTACGGTTGCAGTCGGTGTGGGTACCCAGTACCCACACCACCCCCCGACACCCCTGGGTGGACCTGCCCCCTACCTGGGTGCAACGGTTTGCCTAGCGTGTTGACACAAGATACACCACGTGTATACTTAGAGCGTGGGAAGGAGGTCGTGATGGGCAGCAACGAGAAGGTCGCCGCGGCAGTCGAGTTCGCTCGGGAGCTGCACGCTGGCCAGAAGCGGAAGGGCACCGAGGAGCCCTACTTCGGGCACCTCGTGGGCACCATGGTCATCGCTGAGAGCTACGGCGCGAACGAGGTCGAGATGATGGGCGCGGTGCTTCACGACGCGGTTGAGGACCACCCCAGGGGTGGGGCCACCGAGCGGGTCATCGAGGAACGGTTCGGAGCTGAGGTTGCCGCGGTGGTGAAGGGCTGCACCAACGTGTTCGGCAGCAAGATGGCCTACGCGGCTCACCTCGCCGAGGTGCCCCCCAGTGTGGCCCTCGTGGCAGCCAGCGACAAGCTCTACAACGCCCGGAGCATCGTGGCTGCCTACGCCGAAGTGGGTGAAGCGGTCTTCAAGCGGTTCAAGGCCCCGAAGGCGGAGGTGCTCGCCTACTACCGGGCGGTGGCTGAGGCGCTCAAGCCGAAGGTGCCGAAGGGCCTCGCCGCGGAGCTGGAAGCGGCGGTGGCGAAGATGGAGACGTTCTGAACAACGCAACAGGAGGCTGCACATGGGAAAGAAGCAGAAGGTCGATGAGGTGAGGGAGCAACTGCCGATTCGCGTGACGGAGGAGGAGAAGGCTCAGTTCGTCAAGGCGGCGGAGCTGGAGAACTTGCCAACGGGCACGTGGATTCGGAAGCTGGCGCTGGCCGAAGCGAAGCGCGTCATCAACGCGGCGAAGTGAGAGGAGCAGTCATGGCAGACAACGAAGACGTTCGAGAAGCGATGAAGAAGAAGGCCATCCCGAAGAGCGGATTCCGCGTGGTCGGAGTCGACTCGTTCTCGCGCCCTGGAGAGGAGCTGTACATCGTCGGCGACTACCCCACGCGGGAAGAAGCCGAGACGAAGCTGGCGGAGCGGCAGAAGGAGAGCGAAGACCAGCACTACATCTACGAGTCGACCACCAGCTAGAACGCGGGCAGGGTGACGTTGCCCACCTTGCGCTTGCCACCACGTGGTCGGCCAGGAACACCGTACACCAGCTCGATCTCTTCGCTGGCCACCGGCTTCGGGCCTGGGTCGCGCCCGTTGTCTTTCTCCCAGAAGTAGTCAGCCATCTTCTTGCTGTACTCCTTCACCGCAGGGTCGTTCCTCAGCGCCGCCTGGGCCTCGTTCAACGGCTTGTAGACGTTGTGGGCCCAGTCGGCGTGCTCGTTCTGGTTCTTCGTGCGAATCTGAAGCTCTGCCTTCAGGCCTGCCTTCGTGAGCACGGTGAGGTGGAAGCTGCGGTAGTCGCCCTGCGGCTTGTTGAACTTGTCATCGAACTCGACGACGCGATCGCCGTACTCCCGCCGAACGTCGTCGACCATCTTCTGCGCATCGGCCACCGAGTCGGTCACCACGCGCATGCCGGTCACGTCACCGAGCTTGCTCGCGTCGGAGTAACTGCCTCCCTTGAGCTTCAGCTTACCGAGCGCGCTGGTGAGGTCTTTCACGCGGCCCTTCACCTCCGCGCCTTCGGGGGCGAGCTTCTTCAGGGCGTCGATCTCCGCGTCGAAGCCCTTCTTGTGCTTCTCGATGACCTCTTTGGCGATCTTCTCGTGCTCTTCCTTCGTCTTCCCAGGTGGCAGCTCACCGGGCACGTCTTCGATCTTCTTCAGCTTGGCCTCGCGCAGGCGGTGGAGCTGGACGATCTGCTTGCCGCGGAGCCGCTCACCCATCGCCTTGGTGACGGCTTGCTTCCCGCGCTTGAGGTCTTTGGCCTCAGCGCTGCCCGTGCCCGTCTCGGCGAACTTCCCAGCTTCATCGCGCTCGTACTCTCGTTCGGCCATGGCTCCCTCTATCCTTTTTCGCCTGCGTGCCGCAGGTACTCGTAGTCGGAGAACTCCTTCGGCATCTTCACCGCGTAGGCGGTGAGCCGGAAGCCGTAGGCCACACCGCGGTCTTCGCTGTCTGCCGCGTGTTCGATGATGCCCCGCAGGTTCCCGCCGTTCTTCCGCTTGAGCCCGTCTGCCGTGGAGGCGAGGCGGTAGACGATCTCGTGGCCAGGGGGCACTTTGAGTTCATCGAGCTTCAGCCTCTTGGTCATGTGCTCAGCGATTTCTTCTTCGCTGGCGCTGCTGTTCCCAGGCAGGAAGCCGGTGGAGATGTTGGAGATGTGCGAGCCCAGCACGTTCTTCGACCCCGTGGGGTCATCGTCGGTACCAGAGAGGTCCCACGTGGCGAGCTGCTCCGCTTCAACGTCGTCACCGAAGGAGTAGAAGACCACCTCGCCCTTGGGCCCCTTGGTCTTCTTCCCGACCTTGGCCGCGGGCTTCTCTGGCTTCTCGGGGGCCCCCTTCTTCGCCTGCCCCAGCTTGGTGAGGGCCTCTTGGTGCTTCTGTGCGACCCCAGCGCCAACGCCTGCGAATCTCCCAGCTTCATCGCGCTCGTACTCTCGTTCCGCCATGTTGGGAGCCTCCACCCGAGATTTTTAGCAGAGAGAAGGAAAATCGGCCCCTCTCAAGGCAAGAGGTATTTCACAGATGGAACTCACGCTCCAAGAGGCAGCAGTGCTCTTCGAGGTGGAGGCACAGGAGATTGCCCTCGCCCTGGAGGCGATGGGTCGCGACGTTCAGAGGAGGCTGGTTCGACGTGGCTCGACGATCGAGACGTACTACCGCAAGGAAGACATCGAAGACGCGCTCTCGCGGGTCGCGGCGCAGCTCCTCGGCTTCCGAGACTGAGCAAGATCTCGACGAGCAGTACACGCCCACGAGGTACTTCGAGCCGTGGATGCGCGAGTTCCAGTTCACGCTGGACCCGTGCGCCACGAAGGAGAGCGCGAAGTGCGCTCTCTTCTTCACCAAGAAGCAGAACGGGCTGAAGCAGAGCTGGGCTGGCCACCGGGTGTTCCTGAACCCGCCGTACTCCGACATCACGCCGTGGCTGCACAAGGTGGCTGAGGAAACGAAGGCCGGGTGCCCGCTGGTGGTGGCGCTGCTGCCCTCGTGGACCGACCGCCGCTGGTGGCACAAGTACATCGAGCGCGGGCGCAAGAACGGCAGCATCAAGGTGCGGTTCATCCAGGGGCGTATCCCCTTCGGTATGCCTGGGCACCCCGAGGGTGGTGGGCTGAACTCGAAGGGCAAGCGGCGCGGCACCGGGCAGTTCCCGTGCGTGCTCATCATCTGGCAGCGGCCTGGGTACGTGGTGCCCGACGTGCGCCAGCTCGATCTTCTAACCCTGATGCCCCCAAGGAGACGCAATGGCAAAGCTGCATGAGCAGGAGCTGGCTGCACTGAGGCAAGCGGAGACGAAGGACGACTACGCCGACCTCGCGCGCAACATCAAGAAGATGCACGGCGGGGCGTACCCCGAAGACTGGTACTCGAAGGTGCTCGCGCCGGGCGGCATCGCCGACGAGCTGAAGGCGAAGTGGGGCGACCCGCACGCCTTCGACGTTCACGCTGCCTCGCCAGCGGGGAAGATCTGATGAGCGGCATCTGCTCAGCCCACCAAGGGCACGACCCGCAGTGCCCGCGCTGCAACACCCGCCAGCCGTTCGACATGCGTGACGCGCATCTCTACGATGGCGACCCCGAGGGCTTCGACATCTTCTCGTGGAGCCCCACCGACGCCGCTGCGGTGGAGCTGGGTAAGCCGCAGGCTCCGTGCACGCAGGTGCACCTGTACATTCACCTCCCGCTGGGGAAGGTGCTCTATCGCTTCAAGGGGCCCAACACGCTCGATCGGCTCATCGGCGCGCTCATCAAGCACCGAGTCGACGTGTGGGGCGTGCCGCAGGACCCCGGCACGTGGAAGAGCAAGTGAACGCGGAGCGCTGCCCACGTGAGGAGGAGCATTACGAGCCGGGGAAGCCAGACGGCTACCTCGATCGGCAGGAGTGGTTCAAGGAGATGGCGAAGACCTACCAGCAGACCCGCTGCGACGGGTGCAATCTGTACGTCATCTGGGTGCCGAAGCTGCGATGCAAGAAGTGCGGGAGCTACGTCGTGCACCTCGCGCTGCACATGAGGCGGCACCACCCATGAGCCCGTACTTCCGTGGGCAGAAGTTCGTCATCGCGGAGTGCGGCGCGCTCCACGCCTTCCACTGGTTCCCCGTTCCGCCGAGGAAGCCTGCGTCGATCTCTGTCTGTGGCATGGCGCGGGAGCGCAGGTGGACGAAGCGGCACAAGGGGCGGGAGCTGAAGTTCCTCGCCTGGATGGCGGTGCACCACGTCACGTGCGGCAGCTGCGTGCGCGTGCTCGAAGCCTACACGAGGAGAGAACGATGAGCGTCTTCATCGACACGCCGTTCAACAAGGACTGCCCACACCACAAGCTCTACTTCACGACGAAGCCGGAGCGGTGCCCGTACTGCGGGGTGCTCTCGCACGCTGCGGTGAAGACACGCCTGCGGAAGGTGCTCATCTGGGTGGGCATCGCAGTCGCTGCTGGCTGGTGGGCCCTCCGATGAGCAGGGTGACGAAGCACGACCGCGACAAGGCGAACGCGCGGGAGAAGATCTACCAGTACCGGGAGAAGCTCGGGGTGCACCCCGTCAACGTGCGCCACTGGGCTGAGCCGTACCCGGCTGACCGGCCCGAGGCTGCGCGCGTGCGGTTCCTCCAGATCGTCGCGGTGGGTGGGGCGGAGTGCTACGAGGCGCTGCTCAAGGGGTTGGTGCTGCGCCCGCTCAACATCAGGAACGAGTGGCTCGTGAGCAACGGCGGCTACGACCCTGATGCACCGGGAGCGGAGAAGTACCAGCTCCACCTGTGGATTCGCCCGCGGCGGTACGACGATCTCTTCGGTCGCCAGCACACGGCGCAGCACTGCGACGCGGAGCTGCATGACGGCTGGAGCGGGCACAAGGTGCGGGCGAACGGCAGGAGAGATCGCAAGCGCAAGGGGCGGGTCATCTACCGGGGCAGGGTGAGCGACTGCCTCGACCACGCGAAGCAGCTCTTTACCGTCTGGGAGTCGACCAGACGCCTGGGCGGCGAGCCCGAAAGGCTGGTGCTGTTTTGAGCGACCCCGCACGCATCTGCACTGACTGCAACCTCGACGGCAAGCAAGTGCCCGCTCGGTTCGTCGTCTACGAGCCGAGTGGGCTGGCGAAGTACGCCTGCGCGAAGCACATGGAGCCCTTCGACTCGAAGGGCCTGCGCTGGGAGCCCCTCTCGCGGCTCTTCGAGCGCATTCGCGCCATGGAGGCGGCGCACCTTCTCGGCTCGAAGCAGCCCACCGAAGAGGAGATGCTCACCGCGCTCACCGAGGCGGAGCTGCGCGGGGAGAAGGAAGCGTTCTTCCACGGCACCATCAGGCGCTGCACCGAGTGCAAGCGTCCCATCTTCGGTGGCCCAACGCTGTGCGAACCGTGCGCCGTGAACGGCGTGCTGGACTGGACTTCGTGATGTACGCCCCTCAGAGCACCAACGTAGAGCGGCGGCTGGAGACTGGCGACGAAGAGCTGGACTGGCGCACGTACTCCGACCTCTGGCGCGATCTTCAGCTCACGCGAGGCGCGCTCGACGTGCTCGTGTTCAACGGCAAGGTGCCCTGGGTGTCGGGGGAGAAGCTGAGCGAGTTCTTCGCTGCCTCGCATCACCCCGCGCTCGAAGCTGCGCAGCGCTTGGGGGCCAACCTCACCATCGACCGCAAGACCACGTACTACGCGGTCGACGCCTTCCTGCTGGAGCTGCAAGCGGGTGAGTCGATCGCACGGCTCACGGGCAAGGAAGAGCACGACGCCGCGAAGGTCTACAAGGCGACCATCCCGCTGCTGAAGAACGTGCGGCTCTTCGGTGGTGACGAGCTGGAGGAAGAGAAGCCGCCCCCCAACCCGTGGGCCAAGAGGAAGCGATGAGCGAGTGGAGCTACACCGAGCAGCTGCTGCACACGCTCGACGAGTTCGAGACGCCTGACGGCTTCCGGGTGAAGCATCTGGAGAACTCCCCGAAGCCCATGCTCGGGTGCTGGCGCATCAGCCTGGGGCCCTTCAGGCAGGACGAGCCCAAGAGCCGCTTCAACCTCTGGCTGATGATGTTCAGCACCGGCTGGGTGCTCTCGGAGACGCCCTCCGTCAACGGGCGTGGTGGTGCACTCCCACGGTGGGATGACCCCGAGCCCGCGCTGACCAAGGCCAAGGAGCTGCTGCGGGCGCGCGAGGCAGCCCAGCGGCTGGGGGCCACATGAAGGCGCTCTCCGAGGAGAACCCCTTGCTCGCCGAGTGGGGGTGGCGGCGGGCCTTCGCAGGGGCGAGCACGCAGAACTCCTACCTGCGCATCAACACGGTGATGGGGGCGAACCAGCCGTGGATCTTCGCGAAGCTCGATGAGCTGAAGAAGAGCTGGCGGGTGACGGTGAGCTACCGCGCGCCGGGGCGTGACTGCCTGTTGCGCAGCTTCACGGAGTCGGACCTGCTGCTCACGCTGAAGAAGGCACAGGAGGCGATCGACGCCTACGAAGCGAGCATGCGCATGGGGTGGGTGCCGTGAGCGACTACACCTTCCACGGGGCCTACGGGCGGGTGAAGTGCTTCGAGTGCGGTGAGCGGCACCGACAGGGGAACGCCTGCCCCAGGCTCACGCGGAAGCTCTGCGAGCGGTGCGGGAAGCAGCCCCCCGACTGGTGCCCGCGCCGGAAGACGTGCGAGCGGTGCAAGCGGAAGATCTGCCGCACCTGCGCGGAGAAGGACTTCGGGGTGTGGTGGTGTTGCTCGAACGTCTACGACCGGGGCTCCCCCGACGATTGCCATGAGGCTGAGCGTGTCAGAACCCAGCGAAAGTGAACGTCTCTGTGCCGCGTGCGGGTTGCCCGCGCGTGGCCGCAGGAGGCGTTGCCCGTGCAACGCGATGCTGTGCGAGGGGTGCCTCAAGGTCGCCCCGACCGCCGTGAACCATCCGGCAGTCAGGCACATCATCTGCCGCGCGCGGGCAACCGCAGCTCGTCTGAAGCGGCTGGCGGTGCAGCATGGCTGACCCCAAGAGCCACACCACCATCGAGCTGGAGAAGCTCGAAGAGCAGAGCGCGAAGAAGCTCGCCGACAACCTGCGCGAGGTGCTCCTCGCCCGGTGCAACGCGCACTTCGACCCTGAGAGCGATGAGCCCTTCACGGTGGAGACGGTACGCGAGTACATCAAGGGGCAAATCGCCTCGCTCTCGAAGCTCGTACCGCTGGAAGGGATGAAGGTGGAGATGGTGGAGACGCCCCCCGCTCAGGAGGCGGCGGAGCGCCTCGCGGGCGAGTTCGACCCCAACGTGGTGAAGATGCACGTGCAGGTGCCGCGGGTGGTGGAGTTCATCAACATCGAGTTCACCGTCAACCCGGAGCCCGAGAAGTGAGGGCCGACCACGCCGAGCGGCTCCAGAGCTGCCCCGAGTTCGCGCCGGGGGAGCCCCAGGCCCGCAATGTCTGCCAGACCGATGGGCACTACCTCTGCCAGGAGTGTCGCCACATCGCGCTGGCCAAGACGACCGCGGAGCTGGAGAAGGAAGCCCAGCGGCTGGCGGAGGAGCAGCGGGCGGGAGAAGCGGCCCTGCGGCTCTCGGGCGACTACCCCAACCGCTGCGTGCATTGCCAGGGGGTCATCGTAGGGGCTCCACCGCGGTGCACACGCTGCGGCAGCTATCGGGGGGACAGGTGAGCCGCAACCACAGGCCGATCGTGCATCAGCTTGGGCGTTGGGACCACGAGGGAGGCATCGTGGTGCGCAAGGTGCTGGAGCAGTTCAACCCGGTGCCCTTCTACCTCGTGACGCTGTTGGAGGAGCAGCCAGAGGTCAGCTCGACCCGGTGGAGGGAGCCACCCAACCCCCAGCGGCAGCATCAGGGCTTCCGTGCGCTCGACGGGGAGCGCCTGGGGGTGTGGGAGGTGAAGGTGGGCCAGTTCCGTCGCCCCACGGGCCTGCTGGCGGGCGATGGGCAGATTGTCGACGAGCTATGGCACATCGTGCCCAACGAATGGCTGGAGCTGGAGGCGGGGCGGGAGATTTTCGGCACCGACGAGGAGGCGCTGAGGGTCTGCATCGAGCACCTCCGCCTGTTCGACGCGAAGCGTCGAATGAACGTCAACGCCCTCATACCGTAGCCCGATGAGGCACGTCTACCACCAAGGCAACCGGGTGCTCTGCGGCCTCCCCGCGGTGCAGGCACGCACGGAGAGCCACGAGGGGTACCCAGACGAGCCCTGGTGCGAGGTCTGCGCTGCACGAGGCGCAGCGGCCCGGCTGGGGGGCTTCACCTGGGTGACGTGCACAGGGTGCAGGGGCACCGGCTCCGTGGCACGCACTGACAGCCCGGTCACCAGCTGCTTCCAGTGCGGCAACGCAGGGGTGATGCCCAGCGTCAGCTTCGAGCGGCACTGCGCGGTGTGCGGCCACAGGGAGCGGGAGCACCACACCGGAGGGTGCAGGTACTGCACGGCGTGCCCAGCCTTCACCCCAGGGCAGTTGTAGTCGCTGGCTCATATGTCGGGCGGAGGGCAAAAAGACTCGCGCCCGATGTCGATTTTCCACCACCAGTGGTGGTTATCGGCACCCAACGTAGTGTCACGTCACGCCACGCACGTGCTACAAAACCACCGCGGGTGCTGTTATCCCCGTGCACCGGAGGCTGAGAGGCACAATGGCGAAGGGAAAGCGCCCCAGAACCAAGGAGTTGTATAACCGCATCCTCACCAGCGTGAGGCAAGCGCCGGGCAACTTTCGCGAGGCGCAGCGTCTCTCCGGCGTAGATCGGGCGACCATCAAGCGGGTCTACGAGCACGGCTGGCCCGAGGTGGACGGCTGCCTGCCCATCAAAGACGTGCTCCAGATGGACCAGCTGATGGTGCGCGCCGCTCGCGCCAAGGCCGACCCCGAGGAGCAGGTGGCGGTGGCGCAGCAGGTGCTCACGCAGTCGCTCGACGAGGCGAGGGAGAACGCGAAGGACGCTGCCACCATGCTCGCCGAGGCAGCGAAGCGAGCCCAGGCGGCGGAGGAGAAGGCCAACGCGATGCTCGCCGATGCGACCAAGCGCCTCGCCGAGGTGGAGGAGCTGGCGCGCTCGAAGGTGGAAGACGCGGAGAAGGCCGCGGCGGCGACCATCGGCAGTGCTGAGATTCAGGCGAAGCAGAAGCTCGCCGAGCTGCTTCGCATGGCGAAGGTCGACGCGGCGGAGACGATGGCCGACGAGGCGAACGCGGCCAAGTTCGGGCGCAAGGCGGCGCTGGGTGCGGCAGCCATCGCGGCCCTGGTGCTGAAGGACGCCCAGCTCATCGCGGGGCAGTTGCGCACGGCGCTGGGCGATCTCTCGAAGCTCACCCCGGTGCAGGCCATCAAGGTGGCCCGCGAGATGGTGAAGCTGGTGGAGTCGGCGGAGAAGGCGGTCATTCTGGCGCTCCAGGCTGAGCGCCTGCGCGTGGGGCAGCCCACCGAGGTCATCGGCATTCAGACCGCAGACGGCGGGCTGGAGGAGCGCGAAATCAAGCTGAAGGCGATCTTGCGCGCAGTGGAGCGCGCGAAGTCGAAGGGGCTCACCGTGGTACAGGGAGGCGCAGATGCAGCGAGTAATCCCAGCCTCCCAGCGCCTGCTGCATCAGGGGCTGGGAAGACTTGATGCGCAAGGCTGGCCAGCTGGAGCCCCACCGCCCGTGAGCCTCCCTCAAGTCGAAGACGACCCCGAGACGGAGGCGCTCGTCTCGCGTGAGATGGTGGAGTGGGCGCGCAAGGACATCGACGCCTTCGTCACCGCCGTCATGCGTGACGAGAAGACCGGGCTCCCCCTCGACCAAGCCCCGGTGCACGTCGCGTGGCACGAGCTGGCAGAGACGCACGATCGGCTCATCATCTGGAGCGCCATCGAGCACGGCAAGACGACGCAGATGAGCATCGCCCGCGCGCTCTTCGCCCTGGGCAACGACCCCACCCTGCGCATCGCCATCGTGAGCAACACGGCGCGGCAGGCGGAGAAGGTGCTCAAGAGCATCAAGCGCTACATCGAATCGAGCGCCGAGCTGCACGTCATCTTCCCCGAGCTGCGCCCGATGGCTGACCAGTGGACCAGCCACAGCATCACGGTGCGTCGGAACATCATCTCGAAGGACCCGTCGATTCAGACGCTGGGTATCCACGGCAACATCTTGGGCTCGCGCATCGACTTGCTGGTGCTCGACGACTTGCTCGACACCGACAACACGCGCACCGCGAAGGGGCGCGAAGACTGCTTCCTGTGGACCCAGGCGAACTGCCTCTCACGTCTCACCGTGAACGGGCGCGTGCTCGTGGTGGGCACCGCCTTCCACCCAGATGACACGTTGCACCGCCTCGCGCGCCTGCCTGGGTTCAAGGCATTCCGCTACCCGGTGCTCACAGAGTCGGGGGAGCCTCGTTGGCCCGAACGCTGGCCCGCTCAACGTGTGCAGCAGGTGAAGGACACGCTGGGCCCGCTGGAGTTCGCGCGACAGCTGCTCTGCGTGGCTCGCAGCGATGACGAAGCGCGCTTCAAGAAGGAGTGGATTGACGCCTGCCTCGCGAAGGGCAGCGGCAAGCAGCTGGTGTACGGGCTCGACAAGCTGCCCCCTGGCTTCAAGACGTACACGGGCGTCGATCTCGCGGTTCAGCAGAAGGACGCCAGCGACAGCACGTGCCTGTTCACCATCGCCGTGCACCCCAACGACGATCGCGAGGTGCTCAACGTGGAGACGGGCAAGTGGTCAGGCCCGGAGATCGTCAACCGCATCATCGAGACGCACCGCCGCTACATGAGCATCTGCATCGTGGAGAACAACGCGGCGCAGGACTTCATCATTCAGTTCGCGCGCGGCCAGTTCGCTGTGCCAATCAAGCCCTTCACCACCGGGCGCAACAAGGCACACCCCGAGTTCGGCGTTGAGTCGGTGGCGGCGGAGATGGCGGGGAAGAAGTGGATTATCCCCTCGCACAACGGCAACGCTGCGCACCCCGAGCTGTTCCAGTGGATTCAGGAGATGCTCTTCTACCAACCCAGCTCGCACACGGGTGACCGCCTCATGGCCAGCTGGTTCGCCCGCGAAGGGGCTCGCCTGGGCCGTCTGCGCGTGGAGAGCGGCAGCCTCGACACCATGAGCCGATGAGCGGGCGCTGGTACTCGACCACCCCCACGACGACCACCGCGACGGTGGAGTTCTGGCCCAGCGCGCAGACCACCACCTCGACGTTCATCGAGCTGCCCGCGCCGCCGAAGCTGGAGCTGGTGCCAGACCTGCCGCGCCAGCGGTACCAAGGGCCGATGCCCCCGAGAACGTCGGCCTTCGTGAAGGCGCGCCACGGCTTCCAGCAGATGTGCAGGCTGCCCTGCTACCGTGGTAGGCGCACCCGATGAGCACCGAGACGAACAGCGTCGGCGACGTGCACGTGATGCCGAACGACGACAAGCATGTGGCCTACCGGGCGTGCTGGTGCCAGCCTGTTGAAGACGAGCAGACGAAGCGGCTCATCGCTCAGGGTTACCCTACCGCGCGCGTCTGGGTGCACCAGAAGCCCAGCTAGAGCCCGTCGATCTCCACACCTTCGTCGAAGGTGATAGTCACGTCGCTCGACCCGATGGATTCGGTAGGCGTGCGATGCGACTCGACCCACTGCTCAAAGATGCGGCGCGGAATGGTGAGCAGCACTGTCTCGCCACCATCCACCTCGGAAGCCAGCACGACAGCCTCGTGCCCGAAGGTGGTGTTGGGGCCCAGCGGGGTGACTTTCTGGAGGGTGGTGGAGGCCATGCCTGCCAGCCTACCCCCGCTGATGGTAGGGGTGCGAGCATGGGCGACACGCTGAAGTTCAACTGGGAGGTGGTCTTCTTCCACGCCACCAACGGCATGAAGCACGCGGAAATCACAGCGGCTTTCGCTGAGGCCACCGCGAAGCTCGCCTTCGAGTTCGCCACGAAGCACAAGCTGGTGGCGGTGCAGGGGCACATCACTTCGCAGCGCGGGGAAAAAATCGATCGCTCAGGGCAATAGAGAAGCATGGCCTTCATTCCGAGCGGTGAGCCCTACCCCTACAGCCCAGAGGAGCTTGCGTCGATGCGGCGCAACGCTGAGAAGACGGGGCTGGAACTGCTGCGCGCTGGCTTCAATGGCAAGACCTCGTGGGAGGGTGACCTCCCTGGCATCTTGCTCAACGTGCATGGGTTCGACCTGCTGGTCGGCTTTCACAAGAAGGCGATCTACGTCTCCACCAGATGGGAAGGGGAATACGCCACGGTGATGCGGGCTGTCTCCCCGCGGCGTCTTGCCGAGCGTCTTCTCCAAGGGGTGAAAGACTTCGAGGTGCGTGTCCGCCTTGGGAACCGTCGCGGCTTCCTAGACCAGCCAGATGAGGAGGTTGCGCCTTGAGCCCGGTTCCGATCGAGCAGTGGGGGCGTGACCACTGGAGCACGTTCGCCTACGCGATGGCGTGCGTCACCACGAAGGCGGGGCGGCTCGACCACCGCCGCATGCGGTGCCACCCCGAGCTGCACCCTGGGCTGGTGCACCTGCCCCCAGGCCTCTCTGGTGCCTTCCCCGGCACCCGGTTGAAAGAGGGAAAGACGCTGCCCAGGCACGACGACTGGGACTGCCTCGACGACATCGTGGCCGCGGGGCTCCTCACGCACGTGGGCACCGGCATGCACCCCGGCATCGTTCAGGCGCTCCCGCCCGCGTGGCCCATCGCGAAGTGGATTTGGAAGGTGGAGGCGGAGGGCGGGCGCTGGAGCGCGGTCGACCTCGAAGCCGCTCGCGCCTTCGGTGAAGAGAGCAGCTCCCCCATTCACGCCATCGACGCGGCGCAACGGCTCGGTGGCGACGGGAAGCTCAAGTGAAGCTCGCCGACGCCGAGCACCACGACGCCGTGCGCCGCCTGGGTGGGCACCCGCGCGAGTACACCATCACCTGCCGCAAGTGCGGCAACGTGGAGCCACTGCCTGCCTACGCGATCGCTCAGCTCGCGTCGGGGCACAACCTGAACTGGACCTGCCCGTGCGGAGCTGAGCGCCCTGTGCTCGTGCGGAGCTTCAAGCGAGGTACCCCGTGAAGCAGTGCAAGAAGTGCCCGTGGCTGAAGAGCGTCGACCCTCACGACATTCCCAACGGCTACTGCGAGCTGAAGCACGCGGCGCTGAAGAACACCATCGCGCGCCCCGGTGACCTCAGCGGCATTCGCAGCGGCTCCATGCGCGTTATGGCCTGCCACGAGTCGCTGCCCGGCAAGGAGCGCGAGTGCGTCGGCTGGGTGGCCAATCAGCTGGGGCCGGGCAACAACATCGGCCTGCGCTTCCGTGCGCTCGACGGGCGGTACAGCGACCTCCAGCTCATCGGCGAGCAGCACGAGACGTTCGAGGACACCCTGCCGAAGAGGAGACGGTGAAGCCCGTCTGCGCGTGCGGCGGCTTCTGGCAGGGCGAGGCCTACGTGCACGCGGAGGCGTGCACCGAGGCCCAGCGCAAGCGGTGGAAGGCGAAGTTCAAGCAGCCCTCTGCGAAGTGGGAGGTGAAGCGCGGCGCGCTGCTCACCGACACGCACGGGAAGATCTCCGTCTCGTGCGCCCACCGTAAGGGTCAGCGTGTGCGGGGCGGGGCGTGCGCCGGGTGCTACGCCCGGCTCTACATCGCCATTCAGCTCATCGAGGCGACCCCCGAAGCAGCGGCCATCATCGTGAAGGAAGTGCTCGACGCTCAGCGCGCCGAGGAAGCCGCGCGCCGGTTGCGCGGGGAGGCGACAGACTTCTGAGCCCCAGGTTCGACATCGTGCGCACGGGCGGCGGGCTGCGCGTGAAGCGGGAGCTGTACCGGGTGCACATGCGGGGCTGCGCTGGCCCTGGCTCGACGCTCTACGTGGGCGCGCGTCTGCACCTGCCCGAGGGCCCGTGGAAGAGCCCGCGCAAGGGCTGGTACATCTCCGAGATGCCCTTCGAGACGGCGAAGAGGTGCCCCTACTGCAAGACGCTCAACGGTGCGCTTTTCAAGGCGAAGCAGATGCTGAAGGCCATCGACGCAGCACAGCGCCTCGGGGGGTAGGAAAAAAAGCCCGGCTCAGGGCAAGAAGAGAAGCATGGGTGACCTGAAGAAGCTGCAAGCGTTTGCGGCCAAGGAGCTGGAGAAGGCCGACGTGGTGGAGGTCGACAACGTGAGCCTGAGCGACGAGCAGACCACTGAGGCGAATCTGAAGCGCCTCACCGAGATTCACCTGCATCGCTACCGGGGCATGCTGCGCCGGGCGATGGTGGGCGACCCCGGCCTGCGCATCGGGGAGCTGAAGCACCTCGTGGCCATCTGGGAAGGCGTGGAGCTGAAGGGCTACCGCTGGAACTTCCTCGCGCCCGAAGAGCGGAACGAGGTCTACGACGCGGTGATGAGCGACGAATGAACTGGGCCTACGACGGTCAGACGGTGTTCCTCTCCACACACCAAGGGTGGGTGCGGTGCACCGTGCTCGTGGCCGCAGGCAATGACTGCCGCATCCAGCGCGACGACGACAAGAAGACTTTCTGGGTGAACACCAGCACGCTGTTCTCTGAGCAGCAGGTGGCTGCTGACGCCGCGCGGCGCTTGGGGGCTCCTGCGTGAAAGACCCCTTCGTCGGCGCGGTGTTCAACGCCCCTGGCACACCGGGCTGGGTGGCTCGTGCGCACCAGCTGGCTCACGAGCTGGGCCTGAAGAGCAGGCACGCCGTCTCGCCAGAGGGCAACTCGCTGGTGTTGGAGAACGCCAACGAGCCCTGGGCGCACAAGCACGAGTGCATCGCGATGGTGTCGGAAAAGAAGGGGCTCGTGGCGATGTACTGCGCGCGCTGGTACGGCTCGAAGACTTCGACGCCGCGGCCTGACCAGACCCAGTGGTACGCGACGCTGGAGGCAGCTCTCCAAGCGGTGCGCGATCGCTACAACACGGAGGAGGCGGTGTGGCGACTCGGCGGGTAGACACGACGGTGCACATGCACTGGACCTTCGGGAAGAGGACAGCCCAGCTCCGCCTCGCGCGGGTGACACACGCTCCTGAGCAGTGGAACGGGGTGTGCCGCCTGTCGCAGGAGGTGACCTACGTGCGCTTCTTCGCTGACGGGCGCGTGGGGTACACCTACGAGCTGGGCGCGCCGTTCAAGTTCGACCTGCCTTCGTTCCTGCGCGAGAAGGCCATCGAGGAGATCGAGCTGCGTTTCCAAGCGGCTCTTGCTGCGCGCGCCTTGGGTGGTGGGGCACTGCCCTTCGCAGCGAAGGGGCTGAACGCCTGGGTGCGCGTCGGGGAGCCATGCGCTGCCTGCCCCCCGTGCGTAGAGCGGCGCATCAAGCTCTTCGCTCTACCGGAGGCGAAGCGTCATGCAATGTCGATCGGCTGACTGCACCCACGAGGCTGACCGGGTGGTGTACTGGCCCGGCTCCCCAGGCCCGATGTGCGGGCGCTGTGCCCATCGCGCGGCGGGGGTCGCGAACGTGATGGGCTTCGAGCTGGTGGTGGGCAAGCTCGAAGACTGGCCCGAGTACCAGAAGGCGGCGAAGGAAGCCGCGGTGCGCCTCGGGGCGTGGACCTGGGATTGCTGCGCGGGTGACAACCGCGACGGCATAGTTACGCACTCGGCAGACTGCGTGAGGAACCGATGAGCGACGCCGCGCAGTGCGCGTGCCTCACGGTGAAGTACCTCACCAAGCCCGCCGAAGGCGGTGGGGTCAGCGGCTGGTGGTGCTGCACGAGTTGCGGTAACCAGTTCATTCCCTGGGGGGCGCACCGCTTCTTGAGGGACGAAGCTGTCAGCGCGGCCCTGGCTGCGGTATGTGTCAAGAAACAGGAGGCTGAAACCATGGGTGGACTCGAAGGCGCAGCGTTGGAGCAGGCGTTGAAGGAAGACGCGAAGGACCGGGAGATGGCCAACGCTGCAAAGCGGCCCTACCACCCGCCCGCAGTGCGCACCGTGCCACTGGACTCCGAGGTGGCGAAGGTGCTGCGCGATGGCCTGATGCGCGACAGCGAACGCGCTGGCGAAGTCGCCCGGCACAAGCTCGTGCCGCAGGAGTCGAGCCCCACCGAAGGTGACCTCCCCGCGCCGAGTGTGGCCACCATCAAGGCGGAGCTGGAGCAGAAGAAGCCTACCGACGACCTGCCCGCGGGCATGAAGATGGCGATGTGGGTGCCCATCAAGCAGGGCGACGGCACCACGATCTTCCAGTGCAGCGTGGAGGGGTTCGGCCTGCGTGCGTCGGCTTCGAGCCGCTCGAAGCAGAAGGCGCTCGCCTACTGCCTCGAAGACCTCGCGCGGCAGATGGTGGAGGCTGACCGTGGGTGACCCGACTCACAACCGCTACGGGTTGGTGTTCGGTACCGACGCCTTCGGCAACCCGCTCACGCCGCACACCATCGCTGCGGCGAGCCCTGACCCCGTTCGTGCTGCCCCCATTCCGCTGACCAGCCCTGTCGCGCAGTGGCAGCAGCCTGAGCCCCAGACGCAGCCCCAGCCCACTGCGCCCGGCCCGAGCACGTTCCCCGAGCACCAGAGGAACATGCGCCGCGGCGACTTCTCGGCGCAGATCTTCTCCTCGCTGGTGGTGCATTCCGGGGCGAACGCCTCGGAGCAGAACCTGGGGCGCATGGCTCAGCTCGCGGTGAGGGCGGCAGACCTGCTACTGGCGGAGCTGGACAAGCCAAAGGGGTGAGCCGTGGAAGTGACGGGCCTCGACATGCCGAACAAGATGTACCCCGGCACCTGGGTGGTGGTCGGGCTCATCCTCGCGGTCATCGTGGGGGCCATCGCCTTCATGGTGCACCGCTGGTGGAAGAACACCTACGTGCCCTGGCAGCCGATCTACGGCTACTACCCCGGCTCGAAGTGGTTCTCGAAGCTCAAGGACACCGACCAGAAGTTCATCGCTGAGGCGCTCCAGGCGGCGGAGAGCTTCCTCATCGAGCGCACGAAGTGGAGCGCGGCCAACCTCGCGCTGGTGGGGCATCACGTGCGCGTCTACGTGATGGACAGCGAGAGCTGGGTGGACCTCTGGGGGCGCAAGGTCGCAGGCCTGCAAGTCGAGTACACGCTGGTGGTTGGCCCCTCCCTCGCCGCGCTGTGCCACGAGCTGGCGCACCTGTGCGAGATGGTGCTCGATAAGGAGCAGGACGATGCGCACGCCACCTGGGCATCAGACGGCATCGCCGCTGCGGTGAACGACTTCGACGAGTGGCTTCAGAAGCGTGGGAGCGCTGACCGTGTGGCAGCTGGTGCCGCGGGCATCGTGCCCATCAGCTCCCGCGGGCCGTTGCGGAAGCTGGAAGCGTGCAGGTTCAAGGGAGGCTGACAATGACGTGGAGCGAGCTTGTTGAGGGGGCTGCCTCGGTGGCCATACTTCCGAAGTACCCGAAGCCCGGCACACGGCGCACCGTGCCCAAGAAGGTCGCGCAGAAGATGCTGCGCGCCACCTTCAACGTCATCGCCGAAGAGACGCTCCACGGGCGGCGGGTGGCGATTCCAGGCTTCGGGGTGTTCACCTTGCGCAAGCGGAAAGAGCGCACGATTCGCAACCCGCAGACGAATCAGCTGATGCAGCTGCCCGCGACGCAGACGATCGGCTTTCGCTGCTCGAAGACCATCAAGCGATGATGGAACCCGTGAACGGCATCTACAGGCACTACAAGGGCGGGCTCTACGCGGTGCTGGGGCTCGCCACGAACTCCACCAACGGCCCCCTCGACGACGCGAAGATGGTGCTCTACTACTCGCTCTCGAAACACCGCCTCTTCACGCGCACCATCGGCGAGTTCGTTGAGCCGGTGAAGTGGCCAGACGGTGTGATGCGCTCGCGGTTCGAGCCGGTGGGAGACGCAACGTGATTCGAGAAATCATCATCTGGCCCGACACCTGCCTGAAGCGGAAGAGCGAGGTCATCAAGACCTTCGACGACGACGTGCGCACGCTGCTCGACGACATGGAGCAGACGATGCGCGCCGCCAACGGGGCGGGCCTCGCTGCGGTGCAGCTGGGCTTCCCCTTGCGCTGCATCACGGTGCTGGTGGAGTCGACCGACCCGGTGAAGGTGGGTGAGCCCAGGCAGTGCGTGAAGATTTGCAACCCGGTCATCGTCGCGCGCGAGGGCAAGGTGCAGCTCATGGAGGGGTGCCTCTCGCTGCCCGGCTACTTCGAGAAGGTGGAGCGCTCGAAGTGGGTGCGCGTGGAGGCGCAAGACGAGTACGGCGCGAAGATGGTCATCGAGGGCGACGGGAAGCTGGCGCATGCGCTCCAGCACGAGATCGAGCACCTCGACGGCGTGGTCTTCGTCGACCACCTTTCGCTGCTGAAGCGGAACCTCGCGAAGACCAAGTTCACGAAGGCGAAGGCGAAGGGCATGCGGTACGTTTCAGACCGCCCGGAGCCCAAAGACTTCACCCAGATTCCGAGCTAGGAGTTTCCCATGGCGCTGCCCTCCACCCCTGGTCTGCTCGGTCGAATGGTGAACGTGTTGGCCGGGAAGCTCGGCTCGAAGGACATGGCCAACAACGCCATGGGCCGCATCAAGCGGTTGGGGTTGACGGAGCGGCAGCAGGGGCTCAACCACCTCTGGGCCGTCTACAAGTGCCAGCAGTACGAGAGCCGCAAGCTCGACTGGAACGGGCGAGAGCACCTCGACCGCATGTCGTCGGAGATCGTCGCGCACGCGGGCTACCTCCCGCCCGGCTTCGTCAACGGCGCAGGGCAGACCTCCTCCAACTTCCCGCTGAAGTTCCGACGCCCCACCGCGCCCTACTCGCTGGTGAAGACGATCGTCGATCGCTTCAGCGGGCTGCTCTTCAGTGAGAACCAGCACCCCGAGATTTCGGTCGAAGGCGACCCGATGACAGAGGAGTGGCTGCGCGCGGTGGCGCAGGTCGCGCGCCTCTGGCAGCAGATGTACCTCTCGCGCACCTACGGTGGCGCGATGGGCTCGGTGGCGGTCGGCTTCCAGTTCGTGCAGGGCAAGCCCGTCATCGAGGTGCATGACCCACGCTGGCTCTTCCCCGAGTTCGTGGAGCACGGCTCGATGGAGCTGGTGGCGCTGGAGAAGCGCTACCGCTACCCGAAGGAGATTCTCGACCCCGAGACGCTCAAGTGGACCACCAAGGAGTTCTGGTACCGCCGCGTCATCGACAAGGAGAAGGACACCCTCTTCGAGCCCGCTCCGGTGGACGACGGCGAAGAGCCTGACTGGGTGGTGGCGCGGCAGGCGGTGCACAACTTCGGCTTCTGCCCGGTTATCTGGGTGCAGAACTCGCCCGTGCAAGACATGGAGGACGGTGACCCCGACCTCACCCCCGCCGCGTACCAGACGGTGGAGGCGATCGACGCGCTCATCGCGCAGGCGCACCGCGGCATCATCGCGAACTGCGACCCCACGCTCGTCATCACCTCGAAGGCGGAGCTGAATGAGGTGCGCGTGGGCAGTGACAACGCACTGCGCGTGCCTGACGGCAGCGCGAACTACCTCGAACTCCAGGCCAGCGGCCCGAAGGCGGCGATGGAGCAGGCGGAGCAGTTCCGCAAGAACGTGCTGGAGATGTCGGCCTGCGTGCTGGAGCACCCCGACATCGCGGGCAAGACGGCCACCGAAGTGGAACGCATGTACCAGTCGATGCTCGCGCGCGCCGACGTGTACCGCGAGCAGTACGGCCAGCGCTGCGTCATTCCCCTGCTGGAGATGATCTACCGCGCGGCCACCCTCGTGGCGCAGCCGCGGCAGCTCACGCCGGAAGCTCCCGAGCAGATGCCTCCTGCGCAGCCCGAGCTGCAACCGCAGCAGCCAGAGGTGAACCCCGACGAGGGCTCCACGCCGCAGCTCAGCCCGGTGCCAGCACCGGGTAACAGCACAGGCGTCTCGCAGGAGGGCGCTGGGGAGATGGACGACGGCGTGGTGGGTGGCTCGCACACGCCGAACATCGTGCGCGGCACCGTCATCGTGCCCCCGAAGTACGAGAAGGACGCGATGGGCAACATGGTGCCGAAGGAGCGCACCCCAGGCACGGGTGGCACCATCACGCTGAAGTGGCCAGGCTACTTCCAGCCATCGCTCGACGACGTGACGAAGGCGGTCACTGCTGCGGTGGGCGCGCTCACGGGTGGTGTGGTCGACGACGAGACGGCCATCGGCTTCATCGCGCCGTACTTCAAGGTCGAAGACAAGAGCGACCTCGTGGAGAAGGTGCGCGGTGCAGCGGCACAGGGCGACGCTGACCTGATGTCTCAGATGCTGGGTGGTGGCGCACCCGACCCGAACGCGCCTCCCCCCAACGGCGCTGCGGCTGACCCGAACGCGCCTCCACCGCCTGCTCCGCAGCTCCCAGCCTAAGCGAGGTACCGCATGCCGAAGCTCTTCTGGGCGGCGTTGCCGCTGACGTTCCTCCTCGGCTGCGCCGCGCATTCCTTGACACATGCCGCCTACGCCGCGCCCCAGGCTCCGGTGTGCGTCACGAGAGAAGAGCTGGAGGAGCTGCGTGCTCGCGTCATCGCCCTTGAAGATCGTCTCGACACCCACGCCGCTGCTCTCCGGTACTTCAAGGAGGCGCTGGGGGCTCCGAGTGAAGAGTGAGTGGCGCACGTGGAGTCGCGCCCCAGCCATTCGAGCCCTGCAAGAGGAGACACCAGAGGACCACTGCGTGTTCTGCCAGCGGCGCATCCCTGCCTCGAAGTCACGCCAGCGGTACGTGTGCGCGCGAGCCGACTGCCAGACGGCCTACAACACCGAGTACGTGCGGTTCCGCCGCTTGGAGAAGGTGAAGGCAGGCTTCACCCAACGGGGCAACGAGCGTAAGAGTGAACACCCGCGCTGGACGAACATCTACAAGGAGAAAGCATGAGCGCAGTGCACGTGAAGAAGTTCGACGGGGGCCGTCGCACGCCTGCCGAGTACCACCGCGAGCTGGTCTACGGGAACAAGCAGTGCTCGACCTGCGGAGAGCCCGCGGCGATGTGCGCGAAGCTGCTCGCCGATGACGCCGAGTTCTTGCGTCGCCACCCCAACGAGTACCTCGTGCTCATCAACCGCTTCGGTGGTGACCCGAGCTTCGAGACGAAGTGGGGGAAGATGGTCATCGTCGAAATCATCTACGCCTGCGACCAGTGCAAGAACGGCATGCGCCGTTTCGTCGCTGCCCGGCAGCAGGACTGGATGCACGTGGAGTTCGACGAGATGGGGCTCGAAGAGTCCCACCCGCTCGTGAGCGGCGCACGATGAGCGCAGAGTCAGCTGCACGGAAGCTGGCCTACCACTGGGTGGCGGAGAAGCTCGCGCGTGCTCTCGACCTCCAGATGGACACGCTGCCCGACGCAGTGGTGAAGGCGGAGGTGGTCAAGATTCTCAAGGCGTTCGAGAATGCCGCAGCGATTCCCACGCTCGAAGCGAGCAGCGGGAACGGAGCAGACCACGGCGAAGGGAAGAACGGCCACCCATGAGCAAGCGCGTGCCCAAGGCGTTCGCCCAGGCGGTGGCCACCCACCGCAACCGGCTGGAGAAGACGCTCGCGGGCCACGCTGCCTCGAAGATGAAGAAGCTCTACGACGAGGCCCAGAACCAGCTGGTGGCGAAGATCGCGAAGACGGTGCGCACCGGGAAGACCGACACCTTCACCGCGTACCAGATGCGTATCGTGCAGGCGCAGCTGCGCGAGGGGCAGGCGCTCATCACCAAGAAGCTCGCGGGCGACATGACCCCGCTCACCAAGATGGCGCAGGAGAAGGCGCTCGACGGGCTCGTGAGCGACGTGAAGCGGCTGCACCGGCACTTCACCGGGGCAGAAATCACCCTGCCCATCGAAGAGGCAGCGGTCTTCGCGGGCGTCGTTCAGCACCGGGCCTCGACGCTGCTCCGCGCGAACACGACTTCGATGGCGCGCTACGGCGTGCGCATCGTCGAAGACGTGGAGCAGCAGATGGCCGTCTCGATGCTTCAGGGCGAGTCGCCGAGCGCGGTCATCGACACCATCGCAGAGGCGATCGACGGCGAGTGGTGGCAGGGCGAGCGCATCGTGCGCACCGAGATGGCCTACGCCTACAACGGCACGCACCGCGACGGCATCATGGAGTCGGCGGAGCAGATTCCTGAGCTGATGATGCGCTGGGAGGAGCACTGCGACGACTCGGGCTCACCGCTCGACGATCGTGTTGCGGTCGACTCCATCGCGATGCACGGGCAGGTGGCGAAGCCGGGCGAGCAGTTCACCATGCCCAGCACCGCGCCGTTCCCCGACAAGAAGGGCAACACCGAGGTGCCTGAAGCTCTCGTGGGCCTCAGCTGGGACTTCCCGCCGAACCGACCGAACGATCGCGCCGTGCTTTCTCCGTGGATGAGCGACTGGGGCGTGCCCGGCTGGCGTTACGTGGGCGGGCGTCGTGTTCCGGTGTAGAACTGCACCATGTTCACCTACAACGCGAAGCTCCTGAAGGTGGTTGACGGCGACACGGTGGACCTCCGAGTCGATCTCGGTTTCAACGTGTTCACCGAGCAGCGCTTCCGGTTGAAGGGCATCAACTGCCCTGAACTGCACTCGAAAGACGCGGAAGAGAAGAAGCGCGGCGCAGCGGCCCGCGACTACCTCACGAGCCTCATCTCCGGTGAGGGGCAGCTCGTGGTGACCACCTTCCTCGACAAGCAAGAGAAGTACGGGCGCTTCCTCGCTGAACTCTCCAACGCCAGCGGCGAAGACGTGAACGAGGAGATGGTGAAGGCGGGCCACGCGGTGCCCTACGACGGGGGCAAGCGTTGAGGTTCTCTGGCTGAAGGGGCCGGGCTCGAAGTAGTGTGGTACAGCGCGCACGAATCAGGGAGGCAACAGAATGCCGGTACTCGACAAGCAGAAGCTCCTCGCCTTCAGCAAGAAGAAGGCAGCCACCCCGCTCGCAGCTGGCGCTCTCGCCGCGAAGCGCGCGCAAGCGGGTGGCGTCGCGCCTCTCCCTGGTGCTCACGCCGCTCCGCCCCCCGGCGCGCCGCCGAAGCCCGGCACCCCTCCCGCCATCGGCAAGCCCCCCGCGCCCATGCCCCCAGGGGCCAAGCCTCCGATGCCCGCGCCGAAGCTGATGCCGCTCAAGCCGCCGATGCCACCGGGGCACGCTGAGCCGCACGCCGAGGTGCCTCACCCTGGTGAGGAGTCGGAAGTGCACATCTTCGAGCTGGTGGAAGACGCCGCGCAGGCCGCTGAAGCGGGTGTCGACCAAGAGCTGGAAGACACCATCGCGGGCACCGACTCGACGGGCCCGCAGGACCCTCCGCCCTGGGCGCTGGAGCCTGAGAAGTGGGCGGAGGCTGCGGAAGCCGTGGGCCTCGGCGTGGAGGGCGTGCAGGACAAGTACGAAGAGCCCTTCGTCGTGACGGCGTACCTCTACAAGCTCATCGGCGGGCAGATTCAGAGCGCGGAGCTGCCCAGCGCTGAGGAGGGCGGAGCGAAGCCCCCCGAGACGGACATGACCAAGAAGGGCGCAGCTGCATCGGCGCTGAAGGCGCGCTCTGTGGCCAAGGCTGCACCTCCACAGGCGGCTGGGTGATGGACTCGAAGACGTTCGCTGCGATGAAGGCGAAAGGCGCGAAGACCACCAAGGAGCAGCTCAGCGGCATTCAGGAGCTGGCCAAGAAGAAGCGAGAAGCGAAGGTGAAGCCCGAGGAGAAGGGCACCAAGACAACCAAGGCGTGCATCAAGTAGGGCCCCCTCTCCCCCAATGGAGCTTCCCGAGTGGCCAAGAAGAAGAAGACCAGCAAGCGCCGCTCAGCGGCCCAGAAGTCTCCATCGCTCAGTGCACTCGCGACGCGGGTCCAGGCGCTGGAGAACGACTTCTCCGCGATGCGAGGTGACATGACCAGCTTGAGCGACGACGTGGCCGGGCTCAAGAAGGTGGTGAAGCAAGTCGACGAGCGCACCCTGCGCGGCGAGAAGCTCATGCTCGACATGCAGGGCGAGCAGCGGCGAACAGCGAAGATGATCGACCGCATCGCGCAGCACTTCTCGCTCACGGTGGAGCCTCCTGTTCCACACAGCGCCACACCCACTGAAGACGAAGCACCGCCCGACGCTGACGACCCGGAGTAGGCTCGCGTTGTGGCTGACCCCTCACAGCTGATGTCGCTTCCCCAGGCCGCATCGAGCAGCGACCCGATGACGGCGATCTACCTGCTGGTGGGCGCGTTCGTGGTGAAGGAGCTGCTCACCTTGGGGCGCGACTTCATCAAGGGGCTCGCGGCGCGCAGCGCAGCACGCGAAGAGGAAGACAAGAAGGCGTTGAACAGCCGCGTGGAGGCTCTCCAGAAGAAGTATGACGAGCGCTTCGAGGAGCTGGACGACCAAATCAACGACTTCGACAAGTCGATCTCCGGCATGCAGAGCGAGCTGAAGACGGTGCGTGACACCCTGGAGTCGATTCGAGGCGGCATCGCGGAGATTCGGCAGGGCCTCGACCAGCGCTTCGAGAAGCAGGCCGAGTTCTACCGAGGCACGGTGCGCGACTACACCGCGTCGATCGAGAAGAAGCTCGAAGAGCTGGAGTACAAGCTGCGCCAAGACATGACCCGCGCAGTGGCCGACAACCTGCGCACGCGATCGCGCAAGTAGCTCAGAGCCACGCGAGCGCGATTTCGATGTCGGCGATGCCGGGCGGCTTCGCGATGACCATCTGCGCGACGCCTGACTTCAGCGCTTCGCGCACTTCGGTTTCCTGCGGCGCGGCGGTGATGAGCACACGCCGGGTTCGAGGCGAGGTGTCTTGCGCGAGCAGCATCAGCTCGATGCCGTTCAGCTTGGGCATCATGTAGTCGGTGAGCAGCGCGCCGACCTCTCGTTCTCGCATCGCCGCAGCAGCCTGGAAGGGGTCGGAGAGTACGAGTGGGGTGTGCGTGCAGAACGCCACCATCTTCGCAACGAGCCGCGCAACAGACTCGTCGTCGTCGACCACCAGAACCAAAGCCATTGAGATTCTTGCGCCCCTATGGCAGGTGACCATACACTGCATCGCGTGACCATCCGACTCTTCGACATCGAGGCGCAGAAGACCTTCGAGCAGGAGCTTGAGAGCTACGACCTCCGAGTGAAGGACCGCATGGACAACCCCGGCAGCAACGAGCCGTGGCCCCAGTACCCGAAGCCCCCCGAGCCGATGGTGAACTCGCGTGACCCTGGCCAGCGTGGTGGTGATGACGGTGCGCCGATGGCGCAGGTTCACCCTGGCAGAGGTGGCCCGTTCCCGCTCGTGGGCCGCGACCCCTGCATGGAAGCTCCGCTCGATCTCGACGGCAACTCGCAGTCGGAAGTGAAAGGCCACGAGTCGGTCTGGCAGTTCAACGCGAACGACGGCGAGCTGGAGTCGTCAGACGCTTCACCCTTCAAGCTCAAGAGGTAGGCCATGGCTGACGACACGCACGGCGGTAAGGACAACAGCGACAACCCGAACCGCACTTCGCGCACGATCGCGAAGGAGCGGAACGAGGCGAAGAACTTCGACGAGGGCCCGGCCTACGACATCAAGGGCGGGCACCCCATCACGAAGGACATGCCCTCGCAGGAGTACAAGCCGATGGCCGTGAAGCAGGCCACCGACTCGAAGCCGGTGAGCGACACGAGCGCGCCGTTCACCATCAAGGGCAGCTGAAGCGCCCCCACCCCACGCAAGGAAGCCCCGTCATGGAAGACACCCCGAACACCTCGCAGTACGGCAAGCCGCTCTCCAACGGCGGCAAGCTCTCGAACGAGATCTACGACGCGGAGCACGGGAAGTACGCCGAGAAGCCGATGCCCTCGCCGAGCACCACGCTGCCCGTGAAGCACGACCCGAAGCCGTTCAACATCAAGGGCACCTGAGCAGCACCCACGATCTACAACCCGCTCGGGTTGTCACACCGAGCCCATCAGAGCAGCACCGACGCAGCATGCAGTACCCGCCGCACCTGGGAGGAACACCGCAATGGACAACCTGAACGACTTGCTCAAGAGCGCGAGCACTGGTGACGGCAACGTGCAGCAGAAGATCGAGGGCGCGACCGGCACCTACGAAGACAAGGTGGCCGACGACAAGGACGTGGAGAGCAAGACGGCCTACGGCTCGCTGCCCGCGTCGCAGGACCCGAGCCCGTTCGCGGTCGGCCCCCTCGGCGGTTCCAAGTAGGCCTCGCAGGTCTTCCGCGCTAGGAACTCGCCCCCATGGCCGACTCGTTCAAATTGCTGGGCAGCTACGAGACGACCCCTCTGGGGAACCCTCTGTCGTTTGCGCCGAACGTCGTCGCGCAGATTTCAGAGGGCAAGACGCTCAAGGCGAAACAGCTGTGCGATCTCTCCCTCGAAGTGGACACGCCCGTCGTGGTGCCCTTCGGTGGCGTGGTGAACGCGCACGTGCTGCTCATCAAGGCGACGGGCGGCAAGGTGAAGGCTCGCATCACGAGCGCTGACGGCGCGCTTCAGTCGGTGCCCTTCGACACGTACCTCATCCTGATGTCAGAGGCAGTTCCTCTCACGGCCATCGACTTGACGCGCGTCGCTGGAACGGTCACAAGCGTGCGCGTTTTTCTCGGGGAGAAGTCGTAAGCCCCATCACCACGTCTCACCCGAAGGAGTACGCACATGCCCAGCACCACCACGAAGGTTCGCACTGTCGAAGCGGTCGCCAACAGCGGCGACCTCAACGAGCTGTCTGATGTCGCGCAGAAGGTCGCGCTGGGCACGATGCTCGGCACCGTGAAGAAGACGTACACGGGCCTGACCGCTGCCGCGGCGCACAACCTCACCGATGCCGCGCACGGCTCGGCTCCCGCCGCTGACATCATCAGCTCCGTGCGTGTCACCGCTGGCGCTGCCGCCGCTGGCCTCCGCCAGATTGGCGACGCCGCGGCCACCCCGAGCGCGACCGTCGCGACGCTGAGCGACGACGGCAAGACCATCACGTTCGAGGCGAACGTGACCGCGTTCATCGTCGTCTACAAGGCGAAGGCCGCAGTCGACCCGCTCACCGCCAAGTTCGCCTGATTCAGAAGCCGATGGAGCTGGCCGACGCGAAGAGCATGGCCTCGGCTTCAGAGCAGAGATGAAGGACCCGAGGGGCGGCGGTTCCCGCCCCACACAACGTACCCGCAGCTCACCGCGGCGACTCACAACAGGCTGACTTCGGCCTCACCACGCGAACGACGGCGGTGAATAGTCGGAGACAGTACCGAGGAGAGAAGACATGCCTGATGAAGTTCCCAACACCGAAGCCGTAGTGCCCGGCGCTGACGCCACGCAAGTGGCGACCCCACCGGCCCCTGCCGCAGCCGCAGCTGCGGTTCCTCCCGGCCCGCCAGCCGAGAAGACGATGATGATTCCGACCTCCGCGATGAAGCGGGTGAAGGAAGAGGAGTACGCGAAGGGAAGGCAGGCTGCGCTCGACCAACTCGCGAAAGACGCTGGGTACGAATCCAACGCCGATCTCGTGTCTGCTCTGGCTCAGCTGAGGACGAAGCCAGCAGCCGCAACACCCGCACCAGCCGCACGAGCCGCAGTGCAACCGGCAGTCACACCTGAAGAGACGCCAGAAGACTTGGCGGCGACGCAGGCGGGGCAGGTTGCCACCCGCGGGCAGCAACGAGCGGAGATGGCACTCCAGCGCAATCTGGAGAAGGCCCTCAACGAGCGCAACAAGTACGCAAACAGCGCCTCCGAGTACAAGAAGGAGCTGGAGGCAGCGCGCGCTGAGGTGGACGCGATTCGGGCGGAGATGCACCTCCGTACCATCGCGGCTGGAGTCGGCGTTCAAGATGTCGACTACAGCATCATGCTGCTCACCCGCGAGGTTGAGAAGCTGACTCCAGAGCAGGCGGCGCAGTTCGACGAGCGAGCGTTCTTCGAGGGGCTGAGGAAGACGAAGCCTCTGCTGTTCGGAGAGACGGTGCAGCCCGCTACCACGGGAGTCGGAGGAGGTGGCGCGCCGAAGCCCCCTCAGCCGGGTGCCGCGGTTTCCCAGCAGGCGCAGAACGGGAGAGTCGACGCACGGAAGATGGACCCGAAGGCCTACCAAGACCTTCTCCGCGCGCGTGGCATCAACGGTCACGTATAGGACGTGGCCAGGGGCGCGCAGCGCGACACTGCGCGCTTCCTTGAGTGGGTGTCGTGACGTACCTTCGGCGAGACATGCAGTTCACACCTCGCAGCACACAAGGAAGCGACCCCAATGCCTGACTTCTCAGTAATTGCCCAGTCGCCCGAGATTCGGGCGTTGGTGCAGGACGGAATTCTCGAACGAGCGTTCCACGACTCCCTCTTCCCCCGCCTGCTGTACAGGGGCGAGGCGACCCCGGTGCTCTGGCCCGCGAACATCGGTGACCGGCAGATCTTCACCGGCACCGGCCTACTGCCGAAGCAGCAGCGGCCCCTGGTTCCGGGCAACGACCCGGTGCCGCAGAGCTTCAGCGCCGAGCAGTGGGAGGCGGTCGCGCAGCAGTACGCGGGCTCGATCGACACCCACATGCCGACCGCGATGATGGCCATCGCGAACCTGTTCTACCGGAACGCCCAGCAGCTGGGCCTCCAGGCGGGGCAGTCGCTGAACGGCGTCACGCGCAACCGTCTCTACAACGCGGGCCTCTCGGGGCACACGGTGGCGGACGGAGCCCAGGGCCCGACCAACACGATTCGCGTGAAGCGCCTCAACGGCTTCACCCGCGCGCGTCGGCCTGACCTCGTGGCTGGCTCCGCGGTGCAGTACAACCCGGTCAGCCCCAGCAACCCGCTGCCCATCAAGATCTTCGCGGGCTCGCAGCTGAGCCGGAACGTCGTGGGCTTCGCCAGCGACACCGCGGGCGATGAAGTGGGGCCGGGCACCATCACCCTCGACGGCGCTGCCATCAGCGTGGTCGACCGCGATTACGTCATCGCGGACACCCGCACGAACCTCGTGCGCGTGGGTGGCGGTTTCAAGGTCGACGATGTGACTGCGGTGGACCTGTTCCGCCTCAGCGACATTCGCGCGGCGTGCGCGCGCATGCGGTCGATGAACGTGCCCGAGCATCAGGACGGGTACTTCCACTGCCACATGGACCCGACCTCGGAGAGCCAGATCTTCGCCGACGCCGAGTTCCAGCGTCTGCTCACCTCGATGCCCGACTACTACATGTACAAGCAGTTCGGCATCGGCGTGCTGCTCGGCACGATCTTCATTCGGAACACCGAGAGCCCGGTGCCCGAGACGGTCATCGGCGGAGCGACTGCGACGTTCTCGCAGGACGACAACTTCGCGGGCGAGCTGTACAACACGGGCGTGAACACGGGCGTTCGCATCCACCGCCCGATCTTCACCGGCCAGGGTCAGCTGATGGAGTACCACACCGACCTCGCCAACCTCATCACCGAGGCGGGCATCACCGGGAAGGTCGCCGAGCCGCGCATCACCAACAACGGCATCGACGTGTTCACCGAGCGCATCCAGCTCATCATCAGGGCTCCGCTGAACCGCCTGCAAGATCAGGTGGCCACCAGCTGGAAGTTCATCGGCGACTGGCCGGTGCGCACTGATGGCGCGACGGGCGATGCGGCGTACTACAAGCGCACCGTCGTCGTGGAGCACGGCGAGTAAACCTCGCGCTGCCCCGCGCTGTACCCCTGAGCGGCGGGGCTGGGCGTCTCAGCCCGGCCTCGCCGTTCTCGTTTCCCCACAACAAGGAGCACGCACATGGCGAAGGACGAAAAGAAGAAGACGCAGCTCACCGACCCGTTGGAGGGCGCGAAGATCGCGACGAAGCCGCCTCCGGTCGTGGTGCCTCCGCCACCTGCGCCGAAGCTGCACCTCCCCGACCCCGAAGCTCCGCCCGAGGTGGCTCCTGCCTCCGCGGGCAAGAAGTACCGGGTGGCGCGCACCACCACCATCTCGCTGGGCGGCAACATCACCAAGCTCAACGAGGGCGACATCGTTTCGGAGAGCAGCTACGGCCCCGACATGATGCAGCGCATTCTCGAATCGGGCGTTCCCCTCGTCACTCTCTGAGGTAGCGCATGCCGTCTGCACCGCTGACAGACGCAGAGAAGCAGCGGGTCGCCTACCACATGGGCTACCCCGCGGTGACGAGTGCTGCCTCGGTGGCCTTCGGCGTGCCCACGATGACGCAGACGAACTTCCTCATCTACAACGTGCTCGGGCACCTGATGGACAGCGCGCTGGAGCAGGTGCGCACCATCAGCAGCATCATGGACAACATCGAGACGAAGCTCATCGACGCGCAAGACCGGCTCGCTGCGACTCGACTCGAAGACCTGTACCTGCGCGAAGACGAGTGCGACGCGCTCGACAAGCAGTACCGGAACTGGGGCTACAAGCTCAGCGACATCACCGGAGCCCCGGTCTACCCCTACTCGAAGCGGTACAGCGGTGGCGGTGGCGGTGTCACCAGCGTGCCCATCGTGCGAGGCATGTGAGCGAATGGCGAAGCGATTCACAGAGGTCACGTCGTCGCAGGCGAAGAAGACCCTCGCCAGACGATTCGTGCCTCTCGCTGACTCGCTACGCGACCTGCTCACGAAGTTCGGCCTGCGCTCGTACAAGGTGACGATCGTGCGCGTGGAGTGGAGCGGCGGGAAGCGCGGGCGCGGCACCCCCGTGGTGCTCTCCGAGCTGGTGCTGCTCCCCACGCCGAAGATCTCCTCCTTCGACGCGCTCACGGAGCTGGTGCAGCCGGTCGGCCTGGAGGAGCTGGGCTCTGTTGAGCTGTCGCAAATCAGTGGCTCCTTCACCGAAGAGCAGCTCCGGGGCACCTCGAACGAGGGCGACCCCATCCCGCCGAACCAAGAGTTCTACTACGAGGTGGAGTTCCACCCGCACGACGGGCCCCCGCAGAAGCGCCGCTTCTTCCCTCGCAGCGCCCCCAGCTACGCGCCGGGTGGCCTCCAGTGGCGCATCAGACTGGAGAAGGCCAACGAAGACCGCCAGCGGAACGGTGACGTGGAATGACGACCATCAAGCTCCAGCTGGGTGAGCTTGCGCCGGTCTTCCAGCGCATGGGCCCGCGCGCGGTGGCTGCGGCCAAGCGTGGGGCGCTCCGTGGGGCTCTGCGCGCCGTCTCGACGCTCCAGCGAGCTGTGGGGCAGGCCCCGCCTGCGAACCCTGCTCAGAAGGGTGTGGGCGGCGCGCTCAACACCGGGCACTACAAGCGGAGCTGGAAGGCGGAGCAGCTGCCTGATGGCGCGCGGGTGTACAACACCGCTCCTTACGCGGGCGTCATCGAGCACGGGCGCAGGGAAGGCTCTGCGTTCCCGCCACTGAAGGAGATCGAGCGCTGGGCTCAGCGCCGCCTTGGGCTCAACCCGAAGGAGGCGAAGGCCGCTGCCTTCCCCATCGCTCGCGCCATCGCGAAGCGTGGGCTCCTCGCGCGCAAGGTGATGGGCAACGCCCAGGCGCAGGTGGAGAAGGACTTCCTTGAAGAGGTGCGCAAGGAGCTGGACCGCGAGCTGGCGAGGGGGCCTGTCGTATGACCATCCCTCTGGTGCCAGCTGTCGGGCCGAACGACCCACCGAACGGGCGCGCGTTTCTCGTCACCGCACGCACTCCGCCGATCGTGCACAACGCGACGCAGGAGTGCGACGCGCGTCTGGCCATTTGTCGCGCGCTCGCCGAGTACATCGCAGACCTCTCCTTCAACGCTGACGGCGGGCGGAAGGTGAAGTTCAAGCAGGTGCACGAGGAATTCGCCGAACCCGAGGAGCAGGCCAACTACCCCGCTGCGAAGATCGCGCTGCGTGGCCCAGGCGTCTACGAGGCGCGCAACCTCTCCCCTTCCATCGACCCGAGCGAGCGCGTGCCACAGCCTGATGGGCGCTACCTCATCGTGCCCTGCGACTTCGTGTGCAGCGTCGGTGTGGAGGTCTGGGCGAACGACCCTGAAGAGCGGAGCGCGATGGTCTGCGCGCTGGAGCGCGCCTTCGTTCCCAACTTCAACAAGTTCGGTTTCGACTTGCAGGTGCCGTACTACTTCAACTCGCGTGTCACTTACGCGATGCAGGAACTCGCCGTGGATGACGACGGCGACGTGGCGATGAAGAGGCTGCGCATCGCAACGTTCACGCTGAACGCCAGAGTGCCTTTCGTCACGTTGTTCTCGTTCCCCGATGCACGCCCGTCGTTCGAACTCCAAAGTGTTGGGGACGGTGCCGACGTGCTAGTAAACCTCGAAGTTTTGTAAGGAGAGTCACCATGGCAGGGTTCATTCGTCGGTACGGTTTCAGCCCAGGGGTCGAGACGATTACCCTGATTGAAGGCGTCATCATCGTCGACTTGCCGCCTCCTGGCGCAATCAACGGGGTGTCGTCTGGCACGGTGGGCATCGTCGGTGAGTTCCCCGACATGACCTACGCCACTGCGGTCGACACCGCGGGTGTCGTCACCACGAAGGCGCAGCCCGTTGAAGTCACCTCCGGTCAAGACATGATTGACAAGGTGGGCGGCTGGGACCCCACCCTCGGCGACTTCGGCAACAGCGGCGGCTCTGGCTTCGAGGCCCTGCGCAACAAGACGTTCGCGCGGCTCATCATCACCCCGGTGAACCTCGCCTCGGGCGGAGCTGGTCGCGCGTGGCGCGACCTCCCCACCAACCTCTCGGCGACTTCCGCTGTGCCCTCTGTGCCGATGGCTGGCGCGCGAGTGGAAGCAGGACGCGAGTTCGCCAACGGCACGTACCGCGTGCGGCTCGCCAAGCGCATCAACTTCACCTCGTTCGGGCACTTCGCCAACGCGATCGACGGGCGGGTCACCGCGGTGGCTGCTGCCGTCACCCAGCTGTTCAACACGGGTGTGCCCATCGCCATCGGTGGCCTCTCGCGCACCGGCACCACCGTCACTGCGACGGTCGCGGCGCACAACTACGTCGTGGGCCAGACCGTCTACATCTCCCCCGGTGAAGCGAACTTCCCCGCGGGCGCGAAGGTGGTCACGGTGCAGACGCCGACCACCGTCGTCTACGAAGAGGCGGGCGCGGCGGTCGTCTCCACGGCGGCGCAGAACGTCTCGGCGGTGAACTTCCTCACGGCCAACGCTGGCCTGCCCGTCACCAAGGGCACCATCGTGGTGCTTGGGCAGGTCGGCGGAGCTGGCGCGCTGGGTGCCAACGCGGGCACCTTCCGCGTGCAGGTGGCTCCCACGCTCATCCACCAGCTCACGCTGGAGCGCATGGACGGAGCGAGCTTCGCGTGGACCACGGGCTCCAGCCTGCCCTTCCGTCTGCACCCCGACTCCGACGCCGACTCGGGTGGAAGCGTCAGCAACACGGCTCTCGCCGACGCGGCAGGTTACACGCTGCCCTGCCGTCCCGCTCCGCTGGCTGGCGAGACGGGCACGGTGCCTGCTGCGACCAACCTCCCGCCCGTCACGGTTCCGCCAGTGGTCACCGCGGGCTCGTGGGACGTGCTCTCGGGGCTCACCCTGCGCTCGCACCAGACGGCTGGCTTCGTCTACACCGCCACGGTGCAGGCGCGGAACGCGGTCAACGACGCGGCTCTCGATGCGCTCTACATCACGGCGATCGACGGGCAGCTCCAAGACATCTCCCCGTCGCGCGACATCAACATCGTGTACGCGGCACGCACCAGCAAGCTGATTCGCACGGGCCTCAAGACGCACATCTTGAACGCCTCTGCGGTCGGCCTCGGGCGCATGGCCTGCGTCGCGCCGAACCTCCAGACCGTCTCGGCTTCCGTCGCGACGGGCGACACCGACCCTGGTGTTGGTGGGGCGACCTCGGGGCGGCACGAGCGCGTCATCTACAGCTGGCCCGGCGCACAGACGTTCGTGCCTGAAGCGGTGGGCACGCGGCTCAACACCGCTGACACGCTCAACACCGAAGACGGCATTCTCGACGTGCGCGGCGATGGGTGGATGGCCTCCGTGCTCTCCAACCTGCCGCCTGAGCGCAACCCTGGCCAGGGTGGGCCTCCGGTCGACGCGGTGCTGGCTCCGGTGCTCGGGCTCCAGCGCGGGCTCAGCAACCTCACGATGGGCGACTACATCAACATGCGCGCGACCGGCATCGCTGGCCTGCGCATCGATCGCACGGTCGGCCCCATCTTCCAGTCGGGCATCACCACCTCGCTGGTGTCGGGCCAGAAGAACATCGCTCGGCGACGCATGGCCGACTTCATTCAGGACTCGGTGGCGCGCAGCATCGTCACCTTCACGAAGCAGCCACTGACCACGAAGCTGAAGGACGACATCGTGGGGCAGATCGACGACTTCTTGAACATCTTGAAGAGCCCCAGCAACCCGCCTGCCCAGCGCATCGTCGACTACCAAATCGACGACAAGAGCGGGAACACGCCAGACCTCGAAGCGAAGGGCATCTTCGTGGTCATCGGGCGCGTGCGCACGCTGGCGAGCGCCGACTTCATCGTCTTCCAGACGGAAATCGGCGAAGGCGTGGTCATCAGCACCAACTGAGCTTCTTGACCGCCCCCTCGGGGGCGTGCAACATCAGGCTCGACGTAACCGGCTTCGCCACCTGCCTGCGCAGGTGGAATAGGGCGCGGCTCCTCCTCAGATTGGCTGAGGTGGACCGCGCCTTTTGCTTTTCCAGCGGAGGGAGTGACCATGGCGAACCAGAGAATCAAAGGGCAGGAAGTGGAAGTGTCGGTGCTGCATGACGGGGTGACCTCCGTCTTCACCGACATCAACTCGTTCGAGATGATGAGCGTCACCGAGACGACCGAGGAGGGCTACCTCGGCGAGAAGGCGAACCGCTACGACGAGTTCTACAAGGGCTACACCGGCAGCATCAAGATGCACAACAGCAACGGGGAGCTGTTCAAGTTCATGAACATCATCAAGGACCGTGCGCAGCGCCGCACGCCTGGGGTGGTCATCAACATCAAGGCCACGCTGAACTTCCCCAACCAAGTCGATCGCCCGCGCGTCAACCTCAACGACGCCTTCTTCGACGAGATGGGCATCGCGTTCGGCGCGCGCGACGCCTACGCGGAGACGACCCTCAACTTCAAAGGCACCGAGTTCAAGGTGCTCTAACCCGCAGCACCCCGGAGGCTGAACCGTGGACATTCCTCAGAAGAAGAGCCGACCAGTGAGCCTGTACGACGTACCACCCCGTCTCGCTGAAGCGTGTGGCGTGAAGGAAGTGGGGCTCGTGCAAATCACCGCCGACGAAGAGAAGCTGTGCTTCAAGCGCGCGAAGGGCGACCACGCTGCGACCGCGATGGAGCTGGCGAAGGCGGCGCTCGTGGAGGTTGACGGGAAGACCCTCAGCTCGCACGACGGCTCGATCGACACCTTCTGGAAGGACTGCGACCCACGGCTCCGCCAGCTGGTCATCACCGCCTACGTCGAACTGCATGCGGCTCCAGAGGAGGAGCAGGATGCTTTTCTGAAGAGCCGGAGAACGCGCGTCGCGTAACCCTCTCCGGCCTTGCGCTCAACTTGCAAGAGCTGGAGGCGCGCCGTGGTGACGGCGAGACGCGCATCTGGAGGCAGGTGGCTTTTCTCGGGAGGTACGCGCATCAGCCAGCAGATGTCAGCTTGAGTCTGTCGACGGGTGACCTTCAGAGGCTCGTAGCTGCGACAGCGAAGCTGCTGGAAGAAGAGAAGGAACCGAACGACTAGGAGGCGCAGTGGCTCAGACGCTTGAACAGATTGTCGAGACACACCTCAAGGTCATCGACGCGGCCACAGGGCCCCTCGCGAAGATCGCTGCCCAGGCAGAGAAGACCGCGGGGGGCCTTGAGCACGCTGGCCGCGCAGCTGCACATGGTGGAGAGGCTGGCGGCGGGGCCTTCTCGAAGCTGTTCGGTACCCTCCAGAGCATGGCTGGCATCGCGGGGGTGGTGGGAGCTGGGCTCTCGCTGCACTCCGCGATCGAGTCGACCGAGAAGTACATGAAGAACCTGAAGGAGGTCACCGAACTCACGGGCTCCACCGTGAGCCAGACCGACTTCCTCTTCAGCTCTGCGCGAAAGGCCGGTGTCGAGTACGAGACGATGGCCAACACGATGTTCCAGCTCTCGCGGCGCGGCTCGCAGCTGGCCACCTCGCAGGCTGCGATGACACAGCAGGTGCCCGGCATGGCGAAGCGGTTCGCTGCGCTCGGGGTGAACCTGAAGGCCGGGCCGGTGAAGTCGCTGGAGGCGATGAGCGACGCGGTGAAGAAGGGGAAGATCGGCGCAGGCGAGCTGATGGCTCAGTTCCGCATCCCACAGAAGGCTGCCAACGACATGGCGGAGTTCCTCGGGCAGCTCGACAAGAAGCAACTCGCTGCGGCGAAGAAGGGTGGGAAGGGGCTCATCGGCGACACCGAGATGAACGCCTTCAAGCGCATCGAGCAGGCGCAGCATCGCATCGCTGACGCCTGGAACCGCATCAAGGTGCTCGTCATCACCAAGCTGTACCCGGTCGTCGCCAACATGGCGGAGGGTTTTGCGGCGAAGCTGGAAGCGGCTCTTCCGAAGATTCAAGAGGCGATGAGCTTCGTCGCTGACAACATGGACCGCATCGTTGCAGCGGCCAAAGTCTTCGTCGCGGTGATGACAGCGAAGAAGGTGTTGTCGGTGCTGTCAGGAGGACTCGCAGAGTCTCTGGCGAAGAAGACAGCGGGCCTCGCGGCAGGCGGCTTCGACATGGCCGCGTTCAAGGCTGGTGGTATCGGCGCTCAGTTGCAGGTGCTCAACACCAGTCTGCTCGGAATGCTCCCCATCGTCATCGCGGTCGCCGCAGCGGTGGCCATCGCCTACTTGGGCTTCAAGGCCTTCGAGAAGAACATCAAGGGCATCGGCGATGCGATTCGGCTGCACATCGATTTCATCGTGGCTCGCTTCGAGCTGATTTGGGAGTCGCTCGGGCAGCTCGGGCACGCCATCACGAGCATGTTCGGAGAAGGCAGCAGCTTCAGCGAAGTCGTCGGCTATATCGCTGCGCTCTCGTTCGACTACGTGCTCCAGGGCTTCGACTTCTTCGTTCACATTCTCCAGACCGTCGCTTCGATGATGGTGGAGCTGGCGAACATGTTCCAGTGGCTGTGGAAGGACGTGCTGCACGATCTCTGGATTGAGTACGTGCAGGACCCCTTCCTCTCTTCGATGAAGTCGATTGCCACGGGCGTTGGGAAGGTCGTCGACTTTCTCGTGGACCAGTACAACACCATTGTGAAGTTCTGGGGTGGCGCAGGCATGGCCAAGGGCTCGTTCAAGCTCGACTGGGGCTTCCTCGAAGAGCCCATCAAGCTCTTCAAGAAGCACTGGGACATGACCGGGCTCCAAGCGAAGGAGCGCGTGCGCACGAACCGTGAAGAGGAGGCGCGCAAGAAGAAGGCCCCCGAAGACACGAAGCCTGCGAAGACGGAGATGAACTTCCCCAACGCACGCTTCGACATCACGCAGAACTTCGCCGAAGGCTTCGACCCTGACCGCATTGCGGTGGCGTTCGCGAACGACCTCGCTTCGATGGGCGAGATGCGCTCCAGCTCCACGATGGTGCTCGCCACCAACGGGGTGCGCTGATGGCTGAGCAATCTGCCTTCGTCATCGCGACGCTCGACACGGACGGGCAGACACCGAAGGGCGACAAGCTCACCCTCGCGGGCCGCGCACTGCCCTACCAAGGGCTCAGCCTCGAAGGCTCGATGCGCATGGAGACGACGTGGTACCCCGGCAACGCGGTGGCCACGATTCAGATGTTGGGGGCGGAGGAGAAGCCCACCACCATCACCGGCATGTGGAAGGACAAGTTCCTCCGCTCGCTCACCGACGATGTGATTCCTCGGGCTGTCGAGCCCACTGCCATCGCGCTCCTCAACGAGCAGCCGCTGCCCGACGTAGACAACCTCGTCAAGGCAGTGGAGCGCATGCGCCTCTCGGGGCAGCTGCTGAAGGTGACCTGGGGCACCATTACCCGCATCGGGGTGATGTCGCGCTTCAAGCAGAACTGGGTTCGCTTTGAAGACGTGGAATGGGAGATGGAGTTCCAGTGGATTTCCCGCGGCGAGAAGCAGTCGCCAGTCACCTCTTCCGTGCCCCCCGAGGCGTTCTCCTTCTCGAAGACGATGGGCGAGCTGGTCGACGCGCTGAAGAAAGCCGTCGATGTCGGAGTCGGAGTGGTGAACACGGTCACGGTGCCATTTCAGGTCATCGAGGAGTTCACCGACACCGTAGACGAGGCACTGAGCATCATCGAAGGCGCGGCTGATGAGATGGCCAGCGCGGTTGACAACGCCACGCAGCTCATCTCCCTGCCACAGGACGCCTCGGCGCGGGCCCTCGCAGCTGCGGAGAGCATCAAGTCGTCTGCGAGCACCATCATCACAGCGGTGGAGGGCACCCCACCACTGGAACTCATCAAGACGGCTACGCCGGAGGCGCTCGATCTTGGCGACGCGCTCCAGGCCGACACCTACGCGCGCGGCATCAAGGACGCAGCTCGCGCGCTGCAAGCCTTCGTTGCAGCCCAGGGCGATGAGCTTCGTGCGGGGCTCGACAACGACACCCTGCTCGCGGTCTTCGTCGCGCGCGCACCGCTCGATCTCCGCGACGTGTCTCAGCAGTATTACAACACGCCCGACCAGTGGCGGCGGCTGCTCACGTACAACCAGCTCACCACCTCTCAGCTCAACATCGGCGCGTTGGTGCTCGTACCCAAGCTCGAAAACGCGGACGGGCGGGCCTGATGAGCGTCTACTACCCAGCGGTGGTGGTGAAGCTCGTCATCAGGTTCGACGAGGCGCTGCTCTCGGGCAGCACCCCTTCACCGAAGTCGGCGGAAGACACGGCCAAGGCTGGGGTCAAGCCACCGGGTGGGGCCTCGGAGCAAGCTGCGCTGTTCGACAACGGAACAGATGGCCTCTCACATACGCTCGTAGCGGTGCCCAAGTCGGGGAGCATCGAGCTGCCGAGCTACCGGCAGACGCCGAAGTTCAACCTGACCTTCGCGTACAAGGACTTCCCGGTCGACCCGCGCGCCATTCGTTCGATGGCCGCGCGGATCTACATCGGCACCATCAAGGCGGCGAACTTCGCCTCCGGCATGCGCGGGCTGAAGGACAACCTCTCTTCCGGTGAAGGCGCGCGGCTCGCGAGTCAGCTGGCTCTGAAGCCTGAGAACCTGATGCTGGTTGGGTTGGTCGACAACCTCACCGCCGACCACAACGACAAGGGCAGCGAGGTGACGATCGACGGACGCGGCATCTCCGGCGCACTGCTCGACTCGAAGATCTCCGCTGACCACCTGAAAGAGCTGAAGGTCGACAAGCCCATCAACGAAGTGGTGGAGCAAATCTGCTCCTTCTACCCGCAGGGCTCCAACATTCCGGTGCGCATCGAGAAGAAGGAGTGGCCCAACGGCATCCCGAAGCCAGCTGCCGACGACATCATCTCGCGCGACAACAAGGGGCAAGACGGGAAGAAGAAGAGCCTCAACCCGGTGAAGGCTGACCCCAACTCGGTGGCGTACTGGGACCTCATCACGCGCGTGTGCGAGCTGGTTGGCGCGATGCCGTACTTCATCGCTGACGAGCTGTGGATTCGCCCGGTGAAGAGCATCTTCGACCAGAAGAACGCGGGCTACGCAGGCACGGGCGACACCCCGTTCAACGGGCCGAACGGAGAGGGGAAGCCACGCACCATCCAGCTGAGCGGCGGCAAGACGCTCGACGTGAGCTTCCGCAAGATGATCTACGGGCGCAACCTGCTCAACTTCAAGCTGGAGAGGAAGTTCGGCGGCTCGCCTGTGCCGTGGGTGCAGACCGTCTCGCTCGACATGAGCAAGAAGCCGAAGGAGCGGCTTATCTTCGGCGACTGGCCACCCCTCACCGACCAAGAGAAAGCTGCTTCGTCGGTCGACCCCTCGGGCAAGCAAGCTCGTGGCGAGGCGCTGCGCATTCCGGTGCCCGGCATCACAAGCGTCGACCGCCTTACGGCGATCGCGCAGAACATCTACAACGAGATTGGCCGCGGCGAGATGGGCGGCAGCGGGGCGACGAAGGACTTGGCCTCGCTCGGTGGCGACAACACCGACGCCGACATCATCAAGCTGCGCCCCGGTGATGCGATCGAGTTCGCCGTGGACTCCAGCGGCCTCCAGGCCTTCCCTCCGGTGGTCAGCGAGCTGGCCACGCAGGCTGCACAAGCCCCTGGGGAGCTGGAGAACACCATTCAGAAGCAGCTGGGGTGCTCCAAGCGTCTCGCGGAGGTGCTCGCGGGTACCGCCCGCGGCAAGTTCGCTGCGCTCCAGAACGTCTTTCGAGTGGCCAACGTGAAGTACGCCTGGAGCATCAGCTCCGGCATCGCGGTCGACTTCGACTTCCAGAATTACGTCACGGCACGGTACGACTTCGACGCTCCGAAGACCGGCGACGAGCTGGGCTCTGTCGCTGTGAACGAGACAGCCTCCTACGGCTCTGCACCGGGGAGCGCCTGATGCTTCGCAAGTCGCGAGTCGGCACCATTCCAGACCTCACCCGCCTCTCGGCTGGTGTGTCGCGGCCCGGCATCGACCCACGCATCAATGTCTCGCGGGCGGAGGCGCTCAAAGACAGCACCATCGACAAGGAGCACGGGCACTACGTTGACGTGCAGCTCCTTCCGAGTGGGCTGGAGCTGACCTGCCGCGTACCGCAGGAGTACGCGGGGAAGGACTTCGGCAACCACGAGGGCATCATTCACGAGGGTGACGAGCTGTACATCGCCATTCCCGAGGGTGACCCGACGCTCGGGCCGATCGTCATCGCGCGGGTGTGGAGCGAGCAGTACCCGCCTCCCGAGCTGGTGGAGAAGAACCCGAAGGACATCGTGCGCGTGTTCGAGAAAGACATCTCGTTCCGCGCGCTGCTGCAAGGCGACAAGTCGGAAGCTCACATCGAGTTCAAGGACAAGCAGAAGCTTACCATCAAGATTGGTGACTTCGAGGTCATCATCGACAACAGCTCCAGCCCGACCACCGCGCACTTCAAGACCGATGACGGTGACGTGTTCAAGCTCACGAAGGACGGGTTGGAGCTGGGCGTCGAACCAGACGACTTCGTGGCCCTGTCGACGCCGACGAACGACGATCTCGCGGAGCTGCACGACAAGCTCGACGCGCTGGTGACCAAGTTCAACGCGCACAAGCATCAGGTATCTGGCATCGCCACCGCTGGTGGCCCGACCTCACAGACGCAGACCGCCCCGGTGAACAGCGCCGCTCCAGACAACGCGCCTGCTGACGCCCCAGCTGCCATGGACGATGTAGCGAGCGAGTTCACGAAGTCGAAGTAGGAGAGGAGGAACGATGCCAGCCATTCCCGTAAGCCAGAAAGACGCCGACCGGATGGTGCTCTACGAGGCCGACGTGAAGGCCATCTTCCTCAACGGCACGTCGGGAGGCACTCCGGTGCTGCCCGTGCAGTTTCTGCCTGCGGTCTACAACCCCGCGTTCGAGCAGTTCATGCGCGCATCGTTCATCTCGATCGCACGCATGATGCTTTCCTTCCAGGCGTTCAACAACGCGGTGGGGCCGATGCCCCTCACCTCCGGCAGCTTCACCACGCGCGGGCAGACGCTGCTGGTGCTCGCAGCTGGCTCAGGCTTTCACGGGAGCCCTGGGCAGCTCATCGGCATGAACATTCAAATCGACGGCGTGAACAAGGGGGTGTCGCGCGTCTATACGAACGAAGCGAGCAGCCACAAAGCGTTCGTGATGAACCCGCTGCTCGTCACCGGCATCGCTGCTGGTGCGCACACCGTTTCGCTGACGGCCCTCGCGGGTACCAGCACTGATGGCAACGACATCTTCAACGCGACTGTGATTGAGCTTCCCTTCTAACCATGGCTGCCTACTTCGACATCGAGCAGTTCCCGAAGGACCCCATCTTGGGGTTCCAGCACCGCTTCCGGGTGACGGCGCGGCTCGCCTCCGGCGCGATCGATGCGGCCTACGCAGGCCTCGCGTACTTCACCTCCAGCGACGCGGCCATCGTCATCGACCCGCTCTTCCCGTTGCCTGGGCAGCCCATTCCGGGTGGTACCAAGATCTTCAACGTGAAGATGAACACCGAGGGCCCTCAGACGGTCACGGTGCAAGACGGCTTCACCGCTGCGGCCACCGCTCGGTGCAACGTGCGCTTCCGGGCACAGGGCTGGGGCCTCGAAGACGAAGGCTATATGCCCTACGGCGATGCCACCTCCGGCATCGGCGTTTCGATTCGGAAGGCGAAGGCCATCACCACCCGCGAGGTGGACGTGACCGTCTCCAACCTCGTGCAGGACAACAGCCAGTACCTCGCGGGCGACGCGCTCAACCCTTCGACGTGGACCGTGGAGCGCCTCGACATCGGGCAGCTGCTGCACGTCGTCGCAGTCACCCAGGTGGGCACGTACACCTACCGGCTGATGACCCTGGAGGAGCTGGGGCCCGTCTCCGTCACGCACCGCGCGGGCAGCACCACCCTGAAAGACACCTCTGGCGCGCTCATCGTCTCGCCACGAAGCGCTGACTTCCTGGGGCTGCTCGACGAAGACAAGACGACGGAGCAGCGTGCGCTCACCACCTCGAAGAGCGCAGTGCGCGATCTCGCAAACCCTCAGCTCCCTCTGCCGAACTGGCACGCGGGCACGCTCCAGCTCGACGCAGGCGGCGACTACAAGCTGGAGAGTGGCGCTTCGCTGGTGCGCAAGCTCATCTTGCGGCGGCTCTTCTCCACGCCGGGCGACTTCTTCCACCTGCCGAACTACGGCATCGGCATCAAGCTGAAGGAGCCCATCCCGAGCACGAAGCTGGCTTCGCTGAAGAGCCAGATTGAACTTCAGTGCCTTCAGGAGCGGGAGGTGGCACAGGCCAGCGCTTCCATCACCCTGGCCACGAACGGGGTGCTCACCGTCACGGTGAAGGCGAAGCTCCGGCCCACGGGCGAGGTGCTCGAAATCGGGTTCAAGTCGAACGACAAGGGCCTCGTGCTATGAGGAGCGCAAATGCCTGATTTCCCTACATTCAACGACTACTTCCGGGTCGCTCGCGACGAGACGCTGCTGCGGAACTCGAAGGTGTCACGGGAGGCAGTTGAGCGGGAGGGCATGGACGCCAACATCTTGGTGGCAGCCATCGCCGCGGTGGGCGACCAAGTGACCGGCCAGCTGGCCATCGTTGAGGCAGGCACGTTCATCGACAGCGCGGTGGGCCCAGCGCTCGATCGACTCGTCTTCGACCGCTACGGGCTCGTGCGGAAGCCTGCGGCCAGCTCTCAGGGCACGGTGCAGTTCCGCACCGACGTTGCTGCGCCGGTCACCTTCACCATCCCCGTGGGTGTGAAGCTGAGCACCTCAGACGGCATCGAGTTCATTACCTCCGACTCGGTGGTCTTCCTCGCGGGCTCGGTTGGCCCCCTGGCGTGCGGTGTGCGCAGCTCCTTGGCGGGGGCCAGCCAGAACGTGAAGGCCCTGGCCATCAACAGCATCACCGGCAGCATCACCAGCTCGCCGACCGACCTGACCGTCTCCAACCCCTTCGCCACAGCTGGAGCTGGCGACGCCGAAACCGACGCCTCCCTGCGCGATCGCGCGCGCCGCTTCTTCACCACGGTGCGCCGGGGCACCCTGGGCGCGCTGGAAGCGGCGGCGCTGGGTGTTTCAGGGGTCACCACTGCCAAGGCGTTCGAGGTGGTCGACTCACTGGGCAGACCTGCGCGCATCGTGCAGCTCGTGGTGAGCGACGCCTTCGCCGAGCAGTTCATCGACTACGACACGGTGCCGATTCGGTACCAGACGCAGAGCCAGCTCCTCAGCACCTCCGTCTTCAACGCGCTCGCCGACGTGCGCCCCGCGGGCACCTTCGTGCAGGTCATCGTCGCCAACGTGGTGCTCCAGAGCTTCCAGCTCGGGCTCTCCTTCAACGCGGGCACCGATGTGAACACCGCGGCGCTCGCGGCGCGCGCGGCCATCGTCACCTACGTCAACGGACTCGCGCCGGGGGCTCCCATCGTCAACGCTGACGCGCTGGCCATATTGGCGAATGTCACAGGCCTCGCGCCGAGCGGCAACACGATCGTGAGCCCCGCTGGCAACGTCACCGCGAAGCCGCTTCAGGTGCTGCGCACCAGCCTTGGCCTCGTCACCGCCGTCTCGGCGCAGACCGACCAGCCGATCGTGACTGGCACCAACCCCGACGCTTTCACGCTCGCTTCAAGCTGATAGGAGAACACCATGGCCACCCTCCCAGTAGTCGCCAAGACGTACAGCGCGCGCGGCAACGTGCCCCACGTGAACAACGCCACGGCGCTGGGTGTCGCGCAGAGTGCTCTCTGGCAGCTCAAGGAGCACATGAAGAACACCCTCGCGGGTGGCACGCTCTTCGGCACGCGCCACGCGAACAGCGTGTGGACCGTGATGGGCTCCAGCAACAGCACCGTCGCAGCGATGGACGCGGTTGACCGCTGGACCACGTTCGCCAACCTCATCTGGGCGGCGAACGGCACGGCGCACAGCTGGATCGTGCTGCGCAACACCACGCTCGGCTACGAGGTCTGCCTCGACTGCAACCCCGCCAGCTCCACCAACATGGGCTTCGCGGTGGCAGAAATCGCCACCCCGTTCACGGGTGGCACGACGTTGACGCGCCCCACCGCGACCAACGAGTTCTGCATGGGTAACACCGGCACCGGCCCCACCTCGACCTTCACATGGTTGGGCGATGCGGCCACCGGCAACTTCAACTGGACCCACTACATCACCGCCGACGACGGCCAGTTCTACTTCCTCTGCTCGCGCACGGGCCTCGGGCAGTTCTCCACCTTCATGGCGGTGCAGAAGACGGTAGGCGCAGGAGGTGGTGACACGCGCAACGTCTTTGCGATGGGGCAGGGGCTCAGCACCGGGCGTGGTGCGCCAAGCTGGGGAACCATCGGTGCTGCGGCTGCTGGGTGCACTGGGCGTCTTCAGAACGGAGCTGCGAACACACTCGGCGGCATTCAGGCGTCGGGGCACTTCGGTGCCACGGCGTGGCCTGGAGGCACCGGCATCGACTCTGTGACCGGCAACTACCTCGCCTTCCCGAACCACGTCAGCTCGCTGAGCGCGGCGCAGCCGTCGTACCGCGGCTACTTCCCAGACCAGTACGCGGTGGCGACGGCTCCGGTCGGCGGAGCCATCCCTTCCGCGGCTGCACAGGAGCGCATCATCGCGGGCGACTTCATCGTGCCGTTCCCCGGAGTGAACCCCATCATCTGAAGCGAGGTAGTCGATGCCCGACGTGAACAACATCGACTTCATCGACACTCCCGTCTACACGGCGGGCATCACGGGTTTGTTCGATGTTCCGAACTCGAAGCTGACGTTCATCCCCACAGACATCTACTCGACCGGCGCAACGGGGCTGTTCGATGTGCCGTACTCGCGCATCACGGCAATTGGCATCGCTGAGCCTGTGGTCCCCTCGGCTCCGGTCATCAGCAACGTCACGCCTGCGGCAGCTTCGGCCATCGCGCCGACCGATATCTTGGGCTTCGACATCACAGACCCCGAGGGCTTCACGCGCATCTTGCTGGTGGCCGACTTCCCGACGCTCGGCATCAGAGAGGTCATCCACGATGGGCTCTCCTTCAGCGCGAACTACAACGGCTTCGGGAACTCGCGCACCGTCATCACCAACGGCTTTCAGTACCGCCTCTTGCGCAAGGGCGGGTGGCCTGTGAGCCCGGTCATCATCCCCTACGCCATCGACGCCACCGGGCAGGAGAACCCATGAGCGGCCAGCCCGTACCTTCCCCGATTCCACCTGCGAAGCTCGCCTACTCAGGCTCGCCGTTCGTCATCGCGACGGGGCTTGAGACGATTCCCTGCGACTTCCCATTCGTGCTGCTCAAGAACAACACGGGCAACGTCATCTACATGGGGGGAACCAACCCGGCGATCGCGCCTGGGCAGTACATCGGGCAGCGGGTCATCACGCAGATTGACCCGACCGGCAATGCAGGCGTGGGCTTCGTCATCACCGGCCCTGGGCTGGTACAGCCCATCGTCTCCGCCACGGTGCTGAACTTCTACGGTGGCGGCTACAACGAGTCGATGGAGTGGGTGTGGAACGGCTCCAACTGGCTCAACGTCAGCGCCGCCGCGACCAACCCGCTTCAGAACAACCTGCCGCCTACGGCGAACTTCAACACGGTCGATGTCAGCGGAGTCGCCACTGCCAACCTGCTCTCTGTTGGGCAGGCGCTGCGCTCGATGGGGTCGGTGAACTGGGAGACATCCAACGTCATCGGCAACCCAGGCATCTTCACCACCAACATTCCGCCCGGTGGCGCGACGCGCCTGCACATTCAGGGCACCAACCCGATTGGCGACATCGTTTTTCAAGGCACGCCGTTCCTGAACCAGCCTGCTCCGTGGCCCAGTGAAGCCTTCCCGATGGAGGGATACTTCCACACCATCTACAATGAGCCTCTCGGCTTTCCGTTCTTGGTGACCTTTACCTTCCAAGACGAGAGCCTGCTCGCGTTCTCGGGGTTCAAGCTGAACACGCCGAAGGTGACCCTCCTCCCAGGCGATCGTCTCCACCTGCAATGGATTGGAAGCAACGGCGGCTTCTGGCAGGAGATTGGGCGTTCGCTGAAGCAGTTCGGGCTCCAGTACGACTTCACTTCACAGTTTGACCAGCCGCTCGACTCGCACGGTGCGGAGATCTTCAACCTCAACCTCGACACGATCTTCAGCGACAACATCGCCCAAGCGAACCAGTTCCCGACGCACCTCTCGCCGCTCAACCCAGGCTGGGTCTACGACGGCAAGGAGATGCTCATTCAGAACATCTCCACCGGGGCGTACAACCTGCACTTCTCTGACGAGGGCACCCTCGCCAACTCTCGCGTGCGCCTCACCACGGCGACCATCACGCTGAAGCCGGGCGACACGCTGCGTCTTCGATACAGCGTGGCGAAGACGGCGTGGTGTGAGGTTCATCGCAGCATCTTGGTGCCCTGATGGCTGCGCTTCAGACCTTCAGGTTGTACGACAGCTTGTTCCAACCCCTCATCGGGGCCACGCCGACGTTGCCCGTGTACTGCGACTCAACTGGAGCCCCCGTTGCGCCGCCTGCGGTGTTCCCCATCGGGCTCGGGAAGTACGGCTTCATCTACGACAACCCGAACGTGCCGCGCGTGTACCGCGTTGACGGTGGGGTGAACGCAGTGCCGCGCTACCTCGTGGGTGGCAACGGTGGAGACGTGAAGGCGTTCGGCATCTACAACCTGCTCGGCACTCCGACTGACCCAGGCTCCGCGCCGACCTTTCAGCAGTACGTGGACCAAGCGAACGCGCCCCAGGCTCAGCCTTCGCTGATTCACCCCGCGGTGGGGCTCTACTTCTTCGTGCCCAGTGCAGGCGACATCTCAGCGGGTCGTTCCTTCGTCATCGACACCGACGCGGCCAACGTGTTGGTACCTGAGCAGTACGACGGCACGGTTGGCAACATGCCAGCGGGCGGCACCCCTGGTGACCCACAGGTGTCGAACTTCACACCCGCCTTGGCCTCTGCGGTCGGCCCCACAGACACCATCGCCTTCGATGTAGTGGACGTGCCCGTTCCTCTCCAGCGAGTGCTGGTGCTGGTGAGCTTCCCGAACTTGAACCTCTACGAGGTGGCGCACGACGGCGACGCGCTGGGGCCGCGGTACGCGAACCAGTTCTGCTCACGGGAACCCATCGCCAACGGCTACAGGTACACCCTGCTCCGCGACGCTGGATGGCCGGGCAGCCCTCGCATCATCCCGATGGCCTTCGACAACGGCGGCGGGGTGAACCCCATCAGCAGCGTCATCTACGGCTGGACCCTGGTGGAGTGACCGATGCCTCTTCCGCTCGCATGGACTCTCATCTCCCCGCCCGCAGCCAGCGGGGGCGCTCAAGCGGGCGGTGGCACCTCTGCGCCGTTCCTGCCGTGCCCGATCGAGCCGTACACCCAGCAGGAGCTGCTCGATCTCTTCGAGCGTCTCTTGCCGCATCACTACCTCGACCCGTTGAAGACCATCGGGCCGGGCTACGAGGTGCTCCAGGCAGCTGCGGCGATGGGCGCTCGGCTCTCGCAAGCGGTGGAGCGGTACGGCTGCGGGGCATTCATTCTCAGCTCCACTGGCGGAGCCAAGGCAGTCGGCGCTGTGGAGTTCTACCGCCCAGCTCCGAACGAGGAAGGCATCCCCGTCACCATCTTGAAGGGCACGGTGGTGAAGTCGAGCAAGGGCGGGCGGAAGTACGTCACAACCGCTGACGCCGTGTTCGCTCCGTCTGACCTCGGGCCATTCACGGTGCCAGTGGAAGCGCTGCTCACCGGGTACAACTACAACGAGCCCGGCATCGTGATGACCGCTGACGGCTCTGCGCTCGAAGGTGAGATCGACACGATCGTCACCTTGGTGGAAGACCCCGACGTTGGCGACGTGACCTTCCGCGTGCGTCACCCGACAACCACCACGGGAGGCGTTGACGCCTCGCTCGACCAGCACGGCAAGGACCGGCAGATTCTCCGCGGCATCAGCGAAGGCGACGAGTCGTACCGCGGGCGCATCAGGGCCATCCCCGACAACATCAGCCCCAACGCGGTCGACCGCGCGCTTCAGCAGCTCCTGCTCCCGTACAACCTCTCCTACGAGTTCATCGAGACGTGGGAGATGGGGTACACGACCTGCTGGGACGGCCCGCCAGACGAGATTCCGGGCAGCCAGTACGACCCCAACATGTTCTGCTACGACGACCCGCGGAGCCCTTCTCCGTTCCGCGGGCGCTGGCTCGACGAGAACGAAATGCGCGGGGCCTTCATCGTGGTGGTGCCGTACTTCGGCCCCCTGGCCGACTACGGCATGGCCTACGACGACACCGCGGCCAACGCCACCGCGCTCTCCAACCCCTTCGGGCGTCGCGCTGTCGGCGCGTGGGACTCTTCGCTCATCTACGAGCTGGGCCCCTACGCGAACGCTGCTGCACGCGCGGCTGCTGTCGTGGTGCCAGCGGACATCGGGAAGTTCGCGATTCAGTCAGACGACGGCACCATCTGGAAGCTCACGTCGATCTTCCCGACCTGGGTGCAGCACTACACGCCAGAGAGCTTCGGGTACTTGCTTGGCGCGTGGGACGGGTACGACGTGCCCCGAGCCACTGCGATGAAAACGCTGTATGACACCCTCCAGAGCATCAAGGCAGCTGGCACCGCCGCGGTTCTGGAGCTTGAGGGAGAATAGACGATGGCGAACAACCCGTGGGACCGCGAAATCATCAACGTGCGGGAGCGCCCGCTCTCCTCGGACATCAACACCGCGCAGAGCCAGATGGACCGCTCCCTGCGTGACATGCTGTCGACCTTCTTCAAGGCGCGCGCGTCGCACAGCAGCGAGCTTTCCGGGCTGCCCCCCACTGGGTTCCTCGGCGATGGGCTCAAGGTGCGCCAACCGGCTGCGCCTGGGCTCTCCGTGCAGGTCGCGCCGGGGCTGGGCTTCTTCTACTCGCCCGCCGATTCGGTTTCGGCGGTGAACGGCATCGTGGGGCTCGACGATCTCAGCTCCTACAAGCCGCTGCCCCTGCTCGCTTCCACCAACATCAACGGCATCCCCGCTGGGCCTGCGGTCGGCTTCGACCGCTACGACATCGTGGAGGTGCGCACCAACCGCGTGGTGGGCAACCCGCTCTCGCGCGACACCCTCGACACCATCAGCGGGCTCTTCGTCTCTGGGCTCGTGAACAAGACGATGAGCTTCGTGCTCGACGGCAGCGTGGGCATCGTCAACTCCCCGGCGCTCTCCACCTCCGCGCTCAGCTACAAGGTCGGCGTGGTTGCTGCGACGGGCGGCGCGGTGGAGCCCACCGTCACCCCCGGCTACACGAAGATCGCCACCATCTTCTCGAACAACGGCAACATGGTCGCAGGCGTGACGCGGGGGAACATCATCGACCGCCGCGTGCTGCTCCACCCAGGCGGCATCATGTCGTGGACCGCTGATGCGATCATCCCCTCTGGTGCAGCCAACCCTCCCACCAGCCCGCGCAGCTCGCTCCCGGCTGGTGTGGAGTTCGTGGCGCAGAAGATCGGCACCTTCGACCGCACGCGCGTTCGCTACTGGGTCATCGGTGGCGAGTACGGCACCCAGCCCTCGAAGGTCGGCATGATGCAGGGGCACTGCCTCCAGGCTGTTTCGACCACTGCGTTCACTCTGGTGAACGCGGCAGGCACGAACTTCGGTAACCTCAACGCGACTCAGGTCGGTGAGCTGGCCGACCCACAGAAGTGCGCTCCGGCTTTGGCCTTCGCAGTCGGCACGCCGTACATGTTCACCGAGTTCTGGTTGGTGAATCAGACAGGCGGCACCACGCAGGCTCCAACGGGCATCCCCGACCCTGTAATCGTAGACGTGCAGGGTATTCTTCAACGGTACTGAGGAGGGAGCTGAACCATGCCACAGGCGAAAATTACACAGGCAGGAACGCTGGCGAGTGGCGCAGCGTTCGGCCCTGCCATCGGCTCGCAGCTCGACGCGAAAATCAACTCCGTCGTCAACCTCGACAACCTCAACTCAGGCGGTGAGCTGACGTTCACGTGGTCGATTCTCGACCAGCCTCCTGGGGCGCTCGACTCGCTCTCTTCCGTCTCCGCGCAGAACCCGTTCTTCACGCCGAAGAAGGAGGGCAGTTATCTCCTGCGGCTCATCGTCAACCAGTCGCTGCCCACGGAGCAGGAAGACCGGGTGGTGCTCGCGGTCGCGCAGCTGAAGACGCGCGAGCGCATGCCAGCGGCAGGCGAGACGACCGAAGCCGACACCAGCGACGGCTGGGCTGTGTCGATGAACAGCCTGTTGCGCCGCGTCGACTTTCTGCTGAGCGACCCAGGCATCCTCGTAGGGGTCAACGGCTCAGGTGGCGTGCTCACTCGCGGGCAGGTGGTGCGCGCCCCGGCCACCGCCATCATCAAGAACACTCTCCCAGGCGCGGAGACGGTGCCCTCCTTCACCACCGTGACCGCAGCCACGCTCAGCACCATCGACGAGCTGCTCTGCGTCGTGGAAGGCACGCCTTCTGGGCTCCCAGGCGTTCCTGGCGTGGGCTCGGCTGAAGATCGTCTGATGAAGGTGCGGTACATCGGGCGCATCGCGGCGCTGCCCATCGCGGGCCCGCCTCCGACCGCTGGTGACGTGCTCTTCGTCAATGACGCGGGGGCCATCTCTTCAGTGCAGGGCACCATTCGGCGGCGCGTGGGCTCCTCGATGACCACCGGCTCCCCCGCCGACGTGTGGTTCAACGGAGTCGGCGGAGCTGACATCGACTTGCCCTCCATCGCCGAGCCCTATGTCACGAACGGGCCCTCGGCGCTTCCCAACGCCTTCCGCATCGACGGAGCCAACGCAGGTGCGCGCACCGCCGCGATGGGGCCATTCGAGGTGCACACGGGCGACGCTGCCACACCCACTACTCGGTGGCGGCGCTTCAGCTCGCTGGGCGCGAGCATCGGTGAGTGGACGACTGAAGCTGGTGTGCCCCTCGTGCGCGTCACGGCGACTGGCCAACTCGTCATCGAAACTGGAGCTGGCGGGCTCTTCGTCAACTCGGTGGGCGTGTCGATCGCAGCGACGCTCCCTTTGTTGCAAACGCCCGGTTCGACCACGGTGGGATTCCGTCTCGATGACGCTCAAGTGCAGCTTGGGCGGCGACAACTGAAGTTCTCGAACGACGATGGTTTCGGGAACTTCTACTCCAACTACATGGAGTACACGTACCTCGGTGGCTTGAGCCGCCGCGGCATGCAGTTCATCAACCAGACCGTCGATGGTACCTCGACGATCGCCATCGAAGGACAGTCAGACGGCTTCGGCGGTGTACGCGGCCATATCGCGTTCCAGGGCATCCACTACATCTCCAGCCAGCAGGGCAACCTGCACCTCAACCAGTTTGGGGTTGGCAACACGCTCGTCTACTGCACTTCTGCTGGTGCATTTCAGTTCCTCAGTGCTTCAACTCTGCTGTGGCAGTTCAACGGCTTCGCAGCGGGTGGAGCGTTGGTCGGTGCGAACTCTGGCGGCTCCGATATCTGGACGAATGCGGCCAACCCGCTCAGGTTCGGCACGAACAACACAGCGACGTGGGAGCTGCGCAGCACAGGCACGCTCGCTGCGCTCGGCGGCAATCGCTTCATCAGCAACGTGCTCGATCCGTCACTCAACCAAGACGCCGCGACGAAGCGGTACATCGACTACAACTTGGCGTACCAAGAATCGATCTCCCGTAACTACGTCGCCAATGGTGACATGGAGATTTGGCAGCGCGCAGGCATCACCACCACCGAACTCACTGAGTCAAGAAGCTCCATCGGAATCACATCTGGCCGGTACTGGGCCGACCGCTTCCGAGCTGACCTTGAAATCACGCTCGCGAACGGCGCGACCATCACTTACGGGCAGAGTCAGCAGAACCCTTCGTATGGGCTCTGGTGCACACGACTTCGAGCGAACAGCTTCTCGGGTTCTCCGACACCTGCGACCGTTGGCATCATTGAAACGTGCCAAGAGATCGATCGTGGGTGGTGCCAAGAGCTGCGCGGTCGTCGCGTTGGCATTCGGTTCGCCGCCCGCATCGGTACGTCGATGTTCGACTACGGGCGCGTGCGCATCTACGCGAACAACGGTACGGGCACGAGCCCCCTGTTTCCGAAGCGTCTCTGGACAGGCTCTACGACTCTCTTGCTCGATGCGTCGATCGACCCATTCAACTTCTTCACTTCGTTCATCCCGTACACGTTCCAAGCGACGGTCAATGTCCCCGCTGACTGCACTGCGATGGCCATCTGCATCGGGCGAGAGGTGTGGACGAATGGTAGCTCGTTCGACGCGAATGATTACCTCGAAGTGACGCAGGTCATGCTCATGGCAATGCCAGTGGGTTGGACCTGGGATGGTGGTTTCCCACCGAACGTCTTCAAGCGTGCGTTCGGCAACTTCGTTGACGAGCTGGCGTACTGCGAGGGCTTCTACGAGAAGAGCGCCCCGCGAACCGTTGCTCCGAACGCAGTCACGGCGACAGGCATGCGAGCGACTGCATCAAACGGTGCTGGTGCCAACATCGTCGCGACACCCGCGCTGCAACGGCGAACCCGCCCGCGGCTCGCTTCGGGCTTCAGCCTGAACGGCAACTACGTTGTGTGGTCCACAGCTTCGAGCGCCCAGAACAACGTTTTCAACGAGAACACGGGAGCCGACTCCCCCATCGCCTACTACGACTCGGGCGAGGAAATGAGCACTGGGTTGCACATCACATCGGGCGTGACTGTCGGTGACGCCTTGAAGTTCAACTACGCATCGGAGATGGAGATCTAAGCCATGCCACTTCCCGTCTTCGCGTTCGCAAAAGCGAGCCCCGACACAGACGACAAGCTGCACATCAGAGCTGATGAGGCGTCGACCACGTTGTGCGGTGCCACTTGGCTTTCTGTGCTGGCGCAGAACGACCCATCCAAAGCAGGACGCTCTCGCTGCACAGCATGCTTCGACGCGGCCACCGCCGCGCGGCCTCCGCCTGAGCCAGCTCCCGAACCACCACCAGAGCCCTGATGACGCTCCGGGCTCTGGTGGTATAGAAGCCCCCCATGACCGACCCCAACACCGCGACTCCGATGCCCGCGCCGCTCCCCGCGGCGCTCTCCGAGATGGACAAGCTCAAGCTCCAGCTGGCCAAGGAGCGCCAGAGCCGCCTTCAGGCAGAGATGGTCAACCTCCAAATGGCCCAGCGCTCGGTTGAGGCTCAGATGTCTACGGTGGAAGAGGCGAACAAAGTGCTCTTCGATCGCCTCAAGTCGGAGTATCAGCTCGCGCCAGCTGACCAAATCGGCGAAGATGGCACCATCAAGCGTTCTTCGGTGCGGTCGCTGCCTGCCGCGCCTCCGTCAGAGGGGTAGCCCATGTCTGCTGCTGCTGGTTCCATCGCTGCCCCCGCCACGTTCGATGCGGCTCCCAACGTCTCGTTGGAGTTCGAGCCCGACTCGCTGGTGCTCAAGGCGACGGTGGGCACGGCAGACATCAGCTTCGACGGCACCAACGTGCACCTGACCCTGGCCAGCACCGACAGCGTGGTGGTGGTCCCCAAGAAGAGCAAGAAGATGTGGGTCAAGCAGAACGGCGGAGCTGCGACCCTTCGGTGGAGCGCCCTGACGCTCGCATGAGGAGGTCTTCGTGGCAGACTTCTTCGCGCGGGTCGACATCGCGGCCATCACGAGCTTCACCGACCCCGGTTCGCTGATTCCGTTCGAGTTCGAGAGCACCGAGCAGACGGTGCACAACGACAACTCGAACGCGAACGCGATCGTGGAGGTCAGCTTCGACGGCGTGACGGTGCACGCCCGGCTTCAAGGCACCGGCCCCTCGAAGGTCATCAACTGGAGCGACCACGTGCGCAAGAAGGTCTGGCTGCGCCGCGCAGCAGGCGGGCCCGCGGGCGCGCGCATGGTCGAAGTGCTGGCGGTGACGAGGTAGCCATGGGGATGAGCTTCCAAGGCCCGCCTCCGCCTCCCCCTTCCTTCTGGCGGGAGCCCGCCTTCTGGTTCACGCTGCTCTTCGCGATCGCCTGCCTCGCGGGCGCGTGGTTCGTCACGGTGGTGGCGGTGCAGGTGGCCGCGGTGCTCGGGGGCTCGTGGGTTGTCGCTGCCTACTCCCACCTGCGACTCTCGGTCGCGCGTGAGCGGTTGGGGCAGGCGCGGCCTCTTCTTCGTCGTGGAGGTGGGTGATGCCTGACTTTCAAGGTGGCAGTGAGGGCGGTGGAGGTGGTGGTGGCGATCTTCTCGCCGAAATCGCCTTGACAACGGTCGCTGGGGTCGTCCTCTTCAGCCTCGACGGTGAGCTGCTTTTCGTCGATAACGAGCCCTGACCGATGCCCGTCCACCGAACAGTCGCCCAAACGGAGGTCCACGTCGCGCACTCCCTGGAGTACGCGAATGCGGCGGCGCGCACGGGTGCGATTGGGCTCCTTCCAGCTGACGTTGGGCGCATCGCTCGCCAGCTCGACGACAACACGTTCTGGGTGCTTCAAGACGACAGCCCGCTCACCTGGGCGGAGCTGACCAACTCGGGCGGGGGCTTCGTTCCGAACACCCGCACGTTGACCGCGGGCTCGGGCATGACGGGTGGCGGCGACCTCTCTGCCGATCGCACCTTCAACGTCATCGGCAACGCTGACGGCTCCATCATAGCGAACGCGAACGACGTGCAGGTGGGCGTGCTCGCAACCGATACTCAGCACGGCGTGCGCGGTGGCGGCACCCAGCACGCGATTGCCGTGGCGGGCTCTCCTGGCACCCCTGGTTTCATCTCTGGCACTTCGCAGCAGAAGCTCGACAACCTGTTGGAGGTGCTCGACGAAAGCGTCTCGCTGGGCACCGGCAAGACGAAGGTGAACTTCATCGGAGCTGGTGTCACAGCTGCCGACGCTGGTGGTGGTCAAATCAACGTCACCATCCCCGGCGCAGGTACGGCCACCATCACGGTGAAGGAAGAGGGCACCTCCCTCACCCCTGACAAGAACACGTTGAACTTCGTGGGGCCGGGCATCACCGCCACCACAGACGGTGGCAACCCGTCGCAGGCGAATGTCACGGTGGCCACTGCTGCCCCGGTGGCAGTGGGCGACGCCAACGCGGAAGGCGCAGCTGACTCGCTCGCGCGCTCCAACCACGTGCACAAGGCGATGTACCCGGTGCACGTGTTGGGCGCTGGAACCATCGCTGCGACCACCACCACGCGCTACCTCACGCCGGGCTACAGCGGCGCGGCTGCGCCGACCTCTCCTGTGCAGTACCGGGTGCCGACCGCAGGCACCCTGCGCAGGCTTCGCGTGCGTGTGAACGGAACCGCAGGCAACGGGAACGCGGTTGTTTACACGGTGCGGCTGAACGGCACCCCCACTGCGCTCACCTGTTCGGTGGCAAGTACAGCGGCAGACGGCTCCGACTTGGTGAACACCGTGGCGGTGGCGGCGGGCGACCTCATCGACATCGAAGTGACGAAGGCAGCCAGCATCGGCGCTGCGCTTTCTGACGTGATGGCCAGCTTGGAGGTGTTCGTCTAATGGCCATCACGGTCTACAGGTACCGGCGCGACGCGCCGTTCACGAACGCCCAGCTGGTGAAGCTCGCGGGCTCCGGCGCGGCGAACGTTGCCGCAGCAGATGGCCCCATCTACGACGTGCAGATCGACGACACCAAGCTCGCCGACCTCGACGACGCAATGGGACAGGCGGGGTATACGCGCATCGCCTCCGCGCCCGTGGGCACTCCGCCCTCTCAGATTCGAGCAAGCGACGGCACCATTCTCACGCTGGGCGCTGTGGCCAACGGGCAGGCGCTCCAGCGATCTGGTACCAACCTCATCGGGGCGAACGTCGCGTTCGACATGCGTGACGTGCTGGTGTTCGAGCACTTCCTCACCAACAACGTCTCCTCTGCGCAAGCAACGGTGGGCTCCAACGGCTTCATCATCAACGCCGCGGGCACGGGCAACAACCAGCTCATCACGGCGGAGGCTGGGTACCCCGGCATCTTGCGGCTGGTGGGTGGCACTGCTGCGACCGCGAGGAGCGCGGCACACCTCGGCGACACGTCGTTCCGCAACCTCTTCCAGGGCGGAACCAACCCCATCAACTTCGAGTGCCTCGTCTCGTTCCGCGTGGGTGTGGCCACCACGAACTTCCTGCGCTGCCAGATGGGCATGGGCTCCGGCTGGGCGCTCGCTAACCCGAACCCGCTCACCGATGGCATCTACTTCCGGCTGGAGCCTGGGCTCAGCGGGAACATCATTGGGGTCTGTGCGGCAGCCTCGGTGCGCACGACGGTAGACCTCGGAGTCGCTGCTGTTGTGGGCACGTGGTACCGCCTCGGCTGGACGTACACCCCAGGGGGCACGCCCAGCGTGCAGTTCAAGCTCAACGGCGCGAACGTTGGCAGCCCGGTCACCACCAACATTCCGAGCGAGCTGACCGGCATGGGGTTCCGCGCTGACTCAGGAGGCACCACCGCCTCTGACCTCTTCGTGGACTACGCCCTTCTCACCCAAGTCACGAACAAGGAGACGTAACCCATGCCCTCTACTCCCCCCGTAGTTCTCGCGTACCCGATTCGACGCCCTGGCTTCATCACGGGTGTCACCTGGGTGGGCACTCCCTCAGATGAAGAGCTGCACCTGAACGTGGAGTACGTCGACCAGTCGGGGCAGCCCGCGCAGACCTCGCTGTACACGACCCCCGTGCAGCAGGCGACGCTCTGTCTGCCGAGCGCGAAGGGTGTGCTCGATCTCTCCGACGATCTCTTCATCGCGCACGCGCGCATGGCAGGCATGATTTCCGGCACCATTCCCGGCTCGCAGGAGTACGCCGACGCGCTCAAAGGCACCGGGCTCATCGACGGGCGCAACTTCCAGATGCCGTGCGGTGATGTGAAGGTCACCGACGTGCAGGCGATGGGCGGGCGCGACATCAGGCTCACCTTCCAGAAGTCGAGTGGTGGCCCGACGCGCGACGTGGTGGCCGACATCGCAGACCTCGCGACCTACGCCTTCGCGCCAAGCACGCAGCTGCTCACCGTCGCGGGGGCCATCAAGAAGCAGTACCCGACCTACGTGCACGACGTGGCCACGGGCAAGCATCTCACCCAGCAGCAGATGGACATCATCGAGAGCTACGTGCTGGGCCTCGAACCCTGGATTTGACCCATGCTCTTCGTGCGCCTCCAGAAAGACCTCCCCACCTCCGGCAAGCCGTCAGGCATCCCTGACGACTGGCCTGCTGAGGTCGAAGAGGTGAAAGACGGCACCGCCGACCCGAAAGACGGGCGGCTGGTGATGAAGGATGCTGCGGAACTGGCCAGCTACAAGGCCAGCCTCCAAGACGCCTACGACGCTTGGTACGACGGGGCTTCGCTCCCGCTGTACAAGGAGCGGAAGTTCGTGAGCATCGACAAGCGCACGGGCGAGCTGATTGCCGCGGGGTTCACCTTCGCAGGGAAGCAGTTCTCCCTCTCGACCAACGCCCAGAACACCTTCACCGGGCTCTACGCCATTCGCGACGAGCCCGCGCTCTCCTTCCCGGTGAAGGTGAACACCCTCGACGACGACGGCTTCGTGGAACTCACGGAGCCTGACGATGTACGGCAGTTCTACCTCACGGCGGTGAGCACCTACCGCGCGCACCTCGACGCTGGTACGGCTCTGAAAGACGCCGTGCGGGCAGCGACGACAAGCGCGGAGCTGGACGCCATCAAGGACCCGCGATGACCGCGGCGCAGGGGTGGAAGATCGTCGGTGGCATCGTGGTGGTCGCCATCCCCGCGCTGTTCAACTTCCTCGCGGCGCGCAGTGACTCCGCCGAAGCCAAGATTCGAGCGGAGGTCGCCTACTCGACGATGGTTGAGCAGGTGAAGGAGCTTCAAGGCACGGTGCACGATCTCGAACTCGCTCATGCAGAGCTGAAGGGGCAGGTGCACGAGCTGCGGCGCACCCAGGCGGCTCGTGTCGGCGCAGCGCCTCCGACCATCGAAGCTCCTCCCTCCCCGAAGGCTGTACTTCGGGCTCCGCCTGCCTTCGAGGAGGCGGTGCGCGAGTACAAGAACGCGGCGAAGAAATGAACACGCGCATCGGCTTCAGCACACCGAAGAGCTTCAACCCGGTGAGCTGGCTGGTGCGAAAGCTCACGGGCTCGACGGCGAGCCACGCCTTCTTCATCTACCTCGACAAGGACTGGGAGGTAGACATGGTGATGGAGGCCCACGAGTACGGCTTCCGCCTCATGTCTCTCGCGCACTTCGAGAAGAAGAACGAGATCGTCGCCACCTTCAACCCGAAGTCGTCGATCGACGTTGGCGTGCGGCACGTCGCGCTGGAGTACCTCGGGCGCGCCTACGACTGGGGCGGGCTCTTCGGCTCCGCGGTGCTCCTCTTTGGGCGCTGGCTGAAGCGGAAGTGGCACAACCCCTGGAACGCCTCGAAGGCGGTCTTCTGCTCGGAGTCGGTGGTCATCGCCATGCAGAAGTCGGGCTATGAAGGTGCAGCTGAGCTGGTTCCCCACGACACGACCCCCCAAGACCTTCTAGAGTTCTTCACGAAGGAGGGGTCGCCCAGTGCTGACGCTTGACATCATTGGGGTGCTCGACAACGGCAGCGTGCCCTCGGCTGGGGTGCCTTCCAACCCTCGCAAGACGCTTAGCTTTCCCATCGCTTCAGATGCCCTTCTGCGGTGCCGCATCATCGGCGCAGACGGCTCCCCTGTGCCGCTCGGTGGCACCTCTTCGGTGCTCTTCACCCTGAAGAAACGGTACAGCGACACCGACGCGCTCATCTCCCGCGCAGCGACCATCGACTCAGCGGGCAACGGGCTGTGCAGCTTCCGTTTCGTGCCGATCGACACGAAGAACCTCGCCAACGGGCAGTACGCCTACGACATCTGGCTCACCGATGCAGACGGCAACCGCAACGCGGTGGTGCCCACGAGCCCCTTCGTGCTGGAGCCTGCGGTGACGGTACCCGGCCAAGTCGGCACGGTGCCGTTCTTCCCGCCGAGCCCCCCGGTCATCATCACTCCCTCGGGCTGGCTCAGCATCGTGGACGTGGCGGTCACGGGCGGCGGGCTGGCCACGAACAAGGTGTGGGATGACCCGCCCAACAACACCATCATTCAGAGCTGCGACATCTCCGGGCTCAACCTGAACGTCACGGTGAAGTCGAGCGCGCCCCACGTGACGGTGGGCTCCACCCCTGCGATCTTGCCTCCAGCTCCGGGCGGCGGCTTCTACGTGGGCACGGTGAGCATCGTCGTACCGGGCACCGGCAACGTGGTGGCCACCCTCACCACCCCAGACGGCGCTCCGGGTGCCAGCGACACAGTGGCGCTCACCTACGTGCCCCCACCGAGCATCACGGCGCTCCAGTTCATCGGCGGCTACCCTGGCGCGCAGACGGAGCTGAAGGCTGGCGACACCTTTCAGGTGCAGGGCACCACCAACACCCCCGCGGTGGCGGTGGAGGTGCAGGACTTCGGGGCAGCGGTCTTCGGTACGCCGACCTTCGCCAGCTCCACGAGCTTCACCGTCACGGTCACCATCGCCGACCGCGGCACCTCTCCGCAGAGCCTCGTGGCGCGCATGCGTGCGCAGAACGCCGCTGGAGCCTTCGGGCCGCTGGCCGACACCTCGAACACCGTGGTGCTCAACAACCTGCACCCCACGGTCACCTTCGGCGCGGAGACGTACCCGGTGGGTCAGCTCGCGTTGAAGAACAGCGAGACGGCAGACGTGGCTGTCACCCTGGCCAACCTCGACACCGTGCTGTTCGACTCGCCCAACGGCGACCTGTCGATTCTCAACCCGACAACGATCGAGGCCACCAAGACGGTCACCCGCATCGCGGGCACCTACAACGTGGCGACGAACAACCTGCGTGGCACCGCAGTGCGCGCAGCGAACGGCGCGCAGACGATCGGCCAAGCCGTCATTGCCATCGCCAACGTGGCCCCCACGGTGGACATCACGGTGCCTGCGGCGCGCCTGCGCTCGGGTGGCAACAACGGCACCGCGGCGCAGAACCACACGGTCAGCATCGTGGCGAACCAGCAGCTCCTCAACGCCCCCAGCCTCGCGGCGGGCGTGGGCGGGGGCACCTTCATCGGTGGCGGCTTCGCTGGTGGCCCCTCGACGTGGACTCGCTCGCTTCAAGTGCACGACAACGACACGAAGGGAAACTACTCCTTCACCACGCTGGTCGCGACGGGGCTCAGCGGGCTGGTGCAGAACACCATCAACAGCGGCGCGGCCTACGTGCTCGGCGGCTTCGTGCAGCGCACGCTCACCTTCGCGGCCTTCTCGCAGAGCACCACACTCAACGTGGGCGTGGTCACCTACGCGAAGCTCCAGGCGGGCATCTTCACCGCGACCAACCAGCCTGCGCTGAGAAACGCGGTGCAGGGCGACCACAGCAACCTGCTCAACACGTACACCGTCGACTCGCTTGGCAACGTTGGCCCCACCAACCTCTGGTGGAACGACGTGGCAGCCGCGGGCTCGAACTCGGGTGGCACTGCGCAAATCACGAACGTTGAGGAGATCGTGTGAGCGCCTTCGAGGATTTCGTCAATCTGGAGCTGCCGAAGCGCCCCGTCATGCTGACGCTGGCGAACACCGGCTACGACAACGACCCGAACGGCGGCGGCGCACCTGCGGTGGTGCAGAACTCACCGCAGGGCACCTACTTCTTCCGAACCACTGGCAGCATTCTCTACGTCAAGAACACCAGCGCGCCCGGCTCATGGGCGGTCGTGGGGAGTGGTGGCGGCGGTTCGGAGCAGACCGCAGCACTCGCGTGGAACGTCACCACCACGGGCAACGACTCCACCGGAGACGGCTCGATCGGCGCACCCTTCCTCACCCCCGCGGGAGCCCTCGCGAAGTTCAAGGCGCTCTACGGCCCGCGCGTGCGCTTCCTCGTCGACATCTTGCTCGGGGCGGGCAACTTCCCCGGCTTCAACGTGCAAGGCTGGGAGATGGACCCGGCGACCAACCTCACGCCGGTCGGCTTCCGCTTCATCGGCACGTGGGTCAACCCCACCCTCGCGGGGGGCACCACTTCTGGCACATGGACCAGCATCACGCCGGGCAACACCACTGCCGACGTGGTGTACCTGCGCACTGGAGACAGCGCGCAGGCGTGGGTAGCCGGTGCGCTCAAGGGCATGTTCGTGCGCTTCCTCACCGGCACGAGCGCCACCACCATCGTACCCATCTTCGGGAACACGGCGACGGAGCTGATTCTTCCGTCCGTTGGCACGCTGGGCTCGATCGGCGGCACCTACGACATCGTGGTGCCCGGCACCATCATCAACACCGCGGTCCCTATCGCGCCCGGCCTCGTCGCAGCGAACGCTGTGAACCAGAGCCCGACGCCGCTCACCAACGGCATCGGCGTCTACAACGTGGAGGTCGCGCCGAGCACCACGGAGATTCGCTTCGAGAACATCGAGGTGGCCCCGCCCACGAGCACCTTCGGCATCAACATTCAGGGCGAGGCGTGCACCTTCACACGTTGCCGCATTCGCCCTGGCACTGGCGCATGTGTGAACGTGAATGGTGGCATCGGCACCATCAACGTGACCTCATGCTTGGTGAACCCGGCCAACGCCTCCTTCACCGGCATCAACGCTTCAGGCACGGGGATTCAGAACTACACCCAGAACCTCATCACGGCGGGTGCTCCGCCGTTTGCTTCTGGGCAGGGTGCGACGGGCATCAACGTTTCTGGCCAGAGCATCATCAACGCTACGACGTGCCTCATCGAGGAGATGTCGTTCGGCATTCCTGTGAGCGGGCAGGTCGTGCTGACGCTCAGCGGCACGACCATCACCGGGCGCAACTCTGGCGTCTCCCAGCTCATTCGTTCGCGCGTCATCGAGGGCAACAGCGGCTCGTTGTTCCTCTTCGCCAGCTCGCTCGCGCTCCGCGACAACCCGGCCTCCACCGGCCTGGAGATTCAAGGCCCGGCCTTCGCGAGCCTCACGGCGCTCTTCATGTCGGGTTCGCTGTACGCCATCGGGCTCGCACAGGGCGGGCGTGTGAAGGTCGGGCCGACCAGCATCGTGACCTCCGTGGGTGGGCTCAACGATGTCATCCTCGACGACTTCGCCGCGCCGACCACCGTGGCGAACATGCGAGCGCAGACTCCGAAGGTACTCTCCAACTCCTACGGCACCGCGATTTGGGAGTGACGGATGGCCTTCTTCGACAAACAGACATTCCTCGCAGGCTTCAACAACCCTCTCGGGTTCGCGAAGGTCTTCACGGTACTCACCCCCGCGGCTTCCGACATTGCCGCAGTGCACGCTGCGCACCTCGCGAGTGGCGCGAACACCTTCCCTGGCCCCATCACCAACCCCGACAAGCCGCGCAACGCGGTGGTCGACTTCAGCGCGGGGTGGGACGGCGGCAATGTCACAGTGAACGGCACCGACCAGTTCAACGCGGTCATCAACGAGGTCTTCACCGCTGTGCCCGCCACCACCGTGGTGGGCGCGAAGATCTTCAAGACGGTGACCTCCATCACCAAGGCGACGGTGGGCACTACTGGTTCCGCCAGCGTGGGCACCGGGGACAAGCTGGGCTTCGCAGGGAAGCTGGTCGATGCCGTCAACGCCGCGCTGCTCGTCGACAACGCAGCAGAAGGCGCGACGCTCGATGTGACCAACAACGGCTTCCTGCCGACAACCGTACCCGATGGGCTGGTGAGCTACCTTCTGCTCGCCAACGTCAAGGAGTGACACATGAAGAGGCTTCTCCTTCTCAGCGGCCTGCTCGCAGCCGCAGCGCAGGCGCAGGTCAGCTCCACCGTACCGGGCGTGAAGCTCAGCGACCTCCAGACGCTGGGCCCCACCAGCGTGTTCATCTCGACGACTGGCAACGACAAGCGCAACTGCAAGAGCTACGTGACAGACGGCGGCACCAACCCGCTCACGTGCGTGGCTCCGTGCGCGCCATGCCTCACCTTCGCTGGAGCGCTGAGCAAGCTGCCGAAGGACATCAGGCACGACGTGCTCGTGCTTCCGGCTCCAGGCACGTACACGGTGACAGCTCCGGTGGAGGTGCAGGGCTTCCACGTTGCGGCCAACGCCAGCTTCGCCATCAGGGGCTCGTGGCAGAACTTCACACCTGACGCAGGCACGGCCACTGGAACACTGACGGCCACCGACGCAGGCACGTGGCCCGAGTACGCCACGCTCACCGACTCCGCGCAGACCTGGGTGGCGGGCAACCTCGCCGAGTACAGCACTCCGCTCGTCTCAACCCTTGGCGGTGGCGGGCTCTTCGTGCACATGGTGCTGCCAGACGGCGGCACCTCGCCGCAGCCTTCGCCGATCGTGAACAACAGCACTGACACGCTGACGGTGCTGGTGCGCCCGACGACAGTGCTCGGCTCCACCTACGCCATCATGCGCCCCGCGGTGAAGCTGTCGATGACCAACGGAACCCCGTTGGTCTTCACCAACAACGAGGGCCTCTTCATCGTGGAAGACATGCACGTGGAGAGCTTGGGCAACGGCACATGCACCGCACGAAGGTGCGACGCCATCTCCGCTGAGAGCCGTTTCATCTCGACGACGACAGGAATCGTCACGGCGGGCGCAGGAGACGTAGTGCTCGGTGGCCCGATGCGCTTGGTGGTTCGGAGATCGCGAACCATCACGTACAACGCCAACCAGCAGGGGAACATCGCAGTGTCTGGCCCGGTCGCGCTCAACCACGTCAACTCCTACGACTTGGCGGCGACGCAGAACGAAGGCGGCAACGCTTCGAGCTGCATCACCATCAACGCCAGTGGCGCGCCGACCTCGCACTCTGTCTCGAACGTCTACTGCCGCGCGCAGCGCTCCGGGGTGTCGATGTTCGGCAACGGGGTGAACTCCGTCTCGGTCATCAACTTCCAAGCCGACATGGAGAACCTTACCGGCACAGGTTCTGCGGTGCAGAACTCCCCACCGAACTCCCCCACGGTCTTCAACTCGCACCAGTTCGCCGTCTCGAACGCGCGAGCCAACTGCTACTACCCCGGCATTCAGACCGCGCTCGACGGCTTCTCCTTCGCAGGCCCGCTCACCGTGAGCTTCTTCAACCTCGAAGTGCGGAAGTGTCGTCGCGGCATCAGCCTCAAATGGGGCGCGCAGGGGCTCATGGGGAGCAACACCACCGCCTCACGCCAGCACTTCACAGGCTTCGACCTCGGCACTACTGACGTGTACAACTTCGAGACGGGCGCGGTGGGGCGCTTTCCGAACACGCTGCTCCCGGTTTTCTCGGGTACGGCCACCATCAACGAAATCAACGTGGAGGGCACTATCTCCACGTGGAGCGCCTACCAAGCTCTCACACCGCCGCGCACGATCGTGGGGCCTCTTGGCGCTCGCGTGAACGAGTGGCCCTGGCCCTGAACTGGAGGTAGCGCATGCAGGTCGACGACACCGGGTGGTTGGAGGTTCAGGAGTCGGGCTTCGCGCCAATCGTGCGCGTGCCCTCCATGCGTACTTCTCCGCTCTCTGAGAAGAACCCCCTGGGCATCGTCTGGCACTGGACGGGCGGGCACTCGCGGAACACCATCTACGCGAAGGCCCTGGCCGACGAGATTCGCACCTTCAACCGGCAGACCGACCGCGCCGCGAGCTGGCACGCGCTCATCGCCAAGGACGGCTCCATCATTCAGTCGGTGCCCTTCAAGCTCGGGAGCTGGCACGTGGGGCGACCTGGGCGCATCGGCTCGCTGCCCACGAAGAACGCGAGTGGCACCTGGGACTCCACGAGCTGGGCTGGTGGGAAGCTCGTGGCCAACGTGAACAGCGTGACCATCGGCATCGAGCTGGTGAACGCTGGGCGTCTGGAGAAGGTGGGCGAGAAGTTCTACTGCTGGCCCTTCTGGCTGCACCCTGACCAGCCCGCCGCAGGCCCAGACCCGAAGTACGAGATCGAGCCCGCCCGCGCGGTGCAGACCGGCTCGCAGTGGCACGACGACTACCCGCAGCTCCAGCGCGACGCAGCGAAGCGGCTGCTCACAGCGCTGGTCATCAAGTACAAGTGGGCGCGCGAGGTCTGCGGGTACGGGCACGTGATGTTCGACCCGTCGCGGAAGGAAGACCCAGGCCCGTTGTGGCTCGACACCTACTTGCCCACGATGCTGGACGGGGTGTTCGGCCCAGCATAGGTTCACCCCTCGCAGGGTGGAGGAGCCTGGGTACCTCGCCGCGTTCATACCGCGGAGATCGCTGGTTCGAATCCAGCTCCTGCAATAGGAGGTTGGACCATGAAACGACTCGCTCTCGTGCTGTGCCTCGCGCTCTCCGTTCCGGCATTCGCCGACGTTGATGCAGGGGTTCTCGATGCAGGGGCAGCCGACGCCGGGGTGGCCGCAGCCGCGCCAGCTCCGAGCCCTGTGGTGGCCACCGCCGACGCCCCCAAGGCCGACGATGCCACACCCCCTTCGCTCGACAGCCCGCTCCCCTTCCTCAAGATCGTCTTCTTGAACGTCAAGAACGGGAACTGGTGGGGTGCCGCTGCGGCTCTGCTTGTGCTGCTCGTGAGCCTGCTCCGGCTCTACGGCAAGAAGCTGCACGAGTGGCTGCCCGACAACCTCATCTGGGACAAGCCGCTCTGGTTCCTCTTCGACACAAAGCCCGGTGGCTGGCTGGTGAACTTGCTGACCGCGGTCGCTGGCGGCATCGGCACTGCGCAGCTCGCTGGCGAGCCCGTCACCTGGGCGTTGGTGAAGCCCATCTTGACCGTCGCGGTGACCGGCGCGGCTCTCTGGGAGATGCTGAAAGACCTCTTCGAGTGGGCCAAGGCGAAGGGTGCCGCGAAGGCTGAGGCCATTCCAGCTCCACCGCCCACCAAGCCGTGAAGACCCCCTTCACAGGCACTGGCGTCTGGCTCCGCACCGGCAACCCCGACCCGCGGTACCCCAACTTGAAGAAGCTGGAGGTGCTGGTGGAGATCGACGGTGAGTGGCGCGTGGTCATCACCGACCACGTGCCCCCGTTCGCAGCAGAGGTCAGCCACATCGCGGAGGGAGCTGGCATCGAGAAGGCTCCCCTCGACCCCCTCACCACGAAAGCCGCATGACCTACGCCTTCTTCATCGTGCTCGCGCTGGGTGGCATCGCCTCCGCCATTCTCACCGCGCTGTGGAAGGGCGCGCAGTCGGTGGCCCAGAAGGAGCGCGCTGCGCACGAGAAGACGAAGAACGATCTCGCGGCGACGGTGAAGGGGCTGGAAATTTCCGAGGCGGCTCGCAGAGACGAGAAGGCCCGGCTGGAAGCTGTCATCGCGGCGAAGCGCGCCGACATCGAAGCCCTGGAGGCCGACAACCATGCGTGCAACTCTCCTGCTCTTGTTCGTGAGCGCCTTCGGGGCCTGCTGTCTTCACCGCCCCCCGACGCCCCCGGTGGTGGTGTCCCCCCCTTCGGGGGTGTGCCTAAGTGAAGCTCCCCCGGTACCCGTGAACGTGGCCCTGGCCGGGCCGGAATCGGGGTGCCCTGAGCAGTTCGCCGCCTGCCTGAGCCCAGAGGCTGGCAGCGCTCTCGCGCGCAACCTGAGCCGTTCTCGGAGCTGGCAGACGGAGGCCTGGATTCGGTGTGGCCCTCCCCCTGACGCGGGGCGTCAAGACGGGGGCACCTGATGCCCGCGGTCACCCTGATGAACGTCGGTGCCTGCCTGCTCTTCGCCTTCCTGGGCGGGGTCGGGTGGACCCTCGGCTGCAAGCTCACTGGTAAGCTCTTCAGCTGATGCGAGTCGCCATCTACGACGCCAACCCCGGCGAGGGGTTCTCCCAGTGGTTCCTGTGCCTGACGTGGCGCGTGGGCTGCTTCATCCACAAGTTCTTCGGGAAGCTCGACGACTACCACGCGGCCACCTCGTGGGATGACGCGATCGCGTGGCTGCTGCGGCAGGAGAAGCCGTTGCTCTCGGTGCAGTTCTGGGGGCACGGCAGCCCGGCCACCATCTGGAATGGGGGGACCCCCGCGGGGGTGGAGGTGTTCCTGAAGCTGAAGCCGAAGATGACCCCCGCGTCGATCGTCTGGTTCCGCGTGTGCTCAGCTTTCCAGGGTAGAGCTGGGCAGGACTTCGCCATCAAGCTGGCCGCGGGCCTGGGCTGCACCATCGCCGCGCACACGCGCATCATCGGCCTGCTCCAAGGCGGGCTGCACACGCTGAAGCCTGGGGCCTCCCCGAGCTGGCCTGAGACGGAAGTGGAGCTGCCTGGGAAGCTCGCCAAGCTCGGGCTCGCCCGTGGCAACAACACCGTGTTCTGCCTGCGCGCGAACGTGCCCGAGGGCTGGTAGCTCAGACCGTTCCGTCATCGAGCCCAGCGGGCCGATCGCGGTGGTCGCGCGGCTGGGACATCTTGAACACCGGCACCTCGACCTTCTGCTCGACGCGCCCCCTGGCAGCCAAGGCCCTGATGCGGTCGCCGATGGTCGTCTCGATGTCGGTCACGGGGCCCAGCAGCTGATCGAGCACCTTGTTCGCCGCTTCGAGGTGCGCTGCGAGTGAGACGGCCATGGCGTTGCCCGCCTCGTTCTTGAGCAGCTTGAGCATCACCTCCCAGTCGACGACGGCAAGCGGGGGCTGCCCGTTGTCTTTCACCACCACCAAGATGGGCAGCTCGCGCCCCGCTGCCTCCACGTCGGCGCGGGCCTGGGCGACAGCGGCGCGCACGTTCACCTTCCGGTGGTGCTTGCACTCGACCCAGAAGGGCACGTTCTCCACGTCGGGCGCGTCGGTTCCCTCGCGGGCCTGCCAGCCACGCTTCACCTGATTCCCGTAGATGCCGCGGAGGTCACGCGCGATCTCTCGCTCGAACACCTTCCCCTTGTTGCGGGAGAGCTTCCCGACCTGCTTGCGGCTGCGCTTCGGAGGGCTCTTCTTGGGCTTCTTCTTGGCCATGCCCTTCTATTACCCCCAGGGCCTCTTTTTTTCCTTTGGTAACTCATTGAAACTTGTGTCTCTTGTCTTTCTTGAGAAACTTGTGATTTAATGGTGGGTCAGCCACAGCCCCAATGTAGGCAAACTTCCCTCTGACTAGGTGTTGACATCGTATCGACGTGGTGTATACTTGGTTCGTGGCTGAGGGAAACAGGAGGCAGCAAATGGCGAAGGAAACCTACGAAGCGATGCAGGCCCGGTTGACCAAGGTGTTCGACATGGTGGCCAACAAGACCCACTGGAAGAACCCGGTCGACGCCACCATGGAGACGGCGACCTTCGAGGCGATGGGTGGGGAAGCGGCCTTCACCGAAGCCATCGTTCACTTCACGGCGACGGTCCCCAAGTTCAAGCGGTACCCCGAAGGCGTCGTGCGCGTGACCGCTGCTGGGTACTACTCGGTTCCCTCTCTCCAGTAGAGAGGTCTTGACAACGTATCGACACGGTGTATACTTCCCCTGTAGCTAACCAAGGAGGCTGAACATGGCTGGTGAGACGAAGATCGAGGAAGCGGTTCTGATGCCGGAGGACGGGGCTCGCGAGGCGAGCATCGGGAAGGTCGCGGAGCTGCCCCCGCTGGCCGACGCCCTGGCTGCCTGGGAGCGCCAGATCGCGGCGGAGAAGCCCACCGACGCGCCCACCAAGTTCAAGGCGTTGAACCTGAAGGCCAACGGCAAGCTCTCGCGCGGGAACGGCGGGCTCCCGATGACCTACCGGGTGTTCGGCGAAATCCTGCGGAGCTACTGCTCCCCGCCGCGCAACGTCGCCCGCTGCCTCGTGCGCCTCTCCACGTCGCAGGGCTCGCCCGACGCTGAGGCTGCCTACTCCCCCCGCAGTGCGGCCTACAACGACTACCTCGCGCAGGGTGCCAAGGCGAACGCTGAAGAGACGGTGGTGCTCCGCATGCGGAACCTCCCCAGCGGCGACACCCGGAAGACCACGGTGGTCGGTGCGGTGACCCCCACGCACTCCGGTGCGCTCTCCGATGACCCGGTGTTCATCGCGGCGATGAAGGCGGGCTTCGCGAGCCACGAGCTGAGCGCGATTCGCGCCAAGTTCTTCCGCGGCATCGAAGTCTCCGAGCTGCGCGCGGTGGTGCCTGCGGTGCGAGTCGAGATGGCCCCCGGCGAGTTCTGGAGCGGCTACCTCGTGGTGCGGAACTCCGAGGTGGGCGCGGCGAGCTGGAGCGTCTCCGCGGGCCTCATCAAGGAGATGGACGAAGTGACCAAGGAAGCGGCCCAGCGGCTCGGCTTCGAGGGTGCGACCCTCTCCATGGAAGCCCACGCGGCGCGCGGCATTCACTCGGGCAAGAAGGTCGGAGAGCGAGTCGAAGGCGCGCTCATCGACGCGAAGGCCCTGCTCGCGACGCTGACCGACACGGCTGGCTCTCTCGCGGCGAAGACCTCCACCAAGTCGGTCGAGTTCGTGGTGAACCGGCTGGCCTCGGCGATTCGGAAGGTCGGAGCTGGCGAAGACCTGACCGACACCCTGCTCGCGGGCGCGGCGTTGCTGACCCCGGCCAACGGCAAGGCGTTCACCTCGAACGAGGTCATCACCTACCTCGGGCAAGCGATGGTGAAGCTCTCGCGGCGCGGCATGAGCTACCCCCTGGAGCGGCTCGCGGGCCGGGTTCTCCTCCACGGTATCGACGCGGCGCTGGAGCGGCTCCCCGAGTACAGCGATGTCGAAGCGGGGGAGTGACGTGGTGAAGGTCTGCTCCTGCTGCGCCTGCTCCATCACCAAGGCGCAGTGGGAGCGTCTCAAGCTGGTAGGGAAGCAGCACGTTGAAGCGGGTGACGGTGAGCCAGCGTTCACGTTGGAGCTGCGGAACTGCCAGTGCGGTACGACCCTCGCGGTGGAAATTTAGCCCGACGACTAAATCAGGCTAAATTTTGTTTCTTGACTCTCTTGTGTTTCTGGTGTACTCTGTTTTTCGTAGGTCACTCAACGGAGGCTGAACGTGAACGTGAAGGCGATTCTCAAGACGGTGTTCTTCACCCCTGGTGCGAAGGGTCGCTGGGGGCTCCCGATGATCTTCATTGGCCCGCCCGGAACGGGAAAGACCCAGCGGGTGGAGACGGAGAGCAAGGCTCTCGGGCTCGCCGCAGAGGTCATCATCGGTTCGATTCGTGAGCCCACCGACGTGGGTGGCCTCGCCCGACTCGAAGACGACCGCTTCCGCCTCGTGCCCGCTGCCTGGGCCATCGGGCTCGGCGAGAAGAAGCACGGCGTGGTGGTGCTCGACGAGCTGAACACCAACGTGCCCGCGATGCAGGCCGCGCTCCTCCGGCTCGCGACTGACGGCGCGGTCGGCGAGTACATGCTGCCCCCCACGGTGCGCGTGGTCGCGATGATGAACCGCACCGAGGAAGCCGCTGGTGGCTGGGACCTGAGCCCCCCGCTGGCGAACCGCTTCGGTCACATGCCCTGGGATGCCCCCAGCGTGAACGAGTGGGCGAGCTGGATGCTCGGCGGGAGCGAGGAAGACGAGAAGCCCATCAGCGCGGAAGCCCTCGAAGCGCAGGTGATGAAGAAGTGGCCGGAAGCGTGGGCCAAGGCGCGCGGGCTCGTGACCGGGTTCCTCAAGGCGAACCCTTCGCTCCTCCACAAGATGCCTCCCGCTGGCTCCCCCGAAGCTGGGCGCGCGTGGTGCTCGCCCCGTACCTGGGAGCTGGCGACCCGCGGGCTGGCTGGCGCAGAGGTGCACGGGCTCGAAGAGGCCGATGCACAGGAGCTGCTGAGCGCCTTTGTGGGCATCGGCCCCGCGGCTGAGCTGATTCAGTACCAGCGCAAGGCCGACCTCCCCGACCCCTCAGAGGTGCTCGACGAGAAGGTGAAGTTCTCGCACGACCCGAAGCGCCTCGACCGCACCACGGCGGTGCTGAGCGCCTGCGCGGCGGTGGTCGCTTCCAGCTCCGGTGCCCAGCAGAAGAAGCGCTCCGATGTGCTCTGGAAGTACATCGCGGAGATCTCCAAAGACGCCGCTGACGTGACGGTGCAGGCGGGCATGGTGCTCGCGAAGCGGGGGCTCGTGAACGGCCCGGTGGCCTACGCGGCGCTCTCCAAGCTCCAGCCCATCCTCCACGCGGCGGGCTTCGTCGCAGAGAAGAACTGAGCCATGGCCCGCAAGTGGATCGTCTCGAAGGGGTACCGCAAGTGTGACAACGCGAGGTGCGCCAACTACGCGGGGGAGGCGAAGAAGCCGTGCAAGACTTCGCTCGACCCCGCGACGGGCGTGGTGAGCACCGTCTGCTCCCTCTGCAAGCAGACCTCGACCTTCCAGTGCAGGGAGTGGAAGGAGCGGCGCGCGTGCAAGAGCTGCGGCTACTTCCGCAACGTGACGGTGCACCAGTGGGCAGATGGTCACGAGCACGCGCGGGAAGACTGCGACGCCTGTGAGCTGCTCCGGTCGGTGCGGGTGCACCGTGCGACGGCGAACCGGCTCGAAGCCAAGGCCCGGAGCATCATCGGCAAGCGGGGCGCGCAGTCGACTTGACTCTCTGGTGTTTCTTGTGTATCTTGTGTTCATGGAGGCAGCATGGTTCCCCAACTGAAAGACCCCAACGCATGGTTCGCCGCAGGCCGCATCAAAGCCACCCAGCTGATGCCCTACTTCAGCTCGGCGGTGATGGGCCTCGTGCCCTACCCGGTGCCCGGCTACGGCACCCTGGGCGTCACGGCCCGCGGGGTGCTGGTCTGGGACCCCGAGCTGTCGAAGAAGTGGACGGTGGAGAACCTCGCGTGGGTGCTGCTGCACGAGGCGGGGCACTACCTGCGCGATCACGCTGGGCGGCAGAAGGCCTGCGGCGCTGAGCACACCCTGTGGAACATCGCGGGCGACGCTGAAATCAACGATGACCTCGTGGCTGCCCAGGCGGTGTTCCCGGAGTTCACCGAGGAAGACGGCGTGTCGCCTGAGAAGGTCGGCCAGCCCTCGGGCGTGGTGCCTGAGAGCATCGGCTGCGAAGACGGCAAGCTCTGCGAGGAGTATTACGCGCACCTCCGAAAGAACGCGAAGCCCCAGGGCAACGGGCGCGTGGTGATGATGAACGGCTCCGGCAAGGGCCAGGGGAAGGGCCAGGGGAAGGGGAAAGACAAGGGCCAGGGGCAGGGCGACGGTGGAGGCGACGGCGAGGTCATCGCGCAGGGGGGCGGCAAGGGCTGCGGCTCTGGAGCTGGGAACGAGCCGAACGAGACGGAGCTGAGCATTCCCGCTTCGATGGGGAAGAGCGTGGCAGAGCAGCGCCGCATTCAGCGCGAGGTGGCGGAGGCGATTCGCACCCAGGCCAGCAAGGGCCGCGGCACGGTGCCCGCTGGCCTCGTGCGCTGGGCTGACGAAACGCTGGGCACCCCTCGCATTCCGTGGCAGCAGAAGCTGGCGCGCATGTGCCGCGCGGCGGTGGCGTACCGGCCCGGAGCTGGCGACTACCGCTACGACCGGCCCTCACGGCGGCAAGGGGCCTTCGGGTACGGCACGGGCTCCCCGGTGTTCCCCGCCCTGCGCATGCCGGTGCCTCGGGTCGCGGTCATCGCCGACACCTCGGGCTCCATGGGGGAAGACGAGCTGCGCACGGGCCTCGAAGAGACGAAGGGCATTCTCGCGGCGGTTGGCGCGCACATCGACTTCTTCGCCTGCGACGCTGAGGTACACACCGCGGTGAAGGTGCGGAACGTTCAGGAGGCGTGCCGCGCGCTGGTCGGCGGGGGCGGCACGAACATGCAACCGGCCTTTGAGCAGCTGAGCAAGCTGCCCCAGCGCCCCGAAATCATCGTGTGCGTGACCGATGGCCAAATCGGCGACCCCGGCCCGAAGCCTCACGGGGCGCACGTCATCTGGCTGGTGTGCGGCGAGCACCGCTACAACAAGTTCCCCTGGGGCGAGGTCATCGAGCTGGATTCGAGCACGGGTCCCCGCTCGGTGGGAGACGACGACTGATGTTCAACCCGGCCCCCCATCGCCTTCGAGACATTCTCTGGCTGCTGCTCATCGAGCTGTTCACCCGTCGTCAGGAGGAGAAGCCCCATGAAGATCGCCGCACCCCCCGCTGAGCTGACCAGCCGCTTGCGATGGCTGGCGAAGCACCTGCGCCGCCTCCAGCCTGAGCAAGGGCGGCTCGCGCGCAAGAACGCACGAGAAGGCGTGCTGGTGCAGCTCCGCGGCCTGCGGCGCGTGATGGACCTGTACTTCCCCCCGCTTCCGAAGAACACGGGCCTGGAGAAGCTGATGTCGACCACGGCTCCCTGGGAGAAGCCCAAGCCCAAGACGCCGCGCTCCCCGGCCCAGCTGATGGTCGTCTTCAAGCGGCGCATGAACCTGCGGCAGTACGGCCCGGTGAGTGACACTGCGCTGGCGCTGACCATCGCCAAGGCAGGGGTGCGGTTGGTCGACGCTCCGAAGCGCACCCAGGTGAAGGTGCAGTACGCGCCTCTCTGGGCGATCGTCGCTGCGACCACGGGCAACGTGAGCGGCGGCAACTACAACTTGGAGAAGGTGCGCGAGGTGCGGAAGAGCGTCACGGCGCGCCGCGCGCTGCTCGCCGCTTCGAGCCTCGGTGCCCAGTAAGCCAATGGACACAAGAAACACAACCGGGTATGAAAACACAATGCCCATCGAACTCGACGAGATTCAGCGAGTGGCCACGGTTGAGGTGCGAGCCTTCATCAAGCGCTCGCCCTGGAGCGCCCACCACGCGGCAGACATGCAGCAGGAGGTCATCATCTCCCTGCTCAGCTCGGTGGAGCGGTTCGACCGTGGTCAGGGCACGTGGGAAGCCTTCGCTGGGGTGGCCGCGAAGCGGGTCATCGTGCGGTACCTGAAGCACGCGCGGGTGTGGCGCGGGCGCGTGGGCGAGGTGGAGCTGACCACTGGGCACGAGAGCGTGCCCGATGAGCGCCCGCTCTCTGACGCCCAGCTCGCTGACGCTCGCGTGGCCAAGAAGGTGCGCGACCTGCTGCGGAAGCTCGACTACAGCAAGAAGAAGATCGGGCTGGCTTCTGCGTTGGGGGCTTCGCCGAGACAGGTGGCGGCGAAGGCCCGCGTGCCAGTCGAAGCGGTGTACTACGCGCGGGCGCAGATGGTTCGGCGCGCCGCCCTCTCACCCCCACTGAAGCAGCTGTGGAAGGAACTTCGCCCATGAACGACGTGACCATTCAGAACCTTGCCGTTGACCTCTTGCAGGTCGCTGACAGCAACCCGAACGTGATGCCCACGGCAGACTTCGAGGCGCTCTGCGCCGCGGTGCAGAAGAAGGGGATGATTCAGCCCATCCTCGTGCGCAAGCTCGAAGGCAAGGGAGCCACCGCGGAGCTGGTCGGGCCGAAGTACCGCGTCATCGACGGGCACCACCGGCTGCGCGCCGCGAAGGTGGCGGGCATGGAGGAGATCGCCAGCGTCATCTACGAGTGCACCGACGCTGAAGAGCACATGCTGCGGCTGGCGATGAACAAGCTGCGCGGCGAGCTGGACCTGACAGCGGCTGGCCACATCTTCAAGGAGCTGAACGAGGCGGGCGTGGAGCTGGAAGCGCTGCTGCTGACCGGCTTCTCCGAGTCGGAGATGAAAGACCTCATCAGCTCGGTGAGCCAGAACATCGACGTGGACGTGAAGATGGCCCTCCCCGCTGCTGACGACTACGAGGTGGAGCGCGACGAAGGCGCGGCAAAGCCCCTCGTGCTGGAGATCGCCTTCGAGTCAGCGGCTGACCTGAAGCGGGCGAAGCGCGGGCTCGTGCGCGCCGCGGGCAAGGGCAAGGACTTGGCGGTCGGCCTGTTCCGACTGCTCGGAGAAGACGTGAAGGAGGTCGCATGAGCAAGGAGACTGGAGCGAAGGCGCAGCTGCGGGCGAAGGGATTCGTGCCCGCAGTAGAGGCGGCGGAGAAGCTCGGCTTCACCCCGCAGAGCGTGTACGACTGGATGGACGCCGAGAAGATTCACGGCGTGCGCCTGGGTGCCGCTCGCTGGGTGGAGTGGAAGAGCGTGGTGGCCTACTTCAAGGCCAGCTCTCCCGAGGCAGCGAAGCTCGCTGGCATCACGTGACCCGTGAGGTCCAACGGCTGCTAGCGGTGCTCGACGCCTCGTACCGCCTTGGTGACCGCGGGGAGTTCTCGCTGGGCGTGGAAGGCACGCTGAGCCAGGAGCGGAAGCTAGTGGTGCACAAGTTCGTGGAGGAGGTGGCCACGGCGATCAGCATGCGCCTCGAACAGCAGGCGCTGAAGGGCGCGAAGTTCGACTCTCGGACGATGGGCTTCGTGGTCGCGACTGGGCTCCACGAAGGGCTGAAGGTGCTGTTCAATCGAGCCGACGAGCTGGAACGTACCGAAGCAGCCAACAGGAGCCTCGATGCCCTCGAAGCGCAGCAGAGCTTGGAAGCGTCGAAAGCTGGAAGCCACCGCCGCTGAAGAAGCGGCGCTCCGGCTCCGGGGCTTCGACCCCGATGCGATGCGTCTTGCCCAGGCCTCCCCCACCGGGCGCTGGGCTTCCTCGAAACCGAACATGCAGAACCTGCCACGGTCGCGAGACAGCGTTGACGCACTCGCCTACGCCCTCCAACAGCTACGCCGGGAGCTGAAGAAACCATGACCCTCAAAGACGCTTCGATTCGCACTCCAGAAGGCCGCGAGGTCACCGCCAAAGACACGCGGGTGACGTTGCTCATCAACGGAGAACAGGTGGAGGCAGAACTCGTAGACCTCGACTTCACCGACACCCCGGCGCAGGTGCTGGAGGCAGCAGAGCGCCTCGCTGGCACCTACGGCGAGAAGTGGCGGGTCATGACCGGCACGCTGAAGGGGAAGCTCATCGAGAAGAGCCCCAAGTACCTCGAAGTGGTGCCACCCGGAGGCAAGTGATGTGGTTCACCCAAGGCAACCTGTACGTGAAGGTGACTCGCGCGAGCGAGGCGGAGATCGAGTGGCTGCGCTCTAAGGAGTCGGGCCTCACGTTCACCAACCGGAAGACGCTCTTCACCACGGGCAAGACGGAGCTGCACCGCTTCTTCGACCTCGAAGACTCGACCTTCCCCGCGGGGTTCCTGCCCCAGGTGGTGAAGCGCGCGACTGACGCAGGGCTCTCGGTGCAGGTCATCGACAGCCGCACGGCACCGGCCAAGCCGGTCATCCCGCTGGTGAAGAAGGGCTACGAGCTGCGCGACTACCAGCAGGCGGGAGTCAACGCCGCGCTCGCTGCCACGCGCGGCATCGTGCAGATCGCCACTGGCGGCGGCAAAACCAACGTGGCGGTGGCCATCGTGGAGCGGTTCCCCAGCGTGCGCTGGCTCTTCCTCGTGCACCGCGCATCGCTGATGGCCCAGGCGGCAGACCGCTATGAGCAGCTCACCGGGAAGAAGGCAGGGCGCATCGGTGAGGGGAAGTGGAAGGAGCAGCCGCACTTCACCTGCGCCACGTTCCAGTCGCTGGGGGCGGCGCTGAAGAGTGGGAAGCACAACGAGTTGTTCGAGGAGATCGAGGGGCTCATCGTCGATGAGGCGCACACGCTCCCCGCGGAGAGCTACAAGCGGGTGGCCGACGCGCTGCCCAACGCCTACTGGCGGCTCGGCATCAGCGCCACCCCGCTCGATCGCGAAGACCAACGCAGCGTGTTCGCGGTGGGCACCCTCGGGCCGGTCATCTTCAAGCACACCGCTGACGAGCTGATTCAGGCGGGGCACCTCGCGCGGCCCATCATCAGGCTGGTGCGGGTGCGGCAGGAGTTCACGATGCTCGACGGGCGCAGCGGGGCCATCTCGAAGTGGGACTGGAAGAAGGTGTACTTCGAGGGCATCATCAAGTCGAAGGCGCGGAACCAGATGCTCCTCGCCGCGGTGCAGAAGGCTGAGCGACCCACGCTCGTCTTCGTGAAGGAGATCGCCCACGGCAAGGCCTTCACCAACGCGCTCCAGGCGCGGGGGCTCAAGGCCGACTTCGTGTGGGGCTCCGCCTCGCTGCACGTGCGCCAGCAGGCGGTGAAGCGGCTCGTGCGCGGCGACTACGACGTGCTGGTCAGCTCCGTCATCTTCCAAGAGGGCGTCGACATTCCCGAGCTGCGCAGCGTCGTGGTGGCCAGCGGAGGGAAGAGCGTCATCGCGGCGCTCCAGCGCATCGGGCGCGGCATGCGGCTCGCGACGGGGAAGGACACCTTCGAGGTATGGGACGTGGCCGACGAGGGGGACCCTTGGCTGGAGCGACACGCGAAGGCGCGCCGCAGCGCCTACCAGCGCGAGAAGTACGCGGTGCAGGTGGTGAACCTCGTGCCCTCGGCGCGCACGCCCGCAGGGCAAATCGGGTTGCCGCTGGCAGGCGAGTAGCGTAGGAGGCTGTCCCCCGCTTGGGCGCTCTCGACCGCTCGGGCAAACAGAACGAGGTCCGTTATGCACAGCTCCAGCGTTGCAGTGGTACCACCTGTGAAACAGATGCCCCAGGCTCAGACCTCGCCCAGGGTGGTCTGTCGAGACACAGGTGGTGCCTCTCCTGCGCTGGAGCTGCGATGAGGAAACGCTTCGGCAAGAAGCGGGCTGCTCAGCTCGCGGGGCTCCGGTTCCAAGGCAAGCACTTCCCCCTCGCCTCGTTGCGCGCGAGCGTTTCACCCCCCGAGGTGGCACGCCTGGGCGAGGTGGCGATCGCTGCCTTCCTTGTGCTGCACGAGTGCAAGACGAAGCACGGGAACCCGGTGTGGATGGGCTTCGACACGCTTCGAGCTGCGGCGGGGGGCAAGGAGAAGGGCGTCATCAGGCTGCCTGAGCGCACGCTGCGCCGTGCACTTCATCGTCTGACCATCACCGACTTTCTTGCCACTGTGGGGAATACCCGGAAGGGCAAGGTGCAGGTCTACGAGCGGCGGGTGCTGGTCGACGTGCAGCGGCAAGGCAACCAGCTCGTGTTCACGATGCCTGTGCGGGCTCGGCTGGGCCTCGACGACCTCGGAGAATGGGGCGGGGAGAGGGGCCATCTTGCCCCCAAGATGGCCCCCCAGAATGCGCCTGAAACAGAGCTGAAAACGGAGGGCAAGATGGCCCCCCTGGAGGGGCAAGATGGCCCCCCTGGAGGGGTCAAGATGGCCCCCCTGGAGGGGTCAAGATGGCCCCCCTCGGATTTTGCGGAGAACCATGCTGGTAACCCAGCGGAGAAAGACGAATCCAGCCATCAAGATGGCCCCCCAGAGCCGAGCAAGATGGCCCCCATAGTAGAAAAGAAACAGCTACAAGCACCAACAGCGGAAACACGAACAGAACACCTTCTCCTAACGGAGAAGAGTGTCTCCGCCGCTGGCGCGGCGGAGATCTTCTCTTCTTTTTCAAAGCCCCCACCCCTGTTGGTGCTCGTGCCCCCCAACCCTCCGCTGAAAGCGGTGCAGCCGCACATCGACTCCCCGCTGAACGAGAAGCCGGTCGCCCCGGCTGTGGTGCCAGCAGGGCCGCGCGTCGTCGACATCTCGAAGCTCGACCCCGACGACACGCCTGGGTTCCACCCAGGCCAGCCCTCGCTGTGGAAGGGCAAGCCGCAGGTCGGGCCGATGCCTGACGACTTCGCGGCCTCGCACGGGCTGTGGGCGAAGGCCTACTGGGGGAAGCCGCAGAGCGCGGGCCCGGTGCGCTACGGCATCAACGGCATGCCCACCCGGCCACCGACTGGCTGCGTGATGTACACGCTGCCCGGCCCGCCGCGGGTGCCAGCGTCCTACGACGACGAGGCGAAGCTGAAGTTCATGCTGAAGTGGTACCGCGTCGCGTGCCGCTCTCGTGGCATCGAGCCCCCGCGCAACGCTGGGCTCAAGGGGAAGTCGCGGAAGTGGTTCGAGGATGCGCTCGACATCTTCGAGGAGCACGACATCGCGCCTGGGGCGTGGGTGGCGTGGTCGCTCGATCGCGTGCTGCTGCCGATGCCCCCCAACGCGCGCAAGCGGTACGTGCCGATGCTCAAGCACCTCTTCTCGCCGAAGGCGCTGGTGGAGAACCGCTGGCAGTTCCGAAACATGGAGGCCGACTACACGACGCCGCACCTGAAGCACTCACCGTGGGGCGAGCTGTTCGTGAAGCGGTTCAACGCGATGGAGCGTGACGTGCTGGCCAGCCTCGACCGCTCGGAGCTGGCCATCAAGGCGATCGTCGCGCGGCACTTCCCAGAGGGGTACGCAGCTGCTCTGAAAAAATCTCAGGAAAATTCTCTGGCCTGTGAGCAAGAGGTACTGGCGCAGATCGCGCGGGGCAACTGGCTGTGGCCCCTTCCATCGCAGCTTCAACCGAAGAAGAGGGGCAAGGTCGGATGACCGCGGGCAAGAAGGGGGGACGACAGGAGGCCCCATACAACTTCGAGCCTCCCTTCGAGCGCGGGGTGGTCTACCTCGCGTGCACCGACCCGAGGTTCATGGCGCACGTCGCCCATGAGCTGCGCCCGGAGCTGCTCTCGCAACCCGCGTGCAAGCTCGCGCTCGAAGCCGCGCAGGCCATCTTCCGCGAGACGGGGCAGAGCCCAACGAGCTGGGTGCCCGTGGTGCAGGAAGTCGCCTCGAAGCGTGACGACGGGAAAATCACCACGGAGCAGGTGAAGGAGGTGATGGGCTTCTTCGACACCTTCGACGGGCAGCCGTTGCCGCGGGCGGAGGAGTACGAGCGCGGCGCGACGAAGGTGGTGAAGGCGCGGCTCCGGTTCGCGATCGCGCAGGCGGGCATCGACGAGCACGGAGCTGAGGAGTGGAGCAAGGTCGAAGAGCTGCGCCAGCGCGAGAAGAGCCTCGGCAAGAAGCAAGCGGGCATCGGCATCATCGCCACCCCGGCCAACGTCACTGCGGCGCTCAAGCGGTTCCGCGAGATGCCGCGCGTGCCCTTCGGCATCACAGCTCTCGACGAGGTGTTCGGGATGGGGGTGCCGCGCGGCACGCTCACGTGCTTCATGGCTGGCCCAGGTGGCGCGAAGTCGATGACGATGAGCCACATCACGGGGCAGCTCTCGTTGAAGGGGCAGCTCGTGCTCTACGCGACGCTGGAGCTGCCGCCTGAGCAGGTGGCCGCGCGTGTGTCGGCGAACCAGTCGGGCTTCACGATCGACGAAATCACCAGCGGGGCGAACGACGAAGAGTTCCACATGCGCATGGCGACGCTGGAGCACACGCCTCCGGTGGTTCAATACTTCGACCCGCACGTGACGACCTGCGCGATCTTGCGGCAGTGGGTCGACGAGACGCAGCAGATGCGCGGCAGGCCGATCGATGTGCTGGTGGTGGACTACGCCGACAAGCTCACGGCGACTGGGAAGCCCGACGAGAAGGGCATGTACCACGAGATGCGCATCGTCTACGAGCAGCTCCGCGCCATCTGCCTTGAGCTGAAAATCATGGGCGTGACAGCTTCGCAGTCGAAGGCCCGCGACGAGAAGAAGGCGAAGGTCATCGACATCGAGCACACCGCCGACTCGGTGCACAAGGCGCGCATCGTCGACCAGTTCGTCACGCTGAACATGGACGACAACACGCGCGAGATGACCTTCTTCCTCGCGAAGAACCGTTACGGCGAGGGGCGCAAGAAGGCGGGCCCGGTGCCCACCAACTTCGCGTGCGGGCAGGTGTCACCTGTTGAGCGCGCGGTGCCGCCTTCGGTCATCACGCACGTGCTCCCGACGCAGAACACGCCGCTGGTCGCGCCGTGGGAAGACGATCAACCCAAGAACGAAGAGCTGCCGCTGTGAGCACCTCGAAGGTCATCGACGCGATCATGCGGTTGACCGGGGAAGACCTCCCCGAGGGGCAGAGCATTCTTCTCACGAAGGTACCGGGTGGGGAACTGCAAGTGCTTCGGCTTCTGATTCGGCAGACCACGATGAACGTGGGCTACGAAGACCACGAGGCGTTCGGCGGCGACTTCGCCAACCCGATTCGTGTGCGTGGGCACGGCGACAGAACGCTGACACTCGAAGCGCACGTCTTGGAGGAGTCATGAAGCCAGCAGAACGCGCGCTCGCCGAGAAGTCGGCGAAGGCTTGCCAGGGCGGTACTGGCACCTTCCGCCGCGGCATCTGTCTGGCGTGCGACCTGCGCACGGGGAAGCCCGACAGGCGCGGGAGCTTCAGCTTCAACACCTCGAACGGGTTCTACCAGTGCTTCAAGTGCGGGCTGGTGGGGCGCGTTGACGGGTACGACGAAGACGACTTCGAGGCAGACGAGGAAGCCGAGCGCCCGGTGATGAAGCCCCCCGAGGGCTTCTACGAACTGTGCCGCGGTGATGGGCGCACGGCGATGGCGCTCGACCCTGCGCGCGAGTACCTACGCAGCCGCGGCCTCACCGACGAGGCGCTCTGGAAGGAGGCGCACCTGGGGGCGTGCATCGAGGGCTGGTTCCGCTCGCGGGTGGTGGTTCCTGTGCTCTCACCAGACGACGTGTGGCTGGGCTTCGTGGCGCGCGCCTGGACGAAGAAGGCGGAGATTCCGTACCTGTACCCGAAGGGCATGGCCCGCCGCGACATCTTGTACAACCACAAGGCCCTGCTCGCGGGTGACGCTGCACACCGGCTCGGTGCTGATGAGCAGTCGCCCGTGTTCGTGGTCGAAGGGGTGATGGATGCGCTGGCGCTCTGGCCCGACGCGGTGGCGGTGCTGGGCAAGCCGACCGACCCGCAGATCTTCGCGCTGGCGGAGTCGCCGCGGCCCATCGCGGTGTGCCTCGACGGCGACGCTTGGAGAGAGGGGGAAGCGCTCGCGCTTCGTCTTCGGTTGGAGGGGCAGCGAGCTGGAAGCATTAGGCTCCCCCCGACGAAAGACCCTGACGAAATGGAGATCGAATGGTTGCGCGAAGAAGCCCGAAACGTGCTCGCGTGAAGCCCCAGGTGTCGGTGGAAGAAGTGGGGCTCCACCTCATCAACGCCATGCGCGTGATGTACCACTACTCGTGCCAGTACCAGGGGAGGCCCAGCGAGCGAGTCGCTTCGTTGCTGGCGGTGTACCTGTTCATCGACGAGCTGGCGGAGCAGCTCTACGCAGACTTCGACGAGGCCTGCGACGACGAGGAACTCGACCCGCAGGTGGTGCTGGAGCGGTTGCCCGCGTCGATGCGCCAGACCGTGCAGGAGTTCTTCGAGCATCACATCTCGCACGGCGCTGAGCCCGCCGCCGTGGCCTTCACGTTCCAACAGCCGGGCTATGGGAGTGCGTGATGGCTGAACCTGTGCTGCTGGAAGACGTGACGGTGAAGGCGGTGACCGAGAAGGCGCTGCTGGTGGAGTACGACGACGATGAGGTGTGGATTCCCATCTCGCAGATCGTCACCGAAGACACCGACGTGGACTTCGAGCGTGGAGCCACGGGCACGCTCGCGGTCACGCAGTGGATCGCGAAAGAGAAGGGCCTCTCGTGAGGCTCACCGCGAAGGACAAGGCGAAGGTGATTCCCAGGCTCGCGATGCGGTGGAGCCGCGTGCTCGCCGAAGACGTGAACACCGATGGGTTCTGGGAAGACATGGAGCAGGTCTTCGGGCGTGGGGAGTTCTCCGACGCTGACGTGCTCACCATCAAGGGCTGGGTGAAGGAGTGGGCCAGCCGCATCACGCGCATTTTCGGGTAGGAAAAAAACCGCCCTTCAGGGCAATGAAGCACCACAGGAGGCTGACCACATGAAGCTGAAGATGTTCGAGGCAGAGGCAGAGGTGCTGGGCAAAGCTCGCCCGGTGCAGTTCCGTGAGGGTGGGCTGATGTTGACGGGGCTCACCTACGATGACGCGATGGAGGTGCTGCGTCTCGTTGGCCCGAAAACGACCCCCGTACCCCGCGGCGGTGATCAACCGAAGCCCGTCGTAACACCTGAGAAGTCTTCGGAAAAAGAGACGGCCCGATCCTCAGAGGATCGCACTTCCAAACCTGCACCGGCTCCGGCGAAAGACGACTCCCCGCCCTTCGAGCCCGACGCTCCGCCGAGCAAGGTTGAGCTGAAGCTGGCGAAGGAGCTGGAAGGCGTGAAGGAGCCCGGCTCTGATGGCGCTGAGGTGCCCGAGAAGATCGCCAAGAGCACCCGCTTCATCGACGTGCTGGAATGGGTCATCAGCACCAAGAAGCTGAAGCGCACGCAGGTTGCGGAGATCGTCGCAGCCTTCAGCGAGCTGAAGCTGGGCGAGGTGCCTGCGGTGCGCCGCGTGCGTGACCTGACCGACAAGGTGACCTCCACCATCGAGGCCTACGCTGAGGCGGGGGATGCAGCCTAAGACGCTCCCCCTCTACCCTGAACCTCCGAAGCTACCTGTCGAAGTAGAGCCACTTGGGCTCAACCCCGCCTGCCGCCGCTGCTCACTGTGCACCACGCGCAAGGGCAACGCGCTCCAGGGGGAGCTGGGCAAGGGCAAAGAGGGGGAGCCCACGGTGCTGGTCGTCGGCGACGGGCCGACCGGCTTCGATGATGCCGAGGGGCGCATCTTCCGCGGGCGCGACGGCACCAAGCTCCGCCCGCTGCTGCGCAAGCTCTGGGCTGGTGACATCGCGCTCGACGTGGCCACCCGCTGCTTCGGGGGGCGCGGCGAGTCGAAGGTGGAGGTGCTCGACGAGCACATCGCGGCGTGCCGCCCCCACCTCGCCAACACCATCAAGGCGGTGAAGCCTGAGCGCATCTTGGCTCTGGGGTGGAACGCGCTCTACTCGTTGACCGGGCGCTCGCTCAGCCCGATGAACTTCCGCCGCGGGTACACGTGGCTCTGGAACGACGGCGAGCCCGTGCCGGTGTTCTTCCTGATGAGCCCAGGGGTGACGCACCGCAACAGGTTCCTGGCCCGGTTCCTTGAACGCGACCTGAAGTGGGCCCTCAGCGCCAAGCTGCCCGCGCCGCGGCACTTGGAGCCTGGGTTCGTCACCACGATGGTCACCACCCCAGCTGATGCCCAGGCGGCGGTGGAAGACCTCCTGCGCGGCGACGGCTTCGCGTTCGACCTCGAATGGGCTGGGTACCTCTGGGACCCCGATTTTCGGCTCCTGGCGCTCGCTGCTGCCCCTGTGGGGCGTCATTCGGTCTGGGTCTGGGATGAGGAGGCCCTGAACACATCGTCGCTCTGGGAGCCGCTGAGGGCCCTTCTGGAGGACCCGGAGGTGCCCAAGGGGGGCAGCAACGTCAAGGCAGACCAGCATGCCCTCTGGTGTGGCAAGAAGATGCGGGTGCGGGGCATCTCGTTCGACACCCGCCTCCAGCGCAAGCTGCTGGAGCCCGAGGCTCCCGCCAACCTCGAAGACATGGCGGAGCTGGTGGGGATGGGCGGGCACAAGGCGGAGGCCAACGACGCCCTCGAAGCCATCGAGAAGCGCATCAAGGAGATCGCGGCCAAGGTGAAGAAGCGCCGCGAGAGCAAGCAGCTCAGCATGGCGTTCTCCGACGCGGTGGATTCGGCGGTGCGGCAAGGCTTCGACATGGAGAAGTACGCCGAGGAGCCGAAGGCGATCGCCTACGCTTTCTTGAAGCCCGACACCCGTGCGCGGTACGTCGCTCGCGATGCGCTCAGTACCGCGCGCCTCGCTTCGCTGTTCTCGGTGAAGCTCCACCGTGCGCCTGAGCGACAGCGCATCTGGGAGAAGATCGTGCTGCCCGCGGCCACCGCCATTCAGCGCGTGGAGGAGTGGGGCGTGCCGTTCGACGCCCAGGCGGGGGTGCTGTTCGGGCAGATGATGCAGCAGGGGCAGCAGGCGGCGTGGGAGAGGGTTCAGCAGTACGCCATCGGGGGCAAGGAGCTGAATCCCGGCAGCCCCCAGCAGCTGGCGAAGGTGCTCTTCGACAAGCTCGGGCTGAACTCTGCGTTCCAGACGGAGAGCGGCGCGCAGAGCACCGACGAAGAAGCGCTGATGCACCTGCGGAGCCAGCACCCGCTCCCCGGCTACATCTTGGAGTACCGCCACTACCAGAAGCTGGCGGGCTACGCGGCAGACTGGGCGCGGTGCCTGCGCCCCGATGGGCGCATCCACCCCAGCATTCACCTCGACGGCGCGCGCTCGGGCCGCACGAGCTGCTCCAACCCGAACCTTCAGAACATTCCGCGTGCCGCTGACAGCGACGACGGCAGGCGCGCACGCGACTGCTTCGCCGCGCCTCCTGGGTTCGTGTTGGTGCAGCTCGACTACAGCCAGCTGGAGCTGCGCATCGCGGCGCTGCTCTCCGGCGACACGGTGATGGCCGACCTCTTCCGATCGGGCATCGACTTCCACATGGGCACGGCGCAGCTCATCTGCGAGCTGGCCTGGGGCATCAAGCCTGAGCAGTGCACCAAGGTGCACCGCACGGGCGCGAAGGCGTTCAACTTCGGCATCGCCTACGGCAAGACCGATCGATCGCTCGCTGCGGAGCTGGGCATCGACGAGGAGCGCGCGGCGCAGATTCGCAAGGCCATCTTCGGCAAGTTCGTCAACTACGGGCACTGGTGCCGCGAGGCCATCGCCTACGCGCGCGAGTACGGCGGCTGCTGGACGATGTGGGAAGGCGAGCGTGCGCGGTGGCGACCCCTGTGGAACATCGGCGACGAGACGGAGGAGGGGGCCTTTGCTGCCTCGCGGGCGAAGAACGGGGCCATCAACACGCCGATTCAGGGCACGGCGAGCGAGTTCTGTATCGCGTCGATCTCTCGGCTGGTGGACCTTGCTGAGGCTGGCAAGCTCGACGCCGAGGTGGTGCTCCCAATTCACGACAGCATCATGCTGTTGTGCCCGGAGAAGACGTGGAAGGACAGCGCCTTAGCGGCGCGTGAGGCCATGGTGTCGTACCCCTGGTGTACAGGGCACGTGCCGCTGGAAGTGGACGTTGAGCTGGGCACCCGGTGGGGTGCTCTCGAAAAAGTCGAGTTGTGAGGAAAAAACCGCGGGCTCAGTGCAAGAGGTAGGACATGGCGAAGCTGCGCAACATCGAAGTGGATGACTACTACAAGCAGTGCATCGACTTTGAGCCCGCGCTCATCGACGAGGAGTTCGCGCGCTTGTCGGGCGACCTCGGCTACTGGAACGAGATGGTGGCCAACGCGAGCAAGGAAGTGATGCTGGCGGAGTGGGCGGCGAAGAAGATCGAGGCGCAGCTGTACCTCAAGTACAAGGAGCCCGCCGAGGGGAAGAAGCCTCCGACCGAAGCGACGGTCGACGCGGCCATCAAGGTGGACCCGGCCTATGAGGCTGCGCACCTGAAGTTCATCGAAGCGCAGTACGAGTACACCCAGCTCGCGGGCCGCGCGAAGACCATCTCGAAGAAGGGGGAGATGCTCGTCTCGCTTGGTGCGCAGATTCGACAGGAGCGTGAGGGGGACCGGCGCATCTTGGAGCGCTCGTTCGCTGAGCGCCGCGCGCGGGAGCAGGAGCAGGACTGAACCTTTTGCCCATTCCGGGCACAACGCGGAAGGCCAGCGATAGAGCCTTCAAAACAAAAAGAGAGACAGAGAAAAAAATGGGAAACGAACTCGCAAAGAGAAGCAGCTCCGACATGGTGTTGGCGGAGTACGAAGACTTCAACCTCGACAAGATGCAGAAGGAAGCGGCGGCGCTGCCCAGCGGTGGCGGTGCGTTCTTCAAGCCGCATCAGGGGAAGAACGTGGTGCGCATGCTCCCGACTCCGAAGGGGCGTGAGCCGTGGTTCACCTACCACAAGCATCACTTCTCGCTCGGCAACGAGCGGAAGAACGTCATCTGCGCGAAGTACCAGTACAGCCAGCCGTGCCCGCTCTGCCAGAAGGCGGCGAAGCTGCGCGCGACCGGCAACAAGCTCGACGCTCGCAAGGCGAAGGCGCTGGAGCCCAGCTCCCAGGTCTACATGAACATCGTGGACATGAAGAACCCGGAGAAGGGCGTGCAGCTGTGGACGATGACGCCTTCGGTCTTCAAGGGCATCATGGACGCGATCGATCTCGCGGGCGTGAGCAACCCTGCGCACCCGGTGAAGGGCTTCAACATCGTGTTCATCCGAAAGGGTGAAGGGCTCGACACCCGCTACAAGGGTTACACGCTCGCGCGTGAAGCCACGGAGCTGCCCGGCTGGGAGGAGCTGCTGCCCACCCAGAAAGACCTGACCACCATCGAGGAGGCCCCGAGCGACGAGCAGATCGACGAGGCTCTCGGCGGCGAGTTCGAGGAGCGGGAGTTCAAGAAGAAGGGCGACAAGGGCCGGAAGGCTGACACCGTTGACGCTGACACCAGCGACGACGAAGACGACGACATCGAATACTGAGGCCAGCGGCGCACCTGCCGTGCGCTGCGTGGAGGGTCCCCATGGTTTCCCCCCCACCTCGGGGGCCCTCCTGTTTCTTGACACAAGATGTACCCGGCGACCTGCCCGAATCCCCGTGCTGGTCAAGACAGGCGTCGGAGAAGCCGTGGAAGAGGTTTCACCTGCCAGCAATGGTGCGCCATCCACTGTACGTGCGGCGTTTGAGGCGAAAGCCGAACTGACCTACCTGGGGCGCATACCAGGGCAAACCGGCGAGCTGGGGTTGGAACTCCCCAGCACTTTTTTTGGAGGCTGAACATGAGCGTGCAGCAGAAGGCGTTGGAGAAGATCTTCGCCGCGGTCGAGAAGAAGCACGGCAAGGGCAGCATCAAGCTGATGGGCGACGCAGGCAAGGTGCGCGGCTGCATCCCCTCCGCTCTGGAGGCGGTCGATCGCTTCATCCTTGGGCCGGGCGGGTGGCCCTGGGAGAAGATCTCCGAGGTCTACGGGCCGGAGTCGTCGGGGAAGACCTCGCTGGTACTCTCCGCGCTCGCATCGGTGCAGCGCATCGGTGGCGTCGGCTTCCACGTCGATGCGGAGAACGCGCTCAGCGACGAGCGCGCGATGACCTTCGGAGTCGACCGCGAGACGCTGCTGTTGGCTGACGAGCTGGACAACGCTGAAGCGGCTGGGGCGGAGCTGCTCACGGCGCTGGAGGCCACGCCGAAGGGTGTTCCGTTCCTCGGGGTGTTCGACTCGGTGGCCGCGATGGAGACGAAGGCTCAGGCGGAGGGCGAGCTGGAAGACGCGCACATGAGCCCGATGGCCCGCTTCATGTCGTCGTTCATGCCGAAGGTGAAGAACGCGCTGAAAGGGAAGGACGCGCACGTCATCTTCGTCAACCAGACGCGCGTGAAGCCGGGCGTGATGTTCGGCAACCCGGAGTACACGCCTGGGGGCAACGCTCTCAAGTTCTTCGCGAGCACACGCATCAGGCTGGGCCGCAGTGGCAAGCCTCGCGACGGTGGCATTGAGGTGAAGGTGAAGTCGGTGAAGAGCCGCTTCTGCGAGCCTGGGCGTGAGCTGACCACGTTCCTGAACTTCACGAAGGGGTGGGACGACCGCTGGACGACGCTGAGCCTCGCGAAAGACCTCGATCTCATCGAGAAGGGCTCGAAGGACTACGACGAGGCGGTGGAGAAGCTCGGGTGGTCTGCGCGCGATGCCGCGGCGCGCCTCGGTGCTGACCCAGCGGTTGCTGGGAAAATTTCCACGCCTCGGGGCAAGAAGAAGCCGTGAGCGATCGACGAAAGAAAGACATCGACTGGACTGTGGCGGAGGAGGATGGGCGGGTCCCGACCTGGGAACGGGTCATCGTCGCGGTGCTGATGGACGTGCGCGACGAGCTGAAGCGGCTCAACACCCTGCTCTACTGCCACAACTTCACTGGCATCCCGCAGACGCTGCGAGCCATCAGGAAGAACACCACCAAGAAGAAGCGGGCTGCCGCGGTGCGGAAGCTGAGGGCCGTATGAAGCTGGCCTTCGTCGCTGACGTGCACCTCGGGAACCACAAGGTCTACGGCGGGGCGGTGGTCGCGGGCCTGAACGCCCGCTGCCGCATGGTGCTCGACTCGTTGCGCGCGGCCTACAGCATGGCCACGCAGGAGAACTGTCAGGCGCTCTTCGTAGACGGTGACCTCTTCGACACGGCGAAGCCCTCGCCTCAGCTCATCGCTGCCGTGCAGCTCGTCATCGGCCAGTTCCCCGGCCTGACGACGTACATCATGTTGGGCAACCACGACATGGAGTCGGCGGTGGAGGGTGACCACGCGCTGGGCCCTCTGGCTCCGGTGGCGAAGCTCATCACGAAGCCGACGAAGCTGCGTATCAAGGGCAAAGGCGTAGACGAGGTGGAGGTGTGGGCTGTACCTTTCCAGCCGGGGAAGGCAGAGGAGTGGCTGCCCCTCGTTCTGGCTGAGGTGCAGGGTCAACCTCCGGCGCTGAGTTCAGCCTCCTCGCCGAAGCTCTTGGCCCTGCATCTTGGCCTCCGTGACAAGGGCAAGACGCCTCCCTGGCTGATGGACGCTCACGACTCTGTGGGCATCGAGCAGGTGCAGGAGCTGGTGCAGAAGTACGAGCTTGCCGCGGTGTACGCGGGCAACTGGCACAACCCCGAAGAGTGGATCTGGTACGACGGCGTGCGCTCCGCCACGACGCCGCTGCGGGCGGTGCAGATCGGCACGCTGTGCCCCACGGGCTTCGACAACCCAGGGGCCTCGTTCGGCACGATGGCGATCTACGACAGCCACAAGAACAACGGCTGCCAAGTGCTCTCGGTGCCCGGCCCGCGGTTCTTCAAGGTGGAGGGCATCGACGAGCTGGAGGAGCTGATCGAGAAGGCTCCTGGGAAGCTCACCTTCGTGCGCGCGACGGTGGAACCCGACGACGTGGCTGCCTCGGAAGACCTCATCAAGCGTGCGGTGGAGGCTGGCACGCTGGGGGGCGGAGAGACCCTCGCCGAGGCCAGCGAGGCACAGGTGGCGTTGCGGCAAGCCGCGGGCGTGGCGCGCTCTGCTGAGACGGTAGACGAAGCCGTCGCTGGATTCGTCGCATCAATGCCGCTGAAGGACCCCGAGCTTCGCGCCGCGGTGCTTGAGCGGGTAAAGGGATTTCTCGGAGGTTCGACGTGAGAGTCACCAGTAAGGAAGCCTACGAAGACATCAAGAGCAGTGGTCGGTTGAACGAGATGCAGCTCGAAGTCTTGGCGGGCATGTTCACGCACGGTCCCGCGACTGGGGTGGAGCTGACGGCGAAGATGAAGACCCCTGCGCAGGTCAGCTTGAGCTACCACAAGCGGCTCAGCGAGTTGGAGCGCATGGGGGCTGTGTACGTTGTTCGCCGACGACCGTGCTCGGTGACCGGGCGCAGGGCGATCGAGTGGGACGTGACAGCTGGCCTACCCGCTGCGCCCCCTGCTGCTCCTGCGGTGGTGCATCTTTGCCCGACGTGCGGGCACAAGCTCAAGGGCCCGCCCAAGGCTCCTGTGCAGCCCCAGGCGCAGCCTTCGCCGAAGGCGAAGAAGGTGGCCAAGCCCCAGGCGAGCAACCTCGGGCCGCTGTTTGGTGGCCTATGATCGTCTGCCTCGAAGGGCCGGATGCCTGCGGCAAAGGCACGCAGGCGCAGCTCCTCACCCAGCGGCTGAACGCGCGCCTCTGGAAGTTTCCCAACAAGGAGACGCTGACCGGGAAGCTCATCTACGCGCACCTCGAAGGGAAGTGGTTCTCTCAGCCCTCCAAGCTGGGGCAGTGGTCGACAGACAACGGCCCGGTGCTCGACGCGGTGGTGTTCCAGGCGCTCCAGCTCGCGAACCGCATGGAGGTGGCCACGGAGATCTTCCAGGCTGCCTCGAAGGGCAACGTCGTGTTCGACCGCTACTGGCCCAGTGGGTACGCCTACGGCATCGCTGATGGGCTCGACGGGGAGTACCTCATCAACCTCCACCGCTGGCTCCCGCAGCCCGACTTGTACTTGCTGCTCGACATCGACCCTGGTGACTCGGTGCGCAGACGACCGGAGCGACGCGATCGCTACGAGTCGCAGGAAGGCCTGATGGAAGCGGTGCTCAAGAACTACCACGAGCTGTGGGCTCGTCACGCGAATGAGCCGCGGTGGGCAGTCATCAACGCGCGTGGCACGGTCGATGAGACAGCTGCGCTCATCAACGCGGTGGTGGCGAAGCACCGAGAGGTGGTGCGCTGATGGCTGAGCTTGAAGAGTGGCAGAGCAGGCGGTGGCTGGCGATCTACGGCGCGGTCATCGCGGCGCAGGTGCAGAGCTGGTACCGCGACGGGCAGGGTGGTGTGCCCGCGGCGCAGATGAAGCACTTCATGGAGGAGGCTGCCGCGGTGGCCACCCTCGAAGCTGAGGTGCGGGTGAAGAGCTACAACGAAGGGGAGCCGCTGCCGTGATTATCAAGGTGCAGGTCGCACAGTTCGGCTCCGCTCCGATGTGCCTCATCTACGACAAGCGGCGCAAGTACGAGTTCCACGGGCCGATGTCGGAAGACCTCAAGCTCATCATGGGCGACCGACCGAAGGCGTTCTTTCTCGCGGAGGTCGATGACCAGAAGCGGTTCAACATCGGTGAGGAGGTCCCGTGGCAGACGTGGTGAACGTGATGGAACTGGTGCTCGACAAGTTCACGAAGCACGAGCACACGGTGCTGCGCTTCCCCGAGCGTGGTGTGGTGTTGGTGACCGGCCCGAACGGTGGCGGCAAGAGCAGCATCGTCGAAGGTGTCTCCTTCGGCGGGTGGGGCGAGACGCTCCGCGGCACGATGCCGGGCGACGACTGCACGGTGCACCTCACCACGCGAGACACGCTGATGGAGCGCAAGCGGCGGAAGGCGAAGACCTCGCTGACGTGGCGGCAGGGGCTCCACGAGGCGGAGGAGTTCCCCACCACGAGCAAGGCGCAGACCTCGCTGGAGTCGATCATCGGGCCCTGGGAGGTCTGGCGGCGCACCCACGTGTTCAGCTCCACCGACGCGGCGCACTTCACGCTGGCCACCGACAAGGAGCGCAAGCTCTTCTTGGAGACGCTGCTGGGGCTCGGGCGGTTCGACGAGGCGCTCACCAAGTGCCGCGCGGCACTGCTGGTGTCAGACCGGGCAGTGAACGCCGCGCAGAGCGCCATTCAGCTGAACGCGCAGCAACGCGACAACCTCACGCGCCGGAAGGCCGACGCGGAGAAGGTGCTCGCTGACCTGGGCCCCTCTGCGGCTTCCGCGGAGACGAAGGCAGCGGAGGAGGCGTTGGAGGAGAAGCGGGCTCACCTGCGCGACCACATTCGGAAGGGCGAGAAGGAGTTCGCGGAGCTGCATCGGCAGATTGCCGAGGCCTCGGGTGACACGGGCGGGGCTGAGCGAGAGATGTCGCTGCTGGCGCGGCGGCTGCTCAAGCTGGGCGAGTCGGGTACCTGTGACTCCTGCGGGCAGAAGGTGCCCCAGGCCCTGCGCAAGGGCATCGAAGACGGCATCGAGAGCATTCGGAAGAAGGTGCAGGCAGACAAGGAAGCGGCGGCAGTGGCCACCGCTGATTTCAAGGCCGAAGCGAAAGACGTGGAGGGGGTGCTCAAGGCCCTGCGCGCTCGCGAGAGCACCATCGCTGCGGAGCTGGAGGGGCTGCGACGGGCTGCGGCTGCACACATGGCTGCGGAGCGCACGCGGGTGAACGCTGAAGCGGCGATGAAGCTCGCTGAGCAGGAGCGGGTGGCGGCGGAGGAGAAGCTCGCGGCTGCTGAGGCGGAGTACACCGCGGCAACCCGTGAGCAGCAGATTCTCGAAGCCTGCGAAGAGGTGCTCGGGCTCAAGGGGGTGCGCTCTGGCATTCTCTCGAAGCTGCTGGGGAGCCTGGAGAACGCGGCCAACGTCTGGCTGCAACGGGTGGCCGGGCAGGGCATGCGCTTGGAGCTGAAGAGCTACAGCGAGAAGAAGTCAGGCGGGGTGAGCGACGCGATCTCTCTTCAGGTGCACGGAGCTGGTGGGGGCCTCGGGTACAAGGCTGCCTCGGGGGGTGAGCGGCGGAGGGTCGACGTGGCGCTGCTGCTGGCCTTCGCGGGCCGGGGCACGCTGTTCTTCGACGAGGTGTTCGACGCGCTCGACACCGATGGGGTGGGGGCGGTGGCGGAGGTGCTCGCGGAGCTGGCGAAGGACCGTTGCGTCGTGGTGGTGACGCACAACGAAGAGCTGGCGGCGCGTGTGCCGCACGCCGTGCGATGGGACGTGGCTGATGGAGCCGTTTCGGCTTGAGCTGGTGGAACCGCACCCCGCGCACACCAGCCCCAAGGTGACGGTACCGGAGAAGCCCTACAGCGGGCTCGCCGTGCCTGATGTGCCTGTGGCCCCGGTGGGGTGCTTCTACTCCTACGACACGTGGTGGAAGCTCCTCGACCCCTCGACGTTCAAGTCTGCCGATCGCGCGGGGGTGTTCACCATGGAGCGGCTGGGCCCCCGCAAGGGGCAGTGGTTCGCGGTGCAGTCAGCTGAGGGGTGGCTCGCCTGGGCGACGAAGTACAAGGCGCGGGTGCTGATGCGGGAGATGCACGAGGTGGCCCGGCGACTGGGGTATGACCACAAGGTGAAGAGGGCGCGATGAAGACCTACGAGCAGACGCTGACCACGCTGAAGTCGCTGAAGGGTGCCGACTACAACCCGCGGGCGATGCCCACGGAGGAGATGGTCAACCTGAAGCGTGCACTGAAGGAGTTCGGGCTCGTGCAGCCGATCGTCGCGCGGAAGGAAGACGGGCTCATCATCGGCGGGCATCAACGGGTGCAGGCGTACCGCGAGCTGTTGAAGGAGCGCGGGTGCAGCCCGGTGGAGATCGACGCTTCTCCGGTGCCAGTCGTCTACGTGACGGGGCTCGACGACTCGAAGACGAAGCTCCTCAACGTCGCGCTGAACAAGATTCACGGCGAGTGGGACAACGACAAGCTCACCGCGCTCTTCGGGTCGCTGACCCGTGACGCGGCGGTGGAGCTGTCGGGCTTCAGCAAAGACGAGGTGGACGGCATGCTCTCCAGCGCCACCATGCCCACGGCTTCGCTTTCGCTGGGGAACGTGGTGCAAGACGTTGAAGAGAGCCTGGGCAAGCAAGAGGCGACCACCTGTGCGTCGTGCACGAAGCTCCGCATGGAACTGGAGGAGCTGCGGGGGGAGAACCACCAGCTCATGGCCGCGCTGAAGAAACAGGGGTAGAACTGGGGGCATGGCGGAGCGGGAGTACGAGCGCGACGATGCGGGGCGGTTCTCCGGGGTCGGCGGGGGCGTCGCGCGGAAGCACTACGAAGCGCTGAGCAAGCTGGGCCGCGCGAAGAAGGATGCGCCAGCTCCAGCTGAGGCCCCCAAGCACGAGATCTACGAGGCCAAGGCGGAGGACTTCCACAAGGCGTTCACCGAGGCCTTCAAGGACTCCGACATGGCCGGGTTCGTCACCCACTACCCGGTGGACCAGCTGAAGAAGATGAAGCTCTTCACCACCAAGGACGGCAAGGCCGGGGTGGCGGTACACGACCACGGCGACGGGCGGGTGGAGGCCACCGCGCTCTTCAACAACGGTGCGGCGAAGGGAGCTGGGCTCGCGCTGCTGCGGCACACGGTGAAGGACGCAGGGGTGAACTACGTGGAGTGCTTCGGGCCGGGGCTCAACAAGCTCTACGGCACGCTGGGGTTCAAGGTGGCCACGCAGAACAGCTTCAACCCGACGTTTGCGCCGCCGAACTGGAACACCACGAAGCACGACTCGCCCGACTACTTCACGATGAAGCTCTAGAGGCCGAACTGGGTCGCGACGACTTCCCAGGCGGCATCGAGCTGCTCTTCGGTCAGCTCCGGCTTCTCTGCTTTCGCTTCCTCGCGC
>FRDC01003234.1_pt1 | contig 99992 bp, 76 predicted proteins | sample 1106171 | NCBI WGS metagenome assembly FRDC01 (sample SAMEA3930566, study PRJEB13176) | freshwater metagenome | biome: Drinking water system; feature: drinking water; material: water | place: Singapore | collected 2014-12-20
GGTACTGTTATCCTAACATCGCCTTTGGGCAGAATTCCTTCGTACACTTTGCAGCTCCGACCCCCCATGTTTCCGACGACGGACTCACTTGGCGAAATGGTGGAAGCGCTGGGTTTAATTTGCCAGGTGGGGGATGGAGCACGCCCCGAGCCTTTAACTTCCTCGACAATGCTTCGGGTGGGGCTTTTATTGGGGTTGCTGACGGGGACGTGATGCGAGTCTCGACGGATACAGGTAAGACTTGGAAAGTTCCCGCGAACATTCCTGCGGGCTGTTCAGACGGCATCGGTTCTAGCGAGCAGATCATGACCGGAAATAGCATCGCGGTCATCGTAAACTCAAATGGTTTTGCGTGTCGCTCGACTGACGGTGGCATGAACTGGTCCATGAAAAGAATCACTACAGAGCCGCTGGCCACCTCCAGAGCCTTTAACCAGGGTCTGTTTCTGGTTTGGAGTACCTCCGGAAATCGCTACAGCAGTCCTGATGGAGTGAACTGGACTTCTAACCCGGTTCAGGGTGGGGTCGTGCCGGGAGCCATTGGAGTCAGTCCGACAGGCACGCTCGTATCCACCAACGGTCTTTGGAGTGATTACTCAGGTCAAGCCTTTATCCGAAGTACTGACAACGGTCTGACCTGGTCGACTCTGCCTGCCGCCAACTTCACAAAGGGGCACATCATCATGCGTTTTGGCTCAGGCTACATCAATCGCAATGCCTTGTGCCCCTGAACGGAATCTGAAAATTCGCTACAGGTTATCTCCGCAACCGCTCACCGACGTGCCGCTGCGGAAACCGTTGCAGCCTGCACCATCGCAACTTGCCTCGCTAAGCGGCGTTTTTCCATAAAGACAATCATGGGGTTTGCAACAAAAATAGTAGAGTAAACCGAAACAGAGAAGCCAATCAGCATCGCAAACGCGAAATCTTCCAGCACGGGACCGCCCAGCAACCACAAACTCACCACCACAAAGAGCGTGCAGATCACCGTCAAAAAGGTCCTTCCGAGGTTAATATTGATCGACTTATTGATCACTTGCTCGATTGTCCAATTCGGATAGAGCTTCGAATACTCCCGTATCCGATCATAAATCACAATGGTGTCGTTACACGAGTAACCGGCCACGGTGAGCAGTGATGCGACCACGGTCAGGGTAAACTCTTTTTGTAAAAGAACCCAAATGCCCACCACCACGACCACGTCCATGAGCAAGGCTCGGACGATTCCAGGCGCAAAGCGCAGGTCAAACCGCAACGTGATATAAAGTAAAATTCCAATGGCCGCGTAGAATATCGAAAGCGCTGCCGACTCTTTAAGTTTTTCTCCTGCGGCAGGTCCCACCACGTCGGACTTCAGGATCTGATAGTTGCCAGCTCCTGCAGCCTTCGCAAAAGCTCCGTCCACGCGCTCCGTGATGGTTTTAAGCTCAGATTCCGCTGCCTGGATCTTAACGAGGTACTCATTGTCCTCCGGAGTTCCGATCTGCACGACCGTGGGTTCCCCGAGTCCGCCGCTTTTCAGAGCCTCGCGTACCTTTCCGATATCATATCCGGCCGGCGCCTTAAGGGTTGTCTCAGCGCCTCCTGTGAAGTCGATTCCCAGGTTAAGTCCCTTTGTGAACAAACCCACAAGGCTTAGGACTACGGCAATGGTCGAAGCCATAACAAAAGGCCGACTGAGTTTTAAAAAGTCGATGTTGAGATCAGTAGGTATAAGCTGCATCATCTGAAAGTTCCTCGCCGTTTAAATACTGAGTTTTTGCAGTTCGTTTTTGTTTCGGGGCCCGAGATACCAGTCAAATAGGAGTTTTGCGACCGTAACGGCACAAAACAGTGTCGTAAAAATTCCGATCATCAGAGTGACCGCAAAGCCTCGAATCGGCCCGGTTCCAAACTTCATTAGGATCAGCGCCACAATACCGTGAGTGATGTTGGCATCAAAAATACACGCAAACGCTCGATCGAAACCCTGCTCAACAGCCCTTCTTACCGAGGCACCCTCGCGAAGCTCGTCACGAATTCGCTCAAAGATGATCACGTTGCTATCCACTGCCATACCGATGGTCAGTGCTAGGCCCGCAATTCCAGGGAGCGTCAATGTGGCCCCCATCATGACCAATATAGCAAAAACAAAAAGTACGTTGAGCATGAGCGAAACGGTCGCAATCACTCCGCTCAGTCGGTAATAGATGATCATAAACAAAAACACTAAAACACAGCCCACGACGCCAGAGAGAACACCTTTTTTGATGGAGTCCTGCCCGAGGGTAGGGCCAATCGCTCGCTGCTCAAGAAGATCCATCTGAGCCGGAAGTGCTCCTGCACGAAGAACAATTGAAAGGTCGCGTGCCTCTTTCATCGTGTTTTCGACATTTCCTCGGCCGACGGTAATCTGACCACTTCCTTGCGTGATGGGCTCTTTGATCACAGGAGCGGAATGGACCAGTCCGTCGAGCACAATCGCCATTCGCTTTTGGACATTGGCTTTGGTCAGATCTCCAAAGCGCTTAGCCCCGGCTGGGTGCATGGTAAATGAAACGACAGGGACACCATCGTCGCCGTAGCGAACCACGGCGTCTGCCAAATCTTCTCCCGAAACGTCGAACTTTTTTTCCAGCAGGTAGGGTATCAGCTGACCCGCATTGGGACTTCCCTTCTCAGGTTTCTCAAAAGCGATCTCAACGGTATCTGGAATTTTTCCGCGCGCGGTTTCGTTTACTTTTTCGATGTAGTTTGAAAGTCGGTCACCCTCTTTGAAAGCAAACTTGCCCGCAGATTCGAGATCTTTAACAAACGAAACTAAATCTTTTCCAAGATTCGCGTTATCGTCGACAATTCGAAATTCCAATTTGGCGGTACGCCCGACGAGCGATTTAGCCCGTTCGACGTCTTTGACGCCTGGGAGTTCGACCACGAGTCGCTCATTGCCCTGGCTCACAATGGTAGGCTCGGTCACACCGAATTCATCAATCCGGTTCCGTACAACCTTAATGCTCTGCTCAACCGTACGGTTGCGAACCTCTTTTCGAAAGTTCCAAGACATCCCCACTTCCAGGCGACCGTCCTTTTCGCCCATGACCTGAAGTTGGGGAAAGTCACTTGTGATTTTCGCCTTTATTTTTTCAAGATCTCCGCCGCTCAAAAATCCTCGGGGATCATCCACTTCCAGATTGGGAGCGATTGAAGGCTCAAATTTGGAGACGATCTGGTCTTTTTCGAGTTCTTTATTGAGAGCCGCAATCTGTCGATCGTGTGTGTCCCGAAAGAGTTTGCGCATGTCGATGCCAAAAATCATGTAAAGGCCGCCCTGGAGATCAAGACCCAGGTTGACCTTTTTTTTCACGGGGAACTGCACCGCATCGGTGTCCCAGTTCATCAAGCTCGGAGTGACATACATCACGGCGCCCGCGGTTACCGCCGTCAGAAATATAAACTTCCACTTCCACATGCGATCCATCAGATGGCCTCCAAAGGGTTTGCCCTGCCAACGGTAAAAATGATTGAGCTCTAAAAAGCTGCCATCCTTTGGCGCTCCATTCAAGCCCCCTTTCGAAGCAAAGTCATGTATTTGGGCCTCCCGGTGTCGAGCTGTTAGTCGATTGTGAAAGACTTTCGCTGCAAAGCGCCATTGTCAACGCCCCCTGCGAGGCAAGGGCCCAATTGCATAACGTCTTAACAGTCCTTGATCTTGTCCCTACCTAAATAAAATATGTTACTATGGGAAGTGGAAGAAACAGAGGAGAATCGGCTTGAAAATGGAGTATATCTTTCGCCGACTATTTCCGAAGCCTCGCCCTTACGCCTTTAAACCCGTGATCCTCGTGACCGGATGTTCGTCGGGGATAGGGCTGGCACTAGCGGAGGCATTGTATCCTCTCACTCAATACCGTGTGATCATCACGGCACGTACAAAGTCGCTGGGCATTTTGCGCGAGCGATTTCAAGAGTCTGATCGGTTTTGGATCAGGCCTTTGGACGTAACCGAAAAAACTGATCGTGTGGCACTAATCTCGGAGGTGGAGCGAAGTTGGTCTGGGGTGAGTATTTTGATCAACAACGCGGGCGTGAGCTTCAGAGCGACGGTGGAACACATGAGCGAGGCTGAGGAGCACGAGCAGTTTGAATCGAATTATTTTGGTCCCGTGGAACTCATTCGCGATGTGCTTCCTGGCATGAGGCGCGTCGGTCGAGGTAAAGTCATCAACATCTCGTCGGTGAGCGGGATGCTCGCAATGCCGACCATGGGTTCCTACAGCGCGTCCAAGTATGCGCTAGAAGGCTTAAGTGAAGCGCTGTGGTACGAGGTTAAGCCACTAGGAATTAATGTGAGTTTAATTCAACCGGGGTTTGTGCGCTCCAAGTCCTTCCACAATGTGAAGTACTCCTTACGCTCTAATCCTCAAAACGATCGTGAAGGAGTGTATGCCGACTATTATCACGAGATGACCCCCTTCATCGAGCGCTTGATGGGTCTAAGTCTGACCACTCCCGAGGATATCGCTCGTCGAGTTCTTAGAGTCATCCGTTCGGAAAACCCGCCGCTTTGGATACCGGTCACGCTCGATGCCATGATTTTTTATTACATGCGCCGGTTTATCCCGCGAAAGATTCTGCTCCCCCTACTTTTCGCATTCTTGCCCCGAGCTCGAAAGTGGGGCCTTGGCTACTCCCGCAGGCGGCGTTGAGGGTATTGTTTGTTAAGCTCACTCCTGTGGGCCAAGTTGATCTTGCCCAAGTTTCCAATAAAATACTCCTGAGCCTCGAACGGAAACCCTTTCGCCCTAATCGAGAACTCTTTTGAAATATGGTCGTTAAACCTTTCAACAGACTTCAACAAGAAATGAAGGCCGAGGAGAAAGTAATGACAGGCTGCTGATTTGTAGATTCTAGTTTTGAGTTGATTTCTTTCGACCTTAGGAAAACTAAGAAATCGTTCGAGCCTGTAATTCAGAAAGTCCCTCAGGGAATCAGGTGACACGTTTCTTAAAGCCCCTCCGAAGGTGAAGTACTCGTAGACTGAATAGGGTGAAAAGTTTTTTTCAATGGCAAGTGCCGTAAAGAAGATCCTCTCTTTCCAAGGACAGCCTCTGACCCTAACATTTGTGTAGTCCTCTGATTTGAGTTCGCTAGCGGTTACTCCCCGAGAGTAAGGGAAGTCCGTATTTTTAAGGGTGATGGGCATGCCGCCGCCGGATCTTTCATCCGAGTCCGTTGAGTAATCTAAATTAACTTGCGCGAATTTCTTCAGCTCCTTTGGTTGCTCGACAAGGTGCGGGTCGGCAATTCCGAAACTGAGTCGCTTTGCCACACAAATGATTCGGGCGCGCTCAGCATTCCAGGCGCACTTCAGCCTGCCGACTAGGCTCAGGTCCTCCGCCGTAAAATCACGAGATTGGTTCGGACGGGTTTGGTTTTTAACCCAATTAGATCTTCCAATCATCTCGAGGCCAATCCGCTGCACTTCTCGACTACTGGCCAGTGCTTTTAATGTTTGGGCAAGCTCGTGGGCTGTGGGATCGTCCGCAACAAACGAGTTTATTATTTTCAAGCCCAACGGGGTGGACGTGTCCAAACAAGAAGCGCCGCAAGTCCAAGCGGCGTCATCGACTGGGAGTTGAGGTATCATCCAACCCACTTCAAGTTCTATTTTTAATGGGATCAAACTCGAAGTATCTTCGGTGTTGCTGAATGGTTGTTCCTTGGACCCAGGCTGCTTCTCACTTGGTGCAGGTCTTGGCGACAACTTACTTTTCTTTTGAGGTCCAAATTCGTCGTCGTCCCCCGGAGAGTCGCTTGTAGAGGCTCGACGAACCTGGGCCGGAGGTTGATCACCGTTCCCCGCGATGCTGGTGTTTGTGAAGATCACACCGTAGAATACAATCGCCGTAAGAAACGGAAAACCAATCTGACGTAGTATTTTTATCACCAAAGACTTCCTTTCCCATTCGAGGGGTGCGGAGTGCCTCGCCATAAAGCTCAGAAACAGGACACACCGGCGGCTTAGCATACAAGCCACGAGATCGTTCCTAAAGTGATTTGATTTGAAGCTGAAAAATCGAAAGGGTTGTCAAAAGAATGTCCATATGTAAACACCAATTTTTATCTACCTATAAGCGCTGCAGGCGTTGTTTTTGATTTCATCCGGGCGGATCCAAAACTCCCACTTATCCACAATTTCACTCCGACGTCGGTGCCGAGTGGCTGGTCGTGATTTATTTTCGGGTCAAAACAAAATTGAGTTAACTATTGAATCTTGAGCAAGGCAGAAGTGATTAGAGTATGGGAACACCGTTACCAGTAATTCCGCGGCGAGGTTTTTGACACCATTTTCGTTTTTTCAGAGCGGAGCGCGGTCACTTTAAAATCGTCTGTTGCACGAATACGCTCAGAGGCGCTTAGTCTCGGGCTAAACAAGGCAAAGGAAGTCACAGGTGACACGAACGAACCGACAGAATGGATTACCCCTCGTGGTTTCGATTTTATTTTGCAAGACGATCTTGGTGAGCGTTGGCGCCGTGGCGTTCGGCGGCCAAGCTACGACCCGCATGCAAAGTGACTCAGTTCAACAATTTCAGGTGGAAGGCGACGAATTCGGATCTCCCAAAAAAAAGAGGATGTCGCCAAATTCGATTCCCAACGAACAGCAAATGGGAAAGACCGAAAACTCGTTGGGTTCGATTCGTTCGAGGCTCGAAATTGAAGTTGATTTTGGTTGGGTGCATGCGCGAGTCCCTCGCTTGGATGAATCTGTTTGGACTTGTGGACCTCACTGTTTAGACACCTCTAACCCAGTGGGCTTGAAGATCGTGAACTCGTTTGTTGAGTTTGATCCCGTAGCGAAGGAAGTTGCCAACGTCGTTCGATACTTGGCGGGGAGTCGCGAAGTACAACAAATTGCCCAAGAGATGGTTGAGCGACTGAATTGGGTCAAACAAAAGTCCCAGTCGAATCGGGGTAGTGATGATCTGCGGGTGGAAGACTTGAGCCTGGTGGGCAGGTTGAAGTGTTTTAGGAATACGGGTCTTTCAAATCCCTGGGTTCGTGACTTGCCCTGTAAGATGTTGCGGCTGACATTTGGGGTTTCCGACGACCGACTTAAGGGCGAGTTCAAGGAACTTAAGAGATTCGCTCAAATTCCTTTTGAATTTTCGATCGGTGTTTCGGCGGGCTACTTTAAAAGCAAACGCGCGGACGTGCCAATCACTCTTGTCACGATGGAATTCCCTTACTTGCGGGGCGTGGCCGCGAAAGACCTAGTCCAGGGGAACTACCCAAACCTTCCTGAAGATGAATGTTCTTGGGAGGACAGAGCTTTCTTTACGAGGCTTGCGTTAGAAGATGGCATTTCTGCAAAATCAGTCCAAAATTTTTTTGATGTACCTCGGTCCCGCAGGAAGTATTTATTTGATCCGTCCAATAGCTTTCTGATCTTTGGGCTTGAACGTTATCTCAGCCTTGAAAAGGGCCCCAGAAATTACATCAAGACCCGAATTAGAAAGGCAATTGACTGCCTTGCTTTTATCGACAGAGCCCACTCGTTGTTAATTGCGGTTGAGGCGTTTAACGCCGACGTTTCAAGACAATACTCGATTAAGGCTAAGGGTCTACCTTTTGAACCTCGAGACTATTTTGTTCGGAACTTAGGGTTGATCAACAAGGCCCTCAAAAGCGAACTGAGCAAGCGTTAACCTCCATTCCCACTTGGTCTCTGGTTCTGTTGGCGTCTTTTGAGTTCTTGGACTCGAGCTTTGATTCGGTCAAAGTCACGTGAACTCACGACTTCGTTGGGTCGTGACGAAACTTCGTTTTCCATCTGCCTCATCTGATTGACTCGCTCTTGACTCGGGGGGTGGGTGCTCAGCGCATCTTGAACGCTCGCTAAAATGGGAACATTTTGCTGTTTGGATTTTTGTTCCATCGTCAAAAGTTTGCTGTAAAAAAGACCGACGTGATCCTTGGCGTAACCCGCATTATAAGAGGTTCGAAATCCTATCCGGTCGGCTTCCATCTCATCTTCGCGTGAGTTCGCCATAAACTTATATTTCTGAACTAACAGGCCACCGGCGACCCCCGCAGCGGCGCCCATACCTGCAGCTTTAACTAAACATTCGTTGTCTTTAGGAGGACATACGAGCTTTCCCACTCCAAACCCGAGAGCTCCCCCGAGCAAGCCCCCTCCTGCACCCAGGAGCCAAGTCTTACCTTGCTCACGCTTAGCGAGTTCCATGCGTTCAGCGGTGTGCCGAGCCTTAATGTGACCGACTTCGTGGCCAATGACGCCGGCGAGTTCCGCCTCGGAATCGGCTAAAGCAATCAAAGGTGCTGTGACATAAACAGTTCCTGCTGGAAGCGCAAACGCATTCACGTAGGGGACGTCCACCACTGTAAAGTTGTAATTGTAGGGCCTTCCCTCGAGATTATTGGCACGCACAATTTTGGACCCCACTCCCGAAATATAACTCTGCATGGCGGGATCTTGAATGGGGGGATAGTCCTTCCGCATCTCCTGTAACGCTTCGGCCGTGAGTCGCCTCTCGTCCTCCACCGTTAGCTCGGTGGTCTGACCTGAGTTGTCGCCCTCGCGCTGGCGGTGTTGCGCTGGGGTCGCACAAGCGGCCATCAACCACGGCACCGACGACAAAAATGCTCGTCGACCGGTTCTGGTCTCGATCAGATTTTTTAGAACAGCTTCAAGGTCTTGGAGAGGAGAATTTTTTAACATGAGTTCAATCCCATCAAAAATTTTTTCGCCCGTAAAGCACGAGTGATCGTAATCGCGCCACACAAAATAAAAAGGTCAAAAAATGGCGCACGCCGTTAACCGATGGGCCTGGACCTGGGTCCTATATTCAAGGGCCCGCAAGGATGCGGAGTTCGACGCCAAGGAAGGCAATCAAGTTTGGATGCAGGGACGCGTTCCGCTTGAGGGTGGGTGATCGGAGTCGATGAAGATCCATGGACGGAGCTCATCGACCATTTTTTGACGGACACATAAACAAGGAGGTCTCCATGTCTCGTCTTGCCATCGTTGTCGCCTTGCTCCTACTCCTCAAGGTTGAGGCGATAGGGGCCGTAGAAAACTATCAAAGACCCTCGTTGGGACCAACGAGAATCATCACCACGGGGTTGATGGCCCCAACGCCAGAAGGTGGGCTTGTGCCCTTAACCGGGATGTCGCCGGACTTGGGATGTCGACATATGAAGTTCTTGCGAACCACTTGTTTCGAGGTTGAAGCGCTTCTGAACTCAAGACTGGCGCGTGACCTCGCAACACTTCCAAAGTCCAACTAAAAATTTTATGTAATTGAGACAAATTTCGTTCTCAGTTTACAGGAAGAAATAACAACAAGCGGAAAACGCCGGTTCTCGCTCGTACCATTCCTCGACAGCGTGGTAAGAGAGTGAACGTATGAACACGCAATCCTCTCGTATACATCTGCGCCAAATGTTCGTGACACTGTCGGCCCTTCTGGTTTCGAGCGGATTGGCGGCCCAGCCCGCAACGCCTTCTACTCAGGAACTCCAATCGCGGAGTTATTCGGCCTATTCCGCGATTCAAAATCACGCGGCCTTTAATCAGTTTGAGGTCTTGGATCGACAGTCAATCGACCAAGTGTTCACTGTACTTAAAAGACACCCCGTAGCGGATCTGGCAGTGGTTGATCGATACGACACCAATGGCGAAATTGGGTTTTGCTACGGACGTGCCATGACGGGTTATTTGTTACTTAAACAAAAGGGGATTAAAGAAACTTCGGTCCGAAAGCTCTTTATAGTCGGAGACCTCAGGTCCAACCCGGCCCAACCGGAGTGGCGTTTTCACGTCACGGTGTTGGTTAAAACATCTACGGATTGGTATGCGCTGGATCCCATTTTTGATAAGCCGTTGACCGCCTCCGAATGGATCAGAAGAGTTCGTGCCACATGGGACAGCTGGCACCGTGAAACCAACCCCGAGCGACGGGCGCGGCTGTATCTCACCCCTCCTCAAACCGTGATGCCGGACATCCGCACGTTCCCTTCGTCGCCCGCCCTTGAAAGTGGCAACCGGATTATTGAGTTGTCGTTTCGACCGGAAGGCCGTGCCGACTTTGTTCCACGAAGCCAGTTTTCCGACAGTTTATTTGAGCTCGGCCCCAACGTGGCGGGAGAATTTTTTTTGACGGTTCAAGACGACGCGATTCAGCCGGTCAGCCCTCAATTTCGAACTTTTGATTTTGTAGGTCTTTCGTTGGACGTCCTTGTACCGGCCGGCACTGGGGGAGTTGAGACGAAGCACATTGCCTACCATTACAAAGGTTACTTTACCGACCTCCTTCGGATGGAGTTTGCCCGCAGTTTCCCGCAGGAACTCAACCCTCTTGCTGAGGTTTTACCTTTGGGTGACACCAACGCTTTCAGTGAAAGGCGTGGCCGAATTCTCTCTGCAGAATCGCCTGACAGGCTGAAAAGCTCCGCAAGGGTGCGCCCGCATTCAAAGCCTCGCGATCTTGGCAGTGCCCGGTTCTCAGAAATTTTAAAGCGAGTGCCGCAATGAGTTTTGATCAGGTTCAACCGACCTTGCTAGCAAGACGCACGCATGACCGGTTTTACGACGATTGGGAGGCCGCAACGCCTGCGACAAGGCAAGACGTCATTCATAAGCGACTGAGCGAGTACATCGAGTGGGCTCGACTGCGGCCGTTTTATTCCAGCCGTTTGGTTGGTGTCGATCTCAAATCGCCGCATCCTTTGGCCGAAGTGCCGGTTTTGACTGCAAGCGAGCTGAGGGCCCAACTGCCACCTGAAGCACCTGAGGGAAAGGAACTCTGCCCTCCTTATCACTTGCAAGGTTACAATGTGTTTCAAAGCGGAGGCACAACTGGTGCTCCGAAGACGACTTTGTTCTCCGATAGCGAGCTCGAAGCGCTGGCTCATCCCAATGCGCGTGGATTTTTTGCCTCAGGCCTTCGAGCCGAGGACCGGGTCGCCAACTTGTTTGCCGTGGGTGGGCTATACATGACCTTCGTGCACATCCACCGAATGCTCCAACAGTACGGCTGCATGAACTTTCCGTTTTCGAACCACACGCCTCCTGATTTTATTCACACTGTCGCTCGCATGTTTAAGATCAATTCGATTGCGGGCATCGCGAGCGTGGCCTTGTCCGCTATGAGAGAGATGAAGGAAATTGGCCTAGGGGACATCAAAATCGAAAAGCTCTTTTACGGCGGAGAGAGAATTTATCCCTCCGACGAAGAAGAAGTGCAAAATCGGTTTGGCACTCAAGTGATACGGGCGCCGGGCTACGGCACCGTGGACACTTGGTACATCGGTTATCAGTGTGAAGACACGGAGCTTGCCGTATTTCATGCCCACGACGATCAGTGTTTCATCGAAATAGTCGATGAAGAGGATGGGATGAGAAACTGTGAGCCAGGCGAGACGGGGATGCTATTTGCGACTCCATTTCCGAGGCGATTGACTCCCGTGGTGCGCTACCGCGTGGGAGATTTGGCCCAATGGACCGGTGAAAGGTGTCGATGTGGTCGAACAACCCCGGTGTTTAGATTGTTGGGTCGAGGCGACGATGTGCTTCGAATAGGTTATGACTCCGTCGACTATAACTTTATTCAAGAGACGGTTGCAAAATTCTCAAGATCGCGCCCCGAGGCTAAACTCACCGGGACCATCCGAATGGAAAAATCAAGAGTCCAAGGCATGGATGCTCTCACGATTCGCGTCGAACAGGTGAGTTCAGTTGAACCCTCTCAAAAAGAGGAATGGGAGAAGCTTCTTGCCGAGGAGATTCTCAAAGTGCGGCCCTCACTTCGTGAGTTTGTAAAGAAGGGCATCGTTTTGCCTATTGAAACCCAGTTTGTGGCAAGTGGAGAACTCCCTCGAAACCCTCGGACCGGTAAACTGATTCGCGTTGTGGATTCGGTTTGATATGGCGCTCGAACCCTCACGTTCTAGCCAAACCAGTTCAGAACAGGGAGTTGGAGGCTGGAGCCCGCCTCGTGAAGGCTTTGCCCTTCGATTTCCGCGCGATGCTGTAGGAGCCATCGATCAAGTTTGCAAGTTTCTGTGGTCTCAAAGACTAAATCCGGCTGTGGATACAAATGACGAGTCCGCGTTTTTAAAAATCGTTTCTCAGGTCCTCAAGCGGCTCATTGAAACTGACCCCGAGGGACCAGCGGTGGAAGTGAGGTGGCGGTCCCGAGACCTTGAAATCGTAAATCGGGGTGCACCGCTGTTTCTTTCCGAAGAAGGCTCTTTCAGCACGGGAGTTGAAAACAAAGGGCGTTTGTTACTCGAATCGCGAGGACGCAAGGGGCAACTCATTAGAATTCTGAGGAAAGAAAACAGCGATTTACCTTGGCCCGAGGACGAAGGCGATTCTGCGATCGAGACGACCTACTCAGGATCTCTTTCAACTCAAGTTCGTTTCAGTCCGATTGGTCCTGGCTCTGAGCTTGAACTCACGGAGTTGTTTTATCGAGTGTACGGATACAGTTACATCAATGACACGGTTTATGAGCCACGAAAAATTCGTGAAATGTGGGAGAGTGGTAAACTCAAGTCGTTTGCAGCCGTTCGATCGGACGGAAGGATGATTGGACATGTGGGCATACTCAGGTGGAACGAATCTCCCCTTGTGCTTGAGGCCTGTTGGGGAGTAGTCGATCCGAAGGCAAAGTCCAGGGGAGTTTTTAAAGAGCTTTTGGCTCTCACGATGGCTGAAGTGAAAAAGCAGGATCCCCAGTATTGTTTTTTTGATTTTGTTACCAATCATCATGTGTCACAGCGCGAACTTGCCCACTACGGCGTTCACGATTTGGCTCTGTTCGTGGGCTGCCAGTCGCGCAGCACGCAGGCGAGTCTCGAAAAGCTGGGTATCGGGCAAGATTCCCGCGAAATGGTCCGATACACGCTGCTCTACTCGATATGGACATCCAAACTTCAACCGTTTGGCGATTTGACTTCGTTGCCTCCCCAATTGGGCGAGATGTTCGAGCCTTTCTTAAGGCGGCTCGGGCTCGAGTGGGCGCCGACTTCGAGATTCGACTTTTTGGGCGAGGAAGGGACGTTCAACGAGGTTTTGCAGCCCGAGCAAGGTGCAGTTGTTTTCCAAATTGAAAAGTCAGGAGTTCGCGCGCTCGAAAGACTTCTTGAGCGGTGGTCCTACTTGCTGCGTGAAGGTTACCAGTATTGCGGAGTGGATTTTCCGTTGCGTGAGCCAGGTCTTGGCCAGGCCTATGACATACTCGCCTCAAATGGCTTTTGCGTTGGCGGCCTGCTCCCAGATCGATATTCCGACAGGCTTGCGTTTCGCCTTCAGGCTATTGGCCCAACAAAAGTTGCGTTTGACGACATTCGGTTATACTCGGAGACAGCCAAAGCTCTTCTTAAGATTATTCGCGCAGACCATGAGCGAAATCTCATTATCTAGAGCTCAAGACATTCGAGAGGATTAAAAATGGAAACGATCCAAGGTCAAGTGAGCCCAAAAGAACGCGGCGGGGACAAGGGGTGGAGCTTTGCTGCCGCCGAATTGATTTCGCGCATCGAAAAGCCCCTGTTTTGGAGCGCAGAGCGATCGGAAGCCATGGTCCGCGCGTGTCGAGAGATGGCGCTTTTCCACCAGGAGAATTCCAACGACCTTAAGGCCCTCTACAGGCGCCGTGGCTTTGATCCCAATTCCATCCGAAGCGAATCTGATTTGGCCCGAATCCCCTCGGTTGACGTGACCGCAATGAAACACTTTCTGATGACGTCTTTGCCACATGATCGTTGTGTTCTGCGCCTCACTTCCTCTGGAACCGGCGGGCAGAAAACGCAAATTTGGTTTGACCAGCCAAGTCTAGACCGCGTTCAGATGATGCTGGAAACCCTTTGGTTGCAGGAGGGGTTAGTTTCAGACGAGCCCACAAACTACATTTTATTTGTTTATGATCCCGACGAGGCCAAAGATCTAGGAGTCGCGTTCTCCGATAAAAATCAACAGCGCTTCGCGCCGGTCGCCAAAACGTTTCATGCCGTAAAAAAATCACCTTCAACGGGACAGTGGGAGTTTCGACTCGAAGAGACGATCGCCGCCTTTGAAGGTTACGTTCAAGAGGGGCGTCCCATACGGTTTTTTGGAATTCCTAGTTTCTTTTTTGAGTTTATCGTGGCTTTAGAAAAGAAACATTCCGGGGGACAGAGGCCGCACTACAGGGTGCATCCTGCGAGCCTCGTCATGACGGGAGGCGGGTGGAAGGCCGCAGAAGATAAAAAGGTAAGCCGAGAAGAGTTTCGAACCATGATCTCTCGCGTTTTGGGACTCAGCCCCGATCGCATTCGTGACGGCTACGGTATGGCAGAGCACTGCGCACCTTACATTGAATGTCGGGAGCACCGATTTCATATCCCAGCTTACTGTCGTATCTTTATTCGAAACCCGGTGAACATGGAGGCCCTAGGTCCTGGCCAAATAGGATTGGTTGAGCTTGTAAGCCCTTGGAATGCGATGATGCCCAATCTTTCGGTTCTGTCGACGGACCTGGGGGTGGTGGACCCTGAGCCCTGCCCTTGTGGTGTCAACGCTCCGACCTTTCGCATTCTGGGGCGAGCCGGGCTCTCAAAGCACAAGGGTTGCGCTTTGCACGCGGACGACATTGTTAAACGAGGAGAGAGTAAATGAGTCAGAGATATTTTTTTGGTCGCTGGGAAGACTCAAGCGCAACATTGACTCCGGCAGATGTGACCCGCATCTGTGATGATGCTCGCAAAAGACAGGACACATTTTCGCAGTATCCGATCGACAAGACGCTTGAGGTTTTACAGCAATTAGGGAATCTGTGGGCTGATCCCGACCTGCCCGAGAGGCGCCTGGCCTTAGAAGTTCTTCCGGAACTCACGGGGTTTTCAAAAGAGATGGTGAGCCTTGGGCTTGAGGAGCTTTCAAAACTTTTTCATCCCGACCCCCTGCGCCTTAAGATCAAAACCGAATTGCGCGATTTTTCCCCCTATGGGAGTCGACTCTTTCAGAGAGGTACGCGCTACCATTGGGAGCCACTTGGAACGGTACTGCATGTTCTATCCGGCAACGTTTTTTTGGTGGGAGCAGGTTCACTTGTAGAGGGGCTTCTAACCCGAAACATTACCCTTCTCAAGATGAGTTCAGAGGAGAAATTTTTCACCCCATTGCTTCTTAAAACCCTACAGCAAGTTGATCGCGATGGGGTGATCTCTCAGAGCATTGCAGCTTTTGATTACACCAGTGATCAAAGGGATGTGATCCGAGCATTTAAAAGTCAGGTGGATGGACTTGTGGTTTGGGGCGGCGAGGCTGCGGTCCAGAGTTACCGCTCCGAGCTTCCGGCTCGAGTGCGACTGGTATTGTTTGGTCCTAAACTGTCGTTGTCTATTGTAACCGAGAGTGGGTTTAAAAGGGTGAGTGCCAAAGAAATTGCGAAGCGACTGGCATTTGAACTTGCGATTTGGGATCAAAACGCGTGTACGGCGCCTCAAATGGTATTTGTAGAGGGTAAACCAAACGCGATCGAGCTTGTGGAGGAATTGGCCAAGGCGCTGGAGCAACAGTCCACCGAAATACCCGAAGGCCAGATCGACATGAGCGCCGCCGCTGAAATCCGAAAAATTAGGGGACTCCAAGAGATGGCCGAGATTAGAGGGGCCGGGCGCCTCAAACATTCGAGTGATGGTCTTCGCTGGACCGTTTACTTGGATCACGATCAAGCGCTTGCGACTTGCCCTTTGCATCGCACCCTACGTGTGGTGCCCTTTCAGAATTGGAACGAAGTCTTAACACAAGTTCAACCCTTTAGAAGCTATGTTCAAACGGTGGGTTTGTGCGCGGGTGTGAAGGAGCAGTTCGAGTTGGGTGCATCTCTCTCCAGAGCCGGAGCCTTGCGCGTTAGAAAATTAGGTGAAATGTCCGGCGGTGAAATTGATGAACCCCATGACGGCGCTTACGATCTGCCTCAGTTGATGAATCTCTTTTCCCAGACCGTCGATGCGCCGGACCTTTTGAGGTCGGCGCCAAGCGAGCTCTTGTCAAAGGCGGAGCGGGAAAGTGAAATCAATTCGCGTCTCCGTACCTTACTACGAGTGGCAAAGAAATCCCTTCATTACGGAGAAGTTTTAGAGTCCAAGCCGGTCAGTTCAATCCAAGAACTGGCTCGAGTACCCATCCTGACTCGAGAACTGATGGAAGCGGGGATGCCGCCACAGGGAGAGGGCCTTGGTACGTTAAGGCGACCTCAAGGTGGTTACGTCACCCGAAGTGGAGGCTCAACGGGCAAACCTAAGTACTCCGTTTACGACGGGGGTGATTGGGAAAACATGATGTCCGAAGCGGTGGAGCTTTTTCGCGTGATGGGTCTATCCGAAAGCGATCGGCTTGGGAACTTTATGTTATCGGGCGACCTTTACGGAAGTTTTGTTTCGTTTGACCAAATCATTCAACGCGTTGGCGCTATGACGTTTGCCTTTTGTGGTACGTCCTCGCCCGAGACCATCGCGCAGGTTTGGAGAGATTTTGGAATTAATGCGTTTTGTGGAATACCGGCGTTTATGATTCCTCTTCTCCGAAAAGCCCATAGTTTAGATCGAAGTTTAAGAATTGAAAAGGTGGTGTACGCGGGTGCGCCTCTTTCTGATGTGGATCGCAATTGGCTTCACGAGGCTCTAGGAGCAACTCGGATTGCCTCGGTCATAGGTGCGAATGATGGGGGGCAAATCGGCTTTCAATGTCATAAGCAAACAGGACGCCTGCACCACACGGTCGACGAATTCAATTTGATGGAGATTGTCGATGACAACGGAAATCCCGCCGAGGACGGGAGTGTCGGGCGAATTCTCATCACCAGTCTATTGAAGTTCGCTTATCCGCTCATTCGATACGATATTGGCGATCAGGGGCGTTTTGTAAACGAACCTTGTGCTTGCGGAAGCTCCAGGCGAGTTTTTGAGTATTTGGGGCGGCATGATGATCAGATTTCAATCGGAATATTAAATGTGAGATTGCGAGACGTGACAAAAGCCCTTTCGGATCTTCCGCTGGTTGAAACTCAGTTGGGGGTGGGTTCCTCTCCGTCGGGAGAATTCATCAAGCTCAAGGTGGAGGTGGACCCGGACCGAGTCGTGGCCCAGGAGAGAGAAAGCCTTAAAAGGGCCATTGCCGATCGGTTGATCGGGAGCTTGGAAAAGTATCGTGAGCGTCTCCAAGACGGCACTCTGCTACCTCCTCAGATTGAAGTGTTGCCTACGGGCTCCATCAGGCGAAACCCTCGAACCGGTAAAGTTAAGGCCATTTTCGACGAACGGGTGGAGCAATGAATTTGGTTCGACTCGTCAGATCCAGCCCGAACGCGCGCAGACTTTGGCTGGGACAAGTATTTTGTCAGGCGGGAACCCGAATGTACCAGCTGGGCCTGGTCTGGTGGCTCGTGAGCAAGTCCGACGGGAAGGGCTTGAGTCTCGGAGTCGCGCTCTTGTTGTCCGCACTCCCCTCAATCCTCCTGGTGAAATGGACCGGAAAGTTACTTGATACGAGCTCCACAAAAAGAGTTTTGTTAACGTGCGATCTGGCGTTGGTGGTAGTGATGGGATTTGCTTTGATTTGCCACTTCACAGGAGGCCTGAATCTCGGGGAAGTGTATCTGTTGATGTTGATGCAGTCCACGTTTCAGGCGGTGTATGACCCAGCGCTATCCAAGATGATCCCGCAGGTCGCAGAAGGAGAGGCGCAAGAGCGCTTGGTTTCGTTGATGGGTGCGACTCAACCAGCGGCTTACTTTTTGGGGGCTACAGTCGGAGCCGTGGTCGTTGAAAAACTGGGAGTGTCGGGGCTCACTCAGTTGGCCATGATCGGGTACCTTTGGGCTTTCTTCTCTAATTGGCGACTCCAAGTCGCTAAGCCACTCGACTCTGTAGAGGCTAAACCGACTTCGGCTGTGCGCTTGAGCGGAATTCGCGCGACATGGTCAGCGCTTCCCAACTCAACACGAATTGCACTTGTGGCATTTGCGCTGGTGAATTTTTTTGTAACGCCGACGTTGGTTATCCTTCCGGTCGTGGTGGAGCGAGATTTATTTGGGAGTGCAAATACGCTTTCGCTTCTTGAGGCCGTGCTTTGGTTTTTTTTGATGGCAGGGACACTCATGCCGTTTTCCGTGAGGCAAGCCACGGGGAACCCCACCTTGATTTTGAAGACGGGCTCGCTTCTGTTATGGATCATGGGAACGGGGTTTGCGGTTTGCTCGGCAGCTCTGTTTGTAACACCAGACCCCGCAATTCGAAGAAGTCTCGTCGCCTTCGGGGTCGGCACACTCGGATTGATGCTGGGTCTAAACAACGTGCGTTTTATGGCCTGGTTCCAAGCGACTGTCGCCGATAGCATCAAGGGGCGTTTTTTTGCACTGATGCAGGGTGTGATTGGATTTTTGATCCCCATCGGACATTTGTTTTTTGGATTTTTACTTGATCGTTGGTCCAGCGGATACGTCATTCTAGTTCAAGCCGTCGGAGTGGGAAGTATTGCCGTGGCGATGGCGCTTCAGTCCTATCGAAATACAAGTAGGATCTCGTCCGCATCGTCGGGCTCGGCGGTGACATCATGAAGGTTCATTACCGACGAGCCGTGCCCCAAGACGCCCACGCATTACAACAGGTCTACCTTGCAAGTGCTCACGATCCCCTGGAGGATCGGCTGCTTTTGAAGCGAAGCGATCTCGAAAAAGCGCTACAATCCGAGATTTGGTATTGGATGGTTGAAGAAAATCAATCCTCAATGATAACAGGGTTTATTTATGCTCACTTGGACCCGCAACAAGGACTAGCGAAACTTCAACGGCTATTCACTCTTCCAACAGGAGACGATCAACAAGAGTTGAATTTAATTCGAGCGATCACAATTGAGCTCGAAGCTGACCCTCGCGATCTGGCCATGGTGTATGCCACGACCCGCACTTTATCGCGGAACCTGCAGGAAAGAACATTGAAACTTGGATATCGAGTTTTGGCGGTGTTCCCGGCCGCACTCGGCATCGACGAAACCGGTGTCAACGGACTGGCTGCTTACTATTTTAAGCGGCACCAAACGCTTGAGCGGAGACAGGTCGCAGATGCACTCCATCCGCTCCTTCAGGTTTTTTTTGAAATCACAAAACAAGCGCTAGATCTCAAGATCGTTCCCACACTAGAGCGGAGGCCCGAGCTGCGATCCTTTCCGCTCCCCTTACCAAGCCTCGAGCTCATCGAGGCTCCTCACTTTGTTCAAAGGAAATACAATAATCTGCGGGAGCGACGTTTTCTCTCGCACACGTTTTACCCCTTTTCAGATCCCAATGCGTTGATTTTAGACCCTGACCAAAAGGTTGAGGTATTTGTTCGTTTGGTTAAGGGCTTCTCGTTTGCCACCGTCATCGCAGAAAAGCTGGAGATGCCGTACGATCCTGTTGCGTTGTACGGAGCCATCGCAAAACTTCTCCACAAAGCCGGTTACAGTTATGTTGAAGTGTTGAATGATGCTTGCGATCCGTCCGGCGTTGAAGCGATTTACCGAGCGGGATTTTTGCCTACGGGTTACATACCGGCCTTTAAGAAACACGGGGAGTACCGGCGAGATTACGTTATTTTCGCAAACACCACGGAGAGGCTTCCCCGCGTGGTCGATTTGCATCCCGATTATAAACGCTGGTTGATTGCATATCAGCGCAGTGAATCTCGTGCGGTGTTTGGCAAAGACAACTCGGCTGGCTCTGATGCTGTCATTTGAACGTCCTAGAGAAAGCGACGTCGACGAACTTCTACAACTCTATTTTTTGGTGTACGGCAACGACTATCCTTTTCAGTTGGGGACAGAGCGGGAAGCGATGACCAAAGCGATCCGATCGCGTCAATGTGAGTGGGTCATCGTTCGCGAGAACTATCGCAGTCGAATTGTGGGTTCCGGCATTTTTGAGATTGACCCTTTCTATCAGATCTCAAGGCTTAGCGGAGTTGTTGTTCACCCCGAATTTCAGGGTCGGCAAATTGCTCAACACTTGATCGCGGAAGGGCTCCACCATGTGTTGAATGTGCGGACTGATGTTCGGTCGGTCTATGCGGCCACACGAACATTTTCTTTAGGGCCACAGGTGATGTGCCTTAAAAATGGATTTCTGCCACTTGGAATTTTTCCAAATGCCCACCGAGTACGTGAGTACGAAACCATGACGTTGATGGCCAAGTTCAAGTCTGGAGTTTTGGAACAACGAAGACCCGTACAGAGAGTACCTGAAAAGCTTGTGCCCATCGTAAGTGTCATGAATCAAGTCTTAAATCTGGAAGAACGCTTTGAGAGGGTTGAGCACAAGGCGCCTGTTGCTCGACGAACTGCGTTTGAAAACTGGGAGGTCATTGTCGCGCCCGCCTTTGTGAAAAGACTTTTTGAAGAGCGTTTTCAAGATCCCTACGACAAGTTTTTCCCCTTTCATGAACCCAACATGCTGGTGGTTTCCGAGACTGGAGATGTCGAGATCTTTGGCTACTTTCGAAAGAAGGACCAGTATTGTACTTTTATTGCACTTAACCGCCCGCTCTCTGAAATTGGAAGTCGGCTGCGTGGTTTTTTAGCCCGCGCCCGCGATGACTTCCGAATTTCCTACATCGAGATTTTAATTTCTCTTGAACACGTCGAATCCATCGAATCACTGATTGAGAACCAGTTTTTGCCTTCGGCAATTTATCCCGCCATGCTCATGACTCCCCAAGGTCCAAAGGACCTGGTCCTGATGTCCCGAACCATGGAACCTCTCAACTTTCGTGAAATTCAAGTCGAGTCGTCGTTTAAACCGTATATCGACCAATATGTAAGCCTTTGGAAACAGATGAGTCTCGAAAGTGTCGACTTAGCCAGCCAATGAATTCTTGTTTAAATCTTAAAGCGCAAAACAAATTTCATGTTGACGCGCAATTAAGTTGAGTCAACCATTGCGAGAGGTAAAAGGAGGCTCCATGTTTTCTCTCTCTCTGAATATCGACCGAGAAGTCACCATCGACAGACCTCTGCGCGAAGTTTACAGTGCCGCATCTGACTTTAACACGTGGCCCAAATGGTCCCCTTGGCTCTGTCAGGAGCCGACTTGCCCCTTTAAGGTCGAGGGCGCAGCCGGTAGCATTGGCCATCTTCAGGAGTGGGACGGAAAGTTCATTGGCACTGGCCGGATGAAGCTGATCTCGGCGGAAGCGCCAACCCGACTGCTTTACGAGCTTGAGTTTATTAAGCCGTGGAAATCTAAGAGTTCAGTCGAATTCCACCTGCTGGAGAGGGGAAAGTCGACGGTCGTCACTTGGAAGATGCGAGGAACGATGCCGATCTTTTTGTTTTTTATGAAAAAGATGATGACGGCCTTTGTCGGAAACGACTATGAGCGCGGTCTCCAGATGTTAAAGGAGTACGTTGAGACGGGGCGGGTCCTTACGCGCGTGGATGTGAAAGGCGTCGTAGAGCAGGGCGCTTTCTATTACATCGGCAAACGTAACACGTGCGCCATTGACGATTTGGGTCCCACAATGGAGAAAGACTTTAATGAGCTTCAAGCCCGCTTAGGCGCAAAAGATTTTCCGACCCCGTTGTTTGGTTTTTCATTTTACAACCGCTACGACATGGTGAAGGGAACTTGCGACTACACGGCTGCCTTTGGCTTTTCAAAAGAAATGGCGGCTCCAGAGGGCTTTGAAGCAGGTAAGGTCAGCGCACATCGAGCACTTGAAGTGGATCACTACGGGCCCTATCGCCATCTGGGCAACGGCTGGATGACCGCCTACGGTAGGCAGCGAACCCTAAAAAAGAAGCTTTCCAAAAATGTAGCCGCCTATGAAATCTACAGGTCGATGCCCGGAGCGGTGCCCGACGAAGCCGTACTCACCCAAATTTTTCTCCCCATTGAAGGGCAGTGACCGAAAGCCCTCAATCCTCAACTCGGAGGGTTTCGCCAGACGAGTATGCGGCGAAGTCTTGAGCGTAAAGCGGCTGCAGCGTTGCGGGAGCCGCTTGAAACTCGCCAGCGGTGCTCGCGCGGATACGATGCGAGACCGTGAACTCACCCTGGGGAATTTGCTCAAAAAATAGATTGAGGCCCGAGTCTCGGACTTCCTCGTAGCGACATGGAGCTGCTCCCTCGCAAGTGAAAGCCGATAAGTTGTGAACGGGCTCGAACGTCGAGGGGCGCGGGTCGCGAACTTGAACATAGCTGACAAGGTGCCGAGATTTGATTGTCAGCTGGACCTCAATTTCGTCACCGACCCGAAGTCGAGTTTTCGCACTCAGGGGGACTAACTGTTGTTGTTTAGTTCCAAGTCTTGTCTTGGGCTTTACCAAAAAGTAACTGCGCCGAATTTGAAGAAAGTCACCACGGCCTTCTTTGGGAATGCGCGAGGTCGAATAACTCCAATGAAGCGATGCAAATACCGACTGAGAACTTAGATTCTCCAGTCGAACCGGAAGCTGTTTTGCGCCAGCAGACTCACCCTGAAGCACTTTTTGATATCGCCTTGTTTCAAAAGATCCAGGAGTCAGCTCGAACACTTCCTCCCGGCTGGACTTTGACGCCGCTCCAAAGGCTACGCGAACTTTTTGGGGCGCGAGTGCCTGGTCTAAACCCTTGTGCTTCCGATGGTAAGAAGCCAACGAGTAAATGACTTCGGCCGTTGATCGCGTTGAGCCCCAGTGGTTGAGTTTTTTATTGAGCATCAGCCAACGCACAAGGCCCGCCTGTGATTTTTTATCCGATCCGAGTTCCACAAGGGCTCGCAAAGCCATGGCGTGGGTCTCAATCGTATCGTTGTACCAAATCCAACTTTGACTATGGCGCGCCCAGTGCGTGCCCTCCTCTTCCGACGTGATCGCCGAGTCCATGACGCTATCCCAAACCAAACGTGCATCCTCGATTCGACCAAATCGCTTTAGTGCAAGAGCCAGAAAAGCTTTCAAATAAGGCGAGTAAAGCTTCCAATGTTTAAAGCTATAGTCCAAAAGCTTTTTTCTCTGCGCTTCATCAAACACTTCCTCAGTCCAACTGCGGTCCGGATAGTTGGAGAGCACATAGCTCAAAAAGGTAGTCCATTCCCAGCAATCGTCAGCCTTCAAACAATCTTGCACCTCTTGACTTAGCCGGTGGGCATCCAAATACAGCCATGCTCGCCGAACTACATCCATTGGCACTTCGACTCCAAACTCCAGGGCCTGGCTCAAACCATAGAGAACTTGGGTTGTAATCAGAGGCGACGAAGGTGCCCCCTTGACCCAGGAAAATCCTCCATCGGGCAATTGAGACTCTTTGAGCAACTTAAAAGCTTTCGAGTGTTCTGAGTGTAAACTTTCTTCCTTGAGGACGTTCACGAGTTCTCCCATTTCTTCCGGGCCTCCGCGAGCTTCTAAAAGCCAAGGGCTTTCTTCTAGCGCAAGCGAGGGTACGGTCGGTAGGGCCTCAAGCTTTGTGGATCTTTTCGAATGGACCTCGCCCAAGCGAGCAAGCGAAGGGTAGTCTCGGTAAAGACCGACCAGGATACCCGTGGTCACGAATTGTTGGACCAAGAGATCGTTACACGGAAGATCAAGCTTAAGTAAATAGGGCGTTGCCGCCAAGACGGAATCCAAAAGCTGACCGTCGACTTGCAGCTTGAGGGATTCGTTCACGACTTGTGAAGCCGCTTGATCGGGATTCGCCGCCCGTTTCTTTTCAGAAAAACTCAATTCCCTGACCTTCCCCGGCGGTAAAATGCTAAATCGGGACTGCGCAAGCTGGATGCGACTTGAAAGAACAGGGACCTCTCGGACCTCGCCGTCTGCTAGACTCGAACCCTTCGCCCTGACCGTGGCTCTCACTTGAACCGCACCACCCTCAAGATGATGAGGTACCTTAAGGCGAATCGAATGATGAAAGGCGGACCCCTTACGAACACTCAGCGGAACAGCTGCAATTTGAGATTCCTTTAAACCAAAATCCGAGACGACTGATCGTGAAAGTGATCCATCAAGTAATTCGATCTGCAAGGTAGCCGAAACTTCTTTTGGAATCTGAGTCTCGGTCGTAAAGCTCAGGTTCACCTTGTCTCCAGCTCTAAAAAAGCGAGGAGCACGAACACGTACCATCAAGTCTTTACTCGATTCTATTTGTTTAGATTCGGAACCCAGGTGAAGACCCTCAGGGTTTAACCCAATGGCATGAAGCCATAACATCCACGAGGTGAGCGAGTCGGGAACTTTAAACTTAAAACTCACATTGCCATTTGGGTCGGGCTCTAAGGCAGGAAAGAAAAACGCAGTCTCTGAAAAATCAGCACGGATGGGCACGGACACAGCCGACGGAGCCGAAGCCGCACTCTCTTCACTTCGGGTTTGCAAGGCCTTGGACATCGGAAACTTTTCTTGAGCTTCCTGAAATGGAGCGGAGGCCACCCGAACTCCGCCAAACTGCCCTTTACCTGGCCCACCAATTCCGTATTTGGCGAGTGTGTTGACACGGTCATCCTCAAAGGGAACAAACCGGTTTGTTCGAGGAAAATTTTGCTCCAAAAACACCTGAGCGCCTAAACCCAAGTTTGAAACATAATTTGGATTTAATATTCGGTGGGGGAAGAGGGATAGCAGTGAGGGATGGTGGTTCCCCTGAATGGAGTCGAGGCTTCGGTCATACATGTAGGCTAAAAGCTGGGCAGCTCCTTTTTTTAAGGTTTCTTGATTCGGAGAGCGAAGCGTAACCGTCCATTCTTCTTCGCGCCCTGGTTCCGTTCGATTTCGAATTCTTGAGACGTCAATCTCGATCTGTCTTTTAGACCACGGAACCCAAATCGAGGTGAGGGCCTCTAAGGCTTGGTAGTTCCGCAAAAACTTAAGCTGTAATGAAATTCCACCTTGTAGGTTGGGACTTATCGGAACGCGAATCAACGAACCACTTTTGCCGCCTACCAGGTTTTCGGATCGCCAAATCTGAGAGTCTTGAAAAAAATCAATTCGCGCGATTTGATCCTTAAAGCCAATGGGCGCCCAGACTAGCAGTTCTTCCCCGACTTGGAGCTGCGCTTTTTGAGTGAGCAAAAGAAAGGGCAGTTTTGGAACATACGTGGAATTTGCCACAAAAAACTCGACTTGTTCCTCGGCATCAAACTTGGCGGATTTTGATTTCAACTTTAATCGATAGCTTCCCGCTTTTAAGTCTTTCAGGTCCAGTATTGTGGGTCGGTCTTGTTCTGTGGTGAATTTCCCACCCGCAATTGTTGGTCCTGGTTTCCAATCTCGAACAACCCATTTCCAGTCGTAATTAAAGCTCCAGCGAGACATGCGATCGTCGTCAAAATCGGGATTCGTGACAGAATCTGCGACCAAGAGAGGATTTTTTGGACGCATCATGTTTCCCGGGAGTTCCACTCGCTCTGGCTCGATCAATCGGTGAAGAGTCCAGTCCACTGGAGCTGCAACCAATCCCCCTTGCCTGGCTCGCATGGAAACCTCGGCCTTGGCCTGCGAACCTTCGAGGAAAAATGAACGGGCCGAAACATCCATCGAAAATTCGCGGGCCGAGGCCGTAAGAACTTCAGAAGACGACTGAGTTTCACCACCTTTGTCCGTCGTGGTGATTTGAACCGTGTACTCTTGAGAGACTTCCGCTCGAAATTCTGGTTTTATCCTCGCCTCACTTTCAGCCAAAAAATTTAATGTAAAGCGACCTTGTTGATCAGATAAAATTTCTCCAGACTCGATGATTCGAGGCCTTCCGAGTGGTCCCCAATCCCAAGCGAACAGTTGGCACCACCACGGAAACACGGGACGTGTCTGAATGACGTACTTTATCCTCGCGCCATCAACTGGACCTCCTGAAAAGGTCTGAATGGTGCCTTTAATTTCGGCCTTTTTTCCAAGGACGAGGTTCGTTGACTCTCGGTCCCAAACCACTTCGAAGGTCGGCCTTTTGTATTCTTCCACTCGAATCGAACGAGGTGAAAACCCGCCATAGAGTTGCCAATTCCCCAGAAGGCGCCCCTTAGGAATCGTAAATTCGCCCCACGCCGTACCAAAGCTGTCGGTTTCCACATTTGTTGACGAAACAACTTCTCCGTTTGCATCTTTTAACGTCACAATTCGTTTTGTGAGCGTGAGGGGGATAAATCGCCCGGCCTCTTCACTCTTTTTGAAAAATAAAACCTTCCAAAGTATTTTTTGGCCCGGACGGTAAATAGCGCGATCAGTGAATACGACGGCTTGCTCTTGAACGCCTTCAGTATGAGGCGACGGATAGTGGGGATATTCCAGATACGAAAAGCCCTCCGGCGATTTGGCGACTATAAGATAGCCGCTGGCCCCACGCCAGGCGCTCCCCTTGTTGTACTGTGGATTTTGAAATTTGAATCGACCTTCGGGATCGGTAACCCCGGATGCAACGAGTTTCGCGGGGGCAGAAAAAGAATGTTGATAAGCTTTGATCTCGACCGCCGGACTCGGATTTCCGCTTTGTCCCAATTTAACTTCGAGATCAAACTGAGATCCGGTCCGCATTTGAAGAACCAAAGGGCTAATCAAAATAAAGCTACTCGATATGATGTTATCTTTCGACTTGAGATCGGATCGGAGAGACGCCGTGATCAGATACAATCCCGGTTTATGGGCCGGCAGTTTTAAGAGCTTTTTGTGGACAAGAAAGTCTGAAGTTTTCGGAAGGCTCACGGACCAAGTGTGTTGGGGAGCTGACGCAACAAGTGTTTTAGTTTCAGACCAATCGGGGAGAGCGGATAGGGATCGTCCCAGCTTGAGCTGCGAGGAAACCCGTTGATCAAAATCGACCGAGTAGCTTTTTAAAAACAGAGTTTCGACATTTTTATAATCTACGCCTAAAGATTCCTCCTCACTTCCATCGGTGCGCATCGTGCTAATTTGAATGTACGGAAACTCAATCCGGTCCAACACATCCTGACATAATCTAGCCCCAACGTGTTTGGGAAAGGCCTCTATAGACGACTTTAAGACTTTGTGAGCTCGAACAAGTTCCGATGGTTCATTGGCAAGTTGGGACATCTCCCCCAAACGCCCTGCAACCAAAGTCGACCACGGGTTCTTTTGCGAGGCCTGCCAAAGTTTGTGGACTTCCCCTCGAACGTCTTCGCGCATCTCCTGGGGGCATCGCTCGTGAAGGATTTCCAGTAGCTGAAGTTTTGCAAGCAATGCTCCGGCGCTGCGACCTTCCGAAGCGTCCCATTGAGCCAAGTCGTTAAGGGCCGAGGCAATCCTCTTCAAGGGATGGGCCTCCGAATCCAAAATTTTACCAGTCTCCTTTAAAAGTTGAGCCACGGACAGCGTGCTGGAGTTTAAGAGCTGCTCGGGCATCCAGCTCAATGATACATTTAAAAAGTTCACCACAATACTTGTGTAGGTGTGGCGAAGAGTTCCTCGAAGCTCAGCGGGGTAAGTGTTAGGCTCAACCTCAGCTTGCAAAGCGCTCCTTTTGAGCCTGGCCATTTCTGAGCGCTTATTCCAGACCGAAAGTAAACTCTTAAGTGCCTTTGCAAAAAGCTCTTCAATAGTCAGCTCCCGGAGCGACTTACGAGTCTTTTGTAAAAAACGTCTTTGCGAAATTTCCCATTGATGTTGTTCCACGTACTCCGCGATCGCGTGAGCATGAATCATTCGAAGCAGAACCTGTGCCTCAAGGGATTCCTTAAATCGGGGCAACTCGGTTTCGATGGTTTTTATTGAGTCCTCAAAGTCGCTGAGCGCAACCTGAAGTTGGGCCGCTTGGGTTACGACTTTTGCTGCCGAGAGCGATGGTTTGAGATGTTCGAATTGCTTTGAAAGTGCGTCGAGCGCGGCCTGGTACTTCTGTTCCGAAATGAGCTTTTGTACCTTTTGAGATGTAGCAGACAGGCCAGCCATGGGGTCCCCTTCTTGTTTGCTGAGGCGAGTCGTAGCGCCGGACGCAAAAGCGACTAAGATCACACTTACCACCGTGAAAACGCTCCGGCGCATCAAGGCTCAACCTCCCCATTTTTTCACTGACGAAAAGCCATGTTCCCGCAATGATGAAGTCATGTCACGGTTACTCATTCTTAAATTGGGTACAAGAATTTTAACCGCTCCTGCAAGTGAGGAACCTCTTGCTGCTTCAGTGGGGCCGCTGGCCGAGTCTCGCCTGAGGAGCTTTCTCTCTCAAGTGTTGGCCTTGCGGGAACAAGGGTGGTCGACGCTGATCGTGACGTCCGGTGCTGTTGCGCTGGGCCGCGCAAGATTAAAGTTATCAGGCGAACTCACGACCGCTCAAAAACAGGCCTGTGCTTCTGTCGGGCAAAGTGAATTGATTCAGACCTATCAAAGGCTTTTGAGCGAACTCTCCTCAAATAGGCCCGACAAGGCCATTGCAGGCCAGGTTCTATTGAGCTCAACAGATTTAGCTGACCGGATACGGTATCTTAATCTGAGAACGACGCTATCAACGCTTCTTGAAATGGGAGTGATGCCCATCCTGAACGAGAATGACACGCTGTCTGACTCTGAATTGGTAGGCGTCTATGAACGAACGAGCTTTAGTGATAACGATCAACTGGCAAGTCTTGTCGCGGTCAAACTTCAAGCCGACCTCCTCATTCTTTTGACTGATGTTGAGGGGATCTTTTCGGCTAACCCGTCCACAGACCCTCACGCGCGTAAACTGTCCTCGGTGGATCCCAACCAACTGAACACTTTGGACCTCAGCGGAACCAACTCGATCGGTCGAGGAGGGATGTCGAGCAAGGCTCTGGCCGCTTCTCGAGCGGCCATCTGTGGTACCACGACACTCATTGCATCGGGCTTTACTTCAAATGTCGTGCTCAAGTGCGTCGAACGGTTCGAACAGAAGCCAAGCCAGAAACCATCGCAGGAACCAATACACGAGCCGACAGGCACTTTGATTCCAGCTCGAGGGCGCCTAAAAAAACGACGAACGGGATGGCTCCTCGCCGCCGCTGGTTCTCTAGGCCAGGTCATTGTCAATGGGGGCGCTCAGAAAAAGCTAGTGGATACGGCTGCGAGTTTGTTGGCGGTGGGAGTTGTTGAGGTGCAAGGCGAGTTCGAAGTGGGGGATGTGGTGAGTGTTGTCAGTTCTGAGGGTAACGAGTTTGGTCGAGGGCAGGTACGCCTCAGCTCCGACGATCTTCGAAGGGTATTGGGTTTACAATCGCAGCAGGCGTCTCAATTGTTGGGTCGCCAGATCCCCGAAGTGATCCATCGGAATGATCTTGTTTTGTTTACGGAGAGTGCCCTCGCAGCAGCTCTACCCCCTGGCAAGATGGGCGCGGGTGACTCATGAATCCTCAGTTGCGATCGGCTATTGTGGAGGCACGGAAGCAGTCCCTTAAACTGGGAACTCTTTCGACAAACGAGAAGAATCTAATTCTCGCAACATTTAAAAAAAACTTGGAATCCTCAAGATCCAGCATACTCGCCGCAAACCAAAAAGACGTACAGCGCGAAGCCCCTCATTTGTCTCCCGCCTTGTTAGGTCGACTCAAACTCGACAAGGACAAGTTCGACGTGATGGTGGCGAGCGTTGAAAGTGTTATGGGTCTCCCGGACCCCGTTGGTCGCACGACTTTAAGGCGAGAACTCGCGGACGGACTCATTCTCGAGCGAAAACAAGTTCCATTGGGAGTGATCGCCCTGATTTTTGAGTCTAGGCCCGACGTCGTCGCCCAAGTGGCGTCGCTTTTGGTAAAGAGTGGGAACTCAGGAGTGCTGAAGGGCGGTACTGAGGCACGTGAGACCAACACTTTGATTTTTGACACCCTTGTCCACTCCTTGAGTGAGTTTGAATCTAGTCTCGGAGGAGCGTTCGTCTGGATTTCAGATCGTACTATGATAAGGGAAGCTCTCCAAGATCCAAGTCTAATCGACCTCGTAGTACCTCGTGGTTCTAACCAACTCGTCCAGGATGTTATGTCCATGACGAAGATTCCCGTGCTAGGTCACGCCGATGGAGTGTGTCACGTCTTTGTGGATGAGTCGGCTAAGGTAAAGGAATCGCTGGCCCTGGTTCTTGATGCCAAACTCCAGTATCCGTCGGCTTGCAATTCAGTGGAGACGCTTTTACTTCACCAGACCGTGGCTCCCAGGTTTTTAGAACTTCTGCGAGCGTCAGCTCCTCCGGATCAGCTTGAACTTCGGGGATGTGAGCGCACTGCGAAACTACTGCCCGACATCATCCCCATCGGCGACCACAGTTGGCACACCGAATATGGCGAAGCCGTCTTGGCTGTGAAGATTGTTCGAGACCTAAAAGAGGCCATTATTCATATCAACACCTTTGGTTCACACCATACGGATACAATCTGCACCGAAGACTCTGCTGCGGCTCAAAGGTTTGAACGTGAGGTTGATTCGGCGTCAGTTTTTGTAAACGCCTCACCTCGCTTCGCCGACGGTTACCGCTACGGTTTTGGCGCCGAAATTGGAATTTCCACAAATCGCACCCATGCACGGGGGCCGGTCGGCCTTGAAGGCTTAGTCACCACCAAGTATCTCCTCCACGGAAAGTACGACCGAGTGGAGGAGTTTACTAATAAATCAAGACAGTTTACTCACCGGGATATGGGGAGCTAGTGCTCCCTAAGAATCAGTTGGTCCTAAGCGTCGCAAACCAGCGCATCCCCGCCATGATGCTTGGGAAAAAGGCCTGCGAATGACTTAAGGGTCCCACATTGACCACATCCACTTGTGATGCTCCTCGGGCTCTCATCCTGTCTCGGGTGAAAGTTGCATTCTCGCCGGGTACATCAAGATCTGCGGTTCCGTAGTACATGCGCACCGGAGCTCGTGGAGTCCAATCGTAGAGGTCGTTTTCCTTTAGGGCGTTATTGAATGCCGTACTTTTTTGCCGCGTGATCGTCCTTAAAAAATCTTGGCTTAAAAACTCGCTCGGACTTCGCGGAAGCAAGCTTAACACCTCGTCAAAATGTTTACTGCCGTCAAAGAGACTCGGAAGTCGACCCGCAACTTCGGGGGTCATGATGCTACTCAGATCAGAGAAAATATTGTAAACGCGGTTCATAGCATAGATGAGGTACGCGCCGTAAACGCTTGTTGTTCCTGAAGTATTGGGCTCGGAAAGCGCGATTGTCACCGAGCGATTAGAAAGGTCGTAAGGCCCTGACATCGGAGCGGACGCTGTGACTTGAGGGTAAGTTAGGGCCGAGGATTCCAAGTGTCGATGAAGAGCCATGGTAACATGGCCGCCCTGGGAGTAGCCTGCAAGAAAGAGCTGGTTATTCCACTGCGTATTCAACCCCGCAAGGCGCGAGATCGCGGCCACTATGAGGTCAGCCGTGGTTGTCGCTTCGGTCGAGGCATGCAAGTAGGGATGGAATCCCCGGCTTACTCCAAGTCCCAAGTAATCAGCGCCTACCACAATGTAGCAAGCGCCCGCCATGCCCGTAAGAATTCGGCCATCAAAACTATCTTGGTTGGAGGGTACTTCATCGCGATGGGTTTCGGTGCCATGTTGATAGCTCAGCATAGGGAAAGGGCCCGGGCGTCCAGTCGGGACTGCAAGTAACCCAGAAGCTCGGACCAACTGTCCAGACGTGTCCACGGTGGAGTACTCAATTGCGTATAGGTCCGCCCCGCATCGAACATCCATCATCAAATTGAGGTCCAGGGTTACGCCGTTTCCAACGGGGACCCTTCGAAGACTGTTGGCCAAGTCCTGCTGGGACATTGAGCCCCGGGACGCGATCGAGAGAACTTGTGCGGGACTTGTGAGAGTGTCACCACCAACGCCGTTACCGCCAGCTCCACCGCCATTGTTCCCGGACTTACCAGTACAAGCCGCGATAACAAACAAGCCCAAAATGACGACAGCACTTCGAATTGTGACACCCATTAAAAACCCCCTAAAAATTTTGCGCCCGAGTCGCGTGATTTTGGACGCCAATGTGAGCTACCATGCTAACTGTGCTTCAGCAAGCTTGCCCAAACCGTGGGGAGGAGTAGAAGTGAATTCACCCGATCGCGAACGTAGTGGTTTTGAGCAATTTATTTACCCCATGATGATTCGCGAGTCCCATTTGGACACCTTTGGGCATGTGAACAACGCCACTTACCTTGAGATCTTGGAGGAAGCTCGGTGGGAGTTTATCCAGTCCCGAGGGTTCGGCCTTGAGACCATCAAAAAACTTGGACTTGGTCCCACCATTTTATCGGTTGAGTTGACTTTCACCAAGGAGCTTCGCAACCGGCAACAAATTACCATCACAACCCAGGTCCTTAACTATCCTGGAAAGGTGGGCGAGCTTGAACAAACCATCGAATCAGTCGATTTTGGCAGACACGCCAGAGCCCTGTTTAAGATCGGACTTTTTGATGTCCAAAAGCGGAGACTGGTCGATCCAACTCCAGAATGGCTCCAAGCCATCGGGTATCGAAAAACCTCGTAAGCGTTTGCGACCCAGCCAGTTTTTAGTGCAGTGCCCGTGCTAAGGATAAACCAGTTGGTCGATGGAGAGCCAACGTCGCTCATCTACTCCCATTTTTCCCGATATCCAGCCCCATCGCTCGGGCTTCATTTGAATCTGAATCTCCAGAGATTGGGCTGCGGCGTTGAAAAAAAAGTACGCTCTCCTGGAATCGTACTCGACCCTCAGAGGCTGTGGTGAAATTTTTTTGACATCGACGTTGTCCAAATAGCTGTGATCGATCCAAAAGCTCGCCTCTTCTTGCCGCTCTCGTACCGGGTTGACCCTCACAACAACCCGAGAATCTCCGCGACCGCTTAAGAGCTGGTCGTATCGGACAAACAAAGATTGACTATAGTCGGCGGATTGCCGGTCTCGAGCGACCAAAGACACCGTCGCGCCGGCGGCAAAAGCTCCGACCGCAAAAGTTGTGGCCATCACGGCCTTTCGAGGGATCGATCCATGGCCAATGGCCCATTCCTGAGTCGCGGCCATGTGATCAAGTGCGGTGGACCAAATGGGTTCTACCCACCGTACTGCTACCCACCGCTCCATCAGTGCCGTCAGATTCATCGTTTTAATGCTACTTGAAATTGACATCGAGAAAACTCTTTAGGCTCTGTGCCGAGAACTGTCATGTTGCGACGACTTAATATTTTCAGTGCCAATCTACCCGGTAAATTTCGCCCCAAAGCCGCTACAGATGACGCTTCGAGCCCTGTAGAGAATTTAAATGCGATGCGTTACTGATTGATTCCAGAGCTTTTGCTTTAGCTGCTGGCCGACGTGTAAAAGCGAAGTCCGAACTTCCAAAACAAACTTGACGCTTTGATCGCAATCCAAGGCAAAAGCAACGCGAGTGGCGCCCAAACCCAGTCGATACGGCCCATGATGAACTGTGCGGGGACGCTGGCCACAAATCCAACCGGAATGAGGGTTAATACCAGGTAGCGAAGCCACCTGGGGTAAAGTGAGTCGGGTCTCGTGCCGAGTTTGAAGACCTGGTACCAGAGGTAGTTGATGTTTTCAGCCCGAGTAAAGATCAAGGACGTTGCGGAGAAGATAAACCTCATCGTGTAAACGACGGCAAGGGAACCGGGGATGGTCAACAGAAGAAGTCCCAGCCTCGCCCAGTTTAAATCTCCGGTAAGTCGACTGTACGACCAAGTCAACCAGGCCATCGCGATCAGGGAACAAACAGCATAAACTCCATTTATTTTTTGAAAACTCACCATAAACTGCGAGTTGACGGGCTTACAAAGCACAAGATCAAGGTCACCCTTGCGGACCTTCTCGCTAAAGTGATCCAGATTTTCGGAAAATAAAATCATGTAGAGTGAGTCCACTAAAAACAAAAGTCCCAGAAAGACTCGCATCTCCTCCACACTCCAACCTGATATTTGAGGCGTCTGGAGATAGAGCACTTCAAAAGTAAAAATCTGAGCTCCGTACCAAACAATATCGGTCACCAGTCGAACCACGTAGTTGACGCGATATTCAAGATCAGCCTGGAGACTAATGCGGGCGAACATCATTAAGAGGCTGAGGTATCGGCGTAACAATTCTAAGCTCCTGTTCCGGAGTAGCGGCGTAGGCCGCGGGCCCAAATCCAGTGCGCGAGCAACATCACGGCGATCAGGCCCCACGCCACGTTACCCACACCTCGAAAATACTCGGGCCAACCGATTCTCCCCGTCAAAAAGCCCACCGGAACATAGACCGCGCTTGAAAATGGTAGACTCAGTAAAATTTCGCGCAATACCGGAGGGGCAAGGTCGAGTGGGAAAAGTTCTCCTGAAAGAATCCAAAGAGTCAGGTTTTTAGCCACGGTAAACGATCCCACTCGAGTGATAAAAAACGACAAGCTTGAAATGGCCAAGCTCATGTAGTGGACCATGACCATGTAAAGTAACGTCAACGCGAGCGCCGGCACCAGCCGTTCAAATAAAATGCCCCGTTCAAAAAATATGTTAGCTCCTAGTGGAATCAAAATAGACGAGACCGTTGTGAGCACCTTGTAACCTAAAAGCTGTGACAAGTAGTAATGCGAAAAGCTCATGGGGCGACAGAGCAGGCCGTTTAGAGTACCTGTTTCGACCTCCTGAATCATGCGGAATTCGTACATCCAACTGGCTGCAACTCGCCCGATAAAAGAGGCCCAAAGCGCATAGACAAGATAGGCCTCTCGGCCAAAACCGTTCAACGAAGCGGGTGAAGATGATCCTTCTCCGAGGCTTCTGAACACGGCCATCCACAAAAGCACTTCGATTCCCGCGGTCAACAGAGGTTGAATAAGGGCATCGGTTATAAAGTTGACCCTATACTCGAGGGTCTGCTTCGCCGCGAGCCTTGCGAACCCGAGGCTTTTCCTCCAAAAACTCACGAATGACGTCCTCAAAATTAGTTTCCTCAATCTTCAAATCTTCAATTCTGTAATGCTCCATGAGTGTTCTTAAGGCCACGGGCACTTCGGAGTGAAGCAGCTCCACATCGATCTGCCGGCTTCCAGCTCTGAGCGCCGTGTTGCTGTTAAGGACGATATCAGCTTCGATTGCTCGATCGAGAATGGCCACAACTCTTTGGCGAGGTTCTGCTCTCGAAATAAAGTCGGGCACGCTGCCATCATAGACAATTTCGCCCATTCGAATCAAAAGAAGCCGATCCGCGAGCTTGGCGATGTCGTCCATATAGTGGCTCGTCAAGATCACCGTAGGCCCCTCTTCCCTCACGTAAGAGGCAAGAAAGTTGCGGATAGCAGTTTGAGCCACGACATCTAAACCAATGGTCGGCTCGTCCAAAAACATGATTGCAGGTTTATGGAGAAGAGCCCCGATCAACTCCATCTTCATGCGCTCCCCAAGGCTTAAACGGCGCAACTGAATGTCGAGCTGTTCTGTGCAGCCCAACATTTGAGCCAAATCCAACACGCGCTTTTTTGCCTCCGCTCGATTAAGTCCGTAAATCTCAGCGAGGAGTTCATAGCTGTCGGATGCGGGAATATCCCACCAGAGTTGATTTTTTTGCCCCAATAGTAGACTGATCTGCCTCAGGTAATCGGGGGACCTCTCCCAGGGAGTGAAGCCAAGAATTTGAGCCTGGCCCGAGGTTGGATGAATCAACCCCGAGAGAAGTTTTAAAAGAGTAGTTTTACCCGCACCATTTGCTCCAACCAACCCAACAATTTGTCCTCGAGGAATTTGAAGAGTTGTGGGTTTGAGGGCTGTGCGGATAATATATTCACGGTTCCAAAAGCCCCGGACGGAATTCCAAAGGCCCTCGGGCTTTTTGTAGGTTTCGTAGCTCCGAGATAGGGCATCTGTAGAAATTGCGAGCTGCGGGTTCCTGGCTGGCTGTGGATTCATGAGATTCGCCTATGCTAGGCTCGCACCTGCCCTGTGCCAAGAAAAACCTAAGAAAAAGCAAGAGAATGGCCAAGAGAATGGTATAGGAGAAACGACCTTCACAGAGCTCTGAAGGTCAGGTACGACTCTGGGTTGGAGCTCATGTCCTATGTCATCAATGTCTCGGCCGGTTGATCTGCCTCTCCATCTGCGATTACCACCAACCCATGACTTAGGTGCCGACGCCGTGCTTGACCTCTTTTTGGGTTTCGTAGCCGAGCGTAAGCTTGAGCTCTATCCCGCGCAGGAAGAAGCCATTTTGCAACTTCTTGAAAAGCGACACGTGATCCTCAACACGCCCACGGGTTCAGGCAAGTCACTTGTCGCCTTGGCGCTCCATTTCTTTTCGCTCGCGCGTGGCCGGCGCAGCGTTTACACGGCACCCGTAAAGGCCTTAGTAAACGAAAAGTTTAAAGACCTGTGCCGCGAGTTAGGTGCCGATCGTGTAGGTCTTCGAACTGGGGATGGAAGTGTAAATGCCGATGCCCCGGTGATCTGCTGCACGGCCGAGGTTTTAGCCAACCAGGCACTGCGTGAGGGTGAGGCCACTCCGTTTGAGGATGTCATCATGGATGAGTTTCACTTTTACTCGGACGTCGATCGGGGAATTTCTTGGCAGGTGCCGCTCCTCACCATGCCCCATAGTCGATTTTTGTTGATGTCGGCGACTTTAGGCGACACGGATTTTTTTCAAAAAAATCTTTTACAGCGGACCGGGGTGGAGGCCGTTACGGTCGTGGGGCACGAAAGACCTGTTCCTCTTGAATTTCGCTTTGAGAGCCAGTTTATCCATGAGGCGATTCAGGACGCGATTGAGCGAGATCAAGCTCCTATTTATGTGGTGCATTTCACTCAAAGGGAAGCCACGGAGAGGGCTCAGGCACTTTTGAGCGTGGATTTTATTTCAAAAGAGCAAAAGCGGGTGATCGCCGTCGAAATCGAGGGAGAAAAGTTTCGAAGCCCTTTTGGGCCGGAACTTAAAAAACTCATTAAACACGGAGTGGGATTGCACCATGCGGGCTTATTGCCTCGATATCGGATGCTCGTGGAGCATTTGGCACGCCGAGGCTTGCTGAAGGTGATTTGCGGAACCGACACCCTGGGCGTTGGAGTTAATGTCCCCATCAGAACAGTCGTCTTTTCGCAACTCTGCAAGTTTGATGGCAAGCGTACGGCAACCCTGTCAGCCCGAGACTTCCACCAAATAGCGGGGCGAGCCGGTAGAAAAGGCTTTGATGACCGAGGATATGTTGTCGGGCTTGAGCCCGAGCATGTCGTTGAAAACCGACGTGTGGAAACTAAATTGTCTCACGACCCCAAAAAAGCTCGCAAGTTTGTCAAAAGAAAGCCTCCCGAGCACGGTTTTGTGATGTGGGATGCTTCAACTTTTGAGCGCCTGAAGTTAGCTAAACCCGAAGCCCTAAAGTCGCAATTTCGAGTGAACCACGGTCTGTTGCTCAATGTGCTTTCGCGTCCCGAGGCTCGAGGTTGTAAAGCTCTTCGAAGTCTTCTCAAGGACTGCCACGAATCAAAAGTTCAAAAAAAACAACTCCGTCGTGAAAGCCGCAATCTCTTTGAAAGCCTCAGAGATCGAGGCATCGTCGAGGTACTGAATAATCAGGTCAACGTGAATGTAGACCTTCAAGACGACTTTTCGCTCCATCAGGCATTGTCGCTTTATCTTGTCGATTCTGCGAAAGAACTGAGCGCGGAACCTTCGGCTGTACCGCTTGATTTTTTGACTCTTTGTGAGTCCATTTGTGAAGACCCCGACGCGGTTCTCCGAAAGCAGGTGGATCGTCTTAAATCCCAAAAGTTACAAGAGTTAAAAGAGGAAGGTGTTGAATACGAAGAGCGAATGGAAATTCTTGAGACCATTGAACATCCTAAACCCCTACGCGATTGGATTTATAATAGTTTCAACGCTTTTGCTTCGAAGCACCCTTGGGTTGGTGCTGAAAATATTCGGCCGAAGTCGATCGTGAGAGAAATGTTTGAGGGTTATCTGTCGTTTGCGGAGTACGTGAAAGAGTATGGTCTTGAGCGCTCCGAGGGCGTGTTACTCCGATATCTCTCGGACGTCTACAAGGTGCTCACTCAAACCTTACCCGACATCCATAAGTCAGATGAAGTCCGCGAGATCGAGTTTTATTTGAAGCAGATGATAAGGACCGTGGATTCAAGTCTCATGGATGAGTGGGAAAAGATGTTGGGAGTGACAACCACGTCCACGCGCCCGCAAGACTTGGAAGACGCCTCGCGCGTGGCTTCGACCTCGTGCTCGCCGCCGATTTCAAAAGAGCAGCAGCATGCGCCCCTTCGGGATTTGACCTTGCGGGCGCTTCGTCTATGGGTGCGTGGCGACTACGAACATCTCGGTGATTTGGTTGAGATCGGCGATGTCAACCTTCGCGAGAGTGAGATGCGTGGGTTTTTATCTCAACATGGTGGAGTTTTGACGGACCAGGAGGCGAGGTCCAAAAGGCGTTTTGAGTTTACCACGCTACAGGACGGCCCCCCAGGCCACTTAGTCCGATACCGAATTGTGGATTTGAATCACTTCGACGACCGAGTTCTAGAACTCAGGTTTTTCGAAGACCCATCGTTAAAACCCCAACTTGTCGGACTTCGCGAAGCGACTGACATTTAAGTCTTTGAAGCAGTTTGTCCTTTGACGGCTTCGATTGCGGCCGCAATTTTATCTTGGTCGCCCAAGTATTTTCTTCCTAAGGGTTTCATGTCGGCTGTGAACTCGTAAACAAGAGGAACTGCTGTTGGGATATTGAGCTCGACAATTTCTTTGTCAGGCATGGCTTCGATGTGTTTGATCAAGGCTCGGATGGTATTGCCATGGGCAAAAATTCCAACACGTGCGCCACTTTTGATTTTTGGTACGATCACGGTGTTCCAGTAGGGGACAAACCTCGCAACAGTGTCCTTAAGGCACTCGGTGCGGGGAATTTCATTGGGGTTGAGGCCTTGGTAACGAAGATCCCGACTGGGATGCCGGTCATCGTCCGGCGTAAGGGGGGGCGGTTGGGTGTCGTAGCTTCGTCTCCAAATTTTGACTTGAGCTTCGCCAAATTTAGAAACGGTTTCAGCTTTGTTGAGCCCTTGTAGGGCTCCGTAGTGCCGCTCGTTCAAACGCCAATTTCGTTCCACCGGAAGCCACAGGCGATCCATGTCGTTGAGGACAATCCACCAAGTGTGAATGGCGCGTTTCAGGACCGAAGTGTAGGTCATATCAAAATCGTAGCCTTCAGAGACCAGGGTCTTGGCCGCTTCGTGAGCCTCTTTGACACCTTGTTCAGACAGGTCCACATCGGTCCATCCCGTAAAGCGGTTTTCGCGGTTCCAGGTGCTTTCCCCATGTCGCATCAACACCAGCTTGTGAGTCATTTTTTTAAACCTCCGTCGCAGCTCAGGGCAGCAGATTCGCTAAGGCTGGTCAAGCTCTTGAGAGCTAGACGGCACCCCTCTCCCATGCGAGCATGAGTATTCCTACGCGGAGGGATCCATTGAGGCCAATGTTCGCTGGCACTTTGCTCGTGGTATTTTTTTGTTCCAGTTGTCAAACACCCCAGCCCTCCACAGAAGCAGTGCCACCCTCTGCAGCTTCTAAGCCTGCGGCCAGCTCACCTCTTCGACTTGCCAAATTTCCGCGCCGAGATTTTCCGTTGGATTCTACAGTGTCCCCGTGCGAGGACCTGTACGCCCACGTCTGTGGCCCCGCGAGTCGCAACTTCAGCTTGCGACCGGATCGTAGCCGTCATCTCTTCGCGTTTTCAGACGCCGAAGAATATCTGCTAGAAGTTAAAAAAGATTTTTTTAAATCTTTAAACGAGCAAAGCAAAACGACTGGTGCTCTGAGTGAAAGCAAAAGTGCCGGTGCTCTTGTTGGAAGTGATCGTCGTTCGAAGTTGCTCAAAATCTACCAGGCGTGCATGAACGAGCCCGCGGCTCGGGTTGAGGAGAGGGCCTTTGTCCTATCGCAGAGGGATGAGATTCAAGCGCTCGCCACACGGCCTAAACTCATTGAGTGGAGTGGAAATCGGGTGTTATCGAGTGAATTGGGACCTATCTCGATCTCGAGGATGCCCAACGTTGATCGGCCTCTCAACTATGATGGCTTTTTGATTTCTCCGCTTCAGAGTCTACCCGAACGGTCCTACTACGAACGGCCTGAGCTCCTTAAGGATCTTGCCGTTGTGATTCAAGCGCAGTTTGAGGAATTGGGCCTGAGTCCTGCCGACTCAAGAGCCGCAAAAGTTCTGGAACTGGAAAAGCAGTTTGCGCAGACCTTTCCGCTTCCGCAGGAGTTTCGAGATCGAGCCGTTCAAAGGCGACATGTGACCTTGGAACAGGTGGTGGCTCGATTTCCAAACTTGGGCCTCCGGGCTTTGAAGGCTCATCTTCCTAAAAAACTTTTGTTTAGAGATCTTGCCCCTGAAAACATGAAGTACTTAAACGAACTCATGGGACGAGAGGACCTTCAGGCGCTCAAGGATTTCTTCACCTGGAGGAGTTTGTCGGGTTATATGGATGATGCGTTCCCCCGCTATCACAAGTCGCAGTTTGATTTTGACCATAAGTACTTGGGCGGGCCACCACAGAGACCAGATCGCGCAGAGCGGTGTACCGAGATGATCAAAAACCAGTGGGGGCGGGAGCTTGACGCGGAACTGTTGCCGGAGTTGTTTCCGACCTTTCCCACAGGCCGAGTCGTACAACTGGCTGAGCGAGTTCGAAAATCAATTCTGGAGAGTCTTGCGGTCAATTCGTGGTTGTCTACCGAGGGCCATAAGGTGGCCATCAAAAAAATTCGGACCGCCACACTCCAGTTGGTTTCTCCATCCCAGGACGAAGAGTGGGACTTTAATCCTCCGGTGCTCATCGAGGTCGACAAACCCAACAGCAACGCGCGCAGGCTCCGCGAGGCGCAAATGATTAAACTGGTTTCGGAGTTCTTTCGGCCCCGCAATCCGCGGGTTTGGGAAATGAGTCCACTCGCGGTCAACGCTTACTATGATCCGTCGGCCAACCGGTTTGTTTTGCCGATTGGCATATTGCAGCCGCCGTTTTTTGATCCGGCTCTTTCCGACACGGTCAATTTGGCGTCGATGGGCTCGGTGGTGGCTCATGAACTTGGACACGCAATTGACGACAAAGGGGCTCGGTATGACGAGCAGGGACGACTCCGGGACTGGATGTCTCAGGAGGATTTGAAAAAATTTTCTAAGCTGTCTGCTCCCTTAGTTGAACAATTTGAGCGGGCGGGAATGAATGGGGCTTACACCTTAGGCGAAAATATTGGGGACCTGGTGGGGCTTACCTTCTCTTATCGAACGGCTTTCGCGGGCGGCGGTTTGGCCGTTGGGAACGCGCAAGATTTGACTTTTGAAAAAAAGGATTTCTTTCGACAGTATGCCCGATTATGGTGCGAGGTGGTGAGGCCCGAGTACGCGGCAATGTTGGTCAAGGTGGATGCTCATTCCAGCGGGCGTCTGAGGGCTAATGAGCAAGTGAAACACCAAGATGACTTCCACGCGGTCTTTCGCTGTCGAGCGGGCAACAATATGTTTCTTGAGCCCTCTCGACGAGTAAAAATTTGGTAGAAGTAGCAGGTTGGCGATGAAGAGATTTTTGATTTTTGGCGGACGGTCTGATGAGCGTTTGGTTTCGGTGGCCTCCGCGCAAGGGCTGATCGCAAATTTCGAATTCGATGCGCAGTTCTTTTTTGCCTCAAGCGGAGTGATCCACTCGGTGAGTCGCGAAGATGTTTTGGAGCATGAGCGGCCATTTGAAGTTGAGTTTAAGCCGCGCTCGCAGGAGCTCTATAAATCTTTGTCTGTGGCATTGCCGGCATGGAAAGGCCACAGCCTTTTTATAGGCTTGCACGGCACCGAGGGTGAAGATGGAACTCTACAAGCGCAGTTTGATCAGGCAGGGTTGGCCTACACAGGTTCGGATGCGCGCTCAAGCCTTCTTTGTTTTGATAAGCAAATGGCCAAGCGGGTGGTTGAAGCTGCAGGCATTCGCACCGCTCGCGAGGTTCACTTTCACACCCGCGATGTTGCGGCTGCGTATCCTCAACTTCGCAATTTAATTTCTGAGGTCGGTAAGGTCGCGATCAAACCCACTCGCAGTGGATCAAGCTTTGGTCTGTTTGTTGTCGATCGATTGAGCGGACTTGATAATGCCTTAGCCCGAGCCGCGGCGACCCCCTATGGGAGTTTTATCGCCGAAGAGTTTATTTCGGGCCGCGAGCTCACCGTGGGAGCACTCACCTGGCGAGGGCAACTTCGCGCGCTGCCGCCTTCAGAGATAAAACTCGAACGGGGTGCCAACTTCGACTACGAAGGGAAGTACCTTGGGAAGGCCATTGAAATTACTCCCGCGCAACTCACTTCCGAGGATCGCGATCACGCCGAAGAAATGGCCATTAAGGCGCACCAGGTTTTAGGATGTTTTGGCTACAGCCGCACCGATATGATTCTCACTCCCGACGGACCTTGCTTTCTTGAGACGAACACTCTACCCGGCCTCACCAAAATGTCGTTCATTCCCCAACAACTCAAATCCGCCGGCATCGACCTAGGCGATTTCGTCGAGGACCAACTCGAACTCGCCGAACAGCGGCTAAAAACCCAAGAGCCTTAGCGCTTCAGCACCGGTCGCCTGGATGACCGAATCAAGGCAAATCCCCAAGCGTTCAGCTTGAGATCTCCCATACAAATCGCATCAGACCTAGCCATGTTTCTTCATTTTGCTTTCAAGCTTCGCCACTCTTTGCTCTAAAGACGGCTTCTCTAGGATTGCATCGCGAAGCATTTTATGCATGAAAGTTTGATAACCTGCCCCCACTTCAGCAGACCGCCTCTTTAATTCTTCCAATAGGTCTCCGTCTATCCAAAAAGTCACGCGTACTTTGTGATTCTTTACATCGTCGAAACCCTCCGGAACCTCGATACGGCCGTATTTAATTGTCTTCTTCGTGGATTTCATTCCATGCCTCCAAAAGTAAAGTTTGGTACAGGGTGGTTTTCTCAAGAATCTTATTTAAGAAATCTTTTGAGAAACCCTTACTTTCCACTACACCAATGATGTCTAATCGAATCTTCGCCACGGCCTCATGATTCTTTGGCGTACCCTTATATACCGTGACATGCGGAAACCCATGGTCTCTCGTATGAATAATCCATAACACGCCTAGAATTCGGAGAATCGTTGGCACCTCAAATTTATGCCATATTTATATGGCAAATGCAACCTACTTTCTTCTCGCTGCATCCCCTCGCTTGCGTCGAGCTGTAAAAATTGTTCATAGTTTGTCAAACACTTCCCATTTGGGCAAAGGGGTTGGCTGGAAATTGCCATGCAACTTTTTCCGAAACCACCGCTCACGTTTATCTAACCTACGTTCTTCTTGTGTGTTGCCCTTAAGTCCAGTAGCACGCCCTTGTGATCATACCGCTTAGGTCAATTTTCCTAGTTGCTGCAGTTGTTCTTTCGCCATTGGCTGGGCTCGGGAACTTGTGCTCGGATGCTTGGTCCAATGTTCCCGATCGTGAGGCCTATGTGGATCTCTTTAGGGCCGTTGGAGAAATCCATGTAAGTCGTCTAGAGGAGGCCTATCGGCAATTTCGGGCGGGTCGTCTCTCCGCCTTTGACTTCGGGAAACTCACTGAGGTCGATGGGCGCTATTTTATCGATACGTTTTATCGTCATTACGGAAGGCGAACGAGTTACTTTTTGGAAAGAACTGGTGAGGGTTGGCATGTTTCTACCGGCAATGCCTTTTTGCTAGGGAAAGTAAAGCGCGGCTCAATTTTTCGAGGGATGTCAGAGGCCGAGTATGGCGTTCGACGTTTTGTCCAAGAAATCTGGGCTGGAAAGGCTCCCGATACTGCGGGTATCACACGCGCTATAGCCTTAATAAAAGAATTTGGTCGAGATTGGAATGTGGGTGAGCTGGAAAAGATCATCGCCTCGGTTGGTGGAAGTCGTGGACAAAGTCGAATGGAAATTAGAAGTCAGTTAGTAAAAATTATTAGTTTGATTCCCCACGGCTATGGTGGGCCCTTCTTTACACCTGAAAAAAGCAGAGCCGAAAGGAGGGCGCGAGAAGCTTTTCGTGGCGGACCTGTTGCCGAGTTTTCAACCGGAGTTCTTGAAGACGGCCCCAATCTTTATTTGGGAATTGATATGGGGTTCATCGAAGTTGCTGTTTTTTCTCCTGAGATTGACTTCGATTTGACATTGTCCATGAAACTTCTACCCTAGCAGCGATTTTTCCATGGGGTCATTTGACTGGTAGCGTTTGTGCCAAGAGCCAAGTCTGCCATCGAAGTTGCCACTGAAACTTCGATCGCGTTGGGTCCTTTGAATCACAGTGGGGTGACCTACACATTGGTTGCCGCGGGACGCACTGCAATAGAAGGGCTTTCGCGCAAAGGTTGAGTGAGTTTAAGTACACGTAATGTAATATAAATGTATTACAAAATAACTACAATTGTGTTATCTTAAGGTAGACACCTATGAGACTAGCAAAATTAGAACACGATGGATTAGATTGGGATGATTTAGCGCGAGATACACCCACAAAAAAGAAGAAGAGGCTTATGAAAGAGAAATTAAAAAACTCGAAGAAATCGACTAAGTATGTTGATGATATTGATGACCCATTGGCAGGGAATCTTAGCGATTTCATAGCTGAGGGCGGTTGGAAAGCTGTTAAGTTTGAGCTTAAAGAGAAGAAGGATAAGGTCTTATCTATAAGGCTCAGTGAGAAACTTTTGAAAGAAATAAAAAAACAAGCCGAACAGTCAGGCTTGGGTGTTCAAAAATATCTAAGGATATTGATTGAAAGCACTATTAGGAAAAAGGCAGGATAATTTTAAGAGGTTTACCGACCTAACGCAGGGACTCGAAGGGGGAACCATTCCGTCGTATCGGATGGGGAGGCTGCACTTCCGATTGAGAAGCGACACGTCTGCGATTCCGCAATTTGTGGCAACGCAAAGTTGATCTGCGAAGATGCGACGGAAGTTGTGGGAAAAGTGCGTCGAGTTCGAACAGATCGCCAAGTGCAATTGCCATTTGAGACAAGGCTTGAGGGGCAACACTCTGCCCGAGGAATGTCTCCAGGCAAGAACGATCCCCAGACTTCGAAGAAGGTTTCTCCGCCGATCATGTCGGCAAAATTTGCGTATCGAACTTGTCTGGGGCCTCCTGTGCCAGGCCACGGTAAATCCGGCAAAACTTGACCCGACCCCAAATACAGCAAGAAGATTTGCGGAACATCAGCCAGTTGGCTAGCACTCAAGATTGCACCTTGCGAGTACAAAACGCTGCCGTCGCGCCTGTACCATGGGCTACTCGTACCCATTGAATTTGAAATAGTCGCGCCGTTGGACCATCTCCAAGAAGCCCCCACGACCCCTGCTCTTGAAGTGATGGTTTCCCGTTCCGAGTAAAACCAGGTGACGTTATTCTGTCTTGCCCAGTCTGTTGCGACATTCCCGTTCGGGTAATACCACGTGGAACCAGGACGAATGGCCCAGTTCGATACGATTCTTCTATTCGAGTAGTACCAGGTCGCCGTGTCTTCTCCGGCCCAGTAAGTCGCGACAGTTCCATTCGGGTAGTACCATGTGGCTCCGACTTGGTTAGCCCAGTAGGTTGCAACAGTGCCATTTGGATAGCGGACCGTCGCGCCATCAGAATAGGTGAACATGCACATCGTTCTGTAGAGCTCGTACAAGTCCGAGGCCTCCCTAGACAAAGCAATACGAGTATCAATTTGCGTGAGCCCGTAAAAAGTGAGAACCTCCTCGCATCCCACCCGAGCACGGTAGGTGGAAGGAACTGCAAGACCTTCGGTTAATGAAAGTTGTTGGAAGTCTGACGCCGACTTACCTTCGGGATGGGGTTCTGACTTGGTTTCGATTGGTTTGATTTCACGAACTTTTCTTGATTGCTCGAGTTCAAAAGCCTTTTGTTTTTCGGGTGACATTGCGGCCAATGCTGAACCAGCAAAAGCAGTGAATACAAGTGCGAGAGCAAAAAAATGAGCGCGTGTCTTCATGTTTATCCCTTTCAAAACGCAGTCGGGGGTACGTCCAAAACTCAAAGACTCTACCTGCAGCGGCCCGCAGGCGCAAAATTGGAGTGTAACAGCCTGAAAAAAGTATAAGGTGAGTGGAGTTTCTACCGGCAACTCAAAATCTTCGCGAGGGAAATAAGGCGATTGTGTCTTGAAATCTAAAGGTCATTGCCCCGCCTGCGTCCGCCATTGCCTCGCCTTCGTTTGCGGACAAAACCAGCCCCCCCTACAACATCGGACCGTGTTGCAGAACTTCGATTCGTTGAGGGGCGATTTCAAAACCGTTGGATCGAAGCTTAGCTAATGCTTGCGACAAAAGATGGTCTGCGATCAGGTATTGTGAACCATAGTTTTCAATTCCGTAGCTGAGCTTAAGGCCAATCCAAGAGTCGGTGGTATCGCTAATGAGGGCCACAGGAGTTGGGTTTTTGAGAATACCTGAAGTCTGGGCCGCGGTCGTGAGCAAAATTTGTTTTGCTCTTTCCACGTCGCTTCCAAATCCGATTCGAAAGTACTGGCTTCGAATAAAGGGCCTACCCTTGGCGCCAAAATTGAGCACCTGAGCCTGGGCCATAATTCGATTGGGGATGGTGATGGTCTCATCAGTGATCGCAACCATAACTGTCGCCCGCCAAGAAATCTCATAGACCTGGCCCGAAATTTTCTGGCCTGCGTTCAAAACCTCAATCCAATCTCCGATCTCGTAGGGCTTATCAAATTGAAGAGCAATTCCGGCAAACAAGTTTCCTAGAGTGTCTTGTAAGGCAAGACCAAGCACGATCGAAAAAACCGCAGACGTCGCTAAAAGTGGGGCCAATTTCAAACCAAAAAGCGTCGTACCCAACCAAGCCGCGATCAAGAGCGAAAGTAGCAACGTGAAGATGTCGATAAGCAACAGGGGAACGCCGCGGTTTTTGTTCCCGAGAAATAAATATTCGAACAAGATAATCTTCGAAGTCTTTACAAATACGACCGCACCTTGAAGCAGAACAACCAGACCCAAGTAAGTCAGCAGTCTCGCTTGAGCCCCAGTTGGACTGTCCTCATAAGCAGTCTGCAACGACATAAAGGCACCGAAGAGAACCCACAGTACAATGGTGTGACCCGCAAGATTTCGAAACAACGAACCTAAGTTGGTTTTGCGGTCCTCCGAAAGGCTTTGTAAGAAAAATCGAAAAAATACCCACGAGGCCAACGCGAGAAGCGACAGGATAAGCGCCACCTCAGGATTGGTGAGGTCGATGAGTTGCTGGAGCGATAAAACCGGAGTTTTCATTGCCTTTGAGTCTCGCTTATTCATAGCTGAGACTCAAGTACGCGCCTTCAAGGGGTTGAAAAGTTTATCGGGCGTTGACGCCTCCCCTTGGGGCCGGCTACTCTCCCAACCGTTTTTGAAACGCGCAAGGAGGTCTTGTCGTGATCGTAGGCGTACCAAAGGAAATCAAAATTAGCGAAAACCGCGTGGGTATGACCGAGGCCGGCGTTCGCCAGCTGGTGAGCGAAGGACATTCCGTTTTTGTAGAGAAAGACGCAGGCCTGGGATCGGGTATTCAAAACGACGCGTACGAACGAGCTGGCGCGAAGGTCCTTGCGACAAAGAAAGAGGTCTACGCCAAGGCCGACATGATCGTGAAGGTAAAGGAGCCACTCCCCGAGGAGTACGAGCTTTTGCGCGAAAATCAAATCCTCTACACCTACCTGCATTTGGCTGCGGAACCAAAGTTGACCAGAGTTTTGTGCGAGAGAAAAGTGAAGTCCGTTGCCTATGAAACCATCCAAAGAGACGATGGAACCCTCCCGCTCTTGACGCCAATGTCAGAAGTTGCAGGTCGAATGGCGACCCAAATTGGTGCGCAGTACCTCCAAAAAAGTCACGGTGGGAAAGGGGTACTGTTAGGAGGAGTCACAGGCGTTCATCGAGCCAATGTTGTGATCATCGGCGGCGGTGTCGTCGGTACCAACGCAGCCAGAATGGCCGTGGGACTGGGCGCCAACGTGACGATTTTGGACGTGAACACCGCACGTTTAGAATATTTGGACGACATCTTTCAAGGGAGAATCTCCACGCTGTTCTCCAACATCAAAAACATCGAAGAATGTGTTTTGAGTGCGGACCTTTTGATCGGCGCGGTTTTAGTTACGGGTGCTAAGGCCCCCAACCTCGTCAATCGTCAGATGGTTTCTCGAATGCAGCCAGGTTCAGTCATCGTGGATGTGGCGGTCGATCAGGGTGGTTGCATTGAGACTTGTCGCCCTACAAGTCACGCCAACCCAACATACGAAGTCGACGGTGTTATTCATTATTGCGTTCCCAACATGCCCGGCGTCGTTTCCCGAACCTCCACTTACGCATTGACGAACGTGACTTTAAAGTTTGCCTCGATGTTAGCCAAGATGGGCCTTGAGGAGGCGGTTGCCGCGGATCGGGCCCTCGCAAAAGGTCTTAACGTTTACGGCGGCTACGTCTGCTATGAGCCCGTAGCAAGAGACCTGGGCCTCGAGTATCGCCCGTATCGGCCGCTTTAGGTCGCAAGCCTGCGCGCTTCTTCGCAATCCCCATCTCAATCGGGTGCGAGTTCGATTTGCAGGTGGCCCCAGTCTTCGGTTTTGATGAGTGGCACTCGTGCTTTTTTCAAGCGCAGTTGAGTTTCGATATGGGGGTGACCGTAGACGACTTGCCTCGCACTTGCGATGGCTCCACGGAGGTGCTTGAGCTTTCGAAGTAAATTTTCCGAGGTAGAGGATCTACTTCCGTGATGGCCAAGTAGAAGCCACTTCGGCTGACCGGAAATAGATTCGATCATTTGTCTCTCTTGGCTTTGCGGACTGTCTCCCGTTACCAAGACCTGATTCATCGCAAGAAACCATCGACCAACTTCATTCGATGAGGAATGGCCTAAGGGGCTTGTCACGAAGGTTTGCCAGTTCAACGAGGAGCCTACCGACGAGCCAAAGGACGAACTCGAGCTCGATTGCAGATCACATCGTCTCAGTCGGTTTAACCTGAGTAGTTTTCGAGCGGGGAGGCCTGGAGGGACCACGATCGGAGCGATCAGGCAAACGGATCCTCTCAATCGAAAGATAAAGCCCCAATGATCATAGTCCGCGTGACTGACTCCCACCCAGTTTTGTTTTCCTCGGCAAAGCGCTTGAACTTCCTGCGGCCATCGCTCGCCTCCGATTTCAATGTGTAGGCAAACCGCCTCAGAAATAACAGTGGTAAACGCCCCCTGCCCCACATTCCAAACTCTCCAAATTGGGAGCGAGCCCGGGCTCACCGAATGGCAAAACAAAAGCACGGCGACACCCAAAGCTTTTGTCACGAGAGTTCCCGCAGCCGCCGCAGACTTTTTAGTCTGACAAATGTCAACATGAACAGCAGTCCTAGCGAGTAGGCCCATAACTCCGGCCGAGTCATGGAGTGAAACTGTAGCGGATCAAACCAGCTGTCAGGGACCGCGCCGAATATCGCAAAGCAGATTGACCAAAGCGCGTCATGAACCGCAATCAACGGAGAGCAGACCAGCGCTATGGCCCCCAGAGGAAGTATGGCCGATCCCAGAATAGGCGAAAGATAGGAAGCCAAAATCACTTGCCCAAGAGATACGCCGCTGAGACTTGATAGGGCTGGAAGTAGAGCCAACGACATCCAACACTGCCGGAAAAGAAGTCCCCTAACATGAGCTTCTTCCGCGATCGCAAGCCCCAGCGTCGCAATCCAACTCAAAAGCAGCGACAGGGATGTGATCCAGTCCGGCTCAAAAAGCCAACACAACAAAAGACTCAGCAAAACTTGGATTTCGCGGTTCCAACTCAATCGGAGACGTTCACAGACTCCTCTTGTAACCCACTCCATAAGTCCCCTCACGACTGGGGGCTGCAGCTGTGTGACCCCGCAATAAAAAACTAAAAGCAATCCCAGTAAGGGCTGAAAGCGATTTTTGAGTAAAAGTCTTAGCCAGCCTTCGATCCAAGTCAGGTGAGCCCCCGACACGACGATCAGGTGAGTGAGTCCCATCGCCTGAAGATTTTGAGCGGTCGAGGTTGCGGGTAGCGCCTTTCCACAAATCAAACCCGAAAGGAGTTCGGGATATTCACTGGTAGGGAGAAGTGAAAGACAGTCGCCATGAAGAGGAAGAAACCAATTTGCTAAAAATTTATGCAGATCAAAATCGTGCCCCGAGCAGAGCATGATCAAAATCAAGAAGATCAATGGCATGTCCGAGTTGGGATTCAAGTGTTGTGCGTGAGATTTACAACAGTCCAAAAGTTCTTATGTTGTTGATAGGGCGATAGACGGCGCCGGCAATTTCAAAGTCTGAAATAAAATTTGCTAATAGGCGGTTAGAATTCAAGAAACATAAATTATTTCAAACTGTTAAGATATGCTTAATTTTCAAGCATTTCGCTGGACCCCTTGTCCAATCGCCGTTCCAAGGTCCAGCTCGCCAGGGTGTCCACAATCGGTGTGGAAAACTCTAAATTGCCACTGAGCTCGACCTCGGATGAGGCATTGTTGCTGATCTCTGCAACACCTCGATACCATAAAAAGGACCGGGGGTTACCTTTGAATCACTACCTAATCAGTGGCCTTTGGGTTTTTTGTGGATTGACACTTAACGGCTGTCTCACTCCTCAGGTCAAATCGACCCATTCTAAACAACATCTCGAGCGTCGAGTGGCTTTACTAGAAAGACAACTGAAAGAAGCCCGCGTCCAAAATGCAGCTTTGCGCGAAGTGACTCGATCCTCATTGGTAAGTCCAGCCCGCCAGCCGAGCACTTCAAGTCCAAGTCAGACCGATCGAAAGGGACGAGAGACTTTTTTATACGGAGAGCTGGTTCGCTTTTCTGAAAAGCAAGATTGGGACTCGTTTCGACCAGTGGTTTTGGAATTCTCTCAAGCTTATGCTGAGTCCGAATGGATGGATCATGTTCTTCTCATGAAGGCCATTTGGGAAAAGAGTACGGGGAACGCTCACGAAGCTGTAAGCTCGATCAACGACCTTTTAGAAAAGTACCCACTCAGTATCAAAGTTCCGGCTGCACTCTTAGTTAAGGCGCAAGTTTATGAGCGCCTAAATCTCGGGGAGCAAGCCAAGGGAGTTCTGACTCGGCTCGCAAAGAATTATCCCAAGTCCCCGGAAGGACTAGAAGCGCAGCGCAAGCTCACTCCCAAGCCCTCGAGTCCATCGGCTAAAAGGACTGGGGACGGGATCAGGGTCGAGTGAATATCACGATGTGGCTCTTTTTCTTAATTCCGCTCCTCCTTATCTTTTCGAACCAAGGCTTCGCCCAAGACTTACTCGATCCCGGTACTTCAATAGAAGAGTCTCAGCTCTCCCAGGTCCTTGAAGAAAATGAGACCCAAAAACGGAAGAAGCCATCTCAACCCGAAGGCCAAGCTGGCTTTGAGATTCCTACCGAAGTCGATCCGCAGAGCGAAGCGATGCGAGGCCTTGAAGAGGAGCTCGTCGACGACGGAGTTGATCGGGTCGACGAGCACGCCGCCGCAGAGCCATCTCCACCACCGCCTCCCCCTCCCCCGCCGCCGCCCCCTCGCAGGGCCTTTGAGCCAACTGAGGATTTCCGACCTCGGCCCAGAGAAGACGCGATTGTCGTTTCCGATCAAGATGGCGACGATCCCGACGATGCTCTTGAGGCCCGCCTCAATCGGATCTACCAAAAATATGGAGGCACCAAGTTGTCTGCTGACGAATGGCAGAACATCGCAGGAGCGCGATTAAGCGAAACTTACTCGGTTCAACCCGGTGATTCGCTTTGGGAGATCTCGCAGACCCTCTTTGGTAATGGATTTTTTTGGCCCAAGGTTTGGCAGTTGAACTCCTCCATCACTAATCCCCATTTGATCGAACCGGGCACGTCTTTGGTCTTTACTTATGGTGGTGTGGGCAACGTACCAAGTATTCAGATTACTAAAACCGGTTCTGAGCAGACCAACACCGCGGCATTAGAAGATTCAGAAGAAGACGATCGCCTCGACCCCAGTCGACCACAAATCCCTCCGCAAGACCGCTCCTCCAAGCCGGTCCTAGCCGACGTGCCTTCAAGCCTACCTGATTTGTTTAACTACGGTGGAAGTCGCCAGGACTTTACGGAGTTCTTTAAAGAAATGAGTATCACCCGATTCTCCACAACGGCCAAGCTCGCGAGCTTTTTGTCGGAAGGCCCGCCGTTTTCGATTGGAGAAGTTGTCAACACTGACAAAGGGTCAAACATCACTCTGCCTCAAGATGTGTTGTATATTAAATTTGCTCAAAATCCCGCGCCGGGCGTCTACTCCGTCGTGATGAGACGACCGAGTTTACGCTCACCTTTGACAGGCAAGGATGTGGGCTACCCGATCGAATACGTTGGCGAAGTGGAATTGATGGACCGAGTCGACGGACGTCCAGGCATTTTTCGAGCAAAAGTCAATCGCTCAATTGCGCCCCTTAAGATTGGCCACTCCGTTTTGGAAGGACCCATACCCACCTACCTTTTAGACAACACGGAGATGCGCGGAGAGTTTTCAGCCCATATTGTGGGAGGAGTTTACGAGAACTCGCAGCGGTTATTTGCTACGGGGGGAGTGGTTTATTTAGATCGCGGCTCAAACAGCGGCGCTAAAGTCGATCAAATGATGGAAGTTCGCAAAAACTTTCAGTTTCGGACCGGCGGCGATGGCGACCGAGGGAAAGGTCTCCCCATCGGTCGAGTGAAGATCGTCAAAACGACCCCCGAGAGATCCACAGCGGTGGTGATCGAGGCGACCGAGGAAATCTGGGCTGGCGACTTTATCGAAGGGATTGGATCCGTCGGGCGAGTGTCGACCTCCGGAGAAGAGACCGACACGGACTCGGAACTGGATTTGGAATAGCTTGCCATCGGCCATGCACTTGCCTTAGCGGGCATGAAAACTTCCTCTCAAATGGTGCAAAAAATTTCCCTCAAAGATTCGGCATTCCCCCAGAGACTGCGGCAAATTGAGGATCCACCCCATCAGTTGTATGTTTGGGGCGACCCGAGCGGTCTATCAAAACCGTCACTATCGGTGGTCGGCGCACGAGAAGCGCGCGTAGAGTCCCTTCAGTGGGTAAGAAACTATCTGCGCCCGGTCATCGAAAAAGGATATTGCCTCGTGAGTGGAGGAGCTCGCGGTGTCGACCGAGAAGTTCACAGAACATGTTTACTTAAAGGAAAGCCAACCGTCGTCGTCGTTCCCAGTGGACTTGATCAGCTTTACCCTCAAGAGTTAGAGGATTGGGCCGAGTCGATCGTGAGCAGCGGAGGGTGTTTAGTTTCGGAGTACGAACCTGATGTGACCATGAAGCGGCATCACTTTTTAAGACGAAACCGCATTGTCTCAGGCCTAAGTTCTGTAACCCTGGTCGTGGAGGCGGCCCGAAAAAGTGGCTCGTGGATGACGGGGCGCCTCGCGCGAGATCAGGGTCGCACGGTGGCGGTACTGCCTGGTTTCCCAGCCGATGTTCATCGGCAAGGCACCGTCGATTTATTGGTGGATGGAGCGCAGGCCATCCGAGATGACTTGGACCTTTTAGCTCTTTTGGCGATTGCCTACCCCGATCAGTTGTAGGCCCGCTTCAAGCTGAAAATCGCGGCCAAGGCAAACAAGGTGTTTGGAATCCAAAGCAAGATAGCCGCAGGAGCCGTACCTTGTTTTGCGAGCGATTCCACCGTCACAAACAGACTCCAGTAAAGGACGATCATCCCTAACGACAGAACGAACCCCCCTGATCGCGCCGAGCGACGGTTCGTCACAGTTCCAAGGCCAACCCCCAAAACGCTAAACAAAAAACAAGCAGTTGGGATCGCAAGCCTCTTATGAAATTCGGCCTGCAAGGTCCACCGACGATCCTCTTTGAGCTCGCCCTTGAGCAGGTCGAGGATCTCCTTGATTTTTAACGACTGAGGGGATTTCTCTGCGTCGGTCAGTCGAGATTGAGCCTGTAATGCAATCGTGTAGCGGTCGAAATTCACTTTGGTGTAGGTTTCATCACTTGGGCGATGAATACTACCCTGACTTAAATACAAAAGCGTCGTCTTGGGGCCGCTCTCGCGTTTTTCTGCAATTTGTCCTTCGCGAGCGATAATGGTGACCGGGTTGGATTGGTCGCTTCCATCGTAGATAAAAACGTTTCGAAGCGTGCTGGTCGACTGGTCGACTTCGTTGGCATAAACCACCATGTCGTAGAATCCATCAGAAAAAGTTCCGGCCCGAATCGTTTCAACAACCTGGGCACTACCAAGTTCATTGATTAACATTTCAAACTGTCGATTCCCCCAGGGGGCGGTGGTGAAGGTGGCTTGAAGAGAAGCCAGCGAAATGAGGAGACCTAAGAAAATTGCGGGTAGTGAAATGTGCCAGAGACTCAACCCCAGTGCTTTCATCGCCACAATCTCGGAGTCGTTGCTCAGGCGTCCATAGGTCAATAATACGGCGAAGAGTAGCGCCATCGGAAGGATTGCCGGGAGAAAAGAAACGGACAGATAAATCGTCAGTCGACCAATCAAGGTCCAGTCAGGATCGTGGGTGAGTAAAAACTCGGTAAGCCGCAGGGCTTGGAAAAGGAGCAAAATAAAAATGAAAACTCCCACGCCGACCAAAAACCCGGGGAGCATTTCTGCAAAAATGTACTTAGCGGCAAGACGCCCTCGTCCGACTACCATTCGTCCTCGAGCAAATCATAAAAAAGCGAACACGCCAATCTGTGAGCTTCTTTTAAAACTCAAACTGGCCCACGTTTTCAGGGCTTCCGATGACCTTTCGAACGTTCATAGCGGCGCGCACAAGCTTTTCAAAGTATCGAAGATTCAATTGTGAAGCTGCGTCGCACTTGGCGGACATCGGATCCGGGTGAGTTTCAAGGAAAAGCGCATCGGCTCCTGCAGCCACGGCGGCAAGGGTCAAGTGCGGGACAAACCGCGGCTCTCCACCTGCGGGGTCAGCGCTTGAAATTCCGTAGAGCCTAATGATGTGTGTGGCATCAAAAACCACGGGAGCGCCTAATCCCTGCATGATCGGTATCGAACGGATGTCGGCAACCAAGCGATTGTAACCAAAGCAGGCTCCGCGTTCGGTCAGCAGAACATTCTTGTTTCCAACGGAGTTGAGCTTTGAGACGGCGCTGTCCATGTTTTCTGGCGCAAGGAACTGCCCTTTTTTGACGTTGATGGCTCGCCCAGTCTTTCCGCACGCAAGCACGAGGGATGTTTGTTGGCACATGTAAGCTGGAATTTGAAGGACATCAAGATACTCGGCGGCTTGAGATACATCTTCAACCCGGTGAACATCACTCAGGACCGGAAGCCCATACGTCTTTCGCACGTTGGCCAAAACCCTGAGCCCTTCCTCGGCCATGGGTCCTCGCCAGTTTTTTTCTGATCCTCGATTGTCCTTTTCATAGCTCGATTTAAAAATGATTCCGACACCCAGTCGCTGCGAGATTTCAGCAAGGGCCTTTGCCGTGCGATCAATCAGTTCAGGGCTGTCGATCACGCAGGGGCCAGCAATTACCGCAAGCCCATGGCCGCTTCCGATGTTGATCTCCATCTTTTCCGTTTTAACTTTAAACGACCGATGGGGGAGGGTGATGGTCTCGATTCGCTCTTTGGCACGTTCCTTTAATGCAGTGGCGGCTTCTGGTGTCATGGTTCACCTCGTAAAAATAAGATTCGGCTGCTTTTGAAACTTATCATCTTAGGCTCAGAAGTCGATAAGGTTTGTACTCTCCTATCCGGTGCCCCGTAACTCTTTCGAGCCAATCGCTGGCAAGCAAATTAACGTCCTTTAGGGTCCAATCGCTCCATCTTCGCGCGGGGTCAAAGTCCCAATTTTGCGCTTTTATCCGGGCGGCCATAACAGTGGGGTGGTTTCCCTTGAAGAGCTTGAGACCATATTGGCGTTCGTATTTGAAGTTATCAAAACGATGGTCTCGGGCAGTCCCATGCCACCAGCGGTTGAGGAGCTTACTCTTTCGGGCCATATTTTGAGGCGGTTTAACCCAGCCATAATGAAACACGCTGGCACCTGATGGTAGGACCGCCAATTTTTTTCCGTCAGCCAATCTGAAACCTTGGGCGTCGCTCACGCTCCGAGCGCCTGAGCTGCGTCTCACCACTCGGACTTCGTTTCGGTACCATCGCCTCGAGGTGGCGATGACATGGTAAGACCCATAAAAGTGAAGGTAGCGAAATAGCAAGCCATCCACTGAGGCGTTCTGATCTGCCCTGGCAAGGGCCGATGAAATGCTCACCCAGTCTCTTTCGTGCAGCACCTCGTCACCCTGTAGATAAAGGCACCAGTCGTGTTGGCAGCGGTCCAGCGCTTCGTTGGTTTTTTCGCTCAAAATCAATCCGCCCTGAGTTTTGTTGGTGTCCCAGACGGCGTCAAAGATTTTTAGTTTCGGGTCGCTGAGGGTCTCCTCGATGTAGGCCTTGGTGTTGTCGTCAGACTGGCCAACGCCCAGGACAAATTCATCGCAAATGGCAAGGGCACTCCTAATCGATTCGATTACGGGGTAGTCCATAAGTTGCGCATTGCGAATAATAGAGAAGCCGCTGAGAGGCGGGCGAGCGGTTGGAATCATAGGGGGCAGAGCTATCAAGGCCAGGGACGGGGGTCAAGATTTGACCGTTGGGCCGAGAGTTGTCATTCTGATTAAGTGAGACGAATACTTTTGACCGTCGAAGACTACAATGAACTCGTTTTTGTCGAAACCATCTTGAGAAAAGTAGGCTTTGACGTCTTAAGCTTACAAAACGATAGCGCGGTGTCGGAAAAGCTTCTCGAGTTTAGGCCCGAGTTGGTCTTGGCTTCAATGCGAGGACGACGAGTGAACGGTGTCAAAATTGGTGCCCGTCTTCGACGCGCGCGGGGTTTACCCAAACTGATTTTGTTCTTTTCGGGCTCGCCCGGTCCAACAGCCGAAGAACTAAAACAGGCTTCGCCCGATGCGGTCTTATCTTCTCCCATACAACCCAAAGAGCTCATACGCGCTGTCGCGGAACAATTGCAAATGGATGTTGCAGCGCTTGCCGAGCGTTATGAAAAGTTGGGGCTATTTCCCCTACCGCCTTCGGATCAAGGGAATCCTCTTGCCAACTTCAAATCCAAGTCCGAGGGCTCCGGCTCAGGTGGCACCGATTCCGATCCGCTCACGATTGTAAAGTGGAAGCAACAAGCCGAAATTAGTCCGGACGTCCAGGATCGAAAACGCGATCAGGCCGAGAAGCTCGTGGCGGAGCTCCCTGATCATCATCCGCTGGGTATCCCTCGTGGTGCGGTCACCGCTCAAGTAAAAGAGTTTAGGGAGCGCGAGAGTGACCGAGACATTCAAGACATCGATCGCGAGCGGCGTCAATTCGTGAAAGCGCTCTTTAAACCTAAGTCGTAGATTTTTTTATTTTCGCTTTTTGAAAAGCATCCCCACAACTTCCGTTAGGTCAGCGTGCAGGAGGTCTTTTGAAGCAGATTTCTTCATCGACTGAATCAGTTTAAGCTCCCGTTGAGCTTCGATAAACGTGGGTGAGAGGTAAAGGGACTGTTTGAGGGCATTGACGGCTTGATCGAGCTCTCCTGAGATTCGAAAGTAGAGGCCGCGAACAAAAAAGTACAAAGCCGTGTGGCGATCTTCGGGCGGTACCCGATTGAGAGCGGTTTGGGCCTCGTTAAGCTCCGTACCCTGTTTGTTCGAACTCTGTGAAATCAAAATTTTAGCCCAGGTGGCAAGCAGGTTGAGCTCGGTTGTTTGAAGTCCCAATTTGCGAGCTTCGTCGAGTTTCTCGATGGCTTTTGAGGGGTAGCCAGATTTCAAAAGCTTTGTGCCTTCGTCTAAGAAGGCTTCTCCGCGAATGATTTTTTCCGCCTGGCCATGCTCGAGCTCTCGAAGGTAATCTTGTCGACGTTCATCATCTCGGAGCGTGTTGTAGGCCGTTGTGATTCGCTGAAAAATTTGGTTGGCCAAATCGACTAGCTCTGGAGCGGAGTTCGCCGCGAGCTTGTCCGGGTGAAAAGTTTTTGCCAATTCGAAGTAGCCCTTTTTAATGTCGCTCGGGTTTGCGGTCGTGGGTATGCCGAGGATCTCAAAAAAGTTTTTGCTCTGAATTTCGGCTAGAATTTTTTTAAGGCGATCGATCGGAAGGTTCATCGCAGACTTGCCTGTGCGTCGCTCAAATGCAAGCTGTCCCCCATATACCAGCAGGTGCACGGCGCCCAGGAGTTCATCCTCTGTAAATCTTTTATCCGTGAGTAAATCCTGTAAAAACGGGTGTTGCTGGATGCGATCGGCCAGACCTGGCATTAAGCTTACGGGTGGCAATTTGAAGACTGGGGACTTACTGTCAAAGCTTGACGTCGGTAAAACTTTTGCGGCCATCCAGGGTAGATAGAAAGTTTTTAGCCAGCCCGAGTCAATTTTAGAATAAATCCAGTCGCTAAAAAACAGAGTGAGTCGCCGTGAGCTTAAACAAACATTCGATTCGATCGGTTGATCAAATGTAAAGTGCGACTGGTAGCTTGTATTTTTAATCAACTGACTTAGTCGAATCCCGGTTTGCTCTTGATTTACGATCTGAATCACGTGGGGGCTAATCAAACAAGCATCGACGAGGCGTTGCCCAATAGGTTTTGTGGACGGCTCCTTTAGAAGCCCTTCAAGTGCCTCGGCTGTGACAAAATTCTTTTCGATCAACAGGGTTCCAAACATCGAGTTGGGCATCTTCATGTCAACGCGAACGATGTCACCTTGATGGATGTAAATTTTTGCGGGCGCCTCCGAGTTCTCAATCAGTGTTAGAGTTCCGCTCACGGTACTGTGGCTCAAAAGGCTCAATGCGCGGGGGACTTCAAACCCGTGGATAGAAGAAGTGCGCTCCACCGCCTGTGCACGCTCTTTTGGCGAGGCGTTGACATGAGTGAGAATTTCTAAAAAGGGTTCGTGAAGACTTCCATCTGCAAGAGCATCACCCACAATCCGCTCGATTTCGGCAATGAGTTGGTTGACATCAAGTGGTTTTGGTAAAAACGCTTTCGCCTTGGTTTTTTGCAGGGTGTCCTTGATGAAGTTCTTGTCCTTGTAGATCCCGCTCATGAAAATAAAATCGCTGCGTGCGCCAAGGCTTTGAAGTTCCTGAGCTAAATTAACACCTGAGGTTTTGGGTAACAGACAGTCGATGATAAACACTTCGGGGAATTGCAACTTTGTTGCGGCGATCACGTCGTCGGGGCGCGAGAAGACCTGCGACTTGAAGCCTGCTCGTTGAATGGCGGCCTCAATCGCACCCGAAACCGAGCGGTCGTCTTCCACGACAAATACACGAACTTCTTCGCGTTTCATGGAATCACCGGGGTCAGTTGTTTTTTACTTTTGCGACAAAACTCCACAGATTTTTATCGGCCCTTTGAGCTTGGCGCATAAGCCAGTGGGGTCTTTCAGAGGTCGTGGGCAGGACTTTGGCACAGGGGCTTGACCGATCGTTGGGGAAGCCTCACATTCGAGGTGTTTGGAGGGTCTATGGGCAACACAATAAAAGTGACTGATCAGTCTTTTGACAACGAAGTACTCAAGGCCAAGGGCCCTGTCCTTGTCGATTTTTGGGCGGAGTGGTGCGGGCCGTGCCGCGCGATTGGCCCTAAGCTTGAAGAGATCGCGCAAGAGATGGCGGGCCACGTGACGATTGCAAAAGTGAACGTGGATGAGAACCCCGACACCCCGTCAAAATACGGGGTCCGCGGTATCCCGACCTTGATCGTGTTTAAAAATGGTAAAGAGGTCGACCAAATCGTGGGTAACCATCCCAAAGAGAACATCGTCGACTTGCTCAAAAAGCACGTCTAGTCAGAAGGCTGGTTTTTCTATTTGCTCCCATCAAGTCCTCTCCCCGACAGGTCCGCAGCCTGGCAAACTGAATTGGTTGGGAGTAGGGCCAGGTAAGACGGTGCCCCTCTCCGAGAGGGGGCCTTGTGAAATCCCAGAAGTTCTTGTCTTTATTGACCGCAGTTTTTTTCGGAATCATGTTTTCAGCCGCTCAAGCTGAAATTCGAAACCCTTGGGAACGTCGCATTGCTCCTCTCAGCGAAGTGGGTTTTCTGAGTTTAGGAGAAGCTCAACAGGTTGTGGGCCTGGTTGCAATTTTGGAAATGCTAAACAAAATGGAGCGACGAAGTTCTCATCTTTACGCAGAAAATTCGGGCAGTCCCATCGAAGTTAGCTTTTTGACAAGTGCTCTGGCCGCAAACGCTCCCAGCACACGCAGTTCAATGTGCATCTATGCCGGTTACCTTATCAATGCTCCGGGTGGCAGGTGCAACGAAAGAGACTACATGGTGGGATGCCGGGGCGACAAAAGCAAATTGAAATGCGTTCCGATCTTGTACGGTTCAGCGGACGGCGAGCCAAATTTCTGCACGAGCCGAGGCCAAGGCGCTACTAAACGCTGCAATGAGCAGTTTGAAGAAGAAGCTCAACGCCGATTTTTGGAAAAGCGGGGTAATGGGAAGAAACTTGCGGATCTGCTTGATAGTTACAGACGAATAACCAAGGTGCTCGGGGAAGCTGCCTCCGACTCTGATGTCAAACTTAAAAAACAGCTGCAGGAGCAGCTTGAGGAGACCACCCGCGACTTGCAGATCTATCATCAAGTCTTCCGAGACATGGGAGTCGAATTAGGGGAAGTTGCTAGCTATGCTGATAGAATCCGAGCTTATTGCCATAAGCCGGCCCAGCACAACAAAGGGGACTGTCTAGACCTCATGTTTCTTTTCCGCGATCTGAAGGAAATCAGCAGCAAGAACGTAGCCGGTGATCTCCAGCCACTTTGTAAGGTTGAGATCAACGGCGCTTCTTTCACCATTTCGGGCGTCCCCAAAGACCATCGCTACGCCAAGTTGGACCAGGCCAAAGGTTTTTCAAATTTTAAGGGTCTCCAAATCAGACCAAAGAATCCTCTTGGTTTCTCCAAAGACCAGCGAGCAGACAATCATAAATACACCGCAGGTTTTAGGGGTCCAAACAAACAAGTAACTGCCGTAGAGCTTGAGAACGGCGAAGCCTGGGAGAGTAACGTAGCCGGACCGCTCGATGTATCAATCGGCGTCAACGGGGCTATTTCATCGAAGATTCAGGGAGCTATTCAACTTTCTAATGAAGCTCAAGGGTCAGTCGATTGCACCTTCGTAACAAAAAATACAATAAAATACGATGGTTCAGACATTGACAGCGCGGACGTTTGTGCAAGTTCCGCTTCAGGTAACAGCACTCCGGAACAAGCGTTGCGCCAGTTGGGCACGGTTGCTAACTCCGGCGACAACCGAGTTGAACTCTTTTGCGAAGGTAAAAACCCCGAGCCCGTTTGCGATACGGATAACGACAAAGTGACCCTTGGTGACATTAAAGAGAATGGGAAACGGCGGTTGCTAGGATTGTTCCCGAGCAAGAAGAAGGGGTTGGATTATCAAAGCCAACAAGATAAACTTAAATTGTTTGGCTTGATCGATTCAGGCGCGGACTCAGCTAACGGCCCAGATGACTTTGGTAAAATCGACCTGACAGACTCCAACGCAGTAGAAAACTACTTCCGGAAGAATCCGAGGGCTCGCGCCCATATCTTTGGCTTTGTGGTGCGCCCCAAAGACGAATGAGATTTTGGCCAAAGGGGAGTTGTTTCAAAAAATGATAAGAAACTAGATGACCTAAATCTAGAAGCGGCCAAGGCTTACTTAGGCATTTCAGAAGACTCCGCGCGCCTAACGAAAGCTCTTGAAGATTGTAGTAAACAACCCTCTCGCGCCATTCTTCGCGCGGTGCGAGAACCTAGGGGTGCAATTCGTGGAGTGAATGCCAAGGAAATGAATGAGCCTCTGTCTCAAAACTCAGGTTGGGTACGGGGCGAGTCGCAAACCGTGGTCTGTGCCGAGGTCGGTGGAAACGGTGAGATCAAGCGAATTCATTCGCACGTGAGCAGCTATAAGAACTGGCCGGGAATGGTTCAACAGGGCCAGACTCCTCCCTTGGCACAGACACGTTTTGTTGAGGTGGCTCAATACAACGATCGCCACCGGGAGCGCTTTCCTGAAAAGATTCAGGTTTACCGAGCTGACAACGGGGAAGTAGAGCCCAACCCCTTCTTGGATCAAAGCAATCCGAAGATCGTGGGGAAACACCTGGTGTACAAAACCGAGTACAACCGCTGCGTGTATGAGAAGGCGAGTTACGAAAATCCCGATGACAGCAAGGCCTACAACCGAGTGTTTCGAGTAAAAGACGCGCAGGGAAAGCCCCAACGGCTTGTTGTTTGCGATGGCTCTGATTCATCGAATGCGGATCAGCCTCGGAAAGACTTTTTCATTGCGGACCAGAGCGAGCCATATTGTTTAGAAAATTGCTCTCCGCGAGGGACGGTTCAAAAAAGTGGGCCCACGAGGACTGGGCAATCGCAAACCAGTGGTCCCGTGTTAGCGAGCGCAGATAGCAGTCCGCTGTTGCTCAGCCAAACGAATCGAGTTTGCCAAGTGAGTTCAGGTGAGCAGCGAGTCAAATTGCTAATTGGCGAAGAGGGGGTTGTCACTCCCCCAGTTCAGACGCCTAGAGCCAAAGGCACTAGGGGACTGAAGGAGTAGCGAAGCGATTCGTGGCTTTGATCATCCCACACTTTCCGCGACAACCAAGGTGATTTTGGCTCGTGATCGTCATAAAGTCTTACCTGCCGTGTCCGCGCTATTGAACGCGAGATAGCGCCTCCCCTACGAATACCGGGCTTCGGGCCAGCTTTCGAAGAACTCGTCGTCGAGTCGCATGGGGGCTTCGTCTTCTTCGTCTAAAAGAGAAGCGAGAATTTTCAAGGCGTCTGTGGTCGTAAAAATACCCACCACATTTTTATAGCGATCAACGATCACAACAGAGCCAAGCTTGTTCTCCGCCATCACGCTCACCACTTCAGAGAGATCAGCGGACTTCTGGACAACATAAACGTCCCGCTTCATCACATCCTCAACCTTTAACTTTTTTCCCTCACCCGTGGCCTGGGCTTCTTTGACGTCTCTTTCGCTGATAAGTCCCACTAGCTCGCCGTCATCGATCACCGGAAGATGACGTATGTTGCACTCGCGCATGTAATCATAGGCCTCTTGCATGGACTGATCTGTCGACGCAACGTACGGACTTTTGACCATGTAACTTCCGATCTTGCTTTCTGTTGGTCCAAACTGCTTGGGTCCTCGCATGCCGATCTCCCTTCCGGTAAACTGTTCAATAAATTCGATAGTACTTATTGGCAAAAACCTGGCCAAAAGAACATTCACTAAATCCATTTAGATTCAGATCTGGGGTCAGCTCTTCCCATCAGTGGGCCATGTTGGCCCATAATGGGTAGGCTTGCCTCGATGAGACAAAACTCTCCAAAATTTTCAGTTTTAGCTTTCTTGAATTGTAAGTCCCCGTGCCCTTAATAGTCGAAGAGCGTTGGTGCTTGTTGAAACGCCTTTTCGTAACCGGTAGTCAAACCGTACATCGACGCGAGCATCGCTCGGCGAGCTCGCGGTCGAGAGGATTTCCCCGAAGTGCCAAAGCTCTTGTTGAGAAGTGAGCGAAAGTTTGGTCGCAAGTTCCAGGTCGTGGGTAGCAGTCAGGCCGACGCTCGCAGTTTGGTGCAACTCTTTCAACACGGCTTCCGATGCGATGCCTTGTTCTCGAGAATTGGTGCCTCGAAACATTTCATCAATGAGGTACCAGCAACGACCTCGTCGGGCCTGAGATAAAAGACTCAAAATCCGATTCACTTCGGCAGAAAAGTAAGAGTCCCCTTCCTCGAGAGAGTCTTTAACCCTGAGAGCCGTATAAAGCGGGCGGGGTTCAACAACAAACTTTTTGGCAAACACGGGCGCTCCCGCGTTCGCAAGACAAATGTTCAGGCCTACTGTTCGAAGCCAAGTGCTTTTGCCCGACATGTTGGATCCGGTCACCAATCCATGGGGCTTAAGTTTTGAAAGGTCCATGTCATTGGGAACAGCCCTTGCCCCTGCCAAAAGCGGATGTCGAAGTCCCTCGGCTTTCAATAGGCTGATGGGCTTCCCGATCGGCCCCGGGACTTGGTTGTCGAGCAAACCCGACGTGAGTTCTGGGCAGATCGTGGAAAAATAGCGCTGAAGAATAGCAAAACTTCGAAGTGCGTCGACACGAGCCACTTCAAACTCGGAATTTCCGATGCTGGTGGAGACATTCGACCTAAGTTTTTCCAGAAGAGTGGCGATCAACGGAGTCCACGGCAAAAACAGATGCAGCGGTAAAAGAACATAGGGGTTGGTCTCTACACTCAAAAGAGAATTTAAAGACCGCATCTGCCCAAGCCTCTTTTTGAGTTGCTGAGAACATGAGGTTTTGTCTGAGTTCTCGATATTGAATTTCGCCATGAATATGGCGAGAGCATCGGTTTGGTTTAAGGCTTCTTCGATGCGGTGGTATAAACGACCGATCTGCTGAAGTGCAATCAGGTTCAGCACAACCCAGATCGGGTAGAAAACCAAAAATTTTGCGGCTAGCAGAGGCAATAACCCAAGCCATAGAATCAGGGCTGATCTCACGACAATTGGGCGCCCATTGATCAAGGGTTTTTTCCAAAGTGAACTGAGTTGGCTCAAGGGAATAAGGCGGTCTCCGAGGCGCGCCTGGATTCGCGACGCGCCAAGGGTGAGCGAGCGAGAGCCCGCAATCGAAGCCACTCGGCTCTGCCGCTCTTTGAGTTCTTGCATCGACGGAAAAGTCTCAAGTCGCTGACCTTCGGATAGCCAGTGGGACAGTAGTTTTTCTCCCTCGACGGTCAGACATTCATTGACCAGCGAGAACAACGAATAGGGTCCAAATAAATCCAAATCATCAGGGGCGTTTGAATTTGAAAAAACAAATTCCGTTGGCCGCCGGGCATTTCGAACAGATCCTGCAATCCTTTCATTGAGTCGCTTAATGAGTTGAATAGAACATTGGGCTTGCTGGAGGGCGGATTCGATCTTGTTTGTGGCGTGAACGGCGAACGCCAAAAAGACAACTGAAGCTGCCGACATGGTCAAAATCCAAGCCTGCCCGGGTATAAAGTAGAAGAGCAAGAGGCTCGAAAAAAAAGCAATGCCTCCTGCGAGCCGCAAATCGCGCCACTGAGCGAGCCTCGTTTGAAGCCTCCCGATGTGCCGAGATAGTTTTTGTTCGTGGCGCTTTAGCATCAAGAAAATGATGATCGTTGTCACCTCGGGGCACAAGCGTGGAATTACGCAGTGAGAGTGGTAAAAGCTCTTGATCGAACAGGGGCCCTATGACTTGATGGGACATGGCTCGCCTTAACTTTCGCCTTGCCGCTGTTTTTTTACTTGGGATCGCGTCGGGTCTCCCGCTGGCTTTGACCGGAGCAACTCTTCAGGCTTGGATGGTCGATGAGGGCGTGGACCTTAAAACCATTGGCATCTTTTCTTTGGTTGGAATCCCCTACACTTACAAATTTCTTTGGGCGCCATCATTTGACCGCTTAGCGCCCCGAATTCTAGACCGGCGTCGAGGCTGGATTGTTTGGAACCAGCTGGCGTTGATTATTTCCATCGAAGCCATGGGCTTCTTTCATCCCCGGGACGCAGCTCCAGAGGTCGCCGTACTCGCATTTTTGGTGGCGTTCTTCAGTGCGAGCCAGGATGTGGTGGTGGATGCTTTTCGGGTGGAAATTCTTCCGCCAGAACAGTTGGGCCTCGGGGCCTCTTTTGCGGTCACGGGCTATCGAATTGGAATGATCTTATCTGGCGGCCTGGCTCTGGGACTTGCGGGAAGCGGCTGGTCTTGGTCCTCCATTTACGCGTTGATGGCTTCGATATTGATACCCATCTTGTTGTTCACAATTGTTTTTGCTCCATCTCCGCAAGCGTTGAGACCTCCGCGTGGCTTGCGGGAAACGGTTGTGGAACCATTTTTGGATTTTTTCCGTCGGTCCCATGCACTTGAAGTTTTGCTGTTTATTATCCTTTATAAAATTGGTGATGTGTTTGGATCAAGCCTCATGACCGCGTTCATGATGGGCATGGGCTACACCAAAATTGAAATTGCAGCCGTAGCAAAGGGGTTTGGAATTTTTGCTACGATCGTTGGGGGTCTGTTAGGAGGCGCCGCACTTCTGAGAATTTCGCTAGGTTCCGCGTTGGTCATCTTTGGAGTTCTGCAGGCTCTTTCCACCGCGAGCTTTATGTTCCTGATTGATCGCGAAACCTCTCAAGTTCTGCTGACCTCTGTTATTGCTTTTGAAAACATTACGAGTGGCATGGGGACCGCCGCCTTTGCCGCATTTTTAGCTCGCCTTTGTAACAAGCGTTTTACCGCGTTTCAGTACGCGCTCCTGAGTAGCCTCATGAGTATCCCTCGGGTTTTTGTTTCGGCCCCTTCGGGTTGGTTTGCTCAGGCCATGGGGTGGTGGACGTATTATTCCTTTGCAACTCTTTTGGCTCTGCCCGGTTTGTTTCTTTTGCTGAGATACAAGTTTTGGGCTAAGTCGATTTTCCCTCAGGAACCGAATTGAAATGATCTCAAAAGAAATTGGCCGGAGACGAACATTCGCGATTATCTCGCACCCCGATGCAGGGAAGACCACCATCACGGAAAAAATTCTGTATGAGGGCGGCGTCATTCGGGAGGCGGGGGAGGTCAAAGGTAAGTCGGGGACAAAGTCGGCCACTTCGGATTGGATGACGATCGAAAAGCAAAGAGGAGTCTCGATCACTTCAAGCGTTCTTCAGTTTGACTTCAACGGTTTGCGCGTGAATCTGCTCGACACTCCTGGCCACAAGGATTTTTCTGAGGACACTTATCGCACACTCCATGCCGCAGATAGCGCGGCCATGTTGATTGACGCGGCAAAGGGTGTTGAGACTCAGACGCGAAAGCTCTACGAGGTTTGCCGAAGTCGCAAAATTCCCATATTCACCTTTGCAAACAAAATGGATCGAGAAGGTAAAAGTCCCTTGGAGCTCATCGATGACGTCGAACAAACCCTTCAGATGGCGTGCTTTCCGGTGACATGGCCAATTGGAATCGGGGATCGATTTCGAGGGCTTTACCATCGTCTTGAGAAAAAGCTTTATCTCTACACCCGTGGAGAGGAACAGGCGCGTGTCATCGAGGTGGAGGGTTGGCAGGACGAGAGGATTCTCAACGAAGTCGGCGAGGATCTGTTTTTGGTTCTGCAGGAAGAAATGGAATTACTAGAGGGCATACTTCAACCCTTTGACCGCGAAAAATTTTTAGATGGCGCCATGAGTCCCATGACCTTTGGGAGTGCCAAGCAGAATTGGGGTGTCGATTTATTTCTCAGTTTGTTTTCGGAGCATGCCCCGGCCCCTTCGGCCCGCTCGACTAACAAAGGTCTGATAGACCCTCACAGCGAGCAGTTTTCGGGTTTTGTATTTAAAATTCAGGCCAATATGGATCGCAAGCATCGCGACCGAATCGTGTTTGTTCGAATTTGTTCAGGGCGCTTTTTGCGGGGCATGAAGGTCTTTCACACTCGAATGGCTAGAGAATTTCGCCTGTCTTATGCGAGTCAGTTTGTCGCGCAAGACCGTGAAACGGTTGATGAAGCGTTTGCGGGGGATATCGTGGGAGTCACCGATCCTGGTAACTTTCGTATTGGAGACACGATCACCGATGGTGCGCAGTTGACCTTTGGAGCACTGCCTCGATTTCAACCAGAACTGTTTGGACGTCTGACCATCAAAGATGCCCTTCGTCGGAAAAAGTTACAGGAGGCCGTGGGTCAGCTTGTGGAAGAGGGGACAGTTCAGTTTTTCTATGATCCCTTAGTGGGTAAACAAGATCCGGTTTTGGGTGTGGTGGGCGAGTTGCAATTTGACGTGTTACTGTTTCGACTCAACGACGAGTACGGGTTGGAAGCAAAGCTTGAGCGATTGTCATTGGCGGTGGCACGTTGGCCCATTATTCGGTCCAGTGGGAAGCCTTGTGCTGATCTGAAGGGTGGAGCAAGGCTCTATCGAGACATTAACGATAGGCCTGTTGTGCTGGCCGAACGCGAATGGGACTTACGTTGGCTCACCCAACAGAATGAGGGAGTCGACTTTTTGACCTCGCTCGAAGTGGGTTGGGGTTCAAGCGCTCACTAAATTTGGCGAGCTCGCTTGTCGACGGCAAGGGCCGCTTCGCGCAATGTCTCGGAAAGGGTAGGGTGGGCATGGAAACTGCGCCCTAATTGTTCAGCAGTGGCTCCAAACTCGATCGCCACCACGGCCTCCGCAATCATGTCCGATGCGCGGGGCCCAATGATGTGCACTCCCAAAATTCGATTAGTCGTTTGGTGTGCGATCACCTTGACTGTTCCATCGGTCACGCCCAGAGCCTTGGCGCGTCCGTTCGCGCTAAAGGGAAACTTGCCGACCCGGTAGGGCCAGCCGCGAGCTTTAACTTGTTCTTCAGAGAGTCCTACGGACGCCACTTCGGGCCAAGTGTAAATGACACTTGGAACGGTCTCGTAATTCACATGACCTTTTTGACCGGCTGCAATTTCGGCGACTGCAACGCCCTCTTCCTCGGCTTTGTGGGCCAGCATGGGACCGTCGATCACATCTCCAACGGCAAAGACATTGGGTACCGTCGTGCGAAAGTGATCGTCGACGAGAATTCGTCCTCTGTTGTCGAGTTTCACTCCGACGTTTTCAAGTCCAAGGCCCTCTGTGAAAGGCTTTCGCCCCGCTGAAACCAAAATCACATCGCCATCGAGAGTCTGATCTGGGGCGGGCGATGAGCCCAGCTGATCATAAACAAGAACAACGTTTTTCCCTGACTTAGGATTTGGGGCCGGACGGGCCTCTTTCACTTTGCACTCGAGCTTGAATTCGATCCCCTGTTTTTTAAGGATCTTCATCAGCTCGGTGCTCATGGTCTCATCCATAGGGCCACAAATTTTGTTTGAGTACTCCACCACCGTGACTTTTGCGCCAAGACGTCGCCAGACTGAACCCATCTCAAGGCCAATGTAACCCGCACCTACCACGATCAAGTGCTCAGGGACCTTGGGTAGTGCCAGGGCCTCCGTCGAAGTGATCACGAGTTTTCCGTCAAATTTCAACCCTGGAAGCTCGACCGGGACACTGCCCGTTGCAATCATCACACTTTTCGTGGACAACACTTGCTTGGCGCCACCGCTGCTCAAAGCGACTTCGATCTGATTTGACGAAAGAAAACGTCCAGCGCCGGAAAACACCTCGATCTTGTTTTTTTTCATCAGATACGCGACGCCGCCGGTGAGATCTTTTACAATTTTATCCTTTCGGCTCATCATCTGATTCAGATCAAGTTCAACTTTGTTTACATTGACTCCATGAGTACCAAGATCGTGCGACGCCGCCGCAAAATGTTCGCTTGACTCCAAAAGTGCCTTGGACGGGATGCAGCCAACATTCAGGCAAGTTCCACCAAGAGTCGGGTTCTTTTCAATGAGTGCAGTTTTAAGCCCGAGCTGCGCAGCCCGTATCGCCCCAGTATACCCAGCAGGGCCGCCACCCAATACGACAAAGTCAAACGAGAGCATCGACATGTTACACCTAGATTTCTAAAAGAAGTCGTTGAGGATCTTCAACGCAATCTTTGATTCGAACAAGAAAAGAGACCGACTCTGAGCCATCAATAATGCGGTGATCGTAAGAGAGGGCTACATACATCATCGGCCGAACCTGGATTTGGTCATCCACTACGACCGGGCGTTTTTCAATTTTGTGCATACCCAAAATTCCACTCTGTGGAGGATTCAGAATGGGCGTGGACATCAGAGAACCGTAGACCCCTCCATTGGAAATCGTGAAGGTTCCATCCTTCAGGTCGTCGATCGCGATTTTTCCGTCGCGAGCTTTCGTAGCGAAGCCTTTGATGGCAAGCTCAATTTCGGCTACGCTCATTTGATCAGCGTCTCGAATAACCGGAACGATAAGGCCTCTTTCGGTTCCCACAGCCACACCGATATTAAAAAAATCGTTGTAAACGATATCGGTACCATCGATGTAGGCGTTTACCTGGGGGAAAGCCTTTAGAGCTTCAATCACAGCCTTGGCAAAAAAGCCCATAAAGCCTAAGCCCACGCCGTACTTTTCTTTAAACTTATCTTTGTAGCGATCCCGAACTGCCATCACATGGGACATGTCGATTTCGTTAAATGTCGTCAGGATGGCCGCAGTATGCTGGGCTTGGACCAGCCTCTCGGCGATCCTTTTTCGGATGGTGGTCATGGGGACTCGACGCTGGCCTCCGCGGGCCACATCGCGATGGACCGTAGGCGCTTTTGGTTTAGCGGGCGCACTCACTCCCGCGCTAGGCCCAGCTAGAATTTGGTTGTCGATCATACGATCTATGTTTCGAGGACTCCAACCCTGAGCCCCCGATGCGGCCCCCGTCGAAGCCGTCGCAGTCTGCGAACTCGCTACAGCCGGTGCATTGGATTTGGGAGGAGATTTGACCGGGGACTCAGTTCCAGCCGGAGCCTTGGTTGCGGCAGCACCAATGGGTTTAGTGGCCGCGGTGTCGATCTCACCCACCACAGCCCCAATCGGTACGACCGTTCCGGCCGCAGTGATAATGTTGAGCGCCCCACTGTGCTCCGCTACCACCTCAACTCCAGCTTTGTCAGTCTCGACCGTCAAAATCTCTTCGTTCTGTTCGACCCACTGTCCATTTTGCTTGTGCCACTTCGAAATCGTTCCTTCTGTTATGGACTCGCCGACTGCAGGGATCTTGATTTGTTGTTTCATGTCTGGAACCTCACTCCGAGTAACAGTTCATACCCAAGTTTCATTCGAAGCAAGCGTGAACAATCGCCTGTTGCTCTGCTTTGTGGAGATTGGAGGAGCCAGCCGCAGGGCTCGCTCTAAAATTTCTCCCCACGTACCTAAGATCCGCGCTTCCCTGTCCCAGTTCTGCAATCACTTTTTGAAGTCGAGGCATAACGAAAAACTGAGCCCCCATATTCTGAGGTTCTTCCTGAGCCCAGGTCACGCGGCGAACTTGAGTGAGCTCCTTGAGCACCTGGCCGATCTGGTCATCGGGGAACGGGTAGAGCTGTTCGACTCGAATGATCAAGGTTTTGGTGCCTCGGTCACCCCGTTTTTCACGCTCTTCCTCTAGCTCGTAGAAGAGCTTACCGCTACAAAGAATCACGTTCTCAATCTGCGAGTGACTCCGTCCGCCAAGATCAAAAAGAATTTCGTGGAAGTGGTCCGTGACAAAACTCTCAAGGGGAGAGATCACCTTTGGGTGTCGCAAGAGTGATTTGGGCGACATGATCACCAAGGGCTTTCTGAAGTCGCGCTTCATCTGTCGTCTGAGGGCATGGAAGAGTTGAACAGGTGTTGTGAGGTTTGCCACCTGCAGGTTTTCCTGTGCGCAAAGCTGTAAAAACCGCTCGAGACGGGCCGACGAATGCTCGGGACCTTGGCCTTCATACCCGTGGGGGAGCAAGAGAACTAGTCCACTCATTTGACCCCACTTCATTTCGGCCGAGGATAAAAACTGATCGATGATGATTTGAGCTCCATTGGAAAAATCTCCAAACTGCGCTTCCCAAAGCGTGAGCATCGTGGGATCGGTGATTGAATTGCCGTATTCAAATCCCATTACGGCAAACTCTGACAAGAGACTGTTGTAGATGCAGAATTCCTTTGGCGGGTTGATGGCGTTGAGTGGATTGAAAGCGTCGCCGGTCATCGTATCAAAATACATCGAATGTCGATGAGTGAAAGTCCCCCTCACTACATCTTGCCCAGTCAATCGTACCGCAGTCCCTTCGTGAAGTAAGCTTCCATAGGCGAGCAACTCGGCCATTCCCCAGTCGACTGGCTCGCGACCATCGACCATCTTGGCGCGTCTCTCGACTAAGCTTTTCACTTTACTGTGCATGTTAAACCCTTGGGGTACCGTCAAAATCGTATGGCCCACCTTGGTCAGCACGTCCCGGGAGGTTCCAGTCTTGATCACCCGCCGCATGTCCTCTAGTCGTCCTAGTCGAAGGCCACTCCAAAGGCCTCCCGAGGTGGGGGCAAGTTTAGATTCCGGTGGAGATTTTCGTGTTTCCTCAAGTGTTGTTTGCAGGCGCTTCATCTCTTCACTCAGAAGCTGTGCGGACTCCTCATTGGTGACCACACTCTCTTGAGCTAGGCGCTGAGCATAAACATCTCGAGGTGTAGGATGTTTGCTTATCAGCGCATACATTCGAGGTTGAGTGAAAGAGGGTTCGTCCCCCTCGTTGTGACCAAATCGACGATAGCCCACGAGGTTGATGATCACATCGCGGCCAAAGGATTGTCGGTAGCTGACGGCTAAATCGACAATGCGTGCACACGCCTCGGGATCGTCAGCATTGACGTGAAGAACGGGCGCCTGAATCGCCTTTGCAAGGTCTGAGGGGTGAGCTGTACTTCGTGCGTCTTTCCAATCGGTCGTAAAGCCCACCTGGTTATTTGCGATGATGTGAATAGTTCCACCAATTCGGTAGCCTCTGAGCTGAGACATCTGAAGAGTTTCGACCACAACACCTTGTCCCGCAAACGCAGCGTCTCCGTGTATCAGGACGGGCACAATTTTTTTACGCTCAAGGGTGTCTTTGTAGGTCCGCTGCTTCGCTCGCGTGATTCCGGCAACAACTGGATTAACGGCCTCTAAGTGACTGGGGTTAAATGCCAAAGTGAGGCGCACCCGGCCACCCTGCACTTCTCTCTCTGACGAATAACCCATATGATATTTGACGTCGCCATCTAAGTCGGCCCATTTCGAGCTGGGTTTAGCGATGCCCTCGAATTCCGCGAACAACTGCCCTGGTGGCTTACCCAAAAAGTTACAGAGAATGTTGAGGCGCCCTCGATGAGCCATGCCGAGGACCATTTCCTCTAGGCCCATGGTGCGCCCGGTACCCAACACTCGCTCTAGCATCGGATATAGAACATCATTCCCCTCGATGGAAAATCTTTTGGCCCCCACAAATCGAGCATGGAGAAACTTCTCCAGAGCTTCGGCACGGGTGAGCTGAAGGAGAGCGAGTTTCTTTTCCTGTGCGGGAAGAGGATTGCTGGTTTCGCCCTGTTCGAGTGCGCGTGTAAACCACTCTCGTGTATGACTGTCACAATCGTGGACCTGCGCAGAAAAGCTTCCGCAGTAAATGAGACGAAGTCGAACCACAATTTCACTTAACTTCGCTGTGGGTTTGGTCAACAGGCCAAATGCAGGGAACTCAGACTCCATATCCTCCCCGCTCAGATCAAACCGCTTTAGTTCAAGCTCAGGAGCCTTGAATTCGTTTTTCAACAGCGGATTGAGCTGGGCTTCTGCATGGCCGTGCATTCGGTAAGATTGAATGAGCTGGTAAACCGAGACCACCTTAGGAGAAACAATCGCATCGCCCGCCTGCGTGGGAGAAAGCTCGCGCGCAAACTCGACGCCCTCAAAAAACAAGCGCCATTCGGGATCTACCCCACTCGGATTGTTTCGAAAAATTTCAAATTGGCTCTCAATCCAAGGCAGGTTTTCTCGTTGCAGATGACTAAGTCTAGAGCCAAAGGTTGAAGACTGGGGGGTGACGGGCGACTCTTGCATGGCGGAGGGCTCCTTCAAGAACACTCTATGATTTACACTTTGGACTTACCTTAATACTGATCGATTCAGAGTTGAAAACAAAGTCTTTGACGGATTGCAAAAATGTTTTCTCTAGAGAGCTACGGCCATGCAAGCTGGCGCGCTGGCTTGATAGGGACTAGGAAATTTCAGCCGAGACAAATTGTCGGCCGGTGCGATGCCATTTCGGGTCCAGGTGACCTCTCGTGTTTTGGCTCGAATGAAGGATAGCTCCGATCGTCTTGTCTGAGAGTCAAGTTTGAGCCTAAGCCAATAGCCACTGTTATCCTGCGAGGGGAACATGTAGAGGGTCGATACGGCGACTCCGTCGCGAGCATCCGTAAAATCTACCGGCCGACTTCGTCTGGTCTCGTGAGTGGCGCCTGAAACCACCGCCAACACTCCTCCCCACTGGTAGGTCGCCGCGATGTGATCGTGGCCGACTAGCACGGCCGTAATCTTTTTTGAGAATTTTTGCAGCAGTGGTCGAACCGAAAGCTGAAAGGCTCGCTTCTGCTCCCATTGATGTTGGCCTCCCGTATTGTAACTGGGGTGGTGATAGACTACAAAAACAAAGGGCTCTTGCGCTTCCCCTAAGCTCCTTTCCAAAAAATCTCTCTGTTGAGGAACAGAGTCTTCATTGTCGCTATTAAGCACTACGAATCGAACTTGAGGCCAGCCTAAGGTGTCGTTGTAAATTTTCGCATAGTGTTCTCCAGGCATTCCAAAGAATCGTACCTCGGTTTCATAGCTCGACGTGTGATTGCCGATGGCCACCACTTCAGTCAAAAATCCCTGATCGTACCAGTTTCTCCAGGCATTTTGATAACCCCGACGGCCCAGGAACTCGGAGTAGGTGTTGTCTCCGGGCAGGACCAGGCGCCGTATAGGCGTAGCACCTATTGAATCTCGAACTTCTCGGGACATGGGGTTCCAGTCCCCTGCATCTGCAATCACCGCGAACTCAAAAACCTCGGCATGGACTCCAGCGCACGAAAGAAAAACTACAAGGTTCAGCAAAAAGTTTTTCAGGAACATATACCCCTCCCAAGGTTTAAGCTCCGTCAGTCTTCCGAAGGAGCAGTGCTTTGTCTCCGATAAACTCAAGTTGCGCGTTTCGACGAAGTGCGAAACACTCCGGGTATGGCAATTGATTTTTTTATCTTAGGTCGTGGGCTATCTGGGCAAACCTTTGCCAAAGCCCTTGCCGCGCTCGAGGTTGCGGACCCCGAACTCGTGCAGGCACTTGGGGGCTGGAGTGCTACGCATTGGCTGTCTCGCGAAAACTACCGAGGCCAGCTTCAAACATTGGCGAGTTCGTCGCGCGCTTCCTCTAACAGATCGGTGCTTTGCATTGCAAACCCCCATGGTCTTCATGCCGAAGCCATTCTTGAAGCTCATCGGATCGTCGATTACATCTTTTGCGAGAAGCCCGCGGTCACCGACCTTAAACAAATCCAAGCGCTGCGCTCGCTGGGTCTCAACATTCCGATTTCAGTCATGCACGGTTATCGCGCCACCTGGGGGGTCTCCTACATTAAGGACCAGCTGGAAAAGGGTGTAATCGGAGAAATTGTCGACGCCGAGGTCCGCTATCTCCAGTCTTCTGTGGCTCAAGAAAAGTTAGGACAAAGGCCTCGTCGATCAAGTTGGAAGGACGACCCTCAGCTATCTGGTTTAGGAGACGTGATTTTGGACATTGTCCCTCACGCACTGGACTTGGTCGTAACCCTATTGGGTCCTGCTGAGCGTATCGGTGGCGTCCGGCAATTTGCCCTGACTCAAAAGGACCATCGGGATACTCACGTGGTGGCGACGGTTCGACATGTTGGAGGCAAGCCTTCTTTTTTGCGTGTCTCTAAAATTGAACACGGTCACGTGAACGAACTTCGATTGCGTGTTTTAGGCACGGCTGGTTCCCTAGAGTGGAGCTTCCAAAACCCAGATCAAGTTTGTGTGGGTCAAGGTTCCCGGGTGGAGTTGGTGCGTCGAGCGTCCAACGATTGGGCTTTGGGCTTTCCTCCCTTTCATGGTGGAGGGTGGATCGACGGCTATGCCGAAATTTTAAAGAGTGGACTCCGAAGCCTTGCAAAGTTGCCAACTCACCGAGCAGTCCCGACTTTAGGTGAACACCTGGACTACATGGAGATTTTATTTCAAGGAGAGTTTTAGTTGCCACAGGCGACTTTGTTGGGACTTGGCGTGTGCAACGTCATATGGTCCCTTAACCCCGTCTTTACAAAGACCCTCATGCTTGAAGTCGACGCGTGGTCGGCCTCCATCTTGCGTTTTGGATCCGCGTGCGGGGCCTTCTGGCTTTGGGATTTGGTAAATCACATAAAGTCGAGGGCTTCTCCTTTACCAGGCAAAGTCCTAACCCATCGACAAAACATCAAACAGCTTACACGCCGAGATTGGCTGGCACTTTTAGCCCTGGCCATCATGTCATTTTTTGTGACGCCGCTGAGTCACATGTGGGGGCTCTTTCACTCGAAGGCAGTTGTGGGCTCCCTAGTTGTCGCGATTGAGCCTCTGCTGGCCGTGTTTTTGGCTTGGCTCATATTAGGAGAGAGCCTCTCTCGCCGCGATGCTGTTGCTTTCGCCTTGGCCTTGTTAGGTTTTTTATTTTTGGCAGAAATCCCTGCTGAACTAGTCAAGGCTTCGGACTCCTCCAAGCCCTGGAGTTGGACATTCTTTTGGGGTGCCTCTTTACTTCTGTTGGGAGTTTTCGGCGAGGCCATTGGTTCGGTCGGAGCCAAAATCTTAACCGGGATTCTCTCGCCGGATCGAGTTTTTGGATACGCTCTTACGGTTGGTGCTCTAGGGCTGTTCATTGTCAGTGTGGTGATGAGCCCTCAGGGTGCGTTCTCATTACCTCAGGACATTAAGGGTTGGTCGGCGGTGCTTTGGATCGGGCCTCTAGGCACCGCGATTACCTACATTTTTTGGATGAAGACCCTTCAATCAGGCGTTCCCGTCAGCCATGTGGTACTGACTTTACTCATTCAACCTTTACTTGGCGCGCTGGCGGGATGGGTTTGGCTTGGCGAAACACTGGGAGTTTTGCAATTACTCGGTGGTTCGATGATCCTAGTTGGTGTTTGGCTTCAGAAGTGAATTTCTCTTGCAATCAAAAACATTGAAGGCTGAACTTGAGGGCGTACGGATATCAAAATACCAAAACGGACCCAAAACATGGAGGATACGTGTCAAGAATTGTTTATGTCCTAGCCGCCACATTGGTGATTGGTCAAATTGTCGGATGTAAGGCTCCTTCCCTTGATGATGAGCGTAAAAAGACGATTTATGCGTTAGGTCTTTCGATCGGCGAGCGCCTGGAGTCCTTTGACATCAAAAAGGAAGAGATGGACGTCCTGCGTTTAGGAGTCGAAGATGGCATGCTCAAAAACAAACCCCAAGTTGAGCTGCAGGCTTATTTTCCAAAGATTCAGGAAATGAGCATGGCCAAAATGAAGTCGCAGGCTGATGAGGAAAAGAAAGCCTCCGTTGACTTCATTGCCAAAGCTGCTGGTGAAGAGGGCGCTCAAAAGACCGACACAGGGTTGGTGTTCAAGGTGATGACCGACGGTAAGGGAGCAACACCGAAATCAACGGACGTTGTAAAAGTTCACTATCATGGCACTCTTCGAGACGGAAAAGTCTTTGACTCCTCGGTTCAGCGTGGTGAGCCCGCAACCTTCCCGCTCGATCGAGTCATTCCCTGTTGGACTGAAGGCGTACAGAAGATCAAAGTGGGTGGTAAAGCCAAACTCACTTGTCCGGCTGAGATCGCGTACGGAGATCGAGGAGCACCTCCTGACATCAAGCCCGGTGCAGTCCTGACCTTTGAGGTCGAGTTGTTGGAAATTGTAAACCCGGCTAAACAAGGTGCTCCCCAGAAGTCGGCGAAAGGCAAAAAAGCCAAGGGTTGATTGCTCTCATCGAACTTCAGGGAGTTGCCTGAAAGCTTCGCTCTTCGATTTTTTCTGCGAGTTCCCGGCGAAATGCATGAGCCGTGGACTCGCCAGTTTCCTGAGGAGAATTTTTCGTGATTTGTTTAGCTACCACGTGACAGGCCACGATGTGATGCGCGTCAAAACGGCCGGAATTTATCTCTTCGGGCTCGGGAGTGATCGTCTTACACTTTTCAGTGGCCAGTGGGCAACGTGGGGCAAATTGGCAGCCCGATTTTAAATTCACAGCAGAAGCCAATTCCCCCACTGGAGTCACCATCAGGTCATCGCGGTTGTCTGGATTCGGATCTGGGTTTGATCTAATCAAAAGCTGTGTGTAGGGATGCTGGGGGTCAAAGTAGACCGAGTCCGCAGGCCCACTCTCGACAATTCGACCCAAGTACATCACCGCCATCCGATCCGAAATGTAGCGAACCATAGATAGATCGTGCGCAATAAACAAAATGGCAAGATTCATGGTCCGTCTGAGGTCGTCGAACAAGTTTACGACCTGCGCTTGAACTGAAACATCCAGCGCGGAAATCGGTTCGTCGCAGATCAAAATTTTAGGTTCCAAGGCTAAGGCTCGTGCAATTCCAATTCGCTGGCGTTGTCCTCCGGAAAACTCATGGGGGTATCGTGTTTTATGTTCTGGGCTGAGGCCCACGCGACTAAGCCAAAAGTCCACGCGAACGGGAGTTTCGTCCTTTTTCCAAAGTCCTAAAAGTCTTGGCCCCTCAGCAATGATGTCTTGCACTGTCATTCGCGGATTCAGGGCCGAATAAGGGTCCTGGAAGATCATCTGTAAAGATCGTGAAAAATTTCGAAAGTCCCTCGCCGAGTACGCGCTGGGAGTGGGTATGCCGTTGATCAGGACCTTTCCTTCGGTTTTATCATAAAGTCCTGCGATCGTCCGGCCCAAGGTGGACTTTCCACATCCGCTCTCGCCCACAAGACCTAAAATTTCTCCTGGCCTAATTCCAAAGCTAACTCCGTCCACCGCATGTAAGGTCCGTCCCGCACCCGCATCAAAGTGACGTTTTAGTCCAACGACCTCAAGAGCGTAATTCATTTTCAACTCCAGATGTCTCAGTTTGAAGAGGCTTATGAGCGTTTAGAGGCTGACCATTTAAGATTTTTTGGACTTCTCGATCACCTAACCAGCATCGCATTTGATGATCTTTCTGGTTGGACCCTATCAGCCCTGGTTCATGGATTTGGCAAAGTCGCATGGCCTGGGGGCATCGGCTCGCAAAAGCGCATCCCGAAGGTGGCGAGAAGAGATCAGGCGGAAATCCTGGAATAGGCGAAAGGGTTCTCTTCCCGGGACTTCGCTCGGGAAGAGAATGTTTAAGGCCTATCGTGTAGGGATGGGCCGAATGCGCAAGTACGTCTCGAGTTGTTCCGGATTCAACGATTTGTCCAGCATACATGACGGCCACTTCGTCCGCCATTTGTGCCACCACTCCCAAATCGTGTGTGATCAGCACAATGGCCATCGATCTCTCTTGTTGAAGTTTTTTGAGAAGACTCAGAATCTGCGACTGAATGGTGACATCCAGCGCAGTTGTCGGTTCGTCGGCCACCAAGAGATCCGGCTCTCCTGCAAGGGCCATAGCGATCATCACACGTTGCCTCATGCCTCCTGAAAACTGAAACGGATATTGCTTTAGTCGTTCCGCGGGGTCCGGGATGTTGACGGTTTGGAGTAGCTCTATGGTTTTCTCGGTGGCCTGTTTTTTCGAGTACCCTTGAGACAACAAAACTTCTCCAATTTGATCGCCCACTCTCATCGTGGGGTTGAGCGACGTCATCGGATCTTGAAAGATGAACCCAACCTTTCGACCCCGGATTTCGTCCCAACTTCCGACGTTTTTGGGTGCGCTCGCATCAAATAGGCTTTTGCCCTTAAAAGAAATTTTCCCGGCAGTGATTCGGCCTGGAGGGGTCGGTATCAAGCCAAATGCGGCTTGAAAGGTTGCAGACTTTCCGCAGCCACTTTCGCCGACCACGGCCAAGGTTTTTCCAGGCGCAACCGATAAACTGACTCCTTGGACGGCCTGTACGATGCCCCCAAAAGTATCAAAGACCACATGGAGATTTTCGATTTCAAATAGGGCAGGATTTGCTTTGGCCATGGCGCTCACTCCTGGGATCGTAATTTGGGATCGAGTGCATCTCGCAGACCATCCCCTAGTGTATTGAAAGCCAACACCGTCAACGAGATCATCGCGGCTGGAAAAAAGAATTCGTGGGGCCTAGTCAATAAACTTTGTAGTACATCCGTGCACAAGCTTCCCCAACTCGAATCAGGAGCGGCAACACCTAAACCAATAAAGCTGAGGAAGGCTTCTGTGAAAATCGCCGATGGTATCGAAAAAGTGAGACTCACAATCAATAGCCCTAAAATATTGGGGAGCAGGTGGTGTACGACAATATAGTAGGATCCAGCCCCCATGAGCCTTGCGGCTTGAACATACTCACTCGACTTCAACTGCAAGATTTGCCCTCGAACCAAGCGGGCCACTCCTGTCCAGGAGAGCGCGACCAATGCAATGACCATGGCCGTAACTCCGCTTTCGCCGGGACCGACCCCCATCACTATTTTTAAAAGAATCACGCACAACAAAAAGGGAAGCCCGGTTATAAAATCGCTGACGCGCATGATGACGTTGTCGACCTGACCCCCGCAAATTCCGGCGATGCCTCCAGCCGCAACTCCCAAAAGTGTGTAGAGAAGCGAGGCCCAAAGCCCTATAAAAAGAGAAATTCGTCCACCATGCATAAGGCGAGCTAAAAGGTCGCGACCCAAAGCATCCGTACCAAGCGGTGCAAGCGGAAGCGGCAAAACATCTCCAGGTTTTACCGTAGGTTCATCAAGAAGAGCTCTCTCCAAAGGCAGAGCTGCAAGTACCAGAACTTTTAAGCTAGGAGCAATCGCTCGCTCTTCCATTGATGAATCACGAGCCACCAGCGTGTAAAAATAGTCCCCGGCTTCCAAACTCTGCGAGTCGATATACTGTGAGTCGAGGTGGTCATGCTCTCCCGACGAGTCTGACGCCAAACCTGAAAGTTCTGCGATCGGAATTCCCCAGGACCTGTCTGTCGGCGCGACATCGCTTCGATAAATCACAATCGCATCGTCAATTGGGGGATTCCTCCATGTCAGCTTGACCCCCAAAGTGGAGGGCTGACCCACCATTTGAAGTTCTATGTTGGCAAGGTCGGCAACTTCCCTTTCCGGCTCAGAAGCAAGGCTTCGCGCCACATTCGAAAGATCCGAAGGATTTTCAGACAGGTCGGCTACGACCGCCGTTTGCCGCTGGAAGGGTGGGAGCGAGGTCCTGTAGTTGTCCTGAATTTCAGGATCAACGGGCCAAATAAAGGGCCCCAAAACGGTAAAACTCGCAATCAATCCAAGCCCCACCAACGATACGACCGCAGTCCGATTTTTAAAAAAGCGCCTTCGAGCCTCTTGCCAATAAGACAGGTGCGGTCGCACGACGCCGGCTTCCGATTTTTCGCGGTTAGTAGGCACGAGGAGATCAGGAAAAATATGAATCGTTTTTGTTTGCACTCAGGATCTCCTCAAATCAGGCGACAACCAAACGACGTCTGTTGGAAACCGTCTGAAACTTTATCCGCGGGTCAATAAATCCGTATGCAATGTCAACCGCGATCACCATCAAAACCAGGTAAGCGCCATAGAAGACGGTGAGGCCCATAATGACGGTGTAGTCCAGCTGCTGGATGGCCTGCACAAAATAGCGACCAAGCCCCGGAACTGCGAAAAAGGTTTCGGCTACAAAACCTCCGGTCGTCACAGAGGCGATCGTGGGACCTAAGTAAGTGATGACAGGCAACGACGCATTCCTCAGTTGATGTTTCCAAAAAACTTGAAATGGGCTCAAACCTTTGGCCTTTGCGGTCCGAATGTAGTCTTGGGTTTTTACTTCTAAAAGGCTGGACCTCATGAGTCGAGTGATGAAGGCCATGCTTCCAAGACCAAGTATTAAACTCGGAAGCACGATATGGCTTAGCGTGCCCCATCCCGCCACGGGCAGTAACTCTTGACCCCATTTCGAATTGGCTTCGGTCATCAAAATTTGCAGTAGGGCTGCAACAACAAAACCCGGCACTGAAACCGACAGTATTACGCCCACGAGTGCCGCGCGATCGGCAAGGGATCCTCTTTTGATGGCACTCAGAGATCCAAATCCGATCCCCCCAAGGGTTGCAAAAATGATCGCGACCAACCCGAGCGCCGCTGAGATCGGGAAGTGTTCTCGGATGATGTCGTTGACACTTCGGTTTTCTTGCGTAAACGAAATTCCAAAGTCGCCTCGCGCGCTATTGCGGATAAACACCAAGTATTGAATCAAAAGCGGTTTATCGAGGCCATACTTGGCTTCGAGGTTAGCTCGCACAATGGGATTGGTGGCTTTGCCCTTGAGCAGCGGATCGCCTGGCACCAGGTGCATTCCAAAGAACGTGACGGTTGCTAGACAAAAGATCGTAAACACGGCACTCAGAATTCGTTTGAATACATACTTTGCCACAATTACGCTTCCTTACCTCTTTAGATAGTTGGCCCTACCCAGAATTGCTTTACCCCCTAAAACAAATCCGGGTAGGACAGTTCTTTTCTGTTCAATTGGAGACCTTTTGAAACTCTACCCCGCTCAAATCGGGGTCAAAGCCCACCGTCCTTCGAACCAGGCCGATAATTCTATCTTGGTGAGTGAACATGATCGTTCGCTCGTAAGTTGGAATGATGGGAAGTTCATCGAGAAGAAGTTTCTCGGCTTTCGCAATGAGATCCATGCGCTCTTTGGGACGTATTTCGTCCGAAGCCTTTTTAATTAGGTCATCGTACTGAGTACTTGTCCATTTACCAAAGTTGTTCCCGTTCCAAGAAGTGAACAGATCGGCAAAGGTCATCGGATCGTTGTAGTCAGGTCCCCAACCCGCCGACGAAATATCAAAGTCGCCTGATTTTTGTTTAGCAAGTCTCTGCTTGAAAATTTGGCGATCGATCTTCAGTTCAATACCCAACGTCGACTTCAGCAGTGCCTGCATAAACTCACCTTCACGCTGAGCTTGAGGCCTATCGTCACAGAGAAATACCAACTGAATGGGGCCATTCAACTTGAGCTCGGCGCGGGCCTTTGCCATGTAGGCTTTGGCCTCATTCAGTTTGGGGCGCCGGCGGGGAAGGGGATACTCAGCTCTGAACGAGCTCCTAAGCCCAGGCATTGAACTTGGAATAAGACCTGTGCCTTCAACAGTGCCAGGTATTGCCACGACTCGGCTCACGTGAGCGCCAGCATCAAAAACCGCCTCAATGGCCTTTCTCAAGTTTTTATTTGCCGTGAGTTTTCCCGGTCGAAAATTGAAACTTAAGAAGAACAAGGTTCCGTCAGGAAAGCGTTGTAGCCGCAGTCGTTCTTTTTGTGCGCTGGATAGCGTGTCCTTGCTTAACGAAACAAGATCGATCTTTTTTGTTTTAAACAGGTTGAATCGAGTGTGATCGTCGGGAGTCATGTAGGGAACATCAATTGCGCTCAGACGAATGGATTTGGCATTCCAATACTCTGGGTTTTTTTCCAGACGGAGAGACGCACCGTGTACCCATTTTGTGAGACGAAAAGGTCCGTTTGAAATCAAATTGTCTGGATTTGCCGCGTACCTCTCTCCCTGGGCACGGTGAAAGTCCTCTCTCATCGGGTAGTAAACGGCAAATGAAGTGAGAGCCAAAAAGTACGCGCAGGGTTTTTCAAACTCCACTTCCAAGGTGTGGTTGTCGATCGCGCGGACGCCTAGACTTGAGAGTGGGGCCTCGCCCTTGTTTATCTTTTCAGCACCTTTGATGTGGTACAAAATGAACGCGTACTCGCTTGCCGTTTTGGGGTCCAGGGCGAGCCTCCAGGAATACACGAAGTCCTGCGCTTTTACGGGCTGGCCATCGCTCCATTTGGCGTCTGTTCGAAGAAAAAACGTGGCCTTGTCTTTACCCAGCGTCCATTTTTTTGCGACCCCCGGAGCAATCTGTCCTTTTTTGTCATAGCGAGTGAGCCCCTCCATGATGTGACCCAGAATGAAAAACGACTCGCTATCAGTGGATCGAACATGGTTGAGACTGGGAGGTTCGGTCGTCAACGCCAATGTAATAGTATTGGCTGATCCCGTGTTCCCGACGATCGCGATCTGAATCCCCAAAAAGACTGACAGTGTCGTCTCGACCTTGTTCAGATTTTTCAGCAAAATTCTCGGAGTCAAGGTGGCTCCAGTCAGGTTCCTCAACAGATGGATAGTCGTCGTAAGCATGCACATTCCTCCCCCGTGGAAGAATTACAGCAAGACTTGGACCAAAAGTTCTTGTCGAGGAACATTGGCGAACACCTTGATTCGTTGGGACCTGGTTTAGAATTCTTGACCGCTTCGCTTTTGGCCTAGCGCCGCTTCCAGATCGGCGCGCGTCTGCTGATATTGAGCCAAGGCGTCAATCTCTCGAACCAATGCGTCGGCAGTGGCCTGCTCTCGAAGATTAACCGCAAGCAAATTCGAATCACCATTTTGAAATCGAAGTCTTTCGCCCCGCTCAACTTTTTTGGCGAGTTGGGCCTCTTCGCGGATATTTTTTGCATTCTCGGCCGTCGCTCGTAGCGCAATAAGAGCATCGCGCACCTGGATCCTGACCGTTTCAGATAGGAGCTGGCGCTTGGCCTCAATCGCAGTTCTTTTTGCCGAGTACTGTTCGACTTTTCCCTTGGCGAGCCTTCGCTGCAGCGGGAGTTCGAAAGCCACGCCCAATGATGCACCACTAGCCGGATTACCATTTCTAAACATGACGTCACGCTCGACGGCAAATTTAAAATCGAGTTTTGGCAAGAGCTGGTTATCACTCAAACGGAGTTCAGCTTGTATCTCGCGCAACTGTTGATCAAGCTCCGCGAGATCGGGCCTAGCACGTAGAGCCTCTTGAACCAGTTCGGCTTCTTGTAGTGCTCGGGGTTTGGGTTCGGGCAATGATCTTGGAACGCGAGGGGAATCCGCTAAAACCGGCTCGCCGTCAGAGTTTCTGTAATAAAGCGAAAGCTCAAGCGCGACTCGCCTAAAAATTCGTTCGGATGTCACAAGTTGGCTTCGCCTCTGCCAAATAGCTCTCTGATTGTCTCGCCATTCGATTTCAGGCAAGTCGCCTGCACGAAAGCGTCGCTCCAGTTGCCGGTCTCTTTCTTCGGCAATTCGTACCAACTCTTGGATGGTTTCAAGTCGCAGTCCGCTTGCAACCCATTCCCAGTATTTCCGTTTTGCCTGCCTCAGGACATCAACTTCGGTGAAGCCCAATCTCTGCTCGGCCTGCCTGAGTTGCGCTTCTGAGGTGGCAAGATTGGTTCGGCGTTTGTCGATGGGACCATTCTGGAGCAGTGGAACCTCAAGACCCGCGCGATAGGCGCCGTCGTTGTATCGATCAAATTCCCCATCGTAGGTGGGAAATTGTCCATTTGATCCGCGGTATCCCACAAAGAAGTTAGTACCCCAAAGAGTAGTGGGGAGTTCAGCCATAGCCTCCCAGCGGCGATTTTGATCTTTTCCTTCGGGTTTAGCCAGGTGGCTAGCCTTGAGGTTGAGATCAAACTGGCCATCCTGAGAAAGTCGCACTCCCTTTGCTGAAAACATTTCGGCCTGAGCAGCAAGGATACTGGGGTAATGCTTTTCGGTGGAGTCGACGACCTCTTGTAGGTGTAATTCTTGTCCCGCATGGATCTTTTCGACGTGAGTGTACCCGGGCGTAAGCCTCTCATCGAGCGAGTTTGAGGCCGGCGTTGTAGACTTTCCAGTCGGAGCTGCGGTCGATGATAGGGGCGCTGCCGTGGCCGCCGCTGATAACAAAACAAAAACCAAAAGTTGGCGCGGTCGAATGCGCTCTTGCGGTACCGGCCAACTTGTCTGCAGCGTGTTCAGCATTAACTCCATTGGCTCTTGCACCGACACCTATTTTTTCTCGCTCTTTTCTGGATCCGAGGACTTGTCTTTACCAAAGTCTTTGGGTTTACGTTTCAGCATAGGAGGAAATCCGTTAAGTTTTCGCCAAATTTCGTAAGCCACGCTCACTTGATCCAGAAGTATCCAGCCCATGGCCCTTGTGCCCTGCCTCAAGTAACGTTGGTCAGGCCATTCCTCGAGACTTTCGGGGACAATCAATACCCGAAACTCCCCAGTGCCGTTGTCCGACGGGTCGATGTTGACGACCTTTCCTCCAAAAGTTCCCACCGCAACACTGGGCCAGCCGCTGAACTGAACTGCTGGCCAGCCCTCAAATTGAAGCCGAACTTTTCGCCCCTCTTGAATCAATGGCAAGTCGTTGCCGTCGACAAAAAGCTCAACCGTCCTCAGATGGGTGTCGGGAACCAAAACCGCAAGGCGCTGCCCGGCTTTAATGGTCGCGGCTTCCCCCTGGCCAGCAAACACAAATTGTATAATTCCAGGCCGTGGTGCTCGGACCAATTGGTTTTCCTGACGCGAAAGCCTCACGTCGATCCGTGTGAGTTCAGCAGAGGCGGCGGCCTCAGCAGCGAGAAGATTCGAGTACTCCACCTGAGCTCTTTCAAAATCTCTTCGAGAGCTCAATCCCTCCTCAAAAAGCTGTCTCTGGCGATCCAAGTTGAGCTTCGAGGTTTCAGCGGCCCGAATGCTAGCATCCAAGCGCTTTTTTATGGCTTCGTGCTCGCGCCGTAAATTGACAATAAACTGAGGATCCAAGTCCGAAATCTCAACAATGGGATCTCCCTCATTAAGACGAGAGCCCTCTTGAACATACCACTGCACAACCCGCCCATCCACAGGGGCGTCAATGTTTTGAACACGATCATTCGGCGAAAATGCGATCACGCGTCCGTGACCCTGCGAGGTCTGCTGCCAAGGAGTGATCACAAGCCCCAAAAGTCCCAACGCAGTGATCGCGCTGATGAGTTTTGCCAGGGGCTGCGTTAACGGGAACCGGGCCAGGCGATCCGAAGCTGACCACTGCCACTTTTGATTTGGGTTGACGGATGAGGATCCCATTTAATTTAACCTCTCGTCCTTCGTGATCCGGCCTTGAGCCATTTCGATGCGTCGACTAAATTTATTCTGATCTTCAGAGAACTGACTCGACACGACAACAGTAAAGTCATTTTGTTTGTCCAGAAGGCCTTCAAGAATTCGACTTCGTGTTGTGGGCTCCAGGCCATCTAAAATCTCGTCAATAACGAGAACTTTAGGCTTAGCCGTGAGCGCTCGAGCCACCGCAAGTTGGATCAGCTGCGATCGCGACAAAGGGAGCCCACCGGGAGTGAGGGCCGTCTGCAGGCCATTGGGAAGTTTTTCAAGCAGCGACTCGGCCCCAATTCGACTCAGGGCCTCTCGGATTTCGCCTGGTGCGACATTAGGTTGAAGCGTTCTAAACTGATCTAAAAAGCTTCCGTGAACCAAGTGGGGGAACCTCACCCACACGACATGATCCCGCAGGTCCTCGATTCGGATATCAAAGTAGGGTTGACCTCCCAAAAGAAAACTTCCGGAGGTGGGCCGCATCTCTCCTGCAACGCACTGAAGAAGAGTGCTTTTGCCAGCCTCTTTAGCCCCGCGCAGTAACACGCGCTCTTTAGGATGAATCGTGAAATCAACTCCGTTAAGGGTTTGTCGGCCCCCCGGTTCAACGTAACTTACTCCGCGAGCCGTCAGTTCAAAGTTTCCCTCCGCAACATTGAGGGGAAGGCCCGTGTTTTCGATTTTAGGTTGAGAGAAATAGGCTCCAAACTTCTTGGCCGTGGCAACAAGATCAAAAATACCTTCGAGTTTAGGCGCAATTTTTGCGAGGCCCGCGACGATGAGCGTGACAACTAATTCGGCGGCAACCAATTGGCCAAGCGCAAGTTGCTCCTTGATCACCAGGTAGCCTCCGAGGCCCAAAAGGGCGCTGCTGGCCAAGGCGTAAATGACATTGAATCCAATGCTATGCCCGAGTAAACCCGAAAAATAATCTCGCCTCGCCGAGATGTATTCTGAAAGCAAACTGTCGGATCGCTCGTAAACAAACTGCCGACTTTTTTTAGATCTAAAATGTTGAGGACACTTTGAGATGTCTTCCAACCAGTCGGCAACTTGATATTTGGCGTGGCTTTCGTGAACCACAGCGTTCGCTGTTTTGGAAAACAAAACTCTGAGGGTCGTGTAAATCAGTGCAATCATCAGGACGTCAAACGCCAAAAACAGAGGGTGGTAAAATGCCAGCAGAAGTAGGCCAATCAAGGTTTGTAGAGCTAAAGCGATGCCATCGAGAAGCACCATCCCCATGCTCTTTTGCACATTCATAATTTCAAAATAGCGATTAGCTAGCAGTGCAGGATCATTGGTCTGATCATTACGCACGGTAGTTTGATGCATGAGCATTTCGCCGGCTTTGCGCAGATAAAACCGACGGTACAGCACTTCGATGGTGTAAATTTGAAGGAGCCTCATGATGGACTCAAGGCCCAACACCACTAGGAGTACGACCGTGAACACGATGATGGGCTGCAAGAGCGAGCCCCAAGCAATGCTATTTACAAGAGATTGAATTGCTGCCGCTACCGACAGAGAAAGGAGCCCCACTCCAGCGGCGTAGACCGCAACAACCCAAAAATCGCGGGACTCGGGGTTCAAGAGTTCCCGGATCTCTCGCCATACCGCTTTCCCGTCGATTTCGTGCCCGTGGTCACTAGCGCCTGCGCCCATTAACCCTTACCCCTCAGTCCTAAATCCGCCCTCTTACGATAGACGCAGTTACCCCTATATTTGTACACAATTCCAACACTTAGAAGTATCCGGTGGGATATTAATGCGATGAAGCATAATCTGCGCTGATTGGGGGCAGTGCAATTTTTCGCTTGTTTTCGGTAGATGGCGTGATAGTTCGTGCGTAATCATTGATCAAAATCAATGAGAAAAATCAACATTGTTGGCCCCAAGAGGCCAGCACTTCGTCAGGCGAGGGGGGTCAAATGACGGGTGTTCTGAAGCAAGCGGGCGCTATTGCCCGTGGTCCATTATCTGTGTTGTCAATGTATGTGGAAATGCCGAGGCGAAGACGTGCGTTAGGCGGTGTCGCCTGCGGGTTGTTGCTGTCTGCGGCGACCGCGGGTTCCGGTGACTACGCGGAAGCGTCGGAAAAGCGACGAGCCGCGACTGCAAGCCGCTCGAGTCATCGAAAAAATTTGGGACGAGTTGTTCCTAAAAGTGCCGGGTACAAAATCGCTCAGGCCGCTCTGCCAGCAAAAGCAGTCGATCAGGGCCGAAGGGTAGAAACCGAAACAACGCCATCGTCAGGGCCGGCGAGCGCTGCCGGAGATTCCTCCACGGTGCGAGTTGAAGCCACAAAATCCTGGCGCGAGAAGATGTCGGAAAAGTTCGGGATGAATTACTTCTTGTTTTTGGACGGTCCGGGGTTGACGGCTGAAACTTCCGATATCACGCCGACAGTGTTGGGTGCACCTAGCGACGATGGCGTGAGGATGTTTAACCTCATCTCGTTTAAGTGGAAGTTTGCCAAGCAAATTGGCTTAGATCTTCAAACACGCACTTCGGTGACGTTTAATCGTGCCGATGAGATTCGGAATCCCCGGGATCAGTTTCGCTGGGAATCGCCTCGTTTAGGGGTGTCGGGAACTCTCCTCAAGGGGGAAGACTGGTCTTTAAGCGGAGCTGTTAACTCAGATCTTCCCTATAGCTTTCCTCAGCCGATTGGTGGGGGAGATACGGCAAAGCAGCGAAAGATCCTTTGGACGCCCGGCATGTTTGCGAATTTTAGTTATCGACCTGCAGAGAGCAAGTGGTCTTTATTTGCTCTGCTGACGCCTCGGTTTTTCATCTACGAAGACCCGAATGCGGCGGAACCCACGTTAGCTGATCCGACCGTGAGCGGAGGTCTTACCGGGCAGCACAAACCTGAGTTTATTTTGTCGCTCACTCCGACAGTGAATTACCAATTGAGCGAGAAGTCAGGTTTGAGATTGGGCACCACTCTCGATTACCGGAAGTTGGTGCTATCAGATTGGAATCCAGCAAATGCATCGTTGAGCACGAGAGATCAATCACCAGCCTGGCGATTGTGGGCAACCCCCCTGACATTCGGCTACACGCATGATTTTAGCCGCATGCTGAGTGTCTATGCCTTCGTTCAGACTTTCCCCATTGAGGAGCAGCGGCGCCGTCGTAACGGTTCAGTGGCTCGTCTTGAGGAAGTCACCTCGGTCGGGATGTGGTTAAGCGGAACGATCTTTTGATCTAATTTCGCCAGAGCTCAAATGCTTACGGTGCTGGAGGCCTGGGAAAATACCCGGGCCTCCTTTTTTTGTTTTCAAAGACCAAAGAAATTATTTCTTCCTATCTGTGACAATATGTGGCAAAAACCACCCACAATCGAGCCAATTGCCGCAAAGCAGCTTTAGGTTGGGTAAAGATTTCACGCGGCGGACTCCTTAAACTCGGTTGGAGGGGGCAACATGCGAGGCCGCGTTCTTGTTTTCACTGGCGTATTGATTTTTGGGGTCGCCGCCTCAGGCGCTTCGACCACTCAAGCGGTTCAAGGCACAATTGAAACTCCGCTGGCAGATCTGGTCCCCACTCCTCAGCCGCCAAAAGTTGTTTACAACATTCTATCTTATAACTTTATCGGCGAGTCCGACATGAACCGTGGCCAAGGAGAAGTGGTTTCCATCAACAGCCTTCGTGCTACTTTCGCATTGGATTCCGACACGTCGATTCGCCTCAACCAGGATTTCAGTAACAATTGGATCAGCACCGGGTCGGGATCAGGGAGATTTGCTTTTCTTGATCCACACGTTCAAGTTGCGAGATCCAACCTGCTCGCTTTTGAATCCGGCATCGTGCTGAATGGATTTGTCCGGTACTATGCGCCTTTGGGTGTGGCTTCGCAGAGGGCCAACACGGGCGGAGGTTTTAGATTCGGGGCAGAGGTCGCTAAACGATTTTTTAGCGACAAGCTTTTGGTGGCCTACAACTTTATCCCTCAGGTGAACCTTATCAACCAAGGGACTTATCTCAATGCCGATGGAAAACTTCAGGGTTCGCGTCGAGGTCACCTGTTACACTATGCCGAAGTGGCCTATACGTTTTCTCCCAAGCTGATGGCCTACACGGACCTTGGGTTCAGTCATGTGAGTTATGTAAACGACAGCCGCGTTACCGATAGAACAGGGAAAGATCACACTTATCTTTACGCGAATCTGGCCGTGACCTATCTGCCCGTTCCGTTCTTTGAAGTGGAATTGGGACTCAATGAGATCGAATCCCGGGACCTTTCAGCCGATAACACCTACTTTGCGGTCTACCGCGAAGAGGACACGAGCTACTACCTGCAAGCTCGTGTAATTTTCTAGATAGGTCGTTTGCTGAATTGAGAGAACTTTTCGGTTAATCGGCTCACTTGAACCTCGGCTAAGCCCCGCTACGGGTATCCTTTTCACTCGTGACGAGGTCAAGTTAAGGAATCTTGATACCAACTTAGCCTCCGTGTACTAGAATGTTCCTTCCTATGAGCTTCGAGGCTGGCCGCAAAGCATTTTGGTCACTGGTTACGTTGTTGTTCATTGGTTTTTGGCCAACCGCACGGCCCCGCGCCGCTTCGAATCCGCCCGCTTGGGACACATTCCTGGAAAGCGCAGTGGCTTTTTCTGATCAGGTTCGTGCACAAGCTGATCGAGCGAGCGCCTATCGAACGGAGCGTTGGGCCACTTTTCTGCCGAATTCCCCCACCCTTAGCTTGATCAGCCAAGATGATGCAGGTTGGGAGCAATACACGCTGAGTATGAATTTAGGGCTGCCAGGGCGAGCTGCCGTCTATTCGCGCCTTGCGGGTGTTCAGGCGCGGGCAGAGTCGACGCTCATTGAATCGACCAAACTTGATGTATTGGCTCGCGCGGCTCAGGTTTATTTAGATTGTGCGGCCGCACAAAGAACTTTGGAGATTTTTTCTGAAAATGCACGCGATCTCGCGTCTTTAAGCCTAAGGATTCAAACACTTTATGAACGTGGATTGTCAACTCAAGCAGAAAACCTGACCCTTCGCTTGCAAACGGCTCAGGCTGATGCGGACTTGGAAATTCAGCGTACAAAAGCGGACGGTCTTTGCGAACAAGTTAAGACGTTTCCGGGCGCTCCGGCGGCGGCCATACCAGCCTTGCTTCCGAGTTCGCTCCCGGAAGAAGTTCTTGCGAGTTTAGGCTCTTGGCCCTCGGACCTTATTCGCGCAAAAGCACAGCTAGAAAAAGCCAAAGCCGATGTTGAAAAGGTGAATTGGAGTCGGCTTCCCGAGTTCAACGCGGGTATCATGGCCAATCGGTATTACGTATTAAATGCCAGCCCGGTGAATCGCGAACGCACTTATTCGCTCTTTTTTGGAGTTCAGATTCCTCTATTTTTTTTGTTTAATGAGGGCCTTGAAAACCAAAAGGAAAGGGCCACATTGAGAATCGCAGCGGAACAAGGACTTTTAGATTACCATCGAGCAAGAGCACAGCTGGAGCAGTCCATTAGGGAACACCGAGCCGTCAGTGCGCGTCTTGCCTCGTTGAGGAAGTCTGATTTTCCGATCGCTCAGGCTTTGTTGGAGAGCTCGGCGTCCTCTTACCGATCGGGAAAACTCGGGTTCGCGGAAATGATTTTGGCTCGCAAATTACGAAACGACCTGCTGCTGGAAGAGGTTCGCCTTTCGGTGTCGAGGGTGTTTTTACAAATGAAGTGTCTTAAGTGGTGTGAGCGAGGTCGGGTAGATTGGGAATAGAATGCGAATTGAAGGTGAGGCTGATCAATGAGGTCTAGATACACGCTCCAACAGTTAAAGTTGAGGGTGATCCGATTGGGCTTGCACGCAGTTTTTGTAGGCCTCTGGATAACAAGTTTGTCCGCAGAGAGTCAGGAAAAGCGCATAAACTCGGCTCAGAGCGCAAAGGTGAACTCGGGGGACTCAAGCGAACTCAAGCTCGCAAAAGTGGAGCATGGACGGTTGTTGCAATCGGTGAGAGTCACGGGCCGAGTCGTGCCCAGGGAAGGATCATTTTCCCTGCAGAGCGCTCGCTTTCCGGGTCGCGTGGTGGGCCTTCTTAAACGCGATGGAGACTACGTTAAGCGGGGGGATCCACTTTTGGAGGTCTCTGCCACCGAATGTGTGACTCTTCGCGAAGAAGCTCGCATCGCAAAAGAATCGAATTTGAATGATATGGTTCAAAGTGTTGAGCACCGCCGAGCCGAGTTGGATCTTCAGATCAAAGGCGAGAAGTGCATGTTGACGGCGGCCGGGACGGGCACGTTGTCGAAGCGAAATGTCGAGATCGGTTCTGCATTTTCGACTGGCGACACTCTTTTTCAGGTTTTAGATACCTCGAGACTCACGGTCGAGCTCGACATCCCTGAGAAGGATTTGTCCCGGATTGGCGTGGGGAGTTCTGTTAAGTTCACATTACCCTCAGAAGAGGGAGCCTCTTACTCTTCGAAAATCAAGTCGATTGTGCCCACCTTGGACCCGGTGACCCATACTTCGAAAGCCCGACTTGAGATGATCACATTTCGGCATCGAGTATCACTTGAGTCTTTTGTATCTGCGGACATTCAGACACCTTCAGAAGTTACAACGTTGCTCATACCGATTGCCAGCGTGGTTTTTGTACGAGGAAAGTTTTACGTCATCAAGGTCTCTGAATCTAAACAATCAATGGTTGAAGTGGTGGTTGTGGATGAGTCTTCAACGAGCGCATCAGTCCGTTCCGTGAAATCTCAAGAATTGCGGGAAAACGATTTCGTGGTTGCGGCGGGAGCCTCTTACTTAGCAAAAAAACTTTTGGATAATCAACTCTAAGCGGAGGAATCAGCTTTTCGCAGTCAGGCGCGCGCCGACGGAGACCAGGCCTAACATGAAGAAGTTTTTACGCTCTTTTCTTGCAGTACTTGAGTCACAAACTCTCTTGATCACGACTATTATTTTGGGAGCGCTGGGCGCCTGCCTTTGGATTGCGCTCCAATCGGAGATACAGGCCTTTCCTGAGTTCACCAACGTTCAGGTCCAAGTGATCACTCAATTTGCCGGAAAGGCCGCAGAAGAGGTTGAACGCCAGGTCACAATTCCGGTCGAGGTCGCCACAAATGGTTTACCGGGTTTGATTAATCAAAGGTCGATCTCGTTATTTGGACTTAGCGTGATCACTCTGACTTTTGCCGACAACGTGGAAAGTCGACAAGCGCGTATTGATGTGGCTCAGCGGTTACAGGATGTGGCGTTTCCCGAGGGGGCAGTTCATGCGCTGAATCCGGATACCACTCCAGTCGGCGAGATTTTTCGGTATACGATTGAGACGGATCAGCCTAGCGATGCGGCGAGGTTGTTTCAGGACTGGGTCATCGAGCGAAGTCTCAAAGGTATCCCCGGCGTTGCGGACGTCGTGACCTTTGGCGGGCCGGTTCGAAGCTACGACGCCATGATTGACCTTTCCCGTGCTCGAAAATTTGGGATCGACGTCAACGATGTGATTGCGGGCGTTGAGCGGAATAATTCCAATGCAGGTGGGAGTCCCGTTAGTCGAGGTGAGGAGAGTTATTTGGTTCGCTCGCTTGGTCTTTACCGAGATTCGACCGAACTGGAACAGGCCGTTGTGGCTTCACCTAAGGGAGTGCCCGTTCGGATCGGCGACATCGGTTTTGTGAAAATCGGCAGCAAGTTTCGAAATGGACAAGTCGGGAGAAATTCATCCGATGACGTGGTTGAGGGTATGGTTTTGTTGCGAAAGGGTGCTGACACGCTCTCGACCTGTGAGGCGGTTCGGGGAAAAATTCAAGAGCTGAACAACAAAGTGCTTCCTCAAGGGACTAAAATAGTTCCGTTTTACGATCGCACCGATCTCATCCGAAGAAGCGCAGGCACGGTTACCCATAACGTGGTTTTTGGGATTGTGTTGGTGATCGTGCTACTCACTATCGGGATTGGGATTCGCTATTGGACACTGATTTTGGCAGTGGGACTTATTATTCCTCTCGCTTTGATCATTGCCTTAGTCGGTGTGAGATTTTTTGGTTTGGCTCCAAATCTGATTTCCTTGGGAGCTGTAGACTTTGGAATCATTGTGGAGACGGCAATCTTTGCGGTCGAGGCCTTGATCGTCAGTCTCAGCTCCTCGAATCGAAAAGACTCGGAGGTTTTAAGCGCCACACTCGCTCGCACGCTGAGCCCCGCATTTTTATGCGCGTTTTTGTTGTTGATTGCATTTATTCCAATTTTGACGTTGCAACAGGTGGAGGGGAGAATATTTAGGCCACTTGGGATCACTCTGCTTTTTGCGCTCCTGGGAGGCCAAATTGGTGCCCTGATTTTTGTGCCCTTCGCGATGAGATGGGCTCCTGCCGGCCAGACTCATCGGGGCGAGTCCTACTTTCACCGGGGCGTTTCGTTTCTCGAGAAAAAACTATCTATCTTAGGTCTTCAGTTTTCGAAATTCCGACTGCTATTTCCGGTGGTATTGGCCGCCTTATTTGTTGTTGCCACTTCGCTTTTTAGTTTTTTGGGTACCGAGTTTCTTCCAAATCTCAACGAAGGGGCCATTTATGTCCGAGCTATTGGCCCTAAGACGCAGTCCCTTGCGATGGCAGTAGACCTCGCGGCTCAAATGAGAAAGCGCGCCAGCACAGTTCCCGAGGCGCTTGATGTAATCACTCAGATTGGAAGGCCCGACGACGGAACGGACATAAACGGTTTTGATGTGATTGAAATGTTTGTGGTGTTGAAGGATCCGAAGGATTGGGTCACCAGTCGGCACTTGGATGGAATTGTGGAAGCCTTCCAAGAAAAGATGGAAGACCTTGAGGGCGTCGAGTTCTCATTTTCACAACCGATCAAGGACAACGTTGATGAAGCCATCAGCGGCGTTAAGGGTGAGCTCGTGATCAAAATATTTGGACCCGATCTGAATATCTTGCAGAGTTTGGCGACTCAAGCGCGCAAATTGCTTTCCAGCGCCGAGGGAGCTAAGGATGTGTTTAGCGATGATCTCACGGGTTTGCCTGAACTTCGTTTTACATTTTTGAGAGACGTTATCTCCAGATTCGGGCTCAATACGGTTGACGTTCAAGCCACGCTTGAAACTGCACTTCTGGGAAAAGTTGCCGGCACCATGATTGACGATTCAAACCGCTTTATTGATATTTTGGTCAGACCCATTTTACCCGAGAACCCAACTTACAAGGACCTGGAACAACTGCCTTTAGCCACTCCGGAGGGAGGGTCGATCCCGTTGGATGAGGCGACGAGTACCGAAATCGTCGATGGAGTTACGAAGATATTCCGAGAGTCGGGACAGCGACGGGTGGCTGCGAGGTCGTCTGTCCGAGGTCGCCCGGTGGTGGAGTTGGTTAAGGAAGTAGATGCGAAGATCAATTCAACAGTTAAGGTTCCGCCCGGATACAATTACCAATGGTCGGGATCATTTGAAAACGCCAAAAGAGCCGCTTCCAGGCTGATGGTGATTGTGCCGCTTTGTTTTGCGGTGATTCTGGTCATTCTTTATGCGTGGTTTAAAAGTTGGACTGCGGTCGGACTGGTGGTGATGCAGGTTCCCTTCGCGAACGGTTTTGCTCGTTACATAGCTCCATTGGGCGTAAACTCGCAGCGTGCAAATTTAGGGGGAGGTGTTCGTCTAGGAGTCGACGTTTCTCAGAAGTTCTTAAACGATAAACTGGTTGTCGCATATTTTTTGATGCCACAAGTGAACATCGTGAATCAAAACACTTTCATCAATGCGGCAGGAAAGCTTCAGGGTTCTCGACAGGGGCACGTGATGCACTATGCGGAGTTTTCCTACGAATTCGCTCCGTGGCTTACGGTCTACACCGACCTGGGACTCACCCATGTTTTTTACAGGCAGGATCCCCTCGTGAACGACCGGACTGGAAAAAACCACAGTTACCTTTATGCCAACTTGGCTGCGACTCTTATGCCGCTACCGTTTCTCGAAGTCGAATTTGGACTCAACGATTGGGAATCTCGTGATTTGACCGAAGACGGGGGCTACTTTGCACTCTATCGAGAGGAAGACACGTCCTATTACCTCCAAGCGCGATTGATTTTTTGAGCGCGTAACGAAATGTTGAACTGCTGTCCCGCATTAGTGCTTTCTTATTTGTTCCCAAAGTGTTGCTTTCCTTCTTTCGATTTTACAAGGGGGGAAGCATGGCGAGGGGAGTGGGGAGTTTTCGATTGAAAAACGATGGGTGCCGGTACCCTGCTCCATGTCTGCTAAAGTGCGTTGTTTTGGCGATGGGTTGTTTTGTTTTGGTCTTTGCTCAAATTGTTCGCGGCGAGCCGAACATTGCAAGTGAAGTTGCGGTTGAGGGGCAGGTAAAGGGTGAGCTTCCTCAGGATCAAGCCGAAAAGAAGAAGCCCTTCCCCATCGGTATGGACCTCAATGCTTTTTTCGCCGGGCCTGGTCTTGGAGCGCCCATTGAAGTGGCACCCGATCTCAACGGGCTACCCTCGGATACCGGTCTAAATTTTTGGAACTTTATATCGGTAAAATACCGTATGACCGAGAAGATCGCGCTGGATGTTCAGTTTCAAAATCAGGTGGTCGTGACCAATGCATGGGAGTATCGCCACCAGGGACAACTCTTCGGCATCTCAGGTGAGCTGCTGTCAGGAGAAAATTGGGAGCTTACGGGTGCCTTGAATACCGTGATCCCGGTCCCCGGGCTATTAGGACAAATCAATCAAGATCGAGGTCTTGCTTTAAACCCAGGGGCCTTTGCGTTTTTTAGATACAAGCCCGCAGATAGTCGCTGGAGCGTGTTTACGCTGCTGACGCCTCGATTCTTTTTCTATACCGACCGTGAAGCTCTTTCGGAACAGGACAAAATTAGCGAGAGAGGTCTGGACGCAAAACCTGAATATCAAATTCAGATAAATCCAACCATCAACTATCTCTTTACGGAAAAGGTGGGCGGGCGTTTTGGGGTCACGATTGACTACAGCAAGATGGTGGGGTGGTCTTCGATGAGGCGCAACTACATGCCCATTGAGCTTGGCGTCACCTATGACTTTACAAGTGACATTCAGCTCTACACTTACGTGTGGTTTTCAAGCCCACTTGATGACGGTTTGCGTGAGGAGCAGGATGCGGGCAACGTGCCGTGGTGGCGCTCCACTTCGATCAATCTCTGGTTGCTTGCGGCACTTTTTTAGAGACAGGCCCAATAAACTTGACGTTACAGAATTCGAGAAAGCCTTGGGAGCCGAGCTCGCGGCCGTATCCGGAACATTTCACTCCACCGAATGGAAACTCGGCACTTGAAATGACTTGATCGTTGATAAAGCAAAGGCCTGCATCGAGTTCCTCGCGAGCCGCGCGGTTAGCCCACGCGAGATCGCGAGAGAAGATGGCACTCCCCAGGCCATAGGGCGATGAGTTGGCAAGGCGAATGGCCTCGTCTCGGTCATGAACCTTTGTGATGACGGCAATTGGTCCGAACAGCTCGACCTCGTCCGTGTGAATGGGATGATCCGTTGGTGCCAAGAGCACGGCTGGCTCCACGGAAGCGTGACCGGCAATCTGAAGTTTATGTTTTTCCCGATTGGAGGAGGGGTTTGAGGAATTGGTCCAAAGCCAATGGGCGCCGTTCTGAAGGGCCCAATCGACTTTTTGTACTAGGTCACTTCGAAGGTCGGCCCGGGCCAGCGGGCCTAGGCGTGTGGTCGCCAGAAGAGGGTCTCCTAGCTTGTAGGTCACCCAAGTCTTAAAGAAGTGTAAACAAAACTCGTCAAATACGGCCTCGTCCACCAAAAACCGTTTGGCTGCTACGCAACTTTGCCCCGTGTTGACCAAACGTGCATGAGCACAGATCTCCGCTGCGCGGGGTACGTCTGCATCTTTGCAGATCAAATAGGCGTCGCTTCCTCCAAGCTCGAGAACACATTTTTTGACGTGCTCGCCGCAAGCACTGGCAACGGATCGACCTGCCTGAGTGCTACCGGTCAGGCTCACCCCACGGACACGTCCATCGCCAAGAAGACTTCGAATTTTTGAATGTAAAACAGAAAATGTTTGGAGTAAGTGGCGATCGCCCAGGGCTTCGTCTATGAGGGACTGAAGAAGTCGCGAAGTGCCTTTTGTGTTGTCGGCAGGCTTGAGTAGCACGGTATTGCCAGTTAGTAGCGTGGGTATCGCGAAACGGATCGACTGCCAGACCGGAAAATTCCAAGGCATAATGCCGAGGATGACCCCCAGCGGAGCAAAATGGACGTGATTGTCAGCCGTCTGCCATTGTTGCTTGCAAAAGGTTTCGATCGCCAAAGCCGACTTTTCGATTTCGGAAAGACTTTGAGAGATGGGTTTTCCCATTTCAAGCGTGATGAGTCGTGCGAGAGTGGAAGAGTTTTCGCGAAGGCTTTGGGCAAGTCGAAGCACGACGGCAGCTCGATCGCCCAGCGGCCTTCTTCGCCACGCAAGTTGTGCCAAAACCGAGCGCTCTAAAAGCGACTCAAGTTGGGAGTCGCTCTCGTATTGATAGTCTTCAAGTTTTTGCCCTGTGTAAGGGTTCAGGGTTGAAAAGTCAGCCATGTCTATAGTCACAGTTTAGGTTGCGAGGTGAGTGAGTCAAGTCGAGAGGGCTATGGGTCAAGTTGATACACCGCGGGCAGGTTTGTTTAAGATTGGTATGCTTGTGTATGAAAACGGCTAAGTTTTACCTATTTGACCAAAATCATTGCGCTTGTCAGGTACAATAAGAATCGTGGCACGTACTTGATGAGGAGGTTGTCGTGAAGCGCCTTATTTGCTCGGGCGTAGATTCCGTGACAGTCGATTGGCTGCGGAGGCGACTCCCGCCAGCCCACTATGAGCTGGTGAGTCCGCAAAGTGCGGGCTCGGCTGACTTGATCCTGGTCGGATTGCACGACGTCGCTGAGAGGGGACATGGTCTGCCCACGGTTGCAGAAGAAACCGTCCAGAAATTGGCAACCGATTCACCTGGCGTTCCGATTTTAGGTCTTTTTGGGCTAAACGCCTCACTCTCCTTTGCCAAGCTTTCCGCTTTAGGTGTGAGTGAGTTCTTTCAGATGCCTTTTGAAGTGGAGTCTCTGCTGACGGCCGTGCTTCAACGAGCTCCCGCTAAGCTCAGCGCACGGGAAATCACGTTGGACTCCCTGGCGCGTATTGCACTTGACGAAGTGGACACGAATAAGACCCTTTCGTTTGATGTCTATGTTTTTCTCCCGGCCGTCAACAAGGCCGTACTTTTGAGACGCGAGGGTGACGAGCTCACCCCAGACGTCCGACAAAAATTTGAGTCCAATCCTCATATCGCTCTTTATGTACGACAGGATCAAATGCATCGATATTTGGAGAGCCAAGTCGCGCGGCTCAAAG